>Ga0265298_10001607_pt1 | contig 33371 bp, 34 predicted proteins | sample AusTroGonzalo_MG_3_FD_193486 | JGI IMG/M metagenome (GOLD analysis project Ga0265298, IMG submission 193486) | Bovine rumen microbial communities from tropical cattle in Woodstock, Queensland, Australia - Gonzalo_01 | ecosystem: Host-associated > Mammals > Digestive system > Stomach > Rumen ... | reverse complement strand
TCTCGATCGCCTCGTCGGGACGGATGAAGAACTCAAGCTCCATCTGCTCGAACTCGCGGCTGCGGAACGTGTAGTTGCGCGGCGTCACCTCGTTGCGGAAGCTCTTGCCCATCTGCGCGATTCCGTAAGGAACCGTCATGCGCGAGGTGGAAGTCACGTTCTGGAACTGCGCGAAGATCGCCTGCGCGGTCTCGGGACGGAGGTATGCGACATTCGACGGGTCGTCGATGGGGCCGACCACAGTCTTGAACATGAGGTTGAACGGCTTGGGCTCCGTCATCTCGCCGCCGCAGTGCGGGCACGAAAGCGCGAACGCGGGGTTGACGGGCGCGGCCTTCTTGCCGAGCTCGGCGCGGATGTCGTCGAGCTGGTCGGCGCGCATCAGCTTCTTGCACTGCTTGCACATCGTCATCGGGTCGGCAAACGTGTCGAGGTGGCCCGACGCCTTCCAGATCTTCGGATGCATGATGATCGTCGCGTCGAGCCCGGCGACGTCCTCGCGTCCGCGAACAGTAAACTGCCACCACGCCTGCTTGACATTGGCCTTCAGCTCGCAGCCGAGGGGACCGTAGTCCCAGAAGCCCGGCATTCCGCCATATATCTCCGACGAGTGGTAAATGAAGCCACGACGTTTGCAAAGGGCGCTCAGCGCGTCCAATGACGACTTGTTCTCTTCTGCCATTTTATGCCTTATTTGTAAAAGTTGCCCATCGCACGGAGCTTCGCGTAGCGGCGATCGAGCAGTTCGTCTGTTGAAATGGTCTTGAGGGATTTGAGAGCCTTGAGGACGGCCTTCTTCACGTTAGCGGCGGTTGCCGCGTGGTTCTTCTGCGCACCGCCGGCGGGTTCCTTGACGACCTCGTCGATCGCGCCAAGCTTCAGCAGGTCGGGCGCGGTGATCTTTAGCGCCTCGGCGGCCTCGGGAGCCTTCGCGCCGTCGCGCCAGAGGATTCCCGCGCAGCCTTCGGGCGAAATCACAGAATAGACTGCGTTCTCAAGCATGAGCACAGTATCGCCCACGGCTATAGCGAGCGCACCGCCCGAGCCGCCCTCGCCGGTCACCACGACAACGATCGGCGTCTTGAGCATCGAGAAGAACTCCAGCGACTTGGCGATGGCCTCGGCCTGTCCGCGGGCCTCGGCGGTGTCGCCGGGGTATGCGCCGGGGGTGTCGACAAACGTCACGATCGGCACATGGAACTTCTCCGCGAGCCTGGCAAGGCGCATGGCCTTGCGGTAGCCGTCTGGGTTTACCATGCCGAAGTTGGCCTCCATGTTCTCCTCGACCGTCGCACCCTTGTGGTGGCCGAGAACGAGCACCTTCTCGCCGTCGATCGTCGCGAAGCCTCCGATGAGACCGCGGTCGTCGTTGACGAGACGATCGCCGTGGAGCTCCTCGAAGTTGGAGCACATGAGCGAGATGAAGTCCTTGAGGTGCGGCCTCTTCGGGTCGCGGGCGAGCTTGACGCAGTCCATCGCCGTCTTCTTCGCGACGGGCTTCTTTGCGGCGGGCTTAGCAGCAGTCTTCTTCGTAGCCATGATCAGAACCCCCAGTAGTTGAGCATCTTGGCGATGAACGCCTTAAGGTCTTTACGCTCCACGATCTTGTCGATGAAGCCATGCTTCTCCAGATATTCGGCGGACTGGAAATCGTCCGGCAGCTTCTGGTGGATCGTATTCTCAATCACACGGCGGCCTGCAAAGCCGATAAGCGCCTTTGGCTCGGTTATGTTGATGTCGCCGAGCATCGCGTAGCTGGCGGACACGCCGCCGGTCGTCGGGTCGGTGAGCACCGAGATGTAGGGCAGCCCCGCATCCTTCAGGCGGCCTATCGCGGCGGAGGTCTTCGCCATCTGCATTAGCGAGAGGATTCCCTCGTGCATGCGGGCGCCGCCGGAAGCGCTGAAGAGGATGAGCGGACGGCGCTCTGCGATGGCCTGCTCGCACGCGCGGGCTATGCGCTCGCCCGTACCGGTGCCGAGGCTGCCGCCCATGAACGCGAAGTCCATCACGCCGAGCATCGCCTTGTGTCCGCCGATCTCGCACGTACCCATTACGATGGATTCGGTCTCGCCGGACTTGGCGATCGTCGCCTCGACCTTCTCCTTGTACGCGCCGGTCGCATCGTGGAACTCAAGATGGTCCGAGTAGCTGACGGCGCGGAAGACCTCCGCAAACGTTCCGTTGTCCGCCACCTGCGCAATGCGCTCGCGAGCAGACAGGCGCCCGTGGTAGTTGCACTTGGGGCAGATGCCGTTGTTGCCCTTCCAGACCGACTTCTCGAAGTGGCTCTTGCACTTCGGGCAGACGGCCCACAGCGCCTTGGCCGGCGGGATCTTCGGCTTCTCTGTTTGTTCGTACCAGCCCATTGTTTTACTCCTTGGATTAAGACGGAATGAACACGATACCGTAGATGCTGGCGGGCTTGCCGCCGACGGCGCGAAGAGTGTGGTTGACGACCGCGTTGTAGTAGGCGGTGTCGCCGGGTTTCAGGGTCGTCACGACCTCCTTGCCGTACTTGAGCTCAACTTCGCCGGCGAGACAGATTATGAGCTCCTCGCCCTCGTGGGACGACGACTCGTTCACGCCGTCCGCCGCGAACTCGATGCGGAAAGGATCCATGTGGCGGTCGGGCTTGCCGACTGCGAGCGACTGCGAGGCGTAGCCGAGCTCGTTCATTCCCTCGCCAATAACCTTCGCCGCCTCGAGATCAACGGCGCGCGTGATGATTGGATCGGGCTTGAACTGGTCGTCCATGAAAGTGCCAAGCCTCTGTCCGAGCGCACGGGAAAGCTTTGTGAGAACGCCAAGCGCCGGAAGCACCTCGCCGGCCTCTATGGAATTGATTACGCTTTCGGCGATACCCGTCTTCTTCGAGAGATCCTCGACGCTCATGTCGAGGTTCTCACGGAACGAGCGTATTCGCTGACCGACTTTTGTCTCTTTGGCCATCGTTTGCCTTTCGTGGTTTGTTTGCGATATTATAGCAAATTTCCACGCTCATTGGTAGTGGTGCACCTGGTGGGACTTGAACCCACACTCCTTGCGGAACTGGAACCTAAATCCAGCGTGTCTGCCGTTTCACCACAGGTGCGTAAACTCATTTGCCAAGCTTCTGCTTGTGCTGAAAGAAAATCCTCGTCTTGTTCGCGAAGGTCTGGGCCTCCGGGAATGTGCTGCCCGAAACGAGCTTCTGGAACTCCTCAAGCGCGGCGCGCTGGCGCCTGTCGAGATTCGTCGGGACCTCAAAGACAATCCTGGCGTCAAGATCGCCCGGGAACCCTCCGCGCAGGCTCGGAACGCCTTTGCCGCGCAGCCTGAAGATCTTTCCGTTCGGCGTGCCCGCCGGTATCTTGAGCTGTGCTGCGCCCTCGGGCGTAGGCACCTCGACGGTACCGCCCAGCGCAGCGAGTATCGGAGACACCGGCACGTCAACTCCGAGATCAAGTCCGTCGCGCTCGAATATATCGCTCTCCCTGACGCCGATCAGCACATAGAGGTCGCCGTTCTCGCCGCCGCGCAGTCCGCCTGCGCCCTTTCCGGTAAGTCTGAGCCGCGAACCGTTGTCCACGCCGGCAGGGATCTTGAGAGATATGTGCGCAGGGGTCTCGACCTGTCCAACGCCACGGCATTTGCGGCAGGGCTTCTCTATCACGGAGCCTTCTCCGCCGCACGTCGGGCACGTCTGGCGCACCTGGAAGAATCCGCCGCCGCCGATCACGACTCCGCGGCCTCCGCACGTCTTGCACGTCACGCGCCTCGAGCCTGCGGCAGCACCAGTACCGTGGCATTCGGGGCACTGGCCCGGTATCGTCAGGTCTATCGTACGCTCGGAACCGAAAAGCGCCTCGTCGAACTCTATGTCCAGCCTGTAAGTCAGGTCGTCGCCGCGCCTCGGTCCGTTGGGGTCTGGCCTCTGCTGGCGGCCACCGCCGAAGAAGCTGGAGAATCCGCCGCCACCGCCGCCGAAGAAAGAGGCGAGAATGTCGTTGAGGTCGACGTCCTGGAAATGCGAGAAGTCGCGCCCGAAGTCGAACCCGCCAGGTCCGAAGTTCACGCCCTGGTGTCCGAACTGGTCGTAGCGCTGGCGCTTCTCGGGATTGGAAAGGACCTCGTAAGCCTCCGACACCTCGGTGAACTTCTCCTTCGCCTCGGGATTGTCGGGGTTGCGGTCCGGATGGTATTTCATCGCCAGCTTGCGGTAGGCGGACTTTATCTGATCCGCCGTGGCATCCTTGGCGACGCCAAGCACCTCGTAGTAGTCTCTCTTTTCAGCCATTTGCCTTGCCTGAGCTCACAACAACCTGCGCGGCGCGAAGGAGCTTGCCCTTCAGCGTCCAACCGCGCTTGACTTCGTTTGAAACCTTGCCCTCTTCGACCTCCTCGGACGGCAGCGTCGCTATCGCCTCCATCTTCTCGGGATCGAGCTCCTTGCCGAGCGAATCGAACGGCTCGGCTCCATGGTCCTTAAGCGCCTTGAGGAACGCGTCGCCGACAAGCCTTACGCCCTTCACGAAATCGTCGTCCCTGTCCTTCGCGCTGCCGAGGGCAAGAGCGAGGTTGTCCACCGCCGGCAGTATGTCGCGAAGTATCTCCGCCTCGGCGAAGCGGTATGTATCCTCCCGGTCGCGGGCGGTGCGCTTCTTGAAGTTGTCGAAGTCCGCCAGCAGGCGGGCGTACTGGTCCTTCCAGTCAGGCTCCGCCGGCTTCTCCGGCTCGGCGGGCGCCTCGGCAGGTTCCTTTGGCGCCTGCTCTCCGGCCTTTTCTTCAGCCTTTGACTCTTCCTTTTTGTCAACCTCTTCTGACATCTTCTTCCTTCTTCCGGAAAACCACTTCATCACGCCTTGATCTGCCCGGCTTTGGCGAGCATCTTCGCCTCGACGCTCTGGATCTCAGCAAAACCCTGCGAACTGTGCGGGTTGAGACCGTCCGAAGCCTCCATGGAGCTGTCGGCCTCGTTGTAGATCGTCGCCTTGAGTCCCTTGAGAGACTCGAAGAAGATGTTGCCCTTGTAGAGGCCGAGCGTCACCTCGGCAGTCGCCTTGTCGGCCCAGACCTGAATCGCGGCCCTCGCGGCCTGCGTCGCAGGATCAAACCAGCGGCCGTCGTATATCTGGTCGGCGACGAACTTCGAGAGCTTCTGGAAGAGATCGGTGGAACGGCGGTCCATCACGCCCTCGTAGATGAACTTGAGGCCCCACGAAAGGACTTCCATTCCGGGCGCCTCGTAGACGCCACGGCTCTTGGTTCCGATTATGCGGTTTTCAAGGGCGTGCTTCATGCCGACGCCGTTGCGGCCGCCGATCTTGTTGGCCTCAAGCATCACCTCATAAGGCGTCATCTTCTTGCCGTTGATCGCGACGCAGCGGCCCTTCTCGAACTTCAGCGTCACCTTCTCGACCTTGTTCGGAGCCTTGTCGGGCCACACGCCCATCGTAGGCTTCACAATGCGCATCGACGTCTCCATCGACTCAAGATCCTCCGCCTCGTGCGAAAGGCCCGCGAGGTTTGCGTCTGTCGAATACTTCTTCTTGGTGCCGACGAAGGCGACGATTCCGCGCTTGGCGAGAAACTCGACCATCTGGGTGCGGCCGGGGAACTTCTTCAGAAGCTCCGAATCTCGCCACGGAGCATACACACCGAACTTCGGATCGAGCACGTTCGTATAGCGCTCGAAGCGCATCTGGTCGTTGCCGCGACCCGTAGCGCCGTGGACGAGCGCAACGCAACCGGCCTTCTTCATGGCGGGCAGAAGCTTCTGGACCGTCACCGCACGTGCGATGCCCGTCGAGTTCCAATAGCCGCCGTCGTACATGGCCTGGCACTTGACCGTCTCGAAACAGATGTCGGCCATCTCCTTCGTCACATCCACGATTGTCGTGTCGACGCCTGTAGGGGCCATGCGCTTCTTGATGTCGTTTATATCCTTCTCGTCAGGCTGCCCGACGTTTGCGGAGAACGCCTTTACCTTCACTCCCGCGTCCAGCAGCACGCAGCAAATGGTCTTTGAGTCGAGCCCGCCCGAAACGCAGACGCCGACTGTTTTGCCCTTGAGATCTTCAAGCTTCATGATAATCCATATTCTCCTAATATTGGTCGTGTATTATACCACAGTTGCGTAAGCGATTCAACCGCCGGAAAGTTCCTCAAGCTCAGTGGCCGCCTTCTCCCAATCTTCGGTGTAGCGGTCTATTTCGAACTGTATCGTCCTCACTTTGCGGTTAAGTTCGGCGAAATCAGTGGAGGGTGTCGGATTGAACAGCTCAGCCGAAGTCTCGTCCAGCGACTTCTGAAGTTCATCCAGCTTCCTTTCGGCCGTCTCGATGCGCCTTTTCAGCTCCTTTACCTTGGGCGCGATCTTGGCACGTTCAGCGGCTCGCTGCTGACGCAGCTCCTTGGAAGTAGGCTGGCGTCCTTCCGCCGACGGCTCTGGGCGTTCCGCCTTGCGGACGGAGGACGGCGCGGCATTCTGCATCTCGGCCTTCTTCTCGCGGTAGTAGTCGTATCCGCCGGGAAACTGGCGAAGCCCGTCATGCGAAATCTCCAGGACGCTCGTAGCCACGGCCCGCACGAAATCTATGTCGTGCGACACGAGAAGAATCGTCCCCTTGTACTTCTGGAGGGCGTCCTGCAGAAGACGTCGTCCGTCGAGATCAAGATGCGTGGTCGGCTCGTCCAGAAGCAGAAAGTTCGGCGCACCGAGGAAAAGCCTCAGGAACGCAAGGCGTATCTTCTCACCGCCAGAAAGGACGCCCGCCGGCTTCTCGACATCGTTCTCGTCAAAGCCGAACGCTCCAAGCTGGTTGCGGAAGTTCTTCTCGGGACCGCCTCCCTTCGCGTCCCATACGTTCTTTGCGTTGCGGTAGACGCTGACGTCCGGAGGAATCGTCTCGGCGAATTCCTGCGAAAGGTAGCCCGGCACGACGTTGTGGCCGAGCACGGCCTTGCCGCCGGTTGGCTGGCGGGTGCCGGCGATTATGCGCATCAATGTCGTCTTGCCGAGTCCGTTGTAGCCGATGAGCGCAACCTTGTCTCCGCGTGATATGTTGAAGGTTATGCCGTCCAGCACCTTGCGGACGCCGTCATACGAGAACTCCAGATCTTCGCAGCGGAACATCTCGATGCCGCTTGGCGGAGGCTCTGCGAGGCGAAGGCGCCCCGACTGGGTGTAGCGCTTTGGTAGAACAATCCGCTCTTCGTCAAGCTTGTCGATGAGCTTCTGCCTGCTCTGCGCCTGTGCGGCCTTGGTCGCCTGTGCGCGGAAGCGGTCTACGAAGCGTTGAAGCTGCTCGCGGTGGTGGTCCTGGTTTTCCTTCGCGGCCTTCAGGTGCTCGTAACGCACCTCGCGCTCCCGCAAATACCAGTCCAGGTCGCCCTCGTAGCGCGTCGCGGTTCCCGCGTCCACCTCGACGATTATGCCGGTGAGCGTCCGAAGCAGATAGCGGTCGTGCGAAATCAGCATCAGCGTGCCGTCGTAGGCTTTCAGGAACTTCTGCAGCCAGTCCACCGCTGGCAGGTCCAGGTAGTTTGACGGTTCGTCCAAGAGAAGCAGGTCTGGCTTGGAGGCGAGGACGCGCGAAAGTTCGGCCCTCATGCGCCATCCGCCGGAGAATGACTTGAACGGCTTGGAGAATTCCTCCACTGAGAAGCCGAGGCCGCCGAGAGCCACCTTTACGCGCGTTTCGATGTCGTAGCCGCCGAGATGCTCGAACGTCGTCTGCAGCTCGCCGTAGCGCTTCAGCTTCGCGGGATCGTCCAGCTCCACCTCCAGGGAGAGCATCTCGGCCTCAATATCGGAGAGTCCCGGAACTCCTCGCATTGAATACTCCAGAAGAGTCTCCCCCTCGTTGTCGGGCTCGGGATTCTGTCGCGTCCAGCCGATTCGCGGGCTGCCTTCTATGATCAGCTCGCCCTTGTCGGTGGACATCTCGCCGAGGATGATCTTGAACAGGGTGGACTTTCCGCTGCCGTTCGGACCAACGATGCCTACGCGATCCCCCTTGTTTACGCGGAACGTCACGTCCGAAAGAACGTCCTGATGTCCGTAGTGCACGCTGATGTCTCTGAAGTCAAGCATTGGTCTGTCCAGGAGAGGTTGTTCTTGTCATGCGGAAAGCGGCCAGCAGTATGATGGCGAAACCAGCGACGGAAACGACGTCAGGCGTCTGTCCAAAGAAGACGAAGCCGAGCAGGGCCGTAAACAGTACGTTCGTATAGTCGTAAAGGGCTATGGAGCGCGGTTCGGCGTACCGGTAGGCGACGGTGACCCCGAACTGCCCAAGCGCTGCGCCTGCACCCGCGCCAAGCAGTATCAATATCTGGGCCGCCGTCATCGGGCTGTAGCCGAAGACCATGAACGGCAGGGAGCCTACGCATGAAAACGCGCTGAAGAATAGCACGATGAAAGCACTGTTCACCTTCTCGCGGCCGAGTTCATGGACGCAGACGTATGCGAGCCCGGCGCCAAGACCTCCGATCAGGGCGCAGGCGGCTGCGAAGGCGTCCGACGCGCGAAAGCCAGGCTTCATTACGAGAAGCGCACCGGCAAAGGCAAGGAACAGGCATGCAATCTGGCGGCGCGTCGCCTTCTCTCCGAGCAGAAGCCACGAAAAGAACACCGTAAAGAACGGTGCAGTCTTGTTGAGGGTCATGGCCTCCCCGATCGGAATCTTCGAAAGCGCGTAGAAGTTGGCGAATATGCCGACAAGCCCGAATACGCTGCGCATCGTCAGCACGCTCCACGAATGGACGCCGGACGGCAGGCGCAGCCCTTCCGTGCCCGATCTGCGGCTCCTCGCAAACACGACGGCAGCAATGACAAGCGCAATCGCATTCCGGAAGAAGCTCTTCTGGAAGCTGGACACCTCTCCGCCGAAGTCGTCGCAAAGCCTGACGAAAAGCGCCATCAGCGCGAAACCGAATGCGCTTGCGACTATGGACAGTATGCCTTTCGCCCTGTTGCTCATTCCGAAAGCATCCTCACGACCTCCGCCGCGAGCGCCATTCCGAACACGGCGGTTACCTGCATGAGGCTGGCGCGCACAGGCATGTCTGCAGGCGGCTCCGTGGAGCAGACGACATTGAATCCCGCCGAAGGCCAGCGCTCCAAACTCCTGAACCTCCGTCTCAATGCGCGGGCGAGTCCGTCACCCTCAACCTTGTCAAAGCGGCGCACCTCAACCTTGGTCGGATCCATGCGCAGCGCAGCACCCATTGAAGAGACTATCGGAATGCCTTTGGCGGTAGCCGCCAGAATGAGGGCTGCCTTTGAAGCTACGGAGTCTATCGCGTCCACAATGACATCGGCCTCGACAAGCGCAGAATCCGGTTCGAATCGTTTGCATATCGCCTCGATCTCGGCCTCGGGGGCGATGGAGAGCAGTCGTCGCCGCATGGCCTCGACTTTCGGGAGGCCTATCGTATGCGACGTGGCCTCGCATTGGCGGTTCAGGTTGGACGGAGCGACAACATCGTCGTCTATCAGGACCAGACGCCCGGCTCCGCTCCTGACGAGAGCCTCAGCGCACCAGCTGCCTACTCCACCAACTCCGAATACTGCTATGAGGCTCCCGGCAAGGCGGGACCTTGCACGTTCGCCGAGAAGCGGAACCGCCCTGGCGAGCCTCTCATCGCACCCATCGTTCGGCGCATCGCCCATGGCGCATACAGCCTACGGGCGGCGCTGCATCGCGGCGCGACCAAGAAGAAACGCCTTCTTGTTGACATCAAGCAGCTTCGCCTTGGGCCCCGTAAGCATCTCGGACATCGCCTTGAACCAGTCCTCCTCCGAAAACGGTGTGAACACCGAAAGGGCTCCAGCCAGAACCATATTCATCGTACGGGCGTTGCCGACCTCCTCGGCGGCGATCTTCATCGCGTCCAGAAGCTTGAGTCCGCGAATCCCGGCGACACGTGCGTCCAGGTCGGGCACGTCGGGCTGCTGCCCAGACGAGACGGTCACAGGCACGAGATACATGTCGTTGACGACTGCGACCCCGTCGCCGGAAAGCAGATGCGCGTTGCGCACGGCCTCAAGCTTGTCGAAGCTGACCAGTATGTCGCTTGTGCCGTCCTGTATGATCGGCGAGGAGACGCTGTCTCCGAAACGCACCTGGGAACTTACGCTTCCGCCACGCTGCGCCATGCCGTGGATTTCGCTCTTCTTCACCTGAAGCCCCGCGATGGCCGCAGTCTTTGCGAGTATGTCGGCCGTCAGTATTATGCCCTGCCCGCCGACGCCTACGAGAGATACGTTAACTGTCTTCATTTGTCAGTCCATCACGCGCTCTACGGTTATCTCGGGATCTATCTCCTGCAAAGCGACCTCTATGCCCTGCTTGAGTGTCATCATGGCGAACGGGCAGGAGCCGCAGTGGCCGACGAGCCTTAGATAGACGACCTTTCCATCGATCTTGACGAGTTCCAGATCGCCGCCGTCGTTCTGGAGCCCGACGCGAAGCTCTTCCAGCTTTGACTTGATTTGCTCTTCCATTTCTAGTCTCCTTGAATCGATTGCCGTATTATACCATAATTGATCAGTCGCGCGGACGCAGATAGAACCTTCCGATCACCCTAGACGTGCTGATCGTGTTGATGAAGGCGTTCGGATCTATCGACTTGCAAAGCGCATATATGTGCGTCGTGTCGTCCGCGGCGACAACCGACATGACAACGCTCTTCTGTTCGCCGCTGAACGCGCCCCTGCCGTCCATGACTGTCGCGCCGTGGTGGCTTATGCGGTAGATCGCCTCGCACACCTTCTTCGGCTTGGTCGTCACTATTATCAGCGTCTGGTACTGGTATGTACGGTACATCAGGTGAACGACCTGTATGTACACGAACTGGTAGATTATGGAGTATAGCGCGCTAGTCCAGCCAGACATCCACCCGCCCGCAAGAAGCACCATCGCGTTGAACGCGAGAATCAGGTTCCACGTCTCGCGCCCCTTCTTCTCGGACAGGTATATCGCGATGAAGTCCGTTCCTCCCGACGTCGCATTGCACCGCAGACAGAGCGCGATTCCAAAACCGAAGACTATGCCGCCGAACAGGGATGTTATGAACGGATCGGACTCGAACCTCACAAGGTCTGCGGCCGGAATCACAGACCGGACAAGATCCACCGGCACGAGGTCAGCCAGAAAGCCGGACATGAATATGACGTAGAGCGACTGAAGCGTGAACTTGCGGCCTATGTACTTGAAGCCGATCCAAACAGGGATTGCGTTCAGCGCAACGTTTATCGGACTGAACGGAACGGTGACATTCCAGCCAAGCGAATCGCAGATGGACTGCGACACGCGCTGGACGAGCATCGCAAGGCCGACCGCGCCGCCAGGATACAGATTGCCCCACTCGACAAACGTGCGGTAGTCGATCGCCATTACGAGCGACGCAAAAGTCAATATGACGTACTTCAGGATCTCAGCCTTTACCTGTGATTTGGACTTCATTTAGGATCCTCCTGTCGCGACTTGTCCACACCGTAGCCGAAAAGCGCAAAATCACCGCGGCTCGGGTCGTCGGGAAAAACTTCAGACATTGCGGCCGTGAGCCGCCTTGCTGCGCACATAGAGGCGCACGGACTCTTGAGCAGGCCTAGGGACATGGCTTCCTGCACGACATGCGTGTCGAGCGGAACCACAAGGGTCCTGCGGTCCATGAAGCCGGCCCATAGCCCAAGATCCACCGGAGAGCCGCTGCGCACCATCCACCTTAGAAACATGCAGACGCGCTTGCAGGCGGATTTCGCATCCTGCGGAACTAGCCCGCCTCCGTCGTTCTCGGAGAACCATCTGCATATGGCGGACACCGCCCAGACGGCGTCCCCGCCTGCCGTCGCGCGAACGTACTCCCCGAGAGAGCCATACTTGTCCATCATGCGCCGGTATGCGGCGAAGAAGCGGTGCATGTTGCCGCGCGTGAAGAACCGGTAGAAGCAGGTCCTGTCGTCGGCACGGAAGTCGCGTCCGAATGCACCTTTGCGTATCCATCCGTCGACGTCCCTGTCGGCAAGGGCGATGATCTCGCGAACCTTCGCCATGAACTGCGGACGCGAACCGAAGCTGAGGGACGATGCGACGAATGCGGTCGCCTCGCGGTTCAGATCGCCATCTACGCAGCGAAGAAAGAAGGACGGGTCGTCCTGCAGGAACGAGGCGACCTCGTACCTGTCCGCGTATTCGAGCAGAAGCCGCCTTGTCTCAGGCGACATCAGGCTCCTTCGCCGGCAGACCGAATATGAGGTGCGCCTGCAGCACTGCAAGCAGCGCGAGAAGCGCCATCGTCATCTCCCCGCCCTCTTCAAACACCATGAGCAGCGCACGTGTGGATTCGGAAATCTCAACCCCGGCATGTCGAAGGTTCGCGGGCAGACGGTCGACGATCATGACCACCACAGACACGCCACCGAAGCACGCCATAGTCCAGGCAACGGGCTCCAGCTTGAAGAACCCTTTGAAAAGCGGAATCGCATAACGAACGAGCGGAATTATGACGGCTGCGAAGAACGCGGCAAAAAAGAGGATTACGAAAAGCTTCGGCACAAACGGTATGCCGGCCGCCTTGAGAAAACGCATCTTGAACACTGTTCCGCTGAAGTTTGCCACGATGTCGGGCCATATCCTGGCGAAGAGCATCTTGTGCAGGTCGGTCTCGCGTATTATCGCCATTACCGCCAGAAGCGACCAGACAGACGCCCAGCGGCACTTGCGCGCCGTATCGCCGCCGCATGGCGGACAGAGCCACACCAAAGGCACGATAAGCGCAAAAAGCGGCAGAGTCATTAGCTCGACCGGCGATGCGCCGTTGTTGTCGAACAGAGGGACAAGCGTCTCGGGATCGAGCGCCGCCCAGACCGCCAGAAAAGCAAAAAGGCAGATAAGAACGACGACTGGTGCCGTAAGCCACGACTTCTTCGAGCTGATGAGGTTCATTGCACGATTCCTTTCTGTTGACGGTATTATACCAAAATCGCCTACGACACGGCGAGCATCGCGTCTATGGCACGCTTCGCCCTCGCCGCAACGCCGTCTTCGACCACAACCCTCGGCGACATGTTCTTGAGGCAGTCGCGAAGGTTCTCAAGAGTCGTCTTCTTCATGTTCGGGCACACCGTGGCCTCATCCACCGGCCAGAACGTCTTGCCGGGATTTTCCGTCCGAAGCCTGTGCAGGATGCCGATCTCGGTGCCGACTATGATCTCTTTGGCGGAGGAGTTCCTGACGTACGCGCACATGCCGCCCGTAGACAGGCACTCGTCTGCAACGTCACGCACGTCCTTGGGGCACTCCGGATGCACAAGAACGGGCGCACCAGGATGCGCAGCCTTGGCGTCAAGAATTCGCTTGGCCGTCAACCTGGCGTGGGTCGGGCAGTATCCCGGCCACAGGACATAGCTTTCGCCGCGCTTGCCCGCTATGTATCCGCCGAGATGCTGATCGGGAACGAACAGTATCTCGCGGTCGCGAGGAAGCGACGCCATCACCTTCTCGGCATTCCCCGACGTTACGCACATGTCGCACTCGGCCTTGACCTCGGCCGTGGAATTTACGTAGCATACGGCCAACGCCCCCGGATGCTTTGCCTTTAGCGCCCTTAGCTGCTCGCCCGTTATCATGTCCGCCATCGGGCAGCCCGCAGTCTCGTCCGGTATCAGGACGGTCTTCTCCGGATTGAGTATCGCCGCCGTCTCGGCCATGAAATATACGCCGCAGAATACGATGACATCGGCCTCGACCTGCGTGGCCCTTCTCGCCAGTTCTAGAGAATCTCCGGTAAAGTCGGCAATCTCCTGCACCTCGGCCCGCTGGTAGTTGTGGGCGAGTATGACCGCATTGCGCTCGGCCTTGAGACGTTTTATCTCTTCAGCTATGGATTCCTGCATTGTCCGATCCTCCTGTGAAAATGCGGACTGTCTCCGCGTTTCCCGATAAGAAGCTCCTCTCCGATCGACGCGAGTCGCCGCTCAAGGCAATGCCTGCAGAGCGAAGCCTGTTCGTCCAGGCACGGCTTGCCGGCATAGAGCTGATAGGCCCTGCGGAAGCGGGTGTCCGTCACGTTTGGCATGATCACATTCGCCCCTGCCGCTACTCCCTGCTCGCGTCCATCGTCCGCCAGCGCCTGCAGCGCGGTCGCCGCCGCGATGTTCACGTCATGCAGGTAAAGCCGCGTCACTGCGATCATCTTCAATCCGAGAGCAAGCCTGTTCGCTTTCGGAATCGCAGGGGCTGTCGCCGCAAGCGGCGTATCTGGATGCGGAATGTATGGACCCATTCCGATCATATCCACATCAAGCTCGCCGTAGAATTCGATGTCCTTCGCCAAGTCAAGCGCAGTCTGCCCCGGCAGGGCGCACATGACGCCAGTTCCGACCTGATATCCGGTGCGGCGCAAGGCCCTGAGGCACTCGACGCGGCGTCCCCAGCTGCAGTCTGCCGGATGCAGCGTCCCGTAAAGCCTCTTGCTGGAAGTCTCTATGCGCAACAGATAGCGTTCTGCACCGGCCTCGCGCCAGCGTGCATACACCTCCTCGGTCTGCTCGCCCAGGGAAAGCGTGACGCCAAGATCCAGCGGCGCAATGCGCTTGAGGACATCCTCTATGAACTTCGTATGGGCCTCGCTCTCGATCTCGCCGGACTGCAGGACAAGCGACGCATAGCCAAGCCTCTTGGACTCCTCGGCCGCCGCGAATATCTCGTCCGCCGTCAGCGAATACCTCTCGACGGCCTTGTTGGATCGCCTTATTCCGCAATACAGGCAATCCTTTGCGCAGACGTTGCCCGCCTCGACAAGCCCGCGAACGGAGACTCCCTTTCCGCAGCAGCGCAGCTTGACGCCATATGCGGCCCTGTAGAGCCGCGAAAGGTTCTCATCTCCGGAAAGGGACAGCAGAAACTCCATCTCGTCCACCGAAAGGCGGCGAGGCCCAGCAATGGCGCGTTCGAGGACGCTTTCGAGATTCATGGTTCCATCACACATCGAAGCCTGCCAGACTGGTTGTCCCGGGTGGATTCGAACCACCTCGAAGAGGATCAAAACCTCCTATGCTGCCATTACATCACGGGACAAGTGTGAACATGCCAGGCCGCGAAGCCCTGCAGATTCAGAAACGCCGCAATTTCACGTCCCCGCGCTTCATCCGGGACGAGACCGAACACTGTCGATCCGCTGCCGCTCATCGCCGCGCCCACGGCCCCCGCCTTTCGCAGAAGCCTCAACGCGCCGTCTATCTCGGGGTGAAGTTCGACCGCAGGCGCCTGCAGGTCGTTGACCATTGCCGAGGCTATGCGATCTAGATCACCGCTTTCGAGTGCGGCCCGCATATTATACACTATCGAAGAGTCGTTTGTCACGCGCTCCCGGCACCTGGCGTAGACCTCTCCGGTCGAGCTGGGCACTCCAGGATTGCACAAGACGAGGTGCAGCATGGGGAAGCCGCCGGACACCTCGAAAGGCGAAACCAGCTCGCCGCGGCCCTCCATCAGAACCGGCCCGCCGTGGACGAGCGCCGGAACGTCCGAGCCCACGCATGCTCCGAGTTCGACGAGTTCGCTTCGTGTCCTGCCGAGATTCCAAACGGCATTGAGCCCGACAAGAGTCGCCGCCGCATCAGCGCTACCCCCGCCGAGACCGCCGCCCGCTGGAATCCGCTTCGTGACGCGAATGGCCGCGCCGCGAGAAGGATCGAGCGTCCGCGCCGCCTTCAGGCACAAATCGTCGGAGTAGCCGGTGTCGCTTGTCAGCCTTTCCGCCGGTTCGATTTCCAGAGTGTCGGAGAACGATACTGGAACAACCAGCGAACGGAGCGCGTGGAAACCGTCACCACGCACCCCGAACACCTCTAGTGTGAAGTTTACTTTTGCAAAAGCCTCAATCTTCATCACACTCATCGATGGAGTTTGCCCGCATCATCGCAAACATGACCATGGACGAGGCGGACGAGACTATGCCCTTGAGCTCGTCCGCAGAGATGCGGGACATGAACTTCAACTCGCCGTCCTCGCGCCAGTATGCCCCGGCGACACCGCCGACGCACTCCTTTGGCAGAAACGACATGAAAGGCGCAACCTCGGCACGCGTCTTGTCGTCGCATGTCTCAAGCGCTGCCGCGGCGACCGCTTTGACGATCGCAGCCAAGGAATATGTCGCCGCATAGACCAGCGGCTTCCCGGCGGCCTCCGGCAGAATTGCCGCAAACCTGGAAGACGCACTGTACGCCGGCCTGAAACCCTTTATCGCCACGGAAACGAACTCCGGCCTCTTCGCTGGAACGAAACCTTCGTCGGAATTGTCTAGCGAGTCGAGGTCTTTGCAGATGTTTTCAAAGCAGGCGTCATCAACTTTGTTCGACGGATTCGAGAAGTGCTTCAAAGCCGATCCGACGTCAAAGACGATCCTGCTGGTCCCCTCCGAAGTCGTCGAGGCGGTAAATTGCGCCAGATCTATTCCGTTCGTCTTGAACGCGTCGAGACAGGCTGACAGCTCCTTGCGTATGCTTTCAGTGTCGCGCAATGCGTTCATGACCGCCATGACCCCGTCTCCGCCGTCGAACGCAAAAGGATCGCCCGTGACCGACACGTCGCCGATCCTGGACATCGCGCTGCCCTCGACAGTCTTGAGCGAACAACGCATGTCGATGCCTGCATCGCAAACCCTGACAGCGCCGCTGAACACGTCCACCCCGTCGAGCACATCAAGCACCGCACGTCCGATCTTCTTGTCCTCGGGTTCGCGGCACTTTGCAGCCTTCGCCATCGCCTCCCTGACGATCTTCATGCCCTTCGGCAGGATGGAGACCCTGACAAGGTCTTCGTTCATGGTCTCCGCGGCGGCGGCGAAGTCTGCCGTGGCGAGGGCGACCTGCTCGGGCTTGTCGCTCGCGGCGGCCCATTTGCCGTCTCCTGAGAACGCAACAAAGGTTACGTCCCCTTCGTCCCAGTCTTCCCTGCTTTCGAACGGAAGCCCCTTTACGACGACCATTCCATTGGTCTCGAACGCACCATCGTGCATCTTGACGAACTCGTCCTTCGGAACTGCGATAGGATATACAACGGCCCATTCTAACGTGTCGTCCAAGTCGTCGACATCTTCGGTCTGCGCAAGCTTGTCGCAGTCGACATACACCGGCACGTAGATCGAGCCGCCCTGACGCATGGGGCCGAAGAAGTCGTTACCGGGCAACGTCGCCATCTTGGCGGCGAACATTGCGCCAATCATCGCATTGCCCGTGATGTCGCCAAGCTTTGCGACGGCGGCGGTAAGCCCCGCCGTGTCCGTAACCTGCAACGAGCCGACCTTCTCCCACGTCTGGGCGTTCGCAGCCAGGCCGATGGCGGCAAGCATCGCAAAAATCGTATTTCTCATTTGCATGTTTCCTTTCTCTTGGAGGCGGACTTGATCTCCCTTACGGCTGCGTCAACGTTCGCGAAGAGCGTCGAAAGCCTGTCCTTTGGAATTGTCGAAAACGCGAGCCTTATGAGTCCCGAAAGGACTATGGTGCCCGTCGAATACTTCTCTATCAGAAGGCGGCGGACCGACTCCGCATCCGCGCCGACCGGCTTCACGCACATGAAATACCCAGAGTTGAACGGCATCGCGACGAACGATTCGGCGTATTCCGGATGGCGCTTCAGTATCCGGCGGATTTCTGTGTAGCGCGCCTTGAGCACGTTGTACTTCTCGCGCTTCTGCCTGTCGTAGCCGGGATCTGCATACGCTGCGATGGAAAGGTTCTGCCCGAGGGAGGACGAATTGGATATTGAGCTTCGCACGTCCCCGGCCGCCTTCGCCTCGAGCGCTTTGAGTTGCTCGCAGGTCGCGCCCTTGAACGCAAAGGACACGAAACCGACGCGAAGCCCCCAGACGTAGTCCTCTTTCGTCGTGCCGTCGAGCTTGACCGCAAGAACGCGCTCGTCGAGGTCGGAGAATTCGGCGAAAAGGGACTCTCCATGAACGCCCTTCTCGTACACCAGGCCGAAATACGCATCGTCCAGCAGAACCACTACGCGCTTGCCGTTCTCAACGGCCGACTTTACCGCGGCGACGATCTTGGGTGCGTCCTCCAGAGTCGCCGTATAGCCGGTAGGGTTGTTGGGGAAGTTGAGGATAAGGATCTTCTTCTCTCCCGGAGCCAGCAGGGCCTCCGCGAGCGCACCAGCGTCGAACGCGCCGTCCTTGAACGTGTTGAACTTGCGGACCTTGCAGCCGACGGCCTCCCGGAAGATCAGCTCGTAGTTGTCCCAATAGAGATCCGGTATCACAAGCTCGTCGCGCGGACCGGCGAACAGCTCGGCGCACACGCGAAGACCGTGCGTCAGGGCGTTTGTCACCACAGGATTCGAAAACGTCTTGCCCTTGAGCGACGGGTTCTTCTTGAACTCCATCTCGCGCCACACCCTGCGCAGCTCAGGCAGCCCGAAGCTGCCGGCATAGAGGAATGCCCTCTTGTCCAGCCCTATGTTCCTGCTGAAGCAATCCATGACCAGCGGAGAGCCGTCCTCTTCGAACGCCATGCCTATGGTGGCATTTATCTCGCAGGACTTGGCCTCTGCGCCTTGGCCCAATATTCCGCCGTAAGGGAAAAACATCCGCCTGCCCGTCGGCGAAAGAAACGCCACGGCATCACCAAGCGAATCGTTCAGCTGTTTCGCTAGTCTGTTCATCGGGCGCGTATTGTACCAAATTTACCTGCGCGTGTGAAGTGTCTGCAATGCACACAAGCTTCTACACGCCTATGTTAATCTTGTATCCGTTGTCACCGCCTGAACCTGCAGCATCGTTGATGCTTTCTGCACGGTTCTGGATTGATTCCATCACTTTGTTCGGATTAAGCTTCTGCCACGACGGCAAGCCAAGCTCGTCGGTCGCAATCGTGGCGGCGTCACTGCCAAGCGTCAGCTTGTCCATGAAGGACACATTCTCCTTGAGCAGATCGACAAGCGCGCCCATGTTGCTGAGCAGGACGTACGTTATCGCGCTCGTGAACGAATTCGGCGGGCTGGAGAGGAACGGCCTCTCCATGTGCATATAGCCGGCATCCATCATCCGCAGGAAACTGGACACATTCTCGGCGTAGACCTTTGCGAAATCGCGTATCGCGGCCGACCTCTCCTCCGGCGTATTCGCGGCGGCGAGAGCCTCCTTGAATCTGGCATGCACAACCAGAATCCCGCTTCCGGGCATGTTGAGCAGCCGGTCGAAACGCTCGTTATTCTCGTCACCGCCATGACTGACAAAGATATCGACAAGCTTCTGCGCCTCGGCAAGCGGATCAGCGGCGCTCTCAAGGCGCTCCACGACCTTCGCCGTGTATTCGCCGTCCGGCTTGAACATCGGCGCATGATACAGCGCCACGCCATCATTGCGCACCACCGGCAGCAGCTGCCGGTAGCCGTATATCTCGCGCGACTGCGGATTGGAAGGATCTTCCGGCACGCGCGCCTTGTGCTTGCTTGAGGCGAATTCGTCGAAGCACTTGCCGATGATGTCGAGTTCGTCGCGCTCCTTCGCGGGGCGGTTCATGTTCACCGTCGCATCGAGCAGCACCTTGCACTGGTTCACGATCGTGTTCATCTCCGTGACCGTATTGGAGAGACGCACCATCGACTGTATGAAGCAGTTTATCTGCGGCGGCAGCTCCAGCCCGAGCTTCTGCAGCTCCACTACCGCAGCCTGAAGACGATAGATTATGTTGAAGGCGAACTCGCCCTTCGACTTGTCGAGCACCGCATCAAGAATCGCCTCAGCCTTGTCGCGGTTCGCTTCGAGCGTGGTTCGTCCCTCTTGGGACATCAGATTCTTGAATCCGTCCAGAACGAACTTCTTGTCGCGGAACGTCGCGCCGAGTATGACGCGCAGAAGCTCGGCCCTCTCGTTCACGCCGTCGGCGCGGTTTGCGTCAAGACTGTAGAGGTTGCCGAAGTCGATGAAAGTCACGTGGGCGCTGTCGACCATCAGGTTCCCGGAGTGCGCATCGCCGTGGAACTGTCCACTGCCTAGTATGGCCTCTTTCATCCATGCCTTTGTCGCCTGCATGATGAATCTGGAGGCGTTCGTCAGATCGCCATGTATCGCCGCAAGCGAATCGTGCACGCCGATGATTGACATGGGCGCGATGTCGTCCTTGAGTACAGGTTTGTTGTTCTCCCAGACTATGCGGCCCGTAGCCGGATCATGCTTGAAGACGCCGGACGTCACTTCGCGGATCTCGTCGATCTTCTCCTTGAAGAACTTGTCAACCGGCTTGCCGGACGCGACTTCGGCGACCATCACGTTCTTCTGGGGCGCGACTATACCGGACATCTTCATGCAGCCCACGTTCGGCGCGATTGCGGCAAGCGGATGGGTGCTCGGCCTGCGGCCCCTCCTGTACACGCCGTACATCGTGTGGCCGGCGTCGACGTTCGCCGCCTCGCGCCTGAAGTCGAACTCCTCCTTGTACTGCCTGAACTGTCCCTCCCACGTCTTCTCCATGCCTTGGCCGATCTTCTTTGCGGCGGCGGCGAAGATCGTCGCCTCGGAGTTGACACGTTGCTCGGCGTCGTGTCGCATGATCTTGACGACAAGCTCCTGCGGCAAGATATCGCCCTTCAGCTTGAACTTGCAGAGGAACGCCTCGCCGACCGAAGCCGCGCCGAGCGACTTGACAAGCTCGATGGACTCTATCTCCTTGCCGTCGCCCTTGCCCTTCGAGTCGGCTATCATCTTCATCAGGTGCGCCTGGACAATCTTGCGGGGAATCGGCGCAAGGCTCGACTTCATATCGGCGAGCACGTCGGCGTAGTCGCCGACGATCTCCCTCGGCAACCCCTGCATCATCTTCTGCAGAAGCGGGCTCGTCCCCTTCAGTATCGCGCCGACGAACTTGCCAGTGGCGCTCTTGTTCGCGGCCTCGAGCGCCTCGCCCTGCATGTCGCCGAAGTCGAACGTGCCCGCATAGCGCATCGCGGCGGCGAAGCATGAGCGCTGGTCGGCCTTTCTGAGCTGCGTGAAATAGCCGGACACCACCTGTCTGAAAAAGCCGACCTGCCCCGGCGCGTCGGATGTGCAGGCGGAGTCGAGTATCTGGTTCAGGTTCTTCTTGGAGAGATCGGCCTTTATGTCCTCGGGCGACATGCTCTTGTAGGGATCGCTAGTCACCGAACCCGCGTCGTTGGCCGCCGCGACATCGACCTTGAACACCTCGTTTATGATCTTCTGCAGCTCCTGGCATCCGTTGCTCGCCATGAGAAGTATCTTGTTGTCGAACTGGGCGAGCGTCTTGCCGGGGAGCTTCGAGGCATCCTTGAAGAACGCCTTGAACCTCTCCAGGAAGTCCGGCCTCTTTGCGGCGTCGGAGAGCTTCTCGCCGTCGTTCGCCGCCATGAACGCCTCGTTCAGCAGTTCGGCGATGCTGCCGAAGCCGTTCTTCACGACATTGGCGATCTTCGGCGAAACCGCCTTGTCGATGATCGAAGCATCCTTGATTATCTCCGAAAGTATCAGCAGCTTGCGGTCGTCCGAAAGCATCTTGCGCATCGTCTCGCCAGGACGGTTCACCACGACGTCGGACACCATGGTCTCGTCTGAGAACACGAAATCGGCTATGAAATCCTTGACCGCGTCAGTCCCGCCGATCTCGCTCAGGCTCGCGGGAACAGGCGCTGTCTTCGGCGGAACAGGTCCCGCCACATCGACTAGCGGAGCCACTATCGGCTCGCGCACGATAAGCTCGCCGTCGGTCTTCGGTTTTTCTAGCGGAATGTCGGCGACCTTCTCGAGCATCGCCTTTATGTCGTCCGGCAGCTGGGCGTTGTCCTTCAGCAGCTGGTTGTGGTAGGCGTCGAGCTTCGCCCGCGTATCGCCGACATCCTGGTTCGCCAAGGCGTTCTCTGCCATCTCGACGAGAATGCCCGTGTTGTAGTTTCCTTTGACCAGTATGGTGGCGTCCTTGGCCTTGCCTTCAAGAATTATCGAAGCGAAGTGGCGCGTCAGGCTCGTGCGGTCGCCAAGGAGAAGTCCCGTCTCGAGGTCATGGTCGTAGACCTTCTCTAGCAGTGCCGTCATCGTCTGCGGACCGATCGCGGCTGAATCCTGCGCGGCGCGGCCGATCAACCGTGCGATGAACACGTCGGCCGGCATGTCGAGCCTTACGGTCGTGGACGTCGCGCCATTGCCCAGAACCGCCGAGAGGTCGCCGCGGTCGTCCTTTACGAGCTTGACGTCCATGCCGAAAAGACGGAACTCGCCAGACTCGCGCACACCCGCCGGCAGCATCTTAAGCGCCTGGGCGAAAAGGTTCTCGATGCTCCTGTTGAGCACTTCGGACATCTCCTTGCGCGCGGCTTCGCCCTTGGCTCCCTTGAAGCGGTTGCCCTGCGCCCTTGCGAGATCTGTTATCGGACGATCCGCCGACAGAAGGCTTATCGCGTCCGTCAGACCGTACATTCCGCCATTGCCGGCCTTTGCGTCCTCAGAGCGTACGGCGACCTTCGGGGCATCCGCCGTGACGTACGTGTCGAGTATCGACCTAACCTCCTTGCGGGTGAGCGGCGTATAGCGCGCCTTCAGGATGTTATCCAGTCCGTTCCGTTCCTTGCAATCGCGCATGTCGATCTCGGCTGGCATGCCGAGCCTGTTGCGTATCTCGGACAGCTTCTCCTTCGAGACCCCACCATTCTGCAGCGCATTCAGGAACGACTCCTTGACCTCGAGAACGCGCTCGGGCGACAGGACGACGTTGTTCTTGAACCTGTTGACGACATGGTTGTTGACCTTGACCAGCTCTGCGGAACCGTCCAGGCCCTTTTTGATGTCGATCTGTCCGGCGTTGTATTCGCCGGATGCCACGCTGTTGAACTGGGCTATAGTGAAGTCGCTTCCCATATCGCCCTGTATACACCCAGGCGACAAAAAAGTTACACCTGCATGAAGCCGCCGAGCCCGCCGAAGGAGTGCTTCTCTTCGGCCAGCTCCTCATCCTTCGACTTCTTCTCCTCCTCGGCGACGCCTGCGCCGGAAATGATCTCCCTCCAGTGTTCCGCCGTGTTGAGCAGAGTTTCGACCTCGGCGGCGAAAGTGTCCACGTCCAGCGCGGCGAGCCGGTAGCTGCGCATCACAGCATAGGCGCCGGTTTCAGGATTCTGGCAGATCACCGCTCCGCCAGTGCCGCTGAAGAGATAGTTCGCCCTCAGCATCATGCTGCCGAAAGGACCGTTCGCGTCCGGCGGGGGAATGCCGATCTCGGCGACAACCATTATCGCGTCGGCCGCCACGTCATTGATGAATCCGACAGTCATGTCGTCCATCGAAAGTGCGGTCGTGCCGTCGTGTATGTCAAGCCCCGCAACGCCGAACTTGGCGGCAAAGCCCTGCATCAGTTCATTGTATTCCATACGCCTCCCGTTGTTTGGCGATATTATACCAAAAACGCTTAGGCCCTTGCCTGCATTCTCTCAGAACTCGAATCCGAGTGCAGAGCAGAAGATTACATTTGGCTTGCCGATCGAGCCGGAGAACATATCGGATTCTATGGACATGTCATCCTGCAGGAAGCGCGCAAGGATGTTCGCCCGCAAGGATCTTCCCGACGATTGGCCGTCCAGGGTAATACCGATACTTCAGGCGTACGCAAACGAGCGGCGGATCGAAATCATAAAGACCCTTGCAGCAAATGGTCCGCTGACGTTCACCGCACTTCTGCGGCTGGCGGGCATACCCGAAACATCCCTTCTCCGCCATCTGTCGCTGCTCGTCGAAGGCGGAGTGGTCGCGCTGGGCGACAAGCGGCAGTATTGCGTCGCCAAGCCCAAGGACGCATTGCGAAGCACCCTTCTCACGATGGCAACCGGCGACTAACCGGCATTCGCATTACCCCCGCATTTTATAAAATGCGGGGGTTGTGGCTGCGCTAGTCTAGAACACATATTATATGTTCCAATGGCAAGCCCGCTGCTCCACCACTCTCTACCCCACCAATGAGGCCAGGCCCCCGAAGAATTCACCGCAAGCGGTGTTATCAGGACATTACCTTCGGCCCCTCCGGTAGCCAGTATATGGCCTTGCCGCTGAGCGCGGGGCTATGTCCAGACGGCAACGCTTGCGTTGCCATCATCTTCGCGGCTTCGTTGACCTCCAGGCATGCCGCGCGAGAGAATTCAACCTCGCTGTTGCCTCGCGCGATAATGGCCGCACGGTGATCGCGAATCGCATCGAGCCACATGCTGCCGACATTGTATTCATGCGACATGGCAGATGGCAGAATCTGAACTATCCTGCCTGCCGACTCGGCGAGGAGCATGTCGCGCACTGCCTTCTCTCCCGGACTAATCCAGCCGCCGACAAACACATAGTTGACTACCTTCCGCCGAATACGCCGGACAGCCTCGTCGATCTGTCGGGGATCAAGCCGTCGGCTCATGCGTAGCGCAATGAATGGCGAATCTCCGTCAAGCAGCTCTACTGCGCCTATGCCTCGCCAAAATTCATCAGGCGAAAGCCGCCGAGCAATCAACGGTTCGCGAATGGCCAGAAACTCCGGCTGATTGTGGCGCAACTCGAATTTCAGGGGGTTGTAGTCGATGTAGCGATTGACCGCATCAATCATTTCGGCCGACTGGCAGATCCAATCGTGATAGCCCTGCTGCCAAAGCGAGCCCGACTCGCCAAGCAACTCGTGGAAGTCCTTTGCGCAAAGGCTCTTGAATGCGCCGATTGCCCGTCCAAGCACCACTAGCGGCGTTGTCAGCCCAGCACGAAGGTGAATCTGCAGATGTACATGATCGGGCATGACAACGTAGTTGAAAAGCTTGATGCCAGGCATCTGAGCCATTTCGACGATCCTCCGCTCCACGGCAAGACCCAATTGCGTCTTACGAAGCCTGGCATCAACGATTTCGCCGAAAAGCCGCCGCCTCGGATTGGTGACTACGGTAATGAATAGCGCGGCTCCACGCGAGTAGTCATACCCGCGAAACCGTCGGTATCGGTGAATCTCTTCCTCGGCAACTTGCTTCATCGTATCATCACACAACCGAACATGATACTTTCGCCCTCGCACTCATACTGCCGTAACATTATACCAAACGCCGCCCTCCCGCCGCAACAGCGGGCTACTCCACCACTCTCTACTCCATCAATGGGGTTCGACCCTCGCAGATTTCTTAGCGGCTCAACGCCGGGAGAAGTTGGCAAAGAAACTCGGTTGCCCTTTGCTGTATTCCTGGCGCACCGGATTCGCGAGGACCGGCGATGTTAAGGACAAAAGGCCTCTCGATATGCTGAAACGATTGAAGCCACCGCGCCGCCCCTTCCACAGCATCAGCCACTTCAAGACAAGCCACATGATGCGACCTGCCCAACTGCTCAGCAGTCCGAAGCGTCAGCAAGGTTCCCCGCGACAGCGGCAGGCTTGGCGCAATTATGAGTGTCGCATCAGAATCCCTCACATTCGCCTTGGTCCTCACAGCATAGTTGCTTGACGAATGTTCCTGCATACTGGCATATTTAAGCGGAACTGTGCCATCCTCCGCAATGCGCCCTTTCGGAACCCACCCGCCATAAGGCAACCCCAGCGCAATCGCGGCCTCAAGTCCGCCGCGATCCACACCAGTCTGCCCACCACTAACAATCTTGAACTTCATAAGAAACCTGCCGCAATATTATACCATATGCTTCGCGGCGGCCACTTCGTTGTCTACTTTTTCCACCAGTCCGCAATAAGGCATCGTCTTCTCCTTCAACTCCTCTGGCCAGTCGGCGAAGAGATTGTTGGCCATTGTCTTGGCGTCCTGTACCGTCAACTGCACGCCTGAATCGCTCTGGCAATTTCCGCCTCACCTATTCGAGCCGACTCAACAGGTTTGCGGAATATGTTCGCAATTATATTAAAAATTCTCACTTGAACGTCTATTGGGGCGCACCGTATAGTAACTACATGAAAAACACCCCTCTTCATTCCGACAATTTAGGTGGCTTGGAATATTCGTGGCTCTGAATAAGCTCGAGGAATTCCTCTGGAGCGATCGCCTTGACGGGCGATGCGCTGAAGTCGCCGATGTTGCGCGTCACGATGAAATCGCACTTCTCATTTTCGGCGGATGCGACAACGACCGCGTCCTCGAAATCCTTCATGCCGATGTTCCGCGCCCTCGACAACACCAACTTGTCCAGGGGCGCGACATCAAACGTGCGAAGAAGCCAGTCCATCGCCCTGTCCGCAACCTCCTGCGCGGCATTCCTGCGCACGAGGTAGAATATCGTCGTCACCGCATGGGCTGGCAAGCTTCCCGAAACCTCGCCCTCCGCCACAGCGGCGCACACCTTCGCGGACGCCGCCAAAAACGGCTTTCTCTGCTGAAGAACGTCAACGAGGACGTTCAGGTCGATCATTATCTTCACAGATACTTCTCCGCCAAATGTTCGCGATAGGACTTCTTGACATCAACCTTGGACGGCAATATGCCCACAATATCCCTCACCGATGCAGGGACGACATCATCCTTCGCGACAAAGGAATCCTTAAGGCGATTGAAGTAGCGCAGCACCAGCTCGGACAGGGAAATCTGCCGCTCGCGGGCATAGTTCTGCGCGAACAGCAACGTCTCGCCCGGCAATCGAATCGTCATTCTGGCGTCGTTCATACAATTCTCCTTTCTTGTTCGTACATATTGTACTATATCTTGCCTCAGCCTGTCAACAGGCCACCTGTCGCTGCTCGTCGAAGGCGGAGTGGTCGCGCTGGACGACAAGCGGCAGTATTGCGTCGCCAAGCCCAAGGACGCATTGCGAAGCACCCTTCTCACGATGTCAACCGGCGGCTAACCGGCATTCGCATTACCCCCGCACTTTATAAAATGCGGGGGTTGTGGCTACACGTCGTTAATCCCATATTATACCATAGGGTTCAATGAAAGCTCGCAACCCCACAACGTGCCCTTCACCAATGCGGGGACTGTCCCCGCATTGTCCTCACTATAGCCCCGCAAGGCTATTTCATCTCGACCGTAACCTTGAAGAAGTTGTAATCGGCTTCGTTGCCGTCTATGAGCGTCCAATCATTGTCGTTCAACTTCACCTTGCCATACTTCTTGTAGGTGCGCTTCGCGGCCTCGGCTTCATCTATAAACTTTGGCGAATAGGCGATCTGCGGCTTGCCGTCCTCGTCAAACGTGATCGAGGCGGTGAACTTGTCGTTCTCGTCCGTCGGGTCGGTTCCCGCGACGAAATCCTGCCAGACCATCATAACGTTGCCCGCGCCGTCGCGCTTGCCCGTCGGCTTCGTTATGGCCGCCGTGAAGTCGCTGCCGAACTTCGCCGCGAAGCCGGGATACCGCGCCGTCCATTCGGACGAAATCGCTACTGGCTTGCCCGCGCTCACCTCGGCGATAACGCTGACGATGCCGACGTCCTCGCTCGGCGTCACCGCCTCGCTCACAGCCGCCGTCGTTACATAATGCACGACAACGTTCGTGACGGTAAGCGTCACCTCACTCGCAGCCGCTACGCCTCCTGGCGCCACCGCCTCTCCGGACGAAAGCCGCTCAAGCGTCTTGAACCACTTCGCCCACAACTTCCCACTTCCGTCGAACGCCGTCGGCGAAATCGATTCCACGCCGTCGGGTATCGTCACGCTCGCAAGTTCGCCGCAATCGATAAATACCGCTTCACCTATACTTGTCACGCTGTCCGGTATGACAATCTCAGTCGCTCCATTAAGCTCGACTGCGGTCAATACGCCATCCTCTATCGTGAATACGGGCAGCTTCTTCCACTGCGCAACCGCCGTAATGTCGAACGCCACGACATAAGTCGCGTCTATCCGAGTTTCCTCGACATACCAGCCAAGGAACTCACATCCATCTTGCGTCGGCACAGGCAATTCGCCAATGGCATCGCCATCTTTCACTTTACGCGAAGCCTCAGCTACAGTGCCGCCGTTCGCATCAAAGGTTACTGATTTATAGTACTCCACCGTCATCCCCTGCCACTTTCCTTCACCATCCAAATCCCAACCAGTCGACCCTTGCGGCACACGCACAATGCAGTCACTACTGACGCTCACAAATGCAGAACCATCATCCGAAGATGGTGCGTTACCCTCAAATGTCACACTCGTAAGCCCGCTGCAACCAGAGAACGCACTATCCCCTATGCTCGTTACACTGTCGGGTATCGTTATGCTCGTAAGCCCGTAGCAATTCCAGAACGCATTATCCCCGATACTTGTCACGCTGTTCGGTATCGTCACGCTCGTAAGCCCACTGCGACCAGAGAACGCATAATTCTCGATGCCCATAACGCCATTTGGAATTAGAACGTCGCCATTAACGCCCGCGATAAGCGTCGTGCCGTCTTTTGTCAAGAGAAGCCTCAATTCAGATTTGTAGTTTGGGTTGCCCCCCGACACCACAAAATCCGTAAGTCCACTGCAGCCATTGAATGCGCTCTCCCCGATGCTCGTCACGCTATTGGGTATCGTCACGCTCTTAAGCCCGCTGCAACCGTAGAACGCATAAGACCCTATGCTCGTAACGCTGTCGGGTATAGTCACGCTCGTAAGCCCGCTGCAATTGCGGAACATATAATTCCCAATCCTTGTAACACCGTCTGGAATTATCAAATCACCACTTAGCTGCTCACCATTCAAATACAAGCCACCCCCAGCATAATATAGCGGATTGGCGCTGTTATTGCCAAAGGAAATGCCAAGCCATTTGCCCAAGTCAGAAACATATACGTTTTCAAGCCCGCTGCAACCATAGAACGCATAAGACCCGATGCTCGTCACGCTGTTGGGTATCGTCACGCTCGTAAGTCCGCTGCAATTGCGGAAGGCATAATCCCCGATGCTCGTAACGCTGTCGGGGATCGTAACACTAGTCAAGCCCTCTGGAACTGCAACAAGCGTCTTACCGTCTTTGGACAACACCAGACCATTTGCAGATGAGTAATTGACATTACCATTATCAATCACAAATGCTATTAACCCATTGCAACCGTAGAACGCTGAAGCCCCGATGCTCGTCACGCTGTCCGGTATCGTCACGCTCGTAAGCCCGCTGCAATTGCGGAACATCCAACTCCCAATCCTTGTAACACCGTCTGGAATTATCAAATCACCACTTAGCTGCTCACCATTCAAATACAAGCCACCCCCAGCATAATATAGCGGATTGGCGCTGTTATTGTCAAAGGAAATGCCAAGCCATTTGCCCAAGTCAGAAACATATACGTTTTCAAGCCCGCTGCAATCGTTGAACGCATAGTTCCCGATGTTCGTTACGCTGTTGCCGATCGTCACGCTGGTAAGCCCGCTGCAGTCGGCGAACGCCATATACCCGATTCTTGTCACTCCGTCGCCAATCGTCACGCTCGTAAGCCTGCGGCAATTGTAGAACGTATAAGACGCGATGCTCGTCACGCTGTTCGGTATCGTCACGCTCGTAAGCCTGCTGCAGCCGTAGAACGCTTGAGTCCCGATGCTCGTAACACTGTCAGATATCGTCACGCTCGTAAGCCCGCTGCCGTAGAACGCTTCAGTCCCGATGCTCGTCACGCCGTCCGGTATCGTCACGCTCGTAAGCCCGAAGCAATTGTAGAATGCATACCTCCCGATGCTCGTCACGCCGTTGCCTATCGTCACGCTCGTAAGCTCCTTGCAACTGGAGAACGCACGATCCCCGATGCTCGTCACAGGATATCCACCTAAAGTTGTCGGGATTGTTATTGCACCGCTGGTTGAAGTTGGGACAGCTGTCGATGAGGAATTTCCGCCACCGAGAATGGCATTATCGCCAATGATTCTGTAAGTCCAAGTTATGCACGTGTCGGGATCGGTCCATTCGTCCGCCCACACGCGCCCTGCGGCACAAAAAGCCACCGTAAGCGCGAGGAATCGCGCCATCCAAGAGATCTTGTTTCTCATTACCGTCCTCCTCATTTTGCGTTGTTCCGCCGAAGAAGTCTGACACAAATTGAGAATACATAAAGCCTCTCATTTGTGTCTAGATGGAGGCTGTGAGAAATGCCTTGTCAGAAACACAATGAGAGGCTAAGTGCATATGCACTTCCTCTGCAATGTGCCGTCTGACTTGAAACTCTCACATTCCCATCTACGACCGCTTTGCAGCATTTATGTCCCACGGATTTCTCCCGCAGGAACGAGAATATAATACCATATCGCCGCGCTTGCGGCAAGGGCGAGGTTTTGGTGAGCACAAATGGTAATATCTACCGGGTCAGCAAAGAAGAAAGACCTCCATAGGGCCGACCCCTACGGGTCGATGGCTTGCATACCTAGGGGTAACGGCCTCTCATGCCTAGGTATGCGAGCGGCTTACCCGTACGGGTCTGAACCTCGCGCTCCTAGGGGTCTGCGGTTAGCCCTTCCACACGAAGTGGTCCGCGGCGGGATAGCGGCGGGCGAGGTCGTAGAGCGACGACTTGAAGGTGGCGACGTTCTTGTAGCCGGGTTCCAGCTTCAGCTTCGCCAGTTCCTCGAACTTCTCCCTGTTCGCCCTCCAGCACCGCTCAGCAAGCTTGCCTATCGTAGGATCGCTGCGGCTTGACGAACATTTCACGACCGGATAATCCCGATGGCTCATCTTTATTGCGGCTGCAATTTCGTAGCGCTTCGCCTCGTTATAGCGCTCAAGCCCGGCCATCCGTCCATATACGTCATCCTCGCTCGGCTCGCGATGCGCCGCCAGCCCTGCGACCTTCTCCGCGACGACCGTCAAGGACGAACTGCAGGAGAAGTGTAGCAACCCGTTCCGCTACACTTCGTGCAAAAATATTTTTGCGCTCATATCGCGCCGAAAACGCGCTCCTAACCGCAAATCCGCGCAGCTACTGATTAGTAGCCGAAGTGTAGCCGATGAAGTGTAGTGGAAATCGGCTACTGATTGAGAAACTGTTCGCGCCGTGGAGGAGCAACATCTCCAAGAGCGGCGCGAAACATGAAAGAAGCGATACTCGAACTGGCGCAGGCCGTAAACCGCCTCGCCGACGCCGTGCAACTGGTGAAAGAAGGGAAAGAAGAACATTCCCCCCACACCCCTCATAAGAAGAAAGGCAAGAAACCAACAACAACCACAACAACGCGTGCGCGCGCGAGGTTCGTTAAGCCCTCCGTCGGGGAGGTCGCCGCCTACATCCGAGAGAAAGGCTACACCTTCGACGCCGAGAAATTCTGGAACTACTACGAGTCCAAGGGCTGGAAGATCGGCAAAAGCAACATGGTCTCCTGGCACTCCGCCTGCGCAACCTGGCAGCTCCACGAGAACGAGTCTGCGCCCGCCACGGAATCAGAGCCCGAAGAGCACGACGAGGCGAAGGAGTTCCTGCGCAGGTGCATGGAGAAGCAGGACGAGGCGAGGAAGGAGGCGGCGATATGAAGCAGCTCGACTTCACGGACATCGGCCCCGCCCAGACCGCCGACCGCGAGGCGCGCCACGACGCCTTCTGGGGTCCGCTCGACGGGACGAGACGCGCCGCCGCGAGCGTCGCATGCGACTTCTTCTCGTTCGCGGAAGAGGTGAACTACCAGATGGCGCAGCACGTCCGCCTTGCGAAGATCGACGCCGAGAAGAGCGCCGAGGCATTCATCCGCTCGCAGATGTACGCCAGGGTCGCCCTCGAAAAGTTCCGGCTCTTCGGTAGGCTCACAGGCTGCAGGGACGACGCCGAGACGACCGGGCGACTGGACAGGCTCGTCGCATACTCCCGCAAGACCGGCTGGCGGATATTCCCCGAATGGTGGACGAAGGTTCCGGGCAAGAACACCGCCTACTTCATCAACAAGTTCAAGATCAACGCCGGGCAGTACGCCCAGTATCTCGCCATGTGCCGCAAAGCCGCCGAAGAGAAGGAAAAGGCCAAGGGCAAGAAGAAAGGCGGCGAGAAATGACACGGCACGAAAGGAACCTGGTGAAGCGTTCGGAGAAGTTCAACCGCTGCGACGAGTTCCGGCACGACCAGAGCCGCCAGCGCCAGTTCGAGCTGTCGTTCGAAAGCCGCGACCTTGAGGAAAGCAAAGCGGCCATCGAGGGCGAGAACGCGGCGAACGAGGTGCTCGCGTCCGTCGGACGACGCGACATATCGCTAAGGAGTCCGGCGGACATCGCAATGCTACGCCTCGACCTGGAGTACTGGGAACGGCATCTCGCGTCAATCTCGACCGATCTGCTGCTGACGTTCCGCGCCGAGCTTTACGGTGCGACGCATGAAGACCTTGGCTGGGATCGCGTCACCTTCTGGAGGCGATTGAATAAAGTCAAAAATATTCTGCAACAGGAACGCTGAAATTCCGACTTGGATTATAGAGGGGCATGCGACGCGTTGAGGGCGAAACCCGTCCCGCGTACGCATCGCCCCCTTCCCATCAAACCAAAACCGAAAGGAACACAAACATGAAACTGACAAAGGCCGACATCAAGCAGAAGCGGGCAGAGCTCGTCGAGATCCTGCTCAAGATCGAAAAGCTCAAGAACGAAAAGACGTCCCTCGAAAAGACGCTGGACACGGACTTCACGCAGAACGAGTCCTCCTACCGCAACGGGATCGCCACCGAGAACGGCGTTCTGATGCGCAAGCCCAGCTGGAAGACATCCGCCAAGCCCATCGTGGAGCTCGACTGAGTATTTCACCAAACCAACAACCAACAAGAAAGGAAACAAACATATGGCAGACAAGCCGATAATGAAGTACGAGGTGCGCCCGCAGCGCGACCCCATCAACAACGTGACGATCTACGTTCCGCAGATCGTGGACAGGAGCGCCGCGAAGAGTCTCGCGACCGTGATCGAGAACGCCATCGACCGCGGACTCATCGTGGGCGTCAAGCCCTCCGCCGCAAGCGGAATCGCGACAGGACTCTGCGAGCAGCTCTTCAAGGAGTTCAAGGACGGCAACTCCGTCAACTTCGACGGCTACTTCTACGGCCGCATCTACCTTGACGGCACCGTCGGCGCGGACGGCAGGCTCACGGGCTCCAACGCGATCAACATCCGCCTCGTAAAGGGAACCAAGTTCTCCCTCGCCATGAGGGACTTCTCCTTCACCAACGTCGCGGACGACAAGACCCCGAACGTGGAGTTCCTCATCTCCGCCTCGACGGGCGCGGTGAGGGGCAAGCTCATCAAGGGGCAGGCGATCCTCGTCAACGGCTCGACCTTCGGCGACGACGCCGAGCACGTCTCTGCGAAGATCGTCTTCGACGAGGGAACCGAGGTAGAGGCCACGGTCACAAGCTGCGGCGAGAACCTCATCACGGTCGCATGGCCCGCCGCGCTAGATGACGTCCCCTCCGGGACTGCGATCTCGCTCACCGTCACGCGCACCGAGGGCGAGATGGAGTACGTCTCGCTGCCCAAGTCCGCGACCATCGCCTGAAG
>Ga0265298_10001606_pt1 | contig 33382 bp, 25 predicted proteins | sample AusTroGonzalo_MG_3_FD_193486 | JGI IMG/M metagenome (GOLD analysis project Ga0265298, IMG submission 193486) | Bovine rumen microbial communities from tropical cattle in Woodstock, Queensland, Australia - Gonzalo_01 | ecosystem: Host-associated > Mammals > Digestive system > Stomach > Rumen ... | reverse complement strand
TCCAAGGCAGACTGGGCCATCGGTATCCTCAATCCTGCTTCCTCGAAGCACGTAGCAAATACAGAGGCCGGTCTGAAGTTTGACCAAGACGCAACCTATACCATTTGGCTGAAACTCAAATATGAGTTAGACGAGATCTATGTAGCTCCGTTGGCAAACGAAAGTGAAGAACCGGGTGAAGAGCCGGGCGAAGAGCCGGAATTGAAGGATGTAGTCTTCACGGTTAACGTACCGGAAGGCACTGACAGCGTCTTCATTGCCGGTAACTTCAATGAGTGGACGTTTGATAAGATGACTGCTGTAGAGGGTGTTGACAATCAATTCACGATCACCAAGCAGCTGGCATCGACCGAAGGTCTTGAGTACAAGTATCTTGCCGGTCCGAGCTGGGCATATGTTGAGAAGACAGCAGAAGGTGAAGAAGTAAACGACCGTAGCTATGCTGAGTTGGACGTAGTAGCCAAGTGGAATTCTGTTCCTGCTCCAGAGTCTGAGAAGATTGATATCATCTTCACGGTCAATGTACCGGAAGGCACTGACAGCGTCTTCATTGCAGGTAACTTCAATGATTGGACGTTTGCCAAATTGGCAGCCGTAGAGGGTATTGATAACCAATTCACGATCACGGCGAAATGGACATCTACCGAAGGTCTTGAGTACAAGTATCTTGCCGGTCCGAGTTGGGAATATGAAGAAGTAGCTGCCGATGGCGAGCGTATAGGCAACCGCAGCTATGCAGAGTTGGACGTAGTAGCCAAGTGGAATGCTGTTCCGCAATCCGGCGAGCCGGGTGAAGAGCCGGAATTGAAGGATGTAGTCTTCACGGTTAACGTACCGGAAGGCACAGAGAGCGTCTATATCGCAGGTACCTTCAATGAGTGGTCATTTGAACAGATGGATGCCGTTGAGGGTGTTGATAACCAATTCACGATCACCAAGCAACTGGCATCTACCGAAGGTCTTGGATACAAGTACCTGGCAGGTCCGTCCTGGTCTTATGTTGAGAGAACCGCAGACGATGGAGATGTAACCGACCGTAGCTATGCAGAGCTGGACGTAGTAGCCAAGTGGGCTGCGGTACCTGCTCCGGACTCTGAGAAGATTGATATCGTCCTCACGGTCAGTGTACCGGAAGGCACCGACAGCGTCTTCATTGCAGGTAACTTCAATGATTGGACGTTTGATAAGATGACTGCTGTAGAGGGTATTGATAACCAATTCACGATTACGGAGAGATGGACATCAACCGAGGGTCTCGAGTACAAGTATCTTGCCGGCCCGGATTGGAGCTATGTTGAAGTAGATGCAGAAGGTGAACAAATTGCTAACCGTGCATATGCAGAATTGGACGTAGTAGTTAGGTGGAATGATGTTCCGCAATCCGGCGAGCCGGGTGAAGATCCGGAAGTACCTGCCGTTAAGTTCTATGTAACCGGTGACTCTGCATTGATTGCCGATGCAGGTGTTGACGCAGCTGTTTGGGATCCGAAAGCCATCAAGTCGGAGAAGGATACGCTTGTTCTGAGTCTGAAGAAAGATGTTGATTATCAAATCACGCTGACAGTTGATGGTACTTGGGATACCAAGAAGACCTATGCTGATCTGACTGAGGTAGCAGAAGGATTGAAGGATCTGGAAGGCGGCAACCACAATATCGGTTTCAAACTGGCTGAGGATGGTGAGGTACAAATTATCTACACCGCTGAGCTCTTCAAACTGATCGGTAATTTTGTTAAGGACGAACCGATTGAGCCGGAATTGAAAGATGTTGTATTCACGGTTAACGTACCGGAAGGCACCGACAGCGTCTTTATCGCAGGTAGCTTTAATGAGTGGTCATTTGAGAAGATGATTGCCGTTGAGGGCGTTGATAACCAATTCACGATCACCAAGCAGCTGGCATCGACCGAAGGTATTGAGTACAAGTATCTTGCCGGTCCGGGCTGGGCTTATGTTGAGAGAACCGCAGAAGGTGAAGACGTAATCAACCGTAGCTATGCTGAGTTGGACGTAGTAGCTAAGTGGCTTGCTGTTCCTACTCCGGAATCTGAGTGGATTGATATCGTCTTCACGGTCAATGTACCGGAAGGCACCGACAGCGTCTTTATTGCAGGAAGCTTCAATGAGTGGACATTCGAGAAGATGATTGCTGTAGAGGGCGTTGATAACCAATTCACGATCACGAAGAAATGGTCATCGGCCGAAGGTATTGAGTACAAGTATCTTGCAGGTCCGGATTGGAGCTACGTTGAAGTAGATGCAGAAGGTGAACATATTAATAACCGCAGTTATTCTGAATTGGACGTAGTAGCTAAGTGGAATGCTGTTCCGGGAGAGACTCCGGTAGTGCCGGAATTGGAGGATGGTTACTACCTCGTAGGCACTATGAACGGTTGGACGACTACTGCTGAGTTCAAGTTCATTGCCAACAACGAAATGGAAGGTGAGTACTACCTCACCATCACATTGGCAGAGGGCGATGAGTTCAAGGCTGTTCAGATCGTTAACGACGCGATAGAGGCTTGGTTCCCGGCTGGTGACAACTTCGTAGTAGATGCAAACCACGCAGGTGCCAAGACGATCTACTTCCGTCCTGAATACATCGAAGAGTGGGGCGGTAACTTCTGGATCGAGCCGAATTCTGCGCAGAACATCGACAACGTTGTTCTTGACGGCAAGGCTGCGAAAGTACTCCGCAACGGTCAGTTGTTCATCATCAAGGGTGACAAGACCTACAACGTACAAGGACAGTTTGTTCGCTAAATCGAACGAATCGGATAAGAGGTGGCCGGAAATACGGCTGCCTCTTATTCGTTTTCGTATATCCACACAATACCAATAATTAATCCTTTAAATTTTAAAAATTATGAAGAAATTATTCTCTGTTTTTGTAGCAGCATTGTTCTGCACAGCATTGCTTGCTGATCAAAAAATTTATTTCAAGGCTACTCAGGATTTCTGGAACTGGTTGGACGGGGGTGTTCAATCTGCAACAGCTATTTATGCATGGGATGGAGAAAGCGAAATAGCAGGTTGGCCCGGTATTCGCATGAGCAAAGTGGAAGGCGAAGAGTTTGTATGGGTTGCTGAAATCGGAGAGAACTTTCAGAATGCTGTTTTTGTTCGCGTCAATGCGGAAGGTCCTTTTACAGAACAAGGCTTGAAGACCAAAGATTTGGTAATCCCGACAGATGGTAAGAACCTCTACACTATTACAGCAGAAAGCGTGGATTGGTCTGATCCGGAATTGTGGAGCAAGGGAATTCAGGAAGGCGAATGGAGTGTGTATGAAGCACCGGCAGTTCCGCAACCTGAACTGCCGACTGTTGCTATCGCTGCTTCGTTCAACGATTGGAACAAAGATGCAAATATCCTTGAACCCGCAGAGGATAGCAAAAGCGCAAGCACTACCATCCATCTGGGAGTAGATCACTATCAGTTAAAGGTCGTGTTGAATGGTACTGATTGGATGACCAAGTACGGCGGTGATGGCGAGTTGTTCAAAATCCATCGTGACTGGCCGAAAGCTGAGCAAGTTGATCAAAAGAACGTTGATGAGAATAATCTCTTGCTTGTAGCTGACGTGGAAGGTGATTATGTATTCACTTGGATTTATGCGGATAGCACACTCCTTATTACGTTCCCTGAGATTCCGGAGGAGAAAGAGGTGTTCTACCTTGTAGGTACAATAACCAACTGGCAAGTCGTTGCAGACGCTCCTCATACGTTCTGTGCTAACCCGGGTGCAGAAGGTGAGTTCCTGCTTGACTTCAACCTCTCTGAAGGTGACGGCATCAAGGTGGTAGGTGTCAAAGGTGAAGCACAAACATGGTATATCGAAGGTGAAGGCAACGAGTTTATTGCTGACGCAGCGCACTCCGGTGATGTCACTATTTACTTCCGTCCGGAAGCTAACCCGGAGTGGAGCGATTTGGCGGGACACATCTATGTTGCCAAGCGTGAGCCGCAAGGTATCAATAACACCGCTGCCGAGGTGAAGGTGGTTAAGTTCTTCGAGAACGGCCAGCTCATCATCGAGAAGAACGGTGTACGCTACAATGCACAGGGTGCTGTTGTGAAATAAATGAACGACAGAAATGAAACGAGAGAGGGACGCTTCGGCGCCCCTCTTTTTTATCTCGTGATTCCAATATCTCGTGATCTCGTGACTTCGTGATCACGTGATCATGTCATTTTATTCCGGCAGTGCTACTGAAACCGCCTCACGAATGAGCGGAACGATCTCCGTGTTGTCGTGCCATCCGCTGAAGTGCTCTGCACCAGCGCCGATAGCGAAGACAGGAACGACGTGAGCACTGTGTGCGTGAGTCGTCCAGCCGACATGCGCTTTCTTGTTCAGCAGTCCGATACCGGCATCGCTCAGCGTATTGATGTTCTTGTACATCGTCTCGGTATCCTTGGCGTGACCCTTGTGAACCGCTTTGTACAGATCTTTCAATTCATGCTCCTCATCCTCCGTGATCTCAACACTGTCCCAGAAACCCAACTGTTCGCGGAAGATGGACTTGACTTGTTCCCATGACGCTTTTCTGTCGTTCTCGAATAATTCGGAGAACAAGTCGGACAGCTTCCATGCGGAGCATTTCTGGTTCTGAAGCAGGTCCAGATGGAGCGTGTAGTCGCTATTGCCTAATGCCAGACCTCCCGTTTCATGATCTGCGGTCACAACGATAAGCGTCTCGTCCGGGTGTGCCAGATAGAACTCATAGGCTACCCGCATCGCTTCGTCCATATCCCATACCTCACCGAAAGCGGTAACGGCATCGTCGCCGTGGCAGGCGTAGTCCACCATGCCGCCTTCCACCATCATGAAGAAGCGTTCAAAACGCGAGTCCAGGAACGGGATGGCTGTGCTTACTATCTGCGCCAGACTCAGATCGCCTTCCTGACGGTCAACGGCGTACGGCAGATTGGAACCGTGTCGGGCTCCCTGGTCGTCATCTTTCTGTACAAGGATGAGCCGGTCAACGGCAGGTCCGGGAAGGGTGCTCTGCGGAAAATCGTTATTCAGCAATTCCTGTACCTCTTCCATGCCATGCGCAATCGTGTAGCCGGACCGCTCTGCCAAACGGTACAGGTTGATTCTCTTGTCATCTTTCTTGCCCTGCGGATGATGAAAACCAGCGCCTCCGAAGAAATCAAATCCGCTTGCGCATAACTGCTCACCTATTTTATAATAGGAATTACGCTTGGGCACGTGCGCGTAGAAGGCAGCCGGAGTGGCATGGTCAATAGCCACGGTGGTCATGATGCCGATGCCCCATCCCTGTTCCTTCAACTCCTCCGCAATGGTGGTCAGATAGGCACTGTCCTGATCCAGCCCCAGCATGCCGTTGTTGGTCTTGCTTCCCGTAGCCAGACAAGTACCGGCTGCGGCCGAATCGGTGATACCGTTGCTCTTCGAATAGGAGGAGGCGGATCCCGAATAGGGGAACGTGGTCATCAGTGTCTGTACACGGCCGAGAGGTTCGCCCTGCAAGGCGGAACGGTACATTTCTGCTCCCAGTACCTGGTTGGCGCCCATGCCGTCTCCGATGAAATAGAAGACGTACTTCACCTCGGCGGAGGCGAAAAGGGTAGTGCATACTAAACAAATAACAAAGATGAATCGTTTCATAAACTATTGTTGTTTTTGAGTTTTCTTCTGACTGTTGTTTTCGGCTTTTTTCTTTTTGCCGTTTTCTTTTGGCTGCTTGCGGGCTGCTTCCCGTTGTGCGTTCTTGCGTGCCGTCATCCGTTGGCGTTTACGCTTTCGGGCTTCACGCCGCCGCTCTGCCTGGTGTTTCGCCCTCTCTTCGGGAGTCATGTGCGGCGGCGGCTCAATGCCCTGTTCCCGTAGCCGCTGGTCCTGTATCTCCTGCTGATGCTCAATCATCCGCTCCTTCTCATCGCGTTTGAGGGCCTCCACCTTTTTCTGCTCCAGGGGCTCATGCGCAATCAGGTCTTCGTAGATAAGCAAGGTCGCCCAGGCATCAGTAGAGGCATAGCGGGCCTGCTCCGGCGTCAAGTGGCTGTTCTCCCAGTTGGTTAACTGCTGGGTCTTGGAGATCTTTTTGTTGAAGCAGATGGCAAAAAGCTTCTGCAGCCCCAAATCCATAATGCCGTATTGTGCCACCAGCGACTGCACGTCAATACAATTGGCCGGTGTGAAATTGCGCCGGCGTCTGAGACCGTTGATATCGTCCCGGAACGCCAGACCCACTTTGCATATCTCCGGATCGGCAAACACTTCCGCCAAGGCTTCCGGCATTCCTATATGCGTGAGGCGGAAAAGATAGCACCGCTCATGCGTGGCAATCTGTACCAGTGCGGTGGGGTAGTGTATACCCCGCTGGAAACTGGGCCGGGCTTCCGTGTCCACGCCTATCGTTTTCTGTTTCTTCAGGTACGCCACCGCCTCCGCTACTTGTTCTTCGCGGTCCACGAGGATCACTTCTCCCTCGAAGGCCGCCACCGGCAGCGTCTGCAAATCGTCCTTGGAAATCCTATGCGGGTAGTGGTTGGCTATCAATTGTCCGTTTCTCATTTTCCGTCTTCCATTTGCGTGAGTGCATGCAACGCCCTCATCACGGCAAGCAGTTTCTGTCCCCAGTGTTCATCAAAAGTCCTCCGGCAGAGCACCACGGCATCATGCATGATGGCCTCCTGGCCTGTCTGGAAGGCTGCCGCCAAATCCTTCAGCTCCTGATAAATATCCGCCAGACCTTCGGAGATATAGGCTGTTTGTACTTCGTCGGTATAGATACCCTGGTCTACAAAGACATCCAGATAGGCGTCGTCTGAACCGATCAACTCCCGGATACCTACCAGCACGAAGTTATAATCCTCCTCCGTCACAAAACGTTGCGGTTCCTCCTCAAGTACGGTCTCTTCCTCCTCAATCAGGCGTGTGCGCAAATACAGGACAGGCAGCAGACGCAAGACCTGCTCTATCCATTCTTCACGCGTGTGCTCTCCGGCTTTCTCGAGAAGCAGACACATCTGCGCTGCTGCCGTCACAAACGCGATCGTGGAGTCCTGATATACAAAATTTTTCATAAATACTGCTAAAAATCGTGCAAAGGTACAAAAAAATTTGCATATATGCAAAATTATGCGTAACTTTGTGCAGTTTTTTTTATATTAATCGCTTGCGCAAAGCGAGATGGGAAATTATAAATCAAAAATCATACATATGAAAGTCATCAATCTATCCGAGCAGAACAGTGTTCTCAACCAATTCCTCCGTGAGATACGTGATGTGAACATTCAGCATGACCCTCTCCGTTTCCGCCGCAATATAGAGCGTATAGGCGAGGTGATGGCAATAGAAATGAGTAAGGCGCTTGAGTACCGTCCGACGGAAGTGCAGACGCCGTTAGCCACTACGACCGTCGAGACCATCGCCGAGCCCTTGGTGGTGGCCACTATTCTTCGCGCCGGATTGCCGCTGCATCAGGGTTTCCTCAATATCTTTGACCGTGCAGATAATGCTTTTCTGAGTGCGTACCGCCGTGTGAACAAAGAGGGCGCACTGGAGATTGTGGCGGAGTATATGGCTGCGCCTGCGATTGAAGGCAAGACCCTGATCATCGCCGACCCGATGCTGGCAACCGGCATGTCCATGGAGGTAGGTTATCTCGCGTTGCTGCGTCACGGTACACCGAAGCACACGCATATGTGCTGCACCATCGGAACGCCGCAGGCGATAGACTATCTGCGCAAGACGCTCAACGACAGTCCGGATATCACCCTCTGGTGCGCAGCTATAGACCCGGTATTGAACGAAAAGAAATATATCGTTCCCGGTCTGGGCGATGCAGGCGATTTGTGTTATGGAACCAAAATACACCTCTCCGATCGCAAATAATCAATCCTATATGGCGTTTATGCCTGCCGTCATGGTGGCGGCAGGCATTGCTATTCTATCACTTGCCGAGGCCGGTCATATGCCGTCTGTGCAGGTGAATGACAAGCTGGTGCATGGCGTGATGTATCTCACCCTGGCAAGCACGCTCATGAGCGCGTTTGTGTACATAGGGCGCACGCGAGTGTGGTATTATCTACTGACGTGCGCAGTGGCCACTCTGTATGGCGGGGTCATGGAAGCGCTGCAGCGGTTCTGCACCCTCACCCGTTCCGGAAATATGGGTGATCTTCTGGCTGATCTGGCTGGGGCTATTGCAGGCGTGGTGATCGTGGCGGTGGCTGTCCGGCTGACAGCACATCGCCGCACCGGCACAACGATCCGTAAGACCGGCAGGAAAATATGACGAATCCCCTTTATGATATAGCATTAGGTTTTCTTTTCCGCACGAACCTGCGGAAGAGCCTTGCGTTAGTGGACTATTATCATTCGGCTGAAGAGGCCTGGAAGCATCTCCATGAACCCGGAATGACGGAGGCCATGGAACGTGCGAAAAAAGAACTGGAGTGGATAGAAGCGCACGGCATCCGTGTGTGGACGCTGGCCGATGAAGACTATCCGTACCGTCTCCGGCAATGTCCGGACCGCCCTTTGCTGCTCTATGGCAAGGGTAATCTGCATCCTTCGGACGGGCATATAGTGAGCATTGTCGGCACCCGCAAACCCACGGAGCGGGGCAAGGAACTGACTATGGCGCTGGTGCGTGAACTGCATGAGCAGTTGGAGCAGGTGACGATCGTCAGCGGTGGGGCGTACGGCATTGATATAACGGCGCACAGAGCGGCTATGGAGTGTGGCATACCGACCATCATCATCCCCGCTCACGGATTGGACCGGATCTATCCGTATGTGCATCGTCCCGATGCAGTACGAAGCCTTGAGCACGGCGGCCTGCTGACGGAGTTTCCTTCAGGAACGGAGCCGCTTGCTCCGTATTTCCTGCAGCGCAACCGCATCGTGGCGGGCATGGCGGATGCCGTGGTAGTGGTCGAGTCCCGCGAAAAGGGCGGAAGTCTCATCACGGCCCGGATGGCGATGGATTACAGTCGTGATTTGTTCTCCTATCCTGGACGGCCTTCGGATATATCGTCGGTAGGATGCAACAATCTGATTAAGAATCAGAAAGCTCAGCTGATAACATGCGCGTCGGACCTGATTGCCGCAATGGGCTGGACGACCCGGCGGAATGAGGGTCAACCTGTTCAGATGCCCTTGCCGGGACTGCAGGAAGACCTCACACCGTCCCAGCAGACTATCCTGACCAAACTGAAGGAAGCCGAAGACGGACTTCATATCAATCATATCGTCATGGAGACGCAACTACCCTATAACGAGGTGTCATCCGACCTTGTTATGCTCGATGTGATGTCTCTCGTCAGGGCGCTTCCGGGAGGTTTTTACCGCTTGGTGCAATAAAAATGCTTTTTTTTCTTGCGTATATGCAATTTTTTTTGTAACTTTGCACCCGATTCGTGAAAACACGGTCTGAACATTGAAATCTGAAATCTAAAATCATAAGTAATAATATGGATCTTTTTTCGAAGTATTTGGGCGTTGTCCTGATGTTGTTAGGCGTACTTTGCCTCGTTATTTACAAGTTTGCTGCTCCGCATAACGCGCTGTTAATCTGCGCAATGGTATTGGAGTTGGGTGGCATTCTCGCTTACATCTTCATCAATAAAAAAGCGAAGTAACGGATGTCAGCCCAGAGTGGTTTCAATGATGCGGTGAAGTATCATTTGACGGGCATGTACCAGGACTGGTTTCTGGACTATGCTTCGTATGTGATACTCGAGCGCGCTGTGCCGGCTATAGAGGATGGTCTCAAGCCAGTGCAGCGTCGTATTTTGCATGCCATGAAGACGGTTGATGACGGTAAGTACAACAAGGTCGCCAATATAGTCGGTCAGACCATGCAGTACCATCCGCACGGAGATGCGTCTATCGGCGATGCACTTGTGCAGCTCGGCCAGAAGGACCTGCTCATTGATTGCCAGGGAAACTGGGGAAACATCCTTACCGGTGACGGCGCTGCTGCGCCGCGTTATATAGAGGCGCGATTGTCCAAGTTCGCCTTGGAGACCGTTTTCAATCCCAAGACCACCGAGTGGATGAAGTCGTATGACGGACGCAAGAACGAACCGATTCATCTGCCGGTCAAGTTCCCGCTGCTCCTTGCGCAAGGCGTGGAGGGTATCGCCGTCGGATTGAACTCCAAGATTTTGCCGCATAATTTCAATGAGTTATGCGATGCTTCGCTGGCGTACCTGCGCAATGAAGACTTCCAACTCTTTCCGGATTTTCCGACGGGCGGCGTCATTGACGTGACCAAGTACAACGACGGCGAGCGTGGCGGATCTGTCAAGATCCGTGCCCGCATCCAGAAAGCGGATGACAACAAGACGCTTGTCATCACCGAGATACCATTCGGCACCACCACCTCCAAGATCATCGAGACCATTCTTCGCGCCAACCAGAAAGGCAAGATCAAGATCAAGAAGATAGATGACTTTACCGCCGATACCGCCCGCATCGTAGTGCAACTCGCTCCGGGTTCGTCGTCCGACAAAGCCATTGATGCGCTCTATGCCTTCACGGATTGCGAAGTGAATGTGTCACCCAACTGCTGCGTGGTGGAGAACAAGAAACCGATCTTCACCTCTGTCAGCAATCTGCTCAAACTGTCCTGCGACTATACCAAGGCGCTGCTCAAATGGGAACTGGAGATTGAGAAATCCGAACTGGAGGAGAAATATTTCTATACCTCGCTGGAGAAGATTTTCATTGAGAACCGTATCTATAAACAGGAAGGCTACGAGAATGCGGCGGACAAGGAGCAACTGATTGCGTTTGTGGACAATGCCCTCGAACCGTTCAAACCCCAGCTCATCCGTGAGGTGCGTACGGAAGATATAGAGAAGCTGTTTGAGATACGCATGATCCGCATCACCAAGTTCGACTCCAAGAAAGCGGACGAACTGATGAAGGAACTGGAGAAAAAGATCAAGGCCTGCATCAAGAATCTCAACCAGCTCACCCAATATACCATCAAGTGGTTCGAAATGCTCAAAGACAAGTACGGTGCGGCTTATCCGCGTCGTACGGAGGTGCGTAACTTCGGCGCCATCAATGTCAAAGCGGTGGTGGAGAACAATGAGAAACTCTATATCAACCGTGAGGAAGGTTTTGTGGGCACCGGGCTCAAGAAAGATGAGTTCCTGTTCAACTGCTCCGACATAGATGACATCATCGTCTTCCATAAGGACGGCAAATACAAAGTGATGAAAGTGGCGGAGAAACTATTTGTCGGCACGGATATTTTGCATATAGCGGTGTTCCAGCGCGGCGACGAACGTACGGTCTATAACGTCGTTTATCGTGACGGCAAGAAGGGTACGTTCTTCATGAAGCGCTTCAATGTCACCGGCGTGGCGAAGGATAAGGAGTACGACCTCACGCAAGGTACACCGGGTTCCAAAGTCGTTTATTTCACAGCCAATCCCAACGGCGAGGCGGAGATCATACGAGTGACGCTCAAGCCGCAACTGCATCTCAAGAAATTGGAGGTATGCAAGGACCTGAGCGAACTGGCCGTCAAGTCGCGTACCGCACGAGGCAACGTACTGACGAAGTTCGATGTCAAGTCGATCACGCTCAAGCAGAAAGGTCACTCCACGCTTGGCGGACGTAAGGTGTGGTTCGACCCCGACGTGCTCCGCATCAATTATGACGAGCATGGGGTTTATCTTGGCGAATTCTGGGACGATGACCGTATTCTCGTGATCAACAAGGATGGTAGTTATTACACCACCACTTATGATCTTACTGCGCATTTTGAGGATAATATCCTTCGCATAGAGAAACTGGATGCGGACAAGATATGGTCGCTCATCCAATGGAACGGCGAACTCAAATATTACTATGGCAAGCGTTTCCGTCTGGATGATGCGAACGCGAAAGTGCAGTCCATCCTCGGCGAGGACAAGGACTCCCGTATCGCCGTGCTTTCCGACCGTGCGGAAGCTACGTTCCGTATCCTCTTTGAGGATGAAAGCAAACCGGCATTGGACATCCTAATGGCGGACTTTATTGATGAGAAATCCGCAAAGGCGAAAGGCAAACGCGTGACGACGCTGGAGGTGGCGGCAATCGAGGATATCACTCCGGAGCCGGAACCTGAGGCGGCTCCCGATGAAACAGGGGAGACTTCAGACGGAAAGGAGGACGATGACTATGAGGAAGAACCCTCCGATCCTTCGGGCTCTCCGGATATCAACGAGACCACAGAAACAACGCCGGCAGCGCAAACTACGTCGATAGACATAGAAGGTGTCCCCATGACCTTTACGAAACCCAAAGACACCCAGTTGGACCTCTTCTAAATCTTACATTTCAAATGTCAACTTTCAGATATCAGATCCTGTTAGGCAGCGCATCGCCAAGAAGGCGTGCGCTGCTTGAAGGATTAGACCTTCCCTTTACCGCTATCTCCATAGATGCGGACGAATCCTATCCGTCTGACTTGCAGGGAGGTGATATACCTTGTTATATCTCCCGATCAAAGGCGCTTGCCTATGCGGACCGCCTGCAGCCGGATCAGCTGCTCATCACGGCGGACACCATCGTATGGCTGGACGGACAGATGTTGGGCAAGCCGCATGACGAAGAAGAGGCGAAGTCCATGCTCCGCCTGCTGAGCGGCAAGACCCATCAGGTCTATACCGCCGTCACGTTCGCACACAAAATATCCAATGTCCAATCACCAAACGGTGTCAGCGGATCGGAAGAAATGTCAACTGATCAATCCTCTGTTTCGCTGGAAACGAAGGTGGATTGCACGGATGTCACATTCCGTGAGCTGACGGAAGAGGAGATTCATCACTATGTCACCTGCTACCACCCCTTGGACAAAGCCGGCGCGTACGGCGTGCAGGAGTGGATCGGCTATGTGGCATGTACCGGGATGAACGGTTCCTATTTCAATGTGATGGGATTTCCGGTACATTTGGTGTATGAAATGATAAAAAAATACACTGAAGTATCTGAATAAGCAACCATCAGCCAAAGTCCCCAAGCACCGTCGTAACACCTTTTACCTACTTTTATGCTACGTTTTACCTACTTTTTACCTGTTGTCAATGATGAAAGGTGAAAAGTGAAAGATGAAGCATGAAACGAATGAAGGGGATATGACCAGACCGGTACTTGATCAGGTATTTACCTGGTGATTACCTGGTGATTACCCCGACTTGCCTCCGACAACTATTTTGTAAGGTGTTAATAATAAGGGAGTTGTGAAGAAATAAATAATGGAGAATAGACTGCGAAAAAAGGGTTGTGACCCCGTCACCTCTTCATGACAACATAATGAAAACAACGTCGCACTGCGACCAAGTACAAAAAAACGCTCTTTGGGGCGTTTTTTTTTGCCAAAGACTTGTATATTCCAAATATTTGTAGTAAATTTGCACGAAATTTGGATATATGTGTATGTATATTAAAAAATCATTGATTTTTTGCATAGCGTTGAGCGCTGTTCTCCCGATGCAGGCGCAGCAGTTGCCGGATTCGCATTTTGAGAACTGGTCGGAGGTTTATAACGGTGACGCCCAGTTGGCGGATTGGCATGGATCGAATGTGACGCAGATAGGTCTCAAGTTCACTTTCATGACGCAGAAATCCGGTCGTACGGGGTATTGTGCCTATGTGCAGGACCGCGAGGTAGGTGCCATCGGCATTACAGCTGTCGGCCCCGGTTACATCACCCTGGGTCAGCCCTGGCAGTACCTCAAGGGGCTCAGTGTCAAGAGTGCGACGGCGGGTACCGAAGGCGGTATCGCCTGGACACACCGTCCTGACACGATGGCGGTGTGGATCAAACGTACCGGTGACCATACGGACAAAGAAGATTTCCACTTGCTGTATTATTCGTGGGCCGGTACCGCGAAAGGCACGGAGTACAAGAACAAAGTAGGCGGGTGTACCTCCACCGAACGTATCAACGAGGAAAGCGATATCCGTATCGCCACCAACGGCAATGAGTGTACCACGGCGCAGGCAGGCAAGCAGGTAGCGGAAGGATGGTACCGTGCGCGGGCTAAATACAATGAATGGACTCGGATCAAAGTGCCGGTTCTGTACATGAGCGACGCCACGCCGACCATGTGCAATGTCATCTTTTCCGCCGGTAACTATCCTGCCTTCCGTGCCAACGACGGACTGTATGACGGCAATGCGTTGTATGTGGACGATCTGGAACTCATCTATTCGTCTCGAATAGACAAACTTCTCATCAACGGCGTGGAGTGGAAGGAGTTCAATCCGGAAACGGACAAAGTGCAGACCTTCAAAATGGCGGGTCACGGAGCCCCGGTCCAAATAGCAGCACTCCGCGGCATAGGCACGCTGACGAATATCAAAGGCGAGAAAGCACGGTTCAACGGCCGCAAGTTAGACAGCAAGGAAATGACCGTTCAGCCGGGCGAAGTGAACGGCAAACCGTGGGTCATCACGGTCACCGCCGAGGACAACTCCTCCAAGCATACCTATCGGATTAAAATAGTGGAATAAGTAGTACTGTCGGAATGTTGGATGATTTGAACATAGTGGAGTATATCCTTCTTGGGGCGTTGCTCGGAGTGTTTTTGGCGCAGGTGTACTGGTACATCCGCTATATGGCAGCACCGGCCCGTAAGATGCGCAAAGATAAAAAGAAATCAACTGCCAACGGCCAGTTGTCAACTACCGAAACGCCCGGCGTTACGGTGATCCTTTGTGCGCATAATGAGAGTTATAACCTGTCCAGTTACCTGCAGGCCCTGTTGACGCAGGACTATCCCTCCTATGAAGTGATCGTGGTGGATGACGGTTCAGAGGACAGTACGCGCGAAGTCGTAGAGAGTTACATGACGCAGGATCCCCGTCTCCATCTGACTTTCGTGCCCTACGGCGCACGTGTGCGCTCGACCAAAAAACTGGCGCTGACACTTGGTGCCAAAGCGGCCCAATATGATTACCTGCTTCTTACCGATGCGGACTGTGTGCCGGAAAGTCCGCACTGGATATCCGAGATGATGAGCGGTTTCCGGCCCTCCGGAAAAGCGCAGTCGCGGATTGACATCGTCCTCGGTTTCGGCGCCTATTTCGCAGGGCGAGGGCACGTGAACCGCTTGGTTCGGTACGATACCCTGTTCAACGGACTGCACTATTTAGGCGCAGCGTTATGCGGTCATCCGTATATGGGCGTCGGACGTAATCTTGCTTACAGCAAATCCCTTTTCTTTGAATCCGGCGGCTTCACACATCAGATGACGAACCGCTCCGGCGATGATGACCTGTTTGTCAATCACGTAGCCACACGCACTAATACGGCGGTGGTGCTCAGCCGCAACAGTTTTACCTGGTCTCCGGCCAAACGGACGCTGAAAGAATGGTGGCAGCAGAAACGCCGCCACGTATCCGTTTCGCCCTCTTACCGGCCGGAAACAAAGTTCCGCCTGGCCCTGGAGCCTGTCACCCGCGGCTTGTTCTATGCGCTGTTGATAGCCATCGTGGCCAACCAACTGGTAACGGTTCAGCCACAGTTGACGGATTTCCTTCAGCTGACACCATTCACCCTTCAGTTGGGAATAGTGGTTTTGCTGTTCCTCTTCCGTTGGGTTCTCCAGACAATCGTCCTCAATATATCCGCACGGCGCATGGGTCTTCCGCGGTTCAATATGTTCAGCGTCCTGTGGTTTGACATCGTCCTTCCGCTGGTCAATCTATGGATGCTCACATTCCCCAAGAAACAAACCAAATGGTAAATGAATAATTAAACAATACAATTATGGAACAGAAAGAATTGAAAATCAACATTGCTCCTGACAAACAGCAGGGCGTGTTCGCTAATCTGGCGCTCATAGCGCATACTCCGACCGAGTTCGTTTTTGACTTCGCACAACTGATGCCGGGCGTACCGCAGGCCAATGTTGTGTCCCGCATGGTGGTAACACCGGACCAGGCCAAGAAATTCCTCGGCGCACTGCAGAACAACATTGCCCAGTACGAGAGCAAGTTCGGCACGATCAATCCGGTAGGCGGTCCTGCAAAGGGCAGTACACTGCCCCTTACCTTCTCCGGCGGAGAAGCCTAAGACGGACGATAGACCGCTTCGCTGAAAGACAGGAGGCCGTTCATACGTTCAGTAAAGGACAAAGGACAAAATGACCTGACTGACCGTAACAAGTCCATTGTCACAAAGTGAGTGAAACAAATGATCATTAATCCTATACAATATACATCATGAAAACATTCCCTGCATCGCAGCTGATCATCAATGATGATGGTTCTGCGTTTCATTTGCACCTGAAACCTGAGTTTCTGGCAGATAAGATTATCCTGGTCGGTGATCAGGACCGCGTCAATATGGTTGCCTCTTTCTTCGATGAAGGCTCCATTGAGTGTGATGTGCAGTCCCGCGAGTTCCACACCATCACCGGCACGTTCCAAGGCAAACGTATCTCGTGTATCTCTACCGGTATCGGTACCGATAACTGTGACATCGTCATGAACGAGATCGATGCGCTCGCCAATATTGATTTCGCCACCCGTACCGAGAAAGCGGAGAAGCGCTGTCTTGACATTGTGCGCATCGGTACGTGCGGCGGTATGCAGGAGGATATTCCTCTGGGTACTTTCCTCGTTTCGCAGAAGTCCATCGGTTTTGACGGCGTGCTTGCTTTCTACAAGGACCGCGACAAAGTGGCGGATGTCGGCTTTGAGAAGGCGCTTGTGGATTTCATCGGTTATCCGGAGAAAGCCGCTGTGCCCTATATAGTAGCCGCTAATCCCGAACTGGTGGACCGCATCGCAAAGGATGATATGATGCGCGGCTGCACCATCGCCGCCAACGGTTTCTACGGTCCGCAGGGACGTGTGCTGCGTGTCGATCTGGCAGTGCCGGACATCAATGACAAGATCACAGCGTTCCGTTACGAAGGACAGCGCATCACGAACTACGAGATGGAAGGATCGTGTATCGCAGGACTGGCGCTTCATATGGGGCATCGTGCCATGACCGTCTGCTGCGTCATCGCCCAGCGTAAGATAGAGGCTGCCAACACGGATTACAAACCGCGTATCAAAGAGTTAGTTAAAACTGTTTTAGAGAGAATCTAATAAAATCAATCTCAAATGTCAAATTTCAAATATCCGATAGGGTTGCTCATGGCTGTAGCGCTTTGCGCCTGTCAGCCCAAGCAGCAATCTGCTTTTCAGTACAACGTGGACAAGTTCTATGACCTGGAGATCCTCCGTTACGACGTGCCGGAGTTCGATCAATTGACTTTGCAGCAGAAACAACTCGTTTACTGCCTGAGTGAAGCGGCGTTATGGGGCCGTGACATCCTCTTTGACCAGAACGGCCGTTACAACCTGCGTATCCGTCGCAGCTGTGAGGCGCTGTATACCTATGGACTAACGACCAAGGACCAGGGGCTGACGACTTCCGACGAATGGCCGTTATTCGAGAAATACCTCAAGCGTGTGTGGTTCTCCAACGGTATCCATCACCACTATTCGGAGGATAAGTTCCTTCCGGAGTTCACGGAGGAATGGTTCGTGGCGGCCTGTGAGGGTGCCGGCATCACTCTTGATCCGGCTATCCTGCCCGTTATGTTCGATCCGGCCGTGATGGCGAAGCGGATGACTGCGCAGGACGGTGTGGATCTTGTGGCGGGTTCTGCCGGTAACTACTACGGCGAAGGCGTCACACAGGCGGAGGCGGAAGCATGGTATGCCGCGCACAAGGACAATAGTCCCGAACCGCTCTGGATCGGTCTGAACAGCCAGCTCGTCAAGAACGGGAAAGGGGTGATCGAAGAGCGTGTATATAAAGTGGGCGGTCTGTACGGCGAGGCGCTGGAGCATGTCGTTTACTGGCTCAAGGAGGCGCTTCAGTACGCCGAGAACGATGCACAGCGTCTGGCAATCGAGAAGATGATCGCATTCAATGAGAGCGGTGATCTCCGTCTCTTCAATGAATATTGCATCGCGTGGGTGAAGGACCTGGACAGCCGCGTGGACTACGTCAACGGTTTTACCGAGACCTACACCGACCCGCTGGGCATCACCGGAACGTGGGAATCCATGGTGAACTTCAAGGACCTCACGGCCACACGCCGTGCACAACTCATCTCGGAGAATGCGCAGTGGTTCGAGGATCACTCCACCACCGACCCCAAGTACAAGAAAGAGGAAGTGAAGGGTGTGTCCGCCAAGGTCATCACCGCCGCCATCCTCGCCGGTGACTGCTATCCCGCTACCCCTATCGGCATCAACCTGCCGAACGCCAACTGGATCCGCAAAGAGTACGGCTCCAAGTCCGTGACCATTGACAACCTCATGCACGCCTACAACGAGGCGGCGAAGGGTAACGGCTTCAACGAGGAGTTCATGATCGACGACGAGATACAGGAACTCTATGCCCAATATGGAGCCCAATGCGGTGATCTGCATACGGACCTCCATGAGTGTGTCGGTCACGGTTCCGGCAAGCTGATGCCGGGTGTGTCGAAGGACGCCCTCAAAGAGCATGCTTCGACTATCGAAGAGGCACGTGCGGACTTGTTCGGACTCTATTATCTGGCAGACCATAAACTGGTGGAACTCGGCTTGCTGCCGAATGATGACGCCTACAAAGCCAGCTTCTATCAGCAGCTTATGAACGGCGCCATGACCCAGCTCGTACGCATCGAACCGGGCAAGGATGTAGAGGAAGCACATATGCGTGACCGCCAGTTGATTGCCAACTGGGTGCTTGCGCACGCCTCCAATAAAGAGGTGGAGATCGTACAGTTAGCGGCAGACGGCCAAGCGCCGAAGCACTACCTGCGCATCAATGACTACGACGGCGTTCGCCGCCTGTTCGGCGAACTGCTGGCAGAGATCCAACGCATCACCTCCGAAGGCGACTATGCGGCTGCCAAAAAGATGGTGGAGACCTATGCCGTGAAGGTCAATCCCGAACTGCATAAAGAGGTACTGGCGCGCTATGCCAAACTCAACCTGGCACCCTATAAAGGCTTCGTCAATCCCGTTTACACTGCGAAACGCAACGCCAAGGGTGAGATAACGGATGTCACGATTGACTTCACCGAAGGCTATGTCGAGCAGCATCTGCGTTATTCGCGTGACTACAGTCCGCTGCCCGATGTCAATTGAAAAGTGAAAGGTGAAAGGTGAAAGGTGAAAGGAAGAAGGGAAAGTTGAAAGTTGAAAGTTCTTAGCCCCAAGGGGCACGATTATTTGACGATGTCAAATCTTGAAAGTTGAAAGAAGCCGTCTAGTTGAAAGGTGAAAAGTGAAAGGTGAAAGGAATAACCCTTCCTATATCCAAATCGATTGCTAACAGAATACTGTTATTGCAGGCTATCCATGGAGATCCGCTTATGCGGGTCTCTTCGGATATGCCGGATGATGTCATTGTGCTGCACGACGCCTTGCAACAGCTTCTTGCATACAGTCGAAAGCCGAAAGACGAAAGACAAAAGACGCCCCTAACGTTATATCTGAAGAACTGTGGTACCGCCTTGCGGTTCCTGCAAGTCCATATTGCCCAGTGCTATCCCGGTGAACCGATTACGCTCGCCGGTGACCCGCGTCTCATGGAGCGCGACGGCAAGCCGACGAGTCAAACACATTCCGCCTTACTGATGCACGGCATGGATGTTGCCGACGACTCCCCTTATGTCGAAATGACCCGCCGCGTGATCCAATCATACGTTGCCCGTCATCAGATCGTCCATGAATATGACTGGTCCGCTGCTGCGTTCTGGTACGAGTACGTGTCCATCCACGGGGGCGAACTGTTATTGGAAGGTCTCACATCCGACAGCCTCCAAGGCGACCGCGTTGTTGCAGACATCTACGCCAAGTATTTCGGTGTGGATACCATTTTCGTCCCCGAAGGAGCGCAAATAAGGGCTAACGGCCAAGGGCTAATGGCTAAAGTGGCCATAGACTTTGATCCTATCCCGGATCTCTATCCGGCGATTGCGCTGACTTGTGAGAGATTAGGCATCGAACTGCAGGCCACCGGCACGGAACGACTGAGATACAAAGAGTCCGACCGGCTTGAGGCCGTCCGTCTTCACGAGGTCCGCTCCGATCACCGCATGGCCATGGCCCTCATGGCGGCAGGTTTCCCGGTCGACCAAGAAGAGCAAGCCTGCATCGCCAAGAGCTATCCCCAATTCATTTCCCAATTCTCCGCTCTCCACAACGAACTATCCCCTGTCAACGGTCAGCAGTCCACTGTTTCACATATCACCCCCATCAAAGGCGTCAATGACGATCACCGGGGCAAGAAACATGCGCTCTCCAAACTCATTCATGCTGCCACCTCCGATTATCTATGGCTGCATGATGATGATGTCGTTCTGCCTGCTGCCGCCACCAGTCCGTTGCCCATCGTCCGTCTGACTTCAGACATGGTCATTCTCCCTCTCCGTATGGCGAGTGAAAATCCTCATCCGTCTTTATTGGAAAGGTTACAGATAGCCGAATATGCGGCTATTCAGGAAGTGACCATGCGTACCGCCAAGCGCAACAAAGCCGTCATGTGTTCGGGTGCGAACATGATTGTACGGCGTGAAGCATGGCTGGCCTGTGAGCAGGACCTGCACCCGGAGATACCTTCCGGAGATGATATGTTTCTCCTGGAAGCGGCTAAACGCCGTGGCATGCATATCTCCGTTATGGATAAACCGGACTACACCGCCGTGGTACGACCCGTTCCTACCTGGGGGGCTTTCTTCCGTCAGCGGATGCGTTGGGCCGGCAAGGCGCCCCATTACACCGACCCGGACATCCTTCGTTGCGGAGCACTCGTCACAATCGCTAATGTGCTGCAAGTCCTTTGTCCGCTTGTGGTCCTGGTCAAGTTCCCCATTGAATACTCCCTCATACGAAAAAGAGAACCACAAACCTCATGGCTTGTGGCGTTACTTCTGGAAATAGTCTATCCGTTTTATCTGCTGGTCTGCCTCATCGGCGGTCTCTTCCGCCGCCAAGCGTGGTGATCATTTCCCTGCGAACCGTTGCATCCGTTCGGCAAGGTATTGTTGCTCCGGCTGACCCGGAGTAGGGATGAACTCTATGTGAACCTTTGGCTGCCGGCCGTTTGTGTTTAGCAAGCCCAGGGCCTCCAAATCCATGATGGTGGAGTAGCCCGAACGGACGATGATATGTCCGGCACCCAACAGTGCCGGAACCAGTTCCGCATCACTCATGTACGGCACCAGCGTGATGTTACCCCGTTTCATACGGGTGTTGGGGCGGTTCATCAGCCCTTGTACGATCAGCACGCGTTCGGCTTTCCCTGCATACTGCGCCACAATATCTTTCTCCAACATACTGCGATGCGGCTCCAACCCGCTCAGCACCGCCACAACATCATATTCCGGCTTATTCGGATTACTTAGAGTACTCGGATTATTCCGAAACCTGCTGAGTGGTTCTATATATTCAATTCTTAATTCTTCATTTTTAATTTTTAATTGTTTTGGGTGGCTCAGTTCTCCTGCCAGACTCTTTTCCGCCTCTTCATAATCCGGAACCCACACCTTATCATAATGCGCATATACGCGCGCGTGCAACCGTGCAGCAACCGGTTCCGCCCAGTGCCAGCCTTGCGGCAAACGGATATGAAGCTGGTGCGTCATGTAGATGCAGACCGACCCCGTGTTGTGCAGGCCGAAACGGTTGTCAGAGATCACTTGGTCTATATGCTCTTCGCGCAACACGGCTTTGAGCATGGCGTGGTCTTGGAGTGCCCAACGGATCAGTCGCGGCAGTGCTTTCACCATCGCCCACACCTGCCGCTTCCCCTTGCTGTACTCCAGTTGCAAGGGGGCCAGATAGACATATCGCAGTCTGGGAAAATGCTTGCGGAGCAAGGTGAGGCTGTTGCCGTCACCGCCCAAAATGACCTCATGCCCTTCGTCCAGGTATCGCTGAACGAGCGGTATACAACGGCTGGCATGACCCAACCCCCAGTTCAAAGGCGCAATGAGAATCTTCACAATGAATAATGATTAATGGATAATGAATATTCCGTCATGCGGATATAAGGACATCGTAACCCTTGGCGATGAGGGGTGCAGCGATGGCTTCCATCTCGGAACGGGGTATCTTCTCCAGATGCTCTTCCGGCGTCTTGCGGTCAATGACGTAGATCATGATCTGTCTGGGATGGACTTCATCAACGGCTTTGTACCAAGCCGCTAACTCTTCGGCGGTGGTGTTGTCGATGACCTGTCCGTTATGTTCGCCTCGCAGGAAACAGGTCTGTAGAATGAAATCTCCGTTGAACTGCTGCAGCCACTGCATGATGGTGGCTACGGTCAGGTGTTCGTTCACCGGCAGATCTATGCGACGCATCATCTCATCGGTGGCGGCGTCCAATTTGAGAATACGGTTATCGCACCGCCGCAAGGCTTCCACGACATCGGCCCGTCCGAGTTGGGTGCTGTTGCTCAGCACGCTCACCTTGGCGTCCGGGCAGTACCGGTCGCGCAGTGCGCATGTATCTTCGATGATGCCGGAGAAATCCGGATGGAGTGTCGGTTCGCCGTTACCGGAGAAAGTGATGACGTCTAAAAGACCGCTGCACTGACAGAGTACAGACCGTTCACTACGTTCACTGACAGAATACAGACTTATTAACTTTTCTTCCAAAGCGGCTTTGACTTCGGCGCGGGTAGGCAGAACGGGGTGGGAGACCGGTGTGTTCCATCCGCATTCACAATAAACACAGTTGAAAGTGCATAGCTTGTGGTCTAAGGGCATCAGCTCCACGCCGAGGCTGGTTCCCAACCTCCGGCTGTGTATCGGACCGTAGATGATGTTATTGAATAACATATAATTTATTTACGATTTACGATTTAACAATTTATTTACGATCCTTTTTAATTGACGATTTGACGATTTACGATTTAACGATTTATTTACGATTGAGGTCAATTGTACAATTTATTTCAATAAGACAATCATTCGTCCAATCGTCAATCGTCCAATCGTCAATCCCAATCATTCGTACCTCGTCAATCGTCCAATCGTCAATCAAATATTGATGACTCGGTTACCGAGGATCTTGCATATCTCGTTGCGTTGCGCGATGAGTTCCGGCTGGTGGGCAAGAAGCTGCATCTGCCTGTCCACATCCCCTATCGTCTGCGCCTCTTTCAGACCCGCTTCGAGGTCCTCTATCTGCATGTTGATGACCGTCAGTTTGATTTCAAACAGCAGGCGCGCCACCAGATCACCCAATTGCACTTTGTCATTGGTCTTGACGAACTGGTATCTGTCGGCAATCATATCAATGGCCATGGCGCTGATCTCCCGGTCCGGATGGAACTTGAAATAGTTCTCCGCCTTGAACCCGTCCTCCTTGCTGTGCTGCTTGAATTCGTCAATCAGGCGCTGGTACACGGGATGCGGCGGTTGTATCTCGTCATTCTCCAAGGTATAGATAATCACATCACCAATCGAATAGATATTACCGTCCAGTTCAATAGGCTGCTCACCGTACCGGACTATGAGCTGCATGAGGTTATAGTAGTTGGCATCCAGACCGCTACGCGGGCTGTCCGCTATATGTGCTCCGTCAGGCACAGGCCCTGCGGACGGAGCTGCCTGCGTGCCGACCGGCTGATTAGCCGCCGGTGTTTCCGCGGGTTCGGAGAAAGATACCTGCTCTTTGGCCTTGTTGCTCTCCTCCATTTTCTTCTTGCGCAGATTAACGACCTCGGTTGTCAGCACTTTCTCGCCCATGTGCAATCGCTCGGCGCAGTCTTTGATGTATACCTGCCGTGTGATCATATCCGGAATGACGGCGATGGAGGATGTGATATCTTTGATGAGCGTGGCCCGCTTCATGGGGTCGTCGCCTGCGTCCTTGCTCAGCAGCGCGGACTTGAAGCGGATGAAGTCGGTCTGGTGCTCTTCTATGTAACGGATGAACTCGGTCGAGTCGTGATGCTGTGCGTAGCTGTCCGGGTCTTCGCCGTCAGGCAGCAGTACCACCTTGACATTGAAGCCTGCCTCCAGGAACATGTCTATACCTCGCAGGGCTGCATGTATGCCTGCCGCATCGCCGTCATACAGCACGGTGATGTTACTGGTGAAACGCTTGATGAGCCAAATCTGCGGTTTGGTCAGCGCCGTGCCGCCGCTTGCCACCACGTTCTCTATGCCCGACTGGTGCATCGAGATGACGTCCATCTGTCCTTCCACCAGATAACACATGTCCGCACGGGCGATGGCTTGTTTGGCTTGGAACAAGCCGTACAGCTCGTTCGTCTTGGAGTAGATGATGGAGTCGGGTGAGTTGACATATTTGCCGACATTGTCCTTCTTCTTGAGGATACGCCCGGCAAAAGCGACGGGTTTGCCGCTGACGGTGAAAATAGGGAACATCACCCGGTCTCTGAACCGGTCGTACAGCCGTCCGTCTTCGCTCTTGCCCACCACTCCGACGCCGATCTTCGTATCCACATCATTGGTGATGAAGCGCTCCTTGAATCCTTTTTTCCGTAATGCCTCCGCCAACGGACTGCCTTTCTCCGGCGAGTAGCCCAACTGGTACTTGCGGATGATGTCGTCCCTCAGACCGCGTTCGCGGAAATACTTGAGACCGATGGCCTGACCTTCCTGTGTCTCCCAGAGTTGTTTCTGAAACCACTGGTTGGCAAAGTCATTGACCACGAACATGGACTCACGGTCGTCCTGACGCTGCTGTTCCTCGGCGGTCATCTCGCGTTCCGGCACATCGATATGATATTTCTTGCCGAGCTGCTTGAGCGCCTCCACATAACTGCACTGCTCGATCTCCATGATGAAACCGATGGCATTGCCGCTCACGCCGCATCCGAAACACTTGTAGATACCTTTCGACGGACTGACGGTGAACGAGCCTGTCTTCTCGTGATGGAACGGACACAGACCGATGAGGTTAGCGCCGCGCTTGCGGAGCGTCACATATTCGCCGACCACTTCTTCTATTTTGGCCGCCGCATGTATCTTCTCTATGACCTCACGGGGAATCAAATGATTTACGATTTTATGATTTACGATTTAACAATCCTTTTTAATTTACGATTTGACGATTTACGATTTAACGATTTATTTACGATCCTTTTTAATTGACGATTTGACGATTTACGATTTTACGATTTATTTACGATTGAGGTCAATTGTACAATTTATTTCAATAAGACAATCATTCGTCCAATCGTCAATCGTCCAATCGTCAATCCCAATCATTCGTCCACTCGTCAATTGTCCAATCGTCCATTTAGTCTTTGTACCACAGGTATATACCCAGACGGACGTTCCACTGGTCGATGCGTCCGCGGGTGTACTGGTCGATGGTCTGTCCGGCTGCGTCCACGAACTGGCGGTGAGAGTAGGGATTGATCAATCCGAAATCATATCCGCCGCGCAGGAAATAGCGTTTGTACTGGAAACCGGCTCCGACGCCCCATGTGACGTTCAACCGGCGGATGGACTCATTCTCCGCCTCGGTCTTGTACGCGCTGTTCCATATACCCCGTTCGGTGGTGATGTCGCCGGTGGTGTAGTCCTCTTTCTGGGTGTCACTGCGCATCTGCATCTCCAGGCCGCACTGCAATGTCGGACCGGTGTAGAGCATCAGGTAGGTCTCTTTGGCTATCTCGAACTTGTACTGCCAGTCAACGAACAGCTCCACCTGGTGATAACTGATGATGGTACGACTGCGCGGGTACTGGTTGTACTTCGGATTGATGGCCTCCCATCTGCCCTGAGAGATACCAAAGGTATAGTTGATACCCATGGTGCTACCGAAGCCGGCAATGTAACTGGCGTCATATACGACGCCCACTTTGAAGCCGTTCAGATGAACGATGTTACTCAGCGAGTCTTTCGCTGTCGACGGGTTGGTGGGGCTGTTCAACCGCACTATCGGTTGCGACCAACCAATCTGAATACCGAGTCCCTGTTTGGGTAACTCAATGTTCCGTGCCACTGCACTTGCCGCAAGGCACAGCACTGTCATTAGCAATAGATATTTTTTCATAAAAATGTTGTTAGTCGTTAATCTTCCACTTTCCGGAAGACATCCTCCTTGTCTTTCGGGCGGGTGATGTCGTCCCAGAAGAAGGTGGCCAGGCGCTCACCGTCTGCAGGAATCTGGTCCAGCGGATACAGGATACCTGTTGTCTCTTTCGTGAACCGTATGCGTTGTATCTGCTGCTGTTCTATATAGACGCGAATGAAACTGCTCTCGGTGGTGTTCATCCCCACATATCCGCCTTTCTCCTCTTTCGGAAAGTAGATCGTCAGCGCGTTGCCGCTCACATCCACCGTGTGCACATCGCCGTTCGTGAGGTAGGCGGTGATCTCCTTGCCGCTCATCTGATTAAAGATATCCGTCGTGTCCTGCATGACGCACAGCGCATTCTGTATGCCGATGGCATGGTCGACCACGCTGTTGATGATGTAGACACGCATGCTGTCCGCCGATATCTGCTGGTTGTCGCTCCAGCAGATGGGGTGGGTGTAGAGATAGATGGTGGAGTCGGAACTGAGGTACACCATCGAGTCGCACACCATCTGCATGTCATCGCGGTAGACGCGCACGCCGTAGTACGCCCGCACCCGCCGGTAGGTGCTGTCCGTCAGGGTGCTGTCCGCCATCAGAAGGCTGTCCGGGTAACGTATCTCTTCGGTGAACAGCGTGTCCGCATGGATGAACGCCATATGCAGGCTGTCCGACCAGTCCACCATCAGCGCGCTGTCGGTGGCATAACCGCGGCTGCCTTCCTCCCACATCTGACCGTACTCACCGTACAGCGTCGCATGCTGGGCCGTGTCCGTCATCGCCATATGGCCTAACACCTTGCCGAAACCGATGGCTTTGTTGTAGTATATCGTGTCACCGGTCATGGACTTGCCGTCGGTGTGCTCCACTACCGACCGGTCCAGAAGCATGGACTGCTCGTTGGAGGTGTTATACCAGCCGCGTGAGGAACGGATGACCGTCTCTTCTTCATAGACGATCGTGGTCGGACTGACGATGTCCGTCACTTTCGTCTCGGTGTTGTACAGCAGTGTGTCACTCCGCAGAATGAACTTGGGATTGGTCAGTTGCACGTTCCGGCTGAAGACGGCCTGCTTGGTGTTGGGACGGTAGTTGCCAAGCAGGGAGGTCAGCGTGTTGAGCGTGTCCTTCACTTCGCCGCCGGAGTAGTAATAGGCGATCCCGGCCGCACGGTCGTAGTTCAGACTGTCCGTGGTCAGTATGGTCGGGTTCTCGTCCGAACGGCCGTGCACCAGACGTACGTTGCGGCGCATGCGGGCGAGTTTCGTATTACCGTCATAAAAGAGTTTGTCGCAGAAGCCGGACAGCGTGTCACCTTGCACAAAGCGGATATGACCGAACGCGTCCAGCGAATTGGTGCCTTCGTAGAAATACGCGCTGTCGCAGTACATCAGCATTTCATCATGGCGAAACACCACATCACCGTTGAGTATCTGCGCATTGGCGATCCGCTCTTCGTCAAAACTCAGCGTCTCCGAGTGCTCGAGGTAAACCATGGTCTGGGAAATTGAAAGTTGAAAAGTGAAAAGTGAAAGGACAATAAGCCCTAACAACTTTCCGAATATGTTCCTTTCACCTTTCATCTTTTCCTTTCAATTTTCAACTTTCAACTTTCAATTTTCAATTTCCCCTTTCTTTGAGTGAAACGGTCTTTGAGTGAAACGGTCTTTGAGCGTTAGCGGTCTTTCTACTTTGAGTAGCCTCCGGCTACGGTCTATATTAATTTTTAATTTTTAATTTGTAATTTTTCTTTGAGGCACGAAGTGCCGGTCTTTCTACTTTCTACTTTGAGGCCTCCGGCCGGTCTAAATAAATTTTCCCCTTTCACCTTTCCCCTTAATGAATCCATCCCGGGTACTGGAAATCACATCCCTGCCATTCCGGCGAGATCTGAATGAAGGTACTCTTCTGCTTCTGGAGAATCCACTTATGGAGCAGTTCGTCTCCCTGCTTGGCTTCCAGCATGGACTTGATCGCCTGAAAATCATCCGTCAGGTTAGCGCGGTGGACGTCCGTCTTTTTCTTGAGTTTGACGATGGCGCACACCTCACGGTTCTTGGTCTGGTCCATCATGACGAAGGGCTGTGACACATCACCTTCCTGCATGTTGTATATCTGCTTGGCGATCTCGGGTGCCAGTTCCTGGTACTCAAACCGGCTGCCGCCCGTGTTCGGGTTCAGCATCAGACCGGCGTTCATCACCGTGTTCTTGTCTTCGGAGAAACGCATGACCGCCTGCTCAAAGAGCAGACTGTCGGAGGTGATGAGGTTGCGGATGCTGTCCAATTTCTCAATGGCGTTCACCTTGTCCGTGGCGCTGATACGCGGACGCAGGAGAATATGGCGGCAGTTGATGCGGTCGCCTTTCTTCTCTATGAGCTGGATGATATGATAGCCGTACTCGGTCTGCACGATGCGGCTCACACGTTTGGGGTCGTTCAGGTTGAAGGCCACCTCGGCGAACTGCTCCACCAACTGACCCTTGCCCACAAAACCTAACTCACCACCACGTTTGGCGCTCTCCGTGTCCTCCGAATACAAGCGGGCCAACATGCTGAAATCCGCACTGCCGGATTGTATACGGTCGGTGAACTCACGCAGACGCTGCTTCACACGCTCCGTCTCCTCCACCGGCACCGGCGGCTCGAAACTCAGGATCTGTACCTCCACCTGAGCCGGCATCATCGGTATCGAATCCATTGGCAGACTGTTGTAGTAACGACGTATCTCCGCCGGAGTGGGCTTGATACCGGATGTGAGTTTCTGCTGCATCTGCTGAATGATCATCTGATGGCGAATCACCGTCATCATCTCCTCACGGATCTCACTCGTCGGCTTACGGAAGTACTCTTCCATCTTCTCTTTCGAACCGATCTGGTTGATGTAGTAGTTCAAGCGCATGTCCACCTGATGACTCACGGTCGACTCGTTCGCCTCCACCGAGTCCAGTTCGGCCTGGTGCAGGAAGAGCTTCTGAATAGCCATCTGCTCGGGAATGACGCAATAGGGGTCACCCTTGATCGGTTGACCTTCATACTGGTAGCGCAGACGCTCGTCCTCTACTTCGCTCAGCAGGATTGCCTCGTCGCCTACCACCCAGATCACCTCATCGATCACGCCTTTGCTCTGCGCAACCGCCATGAGGCTCAAACTCAATAATACAATTATGTTATATTTTTTCATGTCTTTCAACTTTCAACTTTCAACTTTCACTTTTCACCTTTCACTTTTCACCTTTCAACTAGACGGCTTCTTTCAACTTTCAACTTTCAACTTTTGTCTTTTGTCTTTGAGGCACATAGTGCCGGTCTTTCTACTTTCTACTTTGAGTCCGAAGGACGGTCTACAAAAAAACTATTTTCTTCTCCTGTATCGCTTCGTCATACAGCCGTTCGCGTTCCTTGCGGAGGAAGTCCATACGGCGTGCGTTGAGGATGATCTTCTCTATCTCCGGCCGTGCGTACTCAACCGGCATCGCCTCGCCGCGCATATGCTTGCCCGTGATCTGCAAGAGGTAGGTCTTGGTCGAGTCCGTCACCTCAATGCGGTTGTGGTAACGCAGTTTATGCTCTATCTCCGCCCGCTCGATGGGGATATGACTGATCATCTCCGTTGTCGTCAGCCATTTGTCGGTGAACAGTTCGTAACCGCTTGCGTTCTGGTAGGCATATTTCTCGATGTCATCCAATGCGCTGGTCGTCTTGTCATCCGCCCCCTCTTCCTGAGTGGCGGCCTGCGTCAGCCACTGACGAAGTTTGTACATGTTCGGCGCATCCTTGGGAACGATGACTAATATGCCTTGCATGATGCTCTCCTCCAGCATGAACCGGCCCGGCATCTGATCGTATAAGGCTTCCACCACCGAATCGGGAATGGCTTTCGGCATCCGCTTCTCCGCAAGGCGCGTCTCGTACGCCTGAGCGTATAACGTCCTGCGGTAGTCCTGCACCATGGACTCTATCTGCTCGTTAGTGCGCACCATCGCCCGCTCGTACAGCAACACGTCCTGCGCCCATTGACGGATATAAGTCTGGGCTACATGCATACTGTCTTCACTGCTCAGACCCAGCGTCAGCGAATCCAAGGTCGAACGGTAGATGTACTTCCCGTTCAACTCCACCACCGCACCGGCCTGCTGCTTCTTCTCCAGAGCCTGACATCCGCACATGAGCAACACACAAACCGACGGAAAAAGCCATGCCGCAACGCTTCTTGTTATCCTGTATCCTTTCATATATTGACACATTACTCCAAATTACGCCGCAAAATTACAAAAAAAATCTGATATACGCAAATATTATGAATTAAAAATTACGCGCAAAGGAGAAAGACCGCTCTTTGACTGAAACGATTTTTCTTCTTTTCCGTCGGAATTGAATTCCGACATCGGCTTTTTTCTTTCGTCCATTGCCCGGCCCCTTTCTTTGTTCATTGCGTTTGGATCGTATCCAAACATCGGCTCTTTGAGCCGCCTTCTTTCGTCCATTGTTCCGGCTGCTAGCCGGCTCTATGTTAGTTCCCCGGCATTGTATGCCGGTACTTTATAGCGTTTATGCGCCGCGTATCCATGCGCGGCATACATTTTTTAAGGTATTTATTTGCATATGTCAAATTTTTTGTGTAATTTTGCAGCGTTTTTTGATAAATAGGTCAAAAATGTACTTGGTTTGAACACTCTTTTTACATATAATCTGATGACAGCAGGCGCGGCGGCGTATGTATGTATGTATGTATGTATGTATGTATGTATGTATGTATGTGGCGCGCGACGGGTGCGCAGGTTATAGAGGAACAGGCAGATAAACCGAATTAGCGGCAGGTGCTTCGTGCACTTGTCGCTTTGTCGTTTTATATAGTAACAAACAATAATAAACAATTTTAATTAACTAACATTATTAACCAAATTTATTAACATTATGAGAAAATTATTTACATTTCTCTGTGCCGCGCTCATGAGCGTAGGCATGTGGGCGGGCACCGTCACATGGTACGGTTGGGACATAACCCCCGGTACTTCGTTCTCTAATGGCGGTGTCGCGATTACCTGTAGTGCGATTACCGACGAGGACGGTAATATATCTATCTCCGGCCCCGGAACATTTACCTCCTCCATCGGCAACATCATATACATTAAAGTTCAAGCGGATGAAATGGAAGTGGACGGCTCGGGCTGGAAAGGTGGTGACAGATGGCAAGGCAATGCCACCAGCGTATCGTTCGGTGGCTATACGAATGAAATTTTTAGTATTACGTTCACCATCGAAGAACCCACCGTTGCCGTTACCGGCGTAACGCTTAACCAAACCGAAGCACAAATGACCGTTGGTGGCGAGGCACTGGCACTCTCCGCAACCGTCAATCCTAACAATGCTACGGACAAGAGCGTGTCATGGTCAACCAGCGACCCCAATGTTGCTACAGTTGATGACGGCGTTGTAACAGCCGTTGCATCAGGAACAGCTACTATTACCGTCACCACTACCGACGGCTCTTACACCGCTACCTGCGATGTTACCGTTGGAAACTCTATTACCACCAATGAATCATCAAACGGATCGGTCGTTGCGTCTTCCAGTTCGGCTGCTGCAGGAGAAACCATCACGCTTACTGCTACGCCTGATGATGGCTATCAACTCAAAAGCATCAGAGTGTATGTCCCTGTATTTGAAACTCTCTACAATACGGCTGCAACGGTAACTGGCAATATAATTCAAGCCCAAGCAACATCAGTTATTGGCAGAGGTTGGCGTGTATATAATGATAATGGAACACCTAATACGCTTACTGTTTCATCTTTAGACGGGACAACCCTCATAAATAAAATTGAATGCACTTCAACGTGGAGTACTGCTAGACAAAATAACTTTCTTTCAGTTTCGGCAGGAACATTATCTTTTGATGGAAATGATCCTTCTACGAAAGTTACTATCAACAATATCAATGCTACTTCAGTAACAATAAGCGGTTCGGGAACCAGTAACTCAACAATGTGGTGCTTTTCGTCCGTAAAGGTTTACTATGGAAGCACAGACGAAGTAGATTTAGAAATCTCGGACACTGAAAACGCTAATGTAAAAACCTTTACAATGGTGGAAAGCGAAGTGACAATAAGTGCCGAGTTTGAACTCGCTCCGACGGAGATTATTCCGAACGTAGATCCGCAGAACCCGGCTGTTTACTACAGCACGTTCTTCGACAGCGCGAACAAGTACGCACTGCCCGCCGGTGTAGAGGCATACGTGGCTACTTTGAGCGGTAGTGACCTCTTGCTCACGAAGATTGCCGAGGCAGGTCAGGTTATCCCGAATGACAATGCCTTTATCCTCAAATCGAGCGTTACTCCGATCACCCTTAGCCCGAGCGAGGCGGAGGCCGTTACCTTCACGGTGGATAACAGCCTCGAAGGTGTGGATGATATTACCGCCGTTACATCGATCGATGGTCTGACACGCGACAACTGCTACGTACTGAGCGGACAAGAGGGTGTAGGCTTCTACCTCATCAACTCGGACAATCTCAAGGCACACAAGGCTTATGTGAAATATGTTTCGACTCCGGGTCAAGGCAACGCACCGCGCCGCATGCGCTTCGTTTACAACACCCCGACCGACATCACGAATGTACAAGGTGACAAAGTACAAAGTACAAAGGTACTTGAGAACGGACAACTCATCATCATCAAGAATGGTGTACGCTATAATGCACAAGGACAAGTGGTAAAATAATTGACGATTGGACGATTGACGATTGTCTCATTGATTGTTTGATTGGAATCAATTGTACAATTTAATTAAATCGTCAATAAATCGTAAAATCGTAAATCGTAAAATCGTAAATATAGAAAAGTTATGAAAAAGAACTATATCAATCCCGAAGTGCAAGTAGCACAGTTCGCATCGATGACGCTTATGCAGGCAGCCAGCCCTGCCAATACGTTCAACATGTATAACATTGAGGGCGATCAGTGGTAAATCATAGCCGATAGGCTAACTCTCCAAGAGGCGGAGCACGTACATCGTGCCCCGTCTCTTTTTTTATGCCCATATACGGCGGCGAGGGCTCCACCATTTTTGCTTGTTTTTACACTTTTTTTATTGCGTCGGCATTGGATGCCGACATTTTCTGCTATGTTAATTCCGGTCGATATTATCGACCGCCTCAAACAAGCAATAAATATGCCTTATAAATCTATGTATAAAAACGAATTGGCCCGCGCAGCAGGGGTCAGCCTCAAAGTGCTGAACCGTTGGCTTGAACCCCACCGGCAGCAACTGGCCGCTTTCGGTGTCGGCAAGTACGATAAGATGCTACCGCCTTCTGCCGTCCGTTATATC
>Ga0265298_10001605_pt1 | contig 33393 bp, 24 predicted proteins | sample AusTroGonzalo_MG_3_FD_193486 | JGI IMG/M metagenome (GOLD analysis project Ga0265298, IMG submission 193486) | Bovine rumen microbial communities from tropical cattle in Woodstock, Queensland, Australia - Gonzalo_01 | ecosystem: Host-associated > Mammals > Digestive system > Stomach > Rumen ... | reverse complement strand
GTTATATCGGCGGACTCGATCGTGTAGGTGGTCGGCACAAGGCCGCTCATCGTCGAAGCACCGTCCCTATAGGTGATCGTGTACTCGACCGGTGTCCACTTGGCGTAGAACGTCTTATTCTCGGTCTCAGAATCGGAGATCGTCGTCACCGCATCCCCCGTGCATTCCGTATTGGTGTACCAACCGTCGAAACTGTAGCCGGTAGGCGCCGTTGCCGTCGTCGGAAGCGTTGCGCCAACACCCGGCGCATACTCCGTAGGCGCAAGTCCCGTAAGTTCCGTCGTGCCGTCGCGACTGTCAACGTATGTAATCGACTTGGGCGGATATGTCACCGTCACCGTATAGGTGAAGTCTTCGCTCTGGTGGTCGACACCGGTAGCAGAATCGCTGACCGTAACAGTGACCGTTGCGCTTCCCGTCGCGCTGGGCGTACCGGAGATGACGCCATCCGAATAGGAAAGCCCCTTCTCCGAAAGCGTCTGCGACTTGAGCGTAAATGTGTAAGGTGCCGTGCCGCCGCTTATCGTTCCGGTGATAGACTGTTCAAACGCCTGTCCGACGTATGCCGCAAACGCGCTCGGCTCCTGCGTCAGCGGCGACGGGCCAACCTTCTCAACGCGATAATACTGATATATCGTAGTCAGCGGTATTGAAGTCTCGCCATTCGGATTCTTGATGTCGGAATCCGTCAGCGTCGAGCTCGCTCCCGCCTTCACCACCACGTTCGCCCCAACCGTCAAGGTACCCTGATTATCGGTGGATTTAACGCTACCAATGCCGGCAGAAAACTCGGAAGCGCTTGTTGCCGTAACTCTACCGCCGTTAATAACAACTGTACCACCGTCACCGTCGCCAAAATTGTAGCCACTTCCTATTCCAGTACCACCTGTTGCAATCACTCTTCCGCCATTGATGGTTATGACTCCGCAGACCTGTGCGCTATTGCCGCCGATACCAGAGCTGATAGTGCTGGCACCAGTTGCGTCAAGCCTGCCGGTGCCGTTTACCTGCGCGTAGATCGTTAGCGAATTCCCTGAAGCCACATTGAGCGCGGATTTAGATCCGGATGCCACTGTCACTTCAAGATGCGCACCATCGGCGAGAATGAGGTTTACATCGCCAGACACCGTGACGGATTCACTAATCGTCACCTCGCCCTTCGCTACATACCAACCAGTCGCGAGCGTCGTGGTGTCGGAAGCGATTACGGTGCACAGTTGTGCAGGCATTTCGTTGCCGCCGGCATCGACATACGCCTCGTTGCTCTGTACTGCACCCCACTTTGCGTAGAAAATCTTGTTGCCGGTGGAACCGTGCGTAATCGTCGTCACCGCATCACCGGTGCAGGCGGAAGTTCCGTACCAGCCATAGAAGCCCTTTCCGGCCTTGGTCGCGGATGCCGGGAGCGTAAGCGTCTCCGATTCTATCGTATAGCTCGTCGGCTCCAGCCCCTGATCGTCAATCGGGGTCGTGGAGTCAGTCATATAGGTGACGGTATAGACAATCGGCGTCCACTTCGCATAGAACGTCTTGTTGTCCGTTGCCTCTGCGGAAACTGCGGTCACTTTCTCGCCGTCGCACGCCGCCGTTTCATACCACCCTTCCAGCTCGTATCCCGTCGCCGCAGGCGCGGTGGTCGGAAGCGTCGCACCAACCCCTGGTGCATACTCGGCCGGTGAAAGACCATTAATCGTATTTTCGCCGTCCTTATAGGTAATCGTCTTGGGCGGCTGCGTCACCGTAATCGTGTAAGTGAAGTCTTCGCTCTGATTATCAGCGCCTACACCGGAATCTGTCACCGTGAATACGACGGTCTCAGAAGCCGTCGCCGTAGGTGTGCCGGAGATTACGCCGTTCTCGAACAAAAGCCCTGTCGGCAGCGTACCCGACTTCTGCGTGAACGTGTAAGACGGAGTACCACCGCTCACCGTCTCCGAAAGCGCCTTATTAAACGCCTCGCCAACATGCGCCTCAAGCGCATTCGTCGCCTGCACAAGCGCCGTTGGCCCAGTGGTCTCGATGGAAAAATAATGCCATTTGTGGTTGGTGAGAAGGATAGCACCGTCAACCGGATCTTTTATGTCCGATTCAGTCAGCGTAGATGTTTCACCCGCTTTTACTACGATGTTGTCGCCAACTATAGTAAGCGAACCTTCATTGTTAACACTGCTTTTACCACTTCCAATGCCAGGACGGCTGGAATTTCCGCTACTTGCAGCGACAGTACCTCCATAAATAGTTACATCACCGCCAGGACCATTGTAACCGCCACCAATTCCTGCCGCCATACCAGGAGCTCTAGCTGTAACCGTGCCGCCGTAAATTCTTACCGTTCCTCCAGCTCCGGTATTATTATCACCGCCACCAATGCCTGCGGCATCAGTCGTGCCTGTGGCAGTTACCTTGCCTCCGTAAATGTTTACAGTGCCACAGTGAGCACTGCTGCTGTTGTTGTTGCCGCCAATACCGGCACTCCCATATCCGCCAGTTGTTGTCAACGATCCACAGCCATCGCCGACAGACTGCCCGTAAATTGTCAACGAATTCTCTGGCAATACACAAATGCCAGCCATGTTATTTGCACCAACAACCGTCAAGGTCGCACCGTCGCCAAGAATGAGGCTGACCTTGCCGTTCACCGTCACGCCGGCGCTCAACGATACATTCCCAGTGACGTAATACCAGCTATTCTCCCAGACGACCGCGGTGGAAGAATTTTCCACTTGATTGCACGTTCTCGGAAAAACGCCGTCCGGCGTAAGGCAGTTAACCACATCGCCTGTCTCAGGCTCGTCAGGGTCGTCATCCGTGAATCCAGCGGATTCAACCGCCGTAGCGGTATAGGTCACGGGCAATGTTGAGCTGATAGCATCCGCAACCGTAATGGCGCAACTGTAGTTTTGCGCGGTTGCGGGTGTAAAGGTTAGAACGCCAGCCGCAAGAGAAAACGCCGTATCGTGCGTGCCGTTGAAATCAAACGTGTACGGCGGAACGCCGCCTGAAATCGTGTCGGAAAGCGTAACGCTCGTTGACTTGCCAATCTTCACCGTACCCAGATCGGTCTGCGTGACCGCCAACGGCTCCGGATCGGAAATGACCAACGTATATTCGGGGTCGAGTGTCAGCGGATCGGGTGAAGTCGTATCCTCAACATGCAATGTGAAATTGTAGTTGCCGGCCGTTGTAATAGTGCCGGCAAGCGTGGTGCCAGTAAGCGAAAGCCCCAGCGCTGAAAGCGCGCTGGCAGAATCCGTAAATGTATATTCGCCAGTGCCTCCATTAATTGTCTCGGCAAGATTGACGTTGATTGTCTCGCCAGTATATGCCGCAAGATTGCCTGCTCCATCCTTTAGGCTCAGCCCCGGCGGAAGCGCACTAGCGACATAATAGGTCGTACCAGGAACGGGATTTCCGGTGAAATCTCCGCATGTATTGACAAACATACTATAGTTCCAGATGCTGCCGCCGGTCGTGCCCGCCGGGATTGACCATTCTACACCGGGACCGGCAGTATTGACTTCAAGACTCGAACAGCCATTGAACATTCCAAAATAACATGTGTCTGGCAGCGTACCCGTCGCCGGAAGCGCAGGTATCGACTTAAGCGCAGTGCAACCGTGAAACATCGCGTTGTAGCATTGCGCGGACAGGGTAGTCTCGGGTAGTTCTGGTGGCGTCGTTAAAAGCGTGCAATCATAAAACATCATATAATAACACTTCTCGCCCATCGCCGGAAGATTGCCGTTGTAGTCACGCAATGTCCTGATGTCACCTTCACAGGCAAGTTCACCTGTGCCGGAAAAACCCCATTGTGCATTAGCAACAACACTATTGCCAGTACCGCGCAGGTAGAGGTAGTACTCGTCACCCGACTGTGCTGCAGAGATCTGGGAACCATCCCATGTTGTCCAGCTCGACGCATCGGTCGAATATTCCATCGTCCCATCCCATTTAGGGCTCCACACCCTGAGCGAGAACGACGACGCGCTTCGGAACGTCAAATACGGCGTGTCGAACGCAGAGGCAACCAACGTTGCAAGCGCGGCGAAGGCGCAGATGAATGACTTTTTGATCATGTTTTTCATGTGTGGCTTCCTTTATCCTTCAAGTGCATGAAATGAGCTAAGCGGTGGAAATGCAAGAGCACAGCATGCGCCGTGCGTATGCCAAATCGCCAACTGAGGCGAGAGATTATCTGCCTTAGCGTTCATCCTGTGGGTTTCGGTAGCATATTTTACCAAATCCCCTTCCCAAACGCAAACTCCTCCCCTTTAAGAATTTTCCGCAATGAGTTCTCATTTCAAAACGAAGTCCAACCGCAACAAGGAAGACGTTTCAGAGAGGCGATTTGTTCGAGATTAGAAGAGCCCTTGAGTGCCCAAATGACGAGCGCGCCCGCTTTGACAAGCGCGTGAGGGAATGAAAAATCGTGAAACTCCAGCGGCTATGCGAGGCCGAGGACGTCGCGCATGGTGTAGATGCCGGGCGTACGGGCCTTAGCCCACTTGAGCGCCTTCAGCGCGCCCGCGGCGAAGGCGGCGCGATCCTGCGCCTTGTGGGTAATCTCCACCCTCTCCAGTTCGCCCGCAAACATCACCGTATGGTCGCCCACGACCGATCCGCCGCGGAGCGCATGGATCGCGATCTCCTTCGCCGGTCTCTCGCCGATATCGCCCTTCCGCCCGTAGACGAAGCCGTCAGCGCCATCGCCCGTCTCCGCTCGCCCCGCATTCGCCGCGTTTGCAAGCATAAGGGCTGTTCCGCTCGGCGCGTCCTTCTTGTAGCGGTGGTGCATCTCGGTTATCTCGATGTCGTATTCCGGCCCCAATATCGTCGCCGCCTTTCGGACGAGCTCGATTATCAGGTTCACTCCAAGCGAGTAATTCCCGCTCTGTACGACAGGTATCTTCTTAGCCGCAGCGTCCACATGGGCCTGTTCCTCGGGCGTTATGCCGGTCGTACCGATCACATACGGTATTCCCTGCGCCGCCGCCTTGTCTATCGCCGCCGGAAGCGCCGCATGATACGAAAAATCCACGATTCCCTCTGTCTCCGCCGGCCATTCGCGGTCGAAACCCTCGGCGACATCGACCTTTGCGACGACCTCAAGCCCCTCTCCTGAGGCAAGCTCCGTGAGCTTGCGGCCCATTCTTCCGGCCGCTCCGAGAATTGCGATCTTCATTGCAACGGTTCCTTTCGTTTTACGACTTCTCCTATCAAAATCTGCGCGTGAGCGTCCAAAATGCGAAGTTTTACGAGCGTTCCCGGGCGCGGTGCCGCCTCGCCATCGGCAACATCCCATACGACTATGCGGTTTCCGCCATCGCGGCCGGACCAGCGCTCCTTATTGCGCTTGGACGGCCCCTCGGCCATGACTTCGCGCACAGTTCCGACAAGCCGCCTGTTCCTCTCGAGCCCCCTGCGCTCCTGATCCTGAAGGAGAACCTGGTCGCGGCGCTCCTTCTCGACCGTCGGCACGTCGTCGGGCTTCGCCGCGCTCCTAGTTCCTGGCCGCGGCGAATATTTGAAGACGAACGAATTGTCAAACCCCGCCTCGTCCATCAACGAACGCGTCTCCTCGAAATCCTCCGCCGTCTCGCCCGGATACCCGACAATGACATCGGTCGTGAGCGCAAACTCCGGGTCAAGTTCCCTGAGCCTCGCCGTAGCCGCGAGGTACTCCGCCCTCGTGTAGTGGCGCCCCATGTCGGCAAGGATGCGGTCGCTTCCGGACTGCACGGGCAGGTGGAGATGGCGGCAGACCTGCGGAAACTCCCTGTAGGCCCTTATGAGCTCGTCGGTGCAGCCCTTAGGGTGGGCGGAGGTGAACCTTATGCGGACGAGCCCCTCTATGGAGGCCAGCGCCTCCAGAAGACGCGGGAAAGCCTCCTTGTAGCCGCCGGGGCTAGGGGCGTCCGATTCGTCCCACGCGGCGTTCCTTACGCCGTAGCGCAGTACGCTCTGGCCCAAGAGGCACACTTCCTTCACGCCGTTGGCGACGAGCGCACGCACCTCCGCCACAATCTCGCGCGCGGGGCGCGAATATTCGTGGCCCCTCACATCCGGGACGATGCAGTAGCTGCAGCGGTTGTCGCAACCGACGAGAATCGTGACAAACGCCTGCACTCCCCCCTCGACATGCGAGGCGAGCGCCTCCGACATCATGTCATCGCCGAGTTCGATGCGGGGAAAGCGCCCATCAGCGACGATCTTAGGAATAAGGCCGATCGCGCGGGGGCCAACGGCGAAATCGAGCTTCGGAAGACGCTTGAAGACATCTTCGCCAAGCCTTTTGACTGCGCAGCCCATAAGCCCCGTGAGCTTCCCTGCGGCACAAAGGTTCCCGGTCTTGCCTACCGCCTTCTCCTCGGCCTTCTGGCGCACGGTGCAGCTGTTGACGATGACGAGCTCGGCGTCGGCCTCGCTCTCCGCCTTTACATGGCCAGCCGCGAGCAGCATCGCCTCCACGGCTTCGGAGTCGCGCACATTCATCTGGCAGCCATATGTATGAACGAGAAACTTCATGTCCCTAGCCTATGACAAGCTCCTCCTGGGGATAGCGAATGTGCCTTATCGACTCCCTGTCGCCGATCATCATGACGACGGCGAGCGCACCGAGACGACCCATGAACATCGCGACCATTATGACGCACTTTCCGGCGAAAGAGAGGCGCGCGGTCGTATCGCCCATCGAAAGCCCTGTGGTCGTCATGGCGGAGACAGCCTCGAAGAAGATGGCGTCGCTGGCGATTCCGCTCTTATCCTCGGTCACGAGGAGCACGCCGACGACGATAGCAGTAAATGCGAAAAGAGCCATGAAAATGACGAGCGACTCGCGTACGATCGCGACGGGGACCGTCCGCTTGTCGATGACGGTCTCGGCCTCGCCGCGACAAAGCGCGACAAGCGTATATATGAGGACCGCGAGCGTCGTCACCTTCATGCCGGCCGCGGCGGAGCCGGGCGCTCCTCCGATGAACATCAGCAGCGTATACACGTGGCGAGTGAGCGGACGGAGCGTTTCGGTAGGCGTAATGCAGAATCCGCACGTTCTCGGCGTCACGGCCTGGTAGAAGCCGGTCGTAAGCTTCTCGACTAGGGGCAGGCCGCCAAGCGCGGCGTTCCACTCGACGAGAAGGAAGATGGCGTAGGCGACGGCCAGAAGGTAGAACGAGAACCTGAGCACGACGCGCGTATGGAGCGAGAGCCTTCCGCGCGCTCCCGAGGGACGCCTCAGGAACTTGAACGTGCAGAGGTTGTAGAGAACGAGGAAGCCTACGCTGCCGAGAATCGTCTCCATCGCCATGGTAAGCACTATGTAGGGATCTTTCGCGAAGGACGCGATCGAACCGGGAAGTATGCTGAATCCGGCGTTGCAAAAGCCCATTATCGAGTAGAAAATGCTGAGGTAGGGATCGTGGAGACGCGTGTAGAGGACAGCCGCGCCAGCGCCTTCCATCACGAGCATGGAGCCGACGACCCAGCATATCAGCCCCTTCACGCCGCGAACCTCGGCGACTCCGTACGCGTTCATGAGCGAAAACTCGCGCGAAAGCGACAGGCGGCGGCCGATGGCGACCATGAGGAACGTACTTACAGTCATCAAACCGAGGCACCCAAGCTCAACGAGCACGAGCAGGGCGATCTGCCCGGCGAAGGAGAACTCCGAGGCGATATCAACGACCGAAAGGCCCGTGACGCATACGGCGGAGCATGCGGTGAACAACGAGGTCATGAGCGGCCCCCACGACGCGTCGTTGCGCGCCCATGGACTCGCCAAGACGACCGCTCCGACGGCGATCAGCGCCAAGAAGCCCAGCGCAACCGAAAACCTCTTCATGCGCGCTCCCTAAGCCAGACCGCCCATATCGAAAGCTCGTACAGAAGGCAGAGCGGAATCGCCATAATAAGCTGGCTCATCGGGTCCGGCGGCGTGAGAAACATCGCGACGACAAACGCCAGCACTATCGCAACACGCCTCTTCGACCTGAGCGCCGCGCTCGTCACGACCCCGAAGAGGCCCAGCACAAACAGCACGAGCGGCAGCTGGAACACGAGCCCGAAGGCGATCAGGGTCTTGAGCACTATGGATATGTAGCCCTCGATTCGTATTGTCGTGACGGGCAGCCCCACCCAATCGTTTATCGACTGGAAAGCCGTAACGACGAGCGGCAGCGTCTTCCCGTACGCCAGGGCCGCGCCGACCGTGAAGAGGGCGGATCCGGCAACGAGAACCGTCATGAGAACCGCCTTTTCGCGGTTCGTAAGCGCGGGGAACACGAACCTGAGGATCGCATATACGAGAAAAGGGAAGGAAAGCGCCGTACCGCCCCAAAGGGCTATCGCCATCATCGCCGAGAATCCGCTGGTGAGATCGAGCCCCTGAAGCATCTCTTCGCTTGCCTCGGCGGGGCTCTTAAGCCATGCGAGGATCTGAGGGGAGAAGACGCATGCCACGACCACGCAGGCGGCCCAGGCGACGGCCGCGAACACCAGCATGTCGCGGAGCGCCAGAAGGTGCTCCATGAGAGGACGCGGGGGGTCGTTTCTCCCGTCAGGATTCCTTATTACCGGCACTGCCGACCTCCTCGACGGTAAAGGCGTTCGCGACCTGCTGTTCGCACCCGGAGGCGGCATTCGTGAATTCGGACTCCATATCAAGGATCTGGCGCTTGAAGGACTCGGCGGCGCGGCGCATCCGAGAATACCACTTCCCCATCGTACGCGCAGCCTCGGGAAGGCGCTTCGGTCCGACCACAACAAGCACGACGGCGAGCAGCACAAACCACTCGCCGACGCCTACGTCGCTAAATATGAATGCGAACGCCATCAGGCGCTTACTTCTGGTAGATACCGAACTCGCCGCGGCGGTTCACGGACCAGGCGGACTCGTCGTGGCCCTCGGTAGCGGGCTTCTCCTCGCCGTAGCTGCGGGTCTGGATCCTGTCGCCGGCGATGCCGCTCTGAACCATGTAGTTCTGGATTATGGTCGCACGGTTCTCGCCAAGCGCGAGGTTGTACTCGTTGGAGCCGCGCTCGTCGCAGTGGCCCTCGACGACGACCACGCGGTCGGAGCGGCTGTTGAGGTGCTGGACGACAGCGTCGATCTTGGAAAGCTCGCCCTGGGGGACAACCGTCGAGTCGAAACCGAAATACACGGGCGCAAACGCGACATCGGTGCACTTCGTGTACATATCCTCGAAGTTGCCGGAGCTGGAGGCGGCAGCGATGTCGCCCTCGTCGGCCGTGGAAATGCCCTCAATATCGGCACCGATCGCGCTCGCGTCGTCAGCGCCCGCGCCAGCGGCGTCACCGGCGGCCTTGTCATACTTGCAACCAGTCGCTGCGAAAGCGATAGCAACCGCGAAAACAGCCATAATGCTCGAGAACTTCATTTGTCTTCTCCTTGTTTGATGAAATTTGACGGATATTGTACCGAATATCCGTGCGGAAATCAAGTGCGTTTGGTATAATGACTCCATGGACGTAAAAATCGAAGAGTCGTGGAAAAAGGTGCTTGCGGGCGAATTTGAAAGCGAATACTTCGCTCGCCTGGCGCAATTCGTGAGAAACGCCTACAGAACCGGCGTTACATACCCGCCCGCCAGGTTCATTTTCGAGGCGTTCAACCGAACCCCGTTCGACAAGGTGAAGGTCGTAATAATCGGGCAGGACCCCTACCACAACCCGCGCCAGGCCCACGGGCTCTGCTTCTCGGTCCAGCAGGGCGTGGAGCTTCCGCCATCGCTCGTCAACATATACAAGGAGCTTGAAAACGAGTACGGAACGCCTTTCCGGGGGCGCGGAGGCGATCTCTCGCACTGGGCGGACCAGGGGGTGCTGCTGCTGAACGCGACTCTCACCGTCTCAGGCGGGGCGAACATGGCGGGATCCCACCAGGGCAAGGGCTGGGAGACGTTCACGGACGCGGTGATCCGGGAGCTCGCGACGCGACGCGAACGGCTTGTGTATCTTCTCTGGGGCTCGTACGCCCAGCGCAAGGCCGCCTACGTGGACAGGGCGAAGAACCTGGTCCTGGAATGCGCCCACCCTTCCCCGCTTTCGGCCCATCGGGGCTTCTTCGGCTGCGGCCACTTCAGGAAGTGCAACGACTACCTCTCCGCCAACGGCCTCGCCCCGATCGACTGGTAGGGCGTTCGGTTATCTCCAGACCGGGATGAAGAAAAGGTCTATCGAGGTTCCCTTGCCGGGATCGCATTCATAGCGGAAAAGCCGCCAAAGGAGCGAAGCCTTCAGGTAGCCGTTGCTGCGCGAATCGTAGGTGAAGCCAGGGAATACGTCCAGCGACACTTCGCCGTTCCTCTCATCCCTGTTCCAGAGACGCCAGAGAACCTGATCCTGCGAGCGCGTCTCGCCGGACATCGCATCGGTCTTGCGCAGGCCACGATACAGGAACACGAGAAGAGACGATTCGCGCTGCTCGCGGTCGGCGACCTTCTCGCGCGTCGTCGCGTCGTAGGAGATCCGCCGCAGCGTTTCGTCATTCCACAGAAGCATGTTGCCGAGCTTGTGCCGCGAAGTCACGACGTAGCGGTTCGTGTCGCCCCACCTGTCTATGCTCCCGACGATGCCGATGTCGTCGTCGGAAACGAGGGCATAGGTCGCCTCGTCCTTTACGTGGAAATGCGCGGAGGTCGATATGTCGTCCGGGAGAGCGTCGGCGCCGAGCTGCGAGAACCGGTGCTCGAAGGCCGCGTCCTCGGCATGGTCATAGAACGGAAACGCCCACCATCCGGAGACAGCGCCGGAGCGCGTCCCGATGAGCGGGGTCGCCCACCACGTGTTCGTCTTCGCCGTCCCTCCGCCGTACCAGCCGTAGGGGAGAGTCATGAAGGAACGTCCGACGTCGCGGCGGAAGAACGGATACGCCCACTGCTCGCGACGCTCCCCGCCCGCGCTCGAGTTCGCGCCGACGAGTCCCGCGAGAGCGGCCCATGAACGCTTGCACGAGTTCGTCGCCCAGCTCGCGCCCGCGAGAAGAGGAATGGATATGAGCGTCCGCTCGCCGTTGTTCTCGTCCACCATGTCGCAGTAGAGCGGCGTGTAGACGGACCTCCCTTCGCGGTAGTACACGGGCATGATCCAGTCCCTGTCGGCGCTTTTGCCGTAGAGCGGCGTGATGAACCTGTCCCTGTCGTCGTAATAGAGGGGAACCGTCCATGACGACCTGTAGACGCCGTTCGTCGTGGTGCATCCGGAGAGACCGCAAAGGTAGGCCTTGGTCCTTACTCCGTCCGTCCCTTCCATGATAGAGCAGGGGACGGAGAACACGCCCTTGTTGTTGGAGAGGTAGACGGGCAGAAGCCAGTGCGCGAACTCGCCGGCCCGCGAGCGGTAGCGCCCGCAGAGCCCCGCGAACGCCCAGAAGCGCTTCTCGTCGGGATTCGTCTCGGAGGAGTAGAGCGGATACGCCGCCGAGTAGTCGACGCCCTCCTCGTCCTTCCACCAGACCAGCGGGAATATGGTGCCGCGCGTTCCTGCGCTGTTCATGACAAACGGCAGGACCGCCGTCGTGTCCTTGGTGAACCACAGCCAGGGGAACGCGATGAACTCTCCGTTGCCCCAGAAGAACGGAAAGGCGCGATACTCGCCGCGCTTCGCGTCGATCCGCCCGATGGGCCAGAGGTAGTTGAACTCGTCGTAGTCTTCGCTTCCGGCGTGCCTGTACTTCGAGTAGAGGGGACGGAGGGCGAAGTGGTCGTCGCCCCACGAGACCATCGGCCATGCGACGGACGAGACCGGGGCCCTGTGGTAGTAGAGCGGCCAGAGGTTCACGCGATCCTCGAAGGCCCCCGTGAACTTCACCTCATCGCCGCTGTAGAGCGGCGTGGAGGAAAACTCCTTCGCGGCGCATCCGCCAAGAAGCAAGGTAAGCGACAGAAGAGACAGGTTAACGGTTTTCATAGTTGAGCCTTGTGCCGGGAGCCGTGGCGGTCAGATAGCGCTTTGACCTGGGCTCGTAGTATATCACCTGGACCGACGGGGTGCTCTCCGCACCGGTCGCGACGAAATACCGTTTCCACTCGACTGCCGAAACCCTGGCGGAGTCGCTGTCCGAGCGCGCCCACTCGTATGCCGCGCCCTGCGGCATCCACCCTTCCGGCATGTAGCCGTTATGCTCGATGCGATACGTGATCGTCACGACATCGTTCGTCTCGGGCGCAGAAAGGTCCACCGTCTCCGTGAGCTTGAGGTGATCGGCGATTATGCCGCTGAAACCGGAAGGCTGCCCGTCCGTCGGGAGCGGCTTGATCTCGATGTCGACAGGGCGGGAGCGCGTCTGGAAGGAGTTGGAGAAACTGAAGCTGAAGCGTCCGCCGTTGCCCGTGCGACGGCCGGTCACCATCCCGCGGACGTCAAACGATATCCGCCCCTTGAACGGAACGTCATACCTCACCGGGAAGGAGATGCGCTTCACCACGTTCGACGGATTCGCGCTTTTGGCGTCCGGCAGGTTCTGGGTAAGGCCGGTCCCCTGAAGGCCAAAGGTCTCGGAAGGCGAAAGCTGTATCTGCCCTATCGTATTCCCCTTCGGGACGTCGAGGCTAAGTATGAACTCGAACGAATCGCCGACCTGAAGGTCCTTCTTGCTTGTCGCGACCGATGCCGTTATCTTGACCGGCTCCTCCTCCTCGCCGCCGAAGGAGACGCTGAATCCGCCGCCGCCCGACGGCATGGACATCATCTGCTGCATATGCTGCTGCATCCTGCGGTGCATCTCCTCGAGCTCGGCGAACGGATCGCGAGCCTGGGCAAGGGCCGGCAGCGCGACGAGCGAGACAAGCGCCAGGCAGGCGAGCGCGCGGATTATCCTGCCGAGAAGCCAGAAGACGAGAACAAACGCCGCGCCGCCGCCGAAGACAATCAGCGCGCGACCCTTCCAGCCGTGCTTGAGGATTGGCCTGCCCACCTGGCGCCAGACCGGGAGCTCTGCCGTCGGATTCCGGAACCTGAGGGCCAGCGCCGCGACAAGTCCGCGCTCTATCGCCGGAGTCTGCCCTATCTGCCACTCAAGGCGAGAGTAGACGGATATGGCGCGCTCCCAGTCGCCTTTCATGATTGCGCAGTACGCCTCGTTCATCTTTGCCTCCGGGAAGTCGAACTCGGCGAACACGTCCGCATTGGTTGTCGCGCATGCCTTCTGCCAGTCAAAGAGATCGTCATCGGTAAAGTTGGCGGGAGCGTCCAGGATAAGGCCGTCCGGCATGGGCATCGCCTCCTCATCCTCCGCCATGCCGTCCACCACGATGCCGGCCCCGGGCTTCGCATGCACAGGTATTTCGTTCGACCTCACCAGTCTCGGCGAGCCATCGCCGCCGACATACGCGAACTCCAGCGCGGGGAACCACAAAACCCCTTCCCGCATTGGGCGCACCCGGTACGTGAGCCTTCTGGCGTCGCGGAAGGTGTCGGTCTTCGCGCTTGCGTCGTCAAGCTTCCAGTCTGCGCGGCGAACCGCGCGCGAAAGGGCCGGCGGGTGAAGCGAGGCGAAATCGGCGCTTCCAAGAAAGTCTATCGTAAGCACGAGGGGGTCGCCGACCTTCACGTTGTTGGCGTCGAAGAACGCGCGCGCCCGCAAGGTATCGCCGGTGACGCCCGTAAGCTGTATCGCAGCAAGAACAGTCGCGAGAAAGGTCATTGCGGCGTCACCTTGAACCTTATGGTTATCTGGGGGTTGGCCCGCAGGAAGTCGGTCGAAAGTCCGCTTACCATGTGGACGAGGGAGGCCGCCTGGGTGACTGTCGCGTCGGCCTTGGCGTCGCCAGAGCTCTTGGCGAGCCTGTATCCCTTTACGCGCCCGTTCATGTCGAATTGCACCTCAAGGAGCATCTCCTTAAGCTCGGACGTCCACGGCGGGCGGTTCCATCTGGCGTAGAACGCCTCGCGTATGAGCGAGATGCAGCGCTGGTTCTCGTCCGCGGCGAGCTGCGTTGTCGTGCCCGGCTTGTAGCCCTGGTTGAGGAGCTTTTCGATTTCGGCCTGGGTCATGGTCTGCTTCTCGGTCCTGCCGTTTCCGCTCGGCTTGTTCTTCACCTCGATCTTCACCGGCGTCTTCACGACCTTCGCGCTCTGGCGCATCCGCTCCATGCGCTCCTTCATGATCTCTTCCCTGGTCTTCTCGGGAGGCTTTGGCGGATCGGGCTTCTTCTCCTCCTCCTTCGGCTTCTCCTTTGGAGGCTCGGGCTTCTTTTCCGGCTCGGGCTTCTTTTCGGGAACCTGCTCGACCGCCTCGACCTGCTCCTCGACCTTCGGCGGAGGAGGCGGAGGCTCCGGCGGCTTCGGGGGCTCTGGCGCGGGTTCCGGCCTGGACAGCGGCGGCGGCTCGTTCTCCTCCCCGTCCAGGTTCTCGTTTACGACGACCGTGAGGTCTATCGGGATGACGGATTCCTTCGGACGAAGATGAAGCATCGCAAAAGAGTACAGCAGGAGAAACGCGACAACATGGCCAAGGACCGCAAGGCCTATGCTGCGCACGCCCAGCACGGACGGCTTGCCTCTCTCGCCGTCGCCGATCATTTCTCGACGGTCACGAGCGCCATGCGGCGCACCTTGCACTTGTAGACGACCTTGACGACATTCATCACGCTTCCGTAGTCGAGCCGCTCGTCGCCGCGCACAAGGACAGGGACGTCCGGATCCTCCGCCGCCATGGCCTTGAGCGTCGATTCCAGCTCGTCGAGCGTGATCGGCTTGTCCTTGAAGAATATGCGGCTGTCCTTGTCGATGGTGACGACGTTAGCCTTCTTGTCCTTCGTCGGCAGCTGGTCTGTCTTCGCCTGCGGGAGCATTATCGATATGCCCTGCTCGAGCGCGGGCAGCGTGACGATGAAGGTCACGAGCAGAAGGAAGGTAAGGTCGATCAGCGAGTTCATGCCGATCTCGGCCTTCTGCCGTTCGACGCGCGAGCGCCTGAGCATTCGCGCCATGTTACGCGACCCTCCCCTGGAACTCGCAGGCTATGCGGCCGGTAAGCTCGTCGGCAAAGCCTTCCATGTCCGCAGAGATGTTGCGGACGGTGGAGGACATGTGGCCGTGGGCGATCACTCCAGGTATCGCGATAAGAAGGCCGACGACTGTCGTGACGAGCGCGGCGGAGATCGAAGGCGCGATCGTAGCGAGATTGGCGCTGCCGGCCGAACCCATCTCGGCGAAAGCGTCCAGTACGCCCCAGACCGTTCCGAGAAGCCCGAGCATGGGCGCGAGCGTGACTACGGTCGCGATTATCCCCATGCCGTTCTCAAGCCTGATGGCCTCATCGGCGAGTGCGTGCTCGCACGAGCTTTTGACGAGCTCGATCTCGCGCGCCGTAAGGGCGGCTGCCCCGTCTCCGTTGGTCTGGCGCCCGACGAGAAGCGAGCGGACATCGGGGGTGAGGAGCTTGAGGAGCCTCTCGCATGTCCTGGCGTACATCCCGACAACGCCGGTCGACTGGGGCGATGGACGGTGGGAAAGGTAGTATTCGAGAATGTCGTGGCAGTTGGTGAAGTCCCTCAGGAAACGCCTCGTAAGGAGCGAAATGTAATTAAGCTCCTTGGCCTTTCCGATTATCACCGCGAACATTACGATGCTGCCGAGGAGCTGGAAGGCGACAATCGCCTGCCCCATCAGGTTCGAGCCGAGAAATCCGTTTACCAGCGAGTCTGCAAGTATCATATGAACAAGGTTCCTTTATTTTTCCGCTGCGGCGCCGCGGCCGAAGATGAGGTGGGCCTGGAGTATCGCAAGAAGCGCCATCAGCGCCATGACCATCTCGCCGCCCTCCTCGAACACGGTGAGAAGCGCACGAACGCCATCCGACAGCTCTACGCCGGCGTGCCTCAGGTTGGCCGGGAGTCGGTCCACGACCATGACCGTCACCGCGGCGCCGCCAAAGACGGCCATCGTCCAGGCGACCGGCTCAAGCTTGAAGAACCCCTTCACGAGGGGCACGGCGTAGCGGACCAGCGGAATTATGATCGCAACAAAAAAGAGGATGAAGAACACGGCCACGAACAGCTTCGGCATGACCGGGATGTCTGCCGCCTTGAGGAACCTCATCTTGAAGACGGTTCCGCGGAAACCGGCCGCGACATCTGGCCATATCTTCGCGAACAGCACCTTGTGGGCGTCGGTCTCGCGCACTATCGCCATCACCCCAAGGAGCGACCACAATGACGCCCAAAGGCACTGCCTCTTCGTGGAGCCTCCGCAAGGCGGACAGAGCCAAACGAGCGGCACAACGAGCGCGAAGAGCGGAAGCGTCATCAGCTCGACCGGCGAAGCGCCCTCATTGTCGAAAAGCGGCACCAGCGTCGCAGGCTCGAGCGCCGCCCAGACGGCAATGAAGGCGCAAAGCGCGACAAGCGCCGCGACGGGTGCGGTTAGCCAGGAATGTTTCGAGGTCGTCAGGTTCATCACTTCACCTCCAGCATTGCATCGATTGCGCGGCGCGCACGGCGCGCGATCTCAGGGTCGACGACCACGCGCGGCGACATGTCGCGGAGCGAATCGCGCAGGTTTTCAAGGGTGGTCTTCTTCATGTTCGGGCAGATCGTGGCGTCATCCACGGGCCAGAAGGTCTTTTCAGGGTTTTCCGTCCTGAGACGGTGGAGAATGCCGACCTCGGTGCCGACTATGATCTCTTTGGCCGCGGACTCGCGCGCATAAGCGCACATTCCGCCGGTCGAAAGGCACTCATCGGCGATCGCGCGGACGTCGGCCGGGCACTCGGGGTGGACGAGGACAGGAGCCCCGGGATGCGCGGCACGGGCCTCCTCGATCCGCTTAGCGGTAAGGCGTGCGTGAGTCGGGCAGTACCCGGGCCACAGGACGTACTTCTCGCCGAGCTTACCGGCAATGTACCCGCCAAGATGCTGGTCGGGAACGAAAACCACCTCTCGATCCTTCGGCAGCGAGGCCATGACCCTCTCGGCGTTCCCGGAGGTTACGCATATGTCGCACTCCGCCTTCACCTCCGCGGTGGAGTTCACGTAGCAAACCGCCAGCGCGCCCGGATGGCGCGACTTGAGCTCGCGAAGCTGTTCGCCCGTTATCATGTCGGCCATTGGGCAACCAGCCGACGCATCCGGTATGAGAACAGTCTTCCCGGGATTAAGGATCGCCGCGGTCTCGGCCATGAAGTATACACCGCAGAATACGATCACGTCGGCGTCGACCTGGGTGGCCTTCCTCGCGAGCTCAAGCGAATCGCCGGTGAAGTCGGCAATGGCCTGCACCTCGGCGCGCTGGTAGTTGTGCGCGAGGATTACTGCATTTCGCTTAACCTTAAGCTCATTTATCTCTTTTTCGATTTCACTCGTTGCCATGTTCTTATTATATCATATTATCCCTCAACTCGGCGACGGTTCTGATGGCGTTGAAACGCTTGCGAAGCGCCGCCGCGCCGGGGACTCCCGAGAAATACCTGAAGAGGTGGGTGCGGGCCTTCAGGGCGACGAACGTATCCTCGTCAAGAATACGGTCATTTGGGAACTTTTCCACGAGAATTTGCCTAAATTCCATCAAATATCCCAAATGCCGCGCCGCCATTTCGCCAGGCGAAAGTGTGGGGACAGTCCCCCGCAGTGCGGTGAAAATCGCGGGGTTTTTGAGGGCGGCGCGGCCTATCATTATGGCGGCAACGCCCGTCTTCGACATCGCCTCGACGTCCTCCGGGGCCGTAACGCTCCCGTTCCCGGTCACGGGCAGTCGCGTTCGGCGAACGACCTCTGCAAGCGTATCGAGATCCACCCTGCCCGAATGCATCTGGCTCGTGTACCTCGCATGGACAATGAGCCCCCTCGCGCCGGCGCGCTCGGCCGCATCGGCCAGCTCGAATATGGTTTTCTCGCCGTTTCTCGGACCCAGCCTCGTCTTTAGAGTGACCGGCAGCGACGTATTGTCGACCATCGCCTTCAGAAGCCTGTAGACGAGGTCGGGGTTCGCAACAAGCTTCGCGCCGGCGCCGGACCTCATAATTCGCGGCATTGGGCAGCCTGCGTTCAGATTCAGCTCAAAAAAGCGGGGACAGTCCCCGCACTTGAGTGCCGTCGCCTCGCGCGCGGCGAAGGCGAGCTCCTCCTCCTTGGCGCCGAAAAGCTGGCATGCGACAGGCCCTTCCCCCGCCATTGTCTCCATCAGGTGGCGCGTTTGCCTATGGCCATGGAAAAGCGCCGCGGCAGAAACCATTTCGGTATACGCATAATCTGCGCCAAGGTCGCCGCAAAGCCGTCTGAATGGCGCATCGGTGAATTCCGCAAGCGGAGCGAGGGCCAGTTTCATGCTGATGCGGCCTAAGGCTGGTCGAGGGTGGTTAGAGCCGGGTCGGAGTATGGCGCCGACGGATCCATCACCGCGAATGAGATATAGCTTGGCGAGCCCCAGGTGGTTTTGCGGTTCCGGCCGAAGACGGCGATATCGACGCGGTTCGTGGGCGACATGCGGCCCTTGTCAAGGGTAACCGCGGCCATATCGTGGGAAAGCCGGTCGATCTTTGCCGCCCCAAGGTCGTCATGGACCACGGCAAAGGCAAAATCGCTGGCGCCCTTCGCGCTTATGACGAAAATGCGCTCTGCGGCATCAGCCCTGAGCACGTACGCCCACGCGAACGCGGTGGAGTAGGTAAGCTCGGGCCAGGCAGGCTGGTCCTTAACATAGCGGGGCTTCACGGACACTATCGCCAGAGGCTGGATTTCCTCTGGCTTCAACGCGGCGGCGGACGCCTTGAGTCGCGCAAGGTCGAGCCCGTTGGGCGGGAGGGCCGTAGGGTGGGCCTTGAACGACAGATAGTCGTTCTCGTTCGTGACCGAGACGAGCGACTTTCTTATCAAGGTCTGGATCGTCGGCGCAAGAAGCCCATTCTTCACGGCCTCCTGCTTTGTCGCGCTCTTCATGGAGCGGCTTGCCTCAAGCGCCGCCCTAAGGTAGTAAAGGTCGCTCCAGCTGCGCCCGGCCGTCGTAAGCCAGTAGGGAGTGACAGACGGGAAGACGTCACCGTGGACGCCGACGGGCGCGGTGTCGGCGTTGGACGGGAACACCCATATCTGGTTTGCGAGCCAAAGCCGCGCCATCGTCTTGAGGCGGTAGGCGTCAGTCGTGACGAGAGCGCGCGGCAGGGACCGCCAGTAGGCATCGCCGACCCTTGCGCGAGAGCAATTGCCGAAGACAGGATAGGGAAAGATTATGTTCGGGAAATCAAGGTCTGCGCCGAGGGAGCGCCCCTCCTGATCGAGCATGACGTTCGTCAGGCCGGGGTAGTCGGCCAGGAACGCGTCGAGGGCTTCGCGACCGTTCGGCGAATGGAAGCTGTCCCTGTTCATGTAAAGGTCGCCGGAATTGCCCTCCGGGCCGTCCTGGGCAAGCTTCAGCCTCGCAACGAAGCAGCCGAAGTCGAAATCCCACCTGAAGTTCTGGGCCCCCAGCGCGATCGAGCGCCCGAAAAGGCCGGTCGCGTCCACGCTCGCCATCGGCCCCGTGAGGATCGGCTTACCTTGCATCTCCTTCGCGTACTCGACAAGCTCCTTGAACCTGCGCTCGCCCGAGACACGCTTCAGATCGGTGTCGTTCCTGATTATTTCGGGATTGCGGAAGCCCAGGTCGATCGCCGTCTCAAGCTCGTCCAGGCTCTCCTGCGGCTTTCTCATGTAGGCTAGCGAGCATGCGAGGTTGTAGTGCCACGTCGGATCGTCCGGGAGGAGCGCGACACCCTTCCGGCATGTCTCGATCATCGTCTCGGTGTCGCCTTCTCGCAGAGCGACCATGAACTGCTGCCTGAGCCTGTCGTGGGCCTGCTGGCGGGCAGGGTAGTCCCATATGGAAAGGACGGCCAGGAGAAGGCAGGCTACAAGGTTCATTTGCCTAGCTGCATCCAGCGCGGAAGCTTGACGAGCTTGGCCTCGCGGCTCTGGTTCGTCGACATTGACTGGGCCGTCCCGATCGAAGGCGACTCAAGCGATGCGAGGCGCGCCATCATCGCCTGCTGGGCAAAGGCCTGCTGCTGGCGATGCTCTTCGTTCTTCTGGCGCTCCGTGATGAGCTCCTTCTCCCTGAGCTGGAGCTGCTCCCTGAGCGATTGCGCCTCGGACTGGAGCTGGGTTATGTCCTTCATCGCGGACTTCGCGCGGGCCATCTCAGTCTCGCGGATCTTCAGCTTCGATTCGAGGTCGCGGATCCTGTCTTCGTAGTCGAAGGCCTTGCGCTCGCTGAGACGGCGAAGCTCCTCAAGCTCCTTGCGGTACTGCGCTGTGCGGGGGTCCTCCGGACGCTCGATCAGGGCCCTGCGGGTCATCTCCTCGATGTTCGAGCCTGACCTCTTCAGCAGATTGCGGCGGCGCTCAAGCAGGCGGTCGGCGCGCTCCTGGTGGCGCTTGCGGAAATCGTCCGCCTCGCGCTTCTCCTCTTCAAGCATCTTCTGGAGCTCTTCGGCCTCGCTGGTCATCGCGGCGAACATGGCCGCCTGGATGTCCGCGACTTCGCTCGCGGCCTGCGGAAGGCGCCTAAGCTCGTCCTCGAGCGCGGTGACCTGCTCGCTCAGCTTGGCGGCCTCGCGCTTTGCGTCCTCCACGCGCCTCTCGGCGGCGGCGAGAAGACCCTCAAGCTCCTTTACGCGCGTCTCGTCCACCACGACCTTCTCGACCTCGACCGGAACCTCGACGCGAACTTCCTTCACGACGACCTTCTCCACGGGGACCTCGACGCGAACCTCCTTGACTATCACCTTGGGCTGGGGCGGCGGCTGGACCGGCGGCTGCGGATCGGGCGAAGGCGCGTCGAACGGCGCTCGAACCTCTACGATCGACGCCGACTTGGGCAATCTACCCGAAGCGATGAGCGCTTCGGCGGCTGCCTTGTTGAAAGGACCCTTGGGGTTGCCGTCGCCCATGTCTATCGAGAAGCGCATATCGAGGAAAGGAACGTCCTCCACGCGCTTCCAGACGATGTTGTCGTCGGACAGCTCCTGCCCCGGCTGGATGCGTCCCATCTTCGCCCACGCGACGAGCTTCTCCTCGGTCTCTGGACCGAACGTCTCGTCCTGCGTTCTCAGATACCACTTGGCCGCGTTGTCGCTCACTTTTTGCCTCCGAAGATGCCTCCGATGGAAATTCCGTGCTTCTTGGCCGACGCGAGCTCGCGGCGCGCCGCCGCCTCAAGGGCGGCAAGCCCCGACGAGCTGCCGACGCCGGGGAACTTCGCGGCATTCCGCGGCGGCGGCGGTTCGGAAACCACCACCTCCGGCTGGATCACCTCGGACTTTTCGGCTCCGGCCGCGGAAAGGTTCGTTACCGCATCAAGCTGCGCCTTGAGATCGGCGAGCTCGGTCTCCATCACCGACAGCTTCTTCGCTATCGCATCGCGCTCGGCCTCGGCCTTGACCGCTCTCGCCTCTGCGGCATCTGCGCGCTCGCGCGTACGGAACACCTCGTCACGCTCGGCGGCGCGCTCGGCAAGGACCGTCTTGTCGGACTCCTCCTTGGAGCGCGTTATATCTGCGACCTTGGACTCGAGAAAGGCCATTGTCTTCTTCGTCGTCTCGGCCTGGGCCGTAAAGCGGGCCTCGAGATCGGATATCGCGGACGCCTTGGCGTCGAGATCAGCCTGGAGGCGCTTGCGGTCGGCGGAGAACTTCCCGCCCTCGAGGACGTAGAGCCTAACATCGCGCGCAATCGTCCCCGCCTCCATCAGGCCTTCGACGACGCTGCGCCTGAAAGGACCGTAGAACGTTCCGGGGGCGGTCTCGACGAGCCATTCCATCTCAAGCTCGGGCATCAGGGGCGCTGCGATCCACACCTCCTGGTCGCGAGAGATGGAGGTGGTGGGCTCTATGCGGGAGTCGCCGGCCCACTCGACGAGAGTGGCCTTGTCCACGGGGCCGAAGACGTTGCCGTCTGACCCGCGGACGTAGAACCCTTCCTTCTCCTGCTTCTTTGGAGCCATGGTTCAGATCACGAGAACTTCACCGGATCGACATGCCATATGTCCTTGGCGTACTCCATGACCGCACGGTCGGAGGAGAACCTGCCGGACCTGGCAATGTTGACGAGCGACATCTTGTTCCACTTCTTCGCGTTGCGGTAGGTCGCATCGACGCGATCCTGGGCCTCCATGTAGCTCCTGAGGTCGGCGAGAAGCATGTAGTAGTCGTTGTAGTCGAGAAGGCTGCGCAGGATCGGATCGAAAAGTCCGGGCTCGAGGAGCGAGAAGACGTTCGACTTGATCATGTCGAGAGCCATCCTGATTTCGGGATCGTTCTTGTAGATCTCGCGCGAGACATATCCGGGACGGCGCCTTGCGACGTCCTCGGTCCTCATTCCGAAGAGGAACATGTTCTCGTCGCCGACCTCCTGGTTGATCTCGACGTTGGCGCCGTCGTAGGTGCCGAGAGTGAGCGCGCCGTTCATCATGAACTTCATGTTGCCGGTTCCGCTCGCCTCCATGCCGGCGAGGGAGATCTGCTCCGACACTTCCGAGGCGGGCATGATCTTCTCCGCGAGGGATACGCGGTAGTCCGGAAGGAACGCGACCGAAAGCTTTCCGCGCGTCTTGGGGTTGGAGTTCACGACGCCCGCAATGCCATGGATCAGGCGGATTATGAGCTTGGCCATGTAGTAGCCCGGAGCGGCCTTCGCGGCGAAGATGAAGCTGCGGGGAACGGGGTCGTACTTCTTGTCGGCGAGCAGCCTGTTGTAGAAGATGATGATGTAGAGCGCGAGCAGGAGCTGGCGCTTGTACTCGTGGAGGCGCTTGACCTGGACGTCGAAGATCGCGTCCGGATCGAGCTTCACGCCGAGGTTCTTCATCACCCAGTTGGAGAGCTGGCCCTTGTTGCTGCGCTTGATCTTCGCGAGAGCGTCGAGGAACTTCGTGTTGGAGCCGAACTTCTCGAGGTTCTTCAGCTGGTCGAGCCTCGTGACCCAGCCGTCGCCGATCGACTCGGTGATGAGCTGCGCGAGCGCGGGATTGGCCTTGAGCAGCCAGCGGCGAGGCGTGATGCCGTTCGTCACGTTGTGGAACCTCTCCGGGAAGAGCTCGTAGAAGTCCTTGAAGAGGCTGTCCTTGAGGATCTGCGAGTGGAGCTCGGCGACGCCGTTGACGGACGACGTCGAGACGAGGCACATGTTGGCCATCCTGACGTACCTCTCGCCGCTCTCGTCGATGAGGGACATGCGCTGCAGGCGGCGGATGTCGCCGGGGTAGAGCGAGCTGATCTGCTGGAGGAAGCGGCCGTTGATCTCGTAGATGATCTGGAGATGGCGCGGCAGCAGCCTTTCCATCATCGGCACGGGCCACTTCTCGAGGGCCTCCGGGAGGATCGTGTGGTTCGTGTAGCCGGTGGAGCGGCGGGTGAGATCCCAGGCCTTGTCCCAGTCGAGTCCCTCCTGGTCGATGAGAATGCGCATCATCTCGGGGATGACGAGCGCTGGATGGGTCTCGTTGAGGTGCACGAACACCTTGTCGGGAAGGGCGTCCCAGCTGTCGTTCGTCTCGCGGAAGCGGCGGAGGATGTCCTTCAGCGAACACGCGACGAAGAAGTACTGCTGCCTGAGGCGGAGCTCCTTGCCGGCGGTCGTGTTGTCGTTCGGGTAGAGGACCTTGGTCAGGTTCTCCGCGAGAACCTTGGTCTCGACGGCCTCCACGTACGAGCCCTTGTTGAAGTCGGCGAGGTCGAACTCGTCAACGGCCTTGGCGGACCAGAGCCTGAGGGTGTTGACCGCGTTGTTGAAGCCGACGATCGGCAGGTCGTAGGGAAGGCCTTCGACGGTCTCCGAGGCGACCCAGCGCCACTGCTGGCGGCCCTTTATCGTGGCGCACTCGACATGTCCGCCGAACTGCACGGTCTGCACGTACTCGGGGCGGGCCATCTCCCAGGGATAGCCGTCCTTGAGCCAGTGGTCGGGCTCCTCCACCTGGTTGCCGTTCACGATCTTCTGTCGGAAGATGCCGTAGTCGTACCTGAGGCCGTAGCCCATGCCCGCGAGGTCGAGGGTCGACATCGAGTCGAGGTAGCACGCCGCGAGACGGCCGAGGCCGCCGTTTCCGAGGCCTGCGTCGTTCTCGTAGTCCCTGAGGCTGTTCCAGTCGATTCCGTATTCCTTAAGGGCGTCGCGGCAGAGCTGGTCGGCCTTGAGGTTGATGACGTTGTTGCCGAGAAGACGTCCGATCAGGAACTCGAGAGAAAGATAATACACCCTCTTGGTGTTCTGCCTGTGGTATTCCTCCTGGGTGTTGATCCAGCGTTCGACGATCCTGTCCCTCACCGCGTTGGCGAAGGCGGTGTACTGGTCGCGGGGAGTCGCTCTCGCGTCATCCTTCGCAAGCGAATAGCGCAGGTGCCACGCGAAGTCCTCCTTGAGGCCCTCTACCGACATCTCGACGCGACGGTCTTTTTTCCTCGTTGCCATTTTCTTCTCCGTGTTCTGTTGCTGTGACTATGGTTATGCTGCCTTATTTCCCAAAAATGCCCTTGATGGCGCCGCCCGCTCCCTTGAGCATGTCAGACGTCGCCTCCACCGCCTTCGTGGCGCCTCCGGTCACGGCGTCGGTCGTCGCGCCAAGCGCGCTTCCGGCGCCATCCGCTATGGAGCCTACGGCGCTTCCGGCGCCCTCGGCCGTCGATCCTGCGGCGCTTCCGACGCTTCCGGTGATGTTGCCGAGGATCTTGCCGGCGGACTCCACGGCGCTTCCGGCCGCCTCGGAGACGGATTCAGCGGCGCCGGAGACGTCGACATCGCCGACCGATTCGAGAACGGAGCCAGCGGCATCGGAGAGCGAATCGACGGCGCCCGACACGTCAATGTCGTTCACGGCGTCCATGACCGCGTCCGCGGCGCCCTGGACGTCGATGTCCTTGACCGCGTCCATAACGGCGCCCGCGCCGTCGAGGCCGATGTCCTTGAGCGAATTGCCGAGGTCGATGATGCCCTGGCCGAGAGCGTTCAGCTTCTTCATGACGGCGTCGATGATATCGTTGGCGGCCGTCTCCCAGTCAACACCGTTCGATTCGCGGCCTATGCCGGTAAGCACGATGTCCGTCGGCAGGGAGATTGGCACCGGGCCCCACTGGACCTTCACGCCCGAGAGGACGAACCTGTCGATGATGACCTTCTTGGAGGGGGATTCCTTCCCGGCAGGCTCCGGCACTTCGACAGACTCGGGAAGATTGCCCTCGGCCCCCTGCGAGGGCCTGGGAGCCTGAAGCTCAGGCTTCTCCTCGTCGGCTTCGCCGGCCGTAGCCTTCTGCACGTTCTCCATTATGACTTCGAAGTTGTTGATGCCGTCCTTGCTGACGTAGGAGGCGAAGACGTCCCTTATGACAATCTCCTCGATCACGACAGTGTCGGTGAACGCGGAAAGGACGTCGACATCCACTTTCAGCTCGCCGAGCTTGAACGCCTCGGACGGCGAGAATCCCTCCGGGTTGTACAGCGTGACGTCGCCAACGCAAAGCTTGCCGTTATAGAAGTTCAGGCAGAACTTGCCAAGGTTGAATCCCGTACCGGTGACGTCGGGCACTGCCTTGTTCGCGACGGTCTTCGCAACCGGTCCTATCCACAGCGGTAGCGTAAGCACGGCCGCAAGGACGATCACCAAGAGCCAAAGAATGGTCTTGAACACGAATTTGACGAACTTCTTCATTTTAGTTCCTCCACTGTTATCTTGGTCCGGTGACCCGAACCGATTGTTTCGACTTCCATGACGTTCGCCATCCAGCGATCGCCAAATTTTTTTATTCTGGTACCCCAGAGCCTTCTCACGGGCCTGTCGCCGACAAACTCCTCCGCCTGCATCAGGGCGCCTGTCTTGCGATCGACCCATACGCGAACGGTCCTGTCATCCTTCCTCATGACGACCACGGCGCACTTCTGGCCGTGTACGGACTCCGCCTCGCGCTCTTCGTCGAACGAGAAATCATCCCACCAAAGATAATCGAGCGTTATGTCGCTCCAGGTGACGTCGGTTCCGAGGATACGGCCTTCCCTTTCGAAAGGCACCTCCGCGCCGGTGCCGTCCCTCAGGACAAGCTCCGTCTCGCCGGAGCTGCGGGTAAGCACGTAGCCGTACTCCGCCTGGGAAAAGCCCTTGCGGTTCCTTAGGATTATGCGCCCGTCAAGCTCCACATCGGCCGGCACCATGGTCCGGCAGCTCGCGACCAGCTCCGCCGGCGTCGCGTTCGTCGCAACGAAGAAGCTGGCGAGGAGCGCCATCATTTGAACGACTCCTCCATTTCCTTGTCCTCGGGACCGCCGACGCTGCGCCCGACCTCGTAATGGCGGCGCGCGATCTCCTTGTCGCCTATCGCCTGCAGCATCAGATTGGCCATGTTGTAGTAGGCGTGGTAGTCGCGGGGATTGGCCTCCATCGCGCGGGACAGAGCTTCGTCGGCCTCGGCGTAGGCGCCTTCGCCCGCAAGGCAGACGGCGAGCATGTTCAGAGCGGAAATATCGTTCGGGCTCTCCAGAAGAACCTCCCTCAAAATCGCCTTGGCGCCCTCCTTGTCGCCATCCCCCATGAGAAGTCCCGCCTTCATGATCCGGGCCTTACGGCTGGAGGGATCGAGCTTTTGGATCTCCGCTATCCTGCCCTCGACCTTTGCGCGGGCTGCCTTGCGATTGATGTCTGCCTTGCGCGCACGCTCCTTCTCGAGGAAAGACTCCATCTGGCTCTCGATCTTGGGCGGGGCCTTCTCGGCCGCCGCATCGTTGGTCTTCCCCTTCCCCTGCCTCTCGGCCGTCATGGCCGCGACGCGGTTCTCCAGTTCGGAGGTGTCGGTAACGGCGACGGCCTTGGCGTTTTCGCGCGCCTGGGCCATCAAAAGGGAATCGATCGCGGCGTTCACGTAGGCGCGCTTGTTGCGGACAGAGGCAAACTCGCTCGTCGCCGCGCGCTCGGGGTTGTTCATTTCGACCTTGTCGAGCTCTGCGAGGGCCTTGCGGTACTCGGCTATCGCCTCGTTTGTCTTGCCCTCGGCGGCGAAATCGGCCGCGTTGTCGATCGCGGCAGTCGCGTCCTCCATCAGCTCAGAAAGCCTTTGCTTGCCGGAATCGTCCTTGTCGGAACCGAACGGCCAGTACCAGGAGGCCTCTGCCGCCGAAGACAAGACGGCGGCGACAAGAGCGCAAAGCGCCCAAGCCTTCAGCGTATCGTATGCCGTTTTTCTGTTCATGCAAAAACCTTTTGCCAAGTCGAAAATCGTATTATACCAAAAAAATGTGCCCTCTGCCCACGCCCTCCCCAGGAGCTGCAACTGAATTGCAACACAAACTCCGATTGATATGGTATACTAATATGCGAACTTAAATACGCGACTGTAGCTCAATTGGATAGAGCGTTGGCCTCCGAAGCCGAAGGTTGTGGGTTCGAACCCCGTCAGTCGCACCATGTGAAAACCGAAAGGAACGAGAAGATGAACTACGCCGAGGCTGAAAAATTGCTCAAGAGTTGCGGGCAGAGCCATGTGCTCGCGTTCTGGAAGAAGCTCTCCAAAAAGGATCAGGCCGCCCTTCTGGCTCAGATCGAAACGATCGAGCCAAAGAACGTGAAGTACTGCCAGGGCGCTCTCTCGAAGGGCGCGGACGTCCCCGACAGCTCCAAGGGCAAGGCCCCGAAGGTTGCGGTGCTCAAGGGCAAGAAGCTCGCGGACGCCGTCGCAATCGGCGAGAAGGAGCTCAAGGCCGGCCGCGTCGCCGCGCTTCTCGTCGCCGGTGGCCAGGGTTCGCGCCTCGGCTATGACGGTCCTAAGGGCTGCTACTCGATCGGTCCGATCACTGGCGCGCCGCTCTTCTACTTCCATGCGCGCAAGATCCTCGCTCGCGGCAACCGCTACGGCGCGCCGATCCCGTTCTACGTGATGACGAGCGAAGCCAACAACGCCGCGACCGTCAAGTGCTTCGAGGACAACAACTACTTCGGCCTCGACAAGAAGGACGTGTTCTTCTTCACACAGGGAATGTGGCCCGGCATGACCAAGGAAGGCAACATCATCCTCGACGCTCCCGGCCACGTATTCATGAGCCCTGACGGCCATGGCGGCCTTCTCGCCGCGCTCAAGAGGAGCGGCGCGCTCGCAGACATGAAGAAGCGCGGCATCAAGTCGGTCTTCTTCTTCCAGGTCGACAACCCGCTCGTCGAGATCGCCGACCCCGCGTTCATCGGCTACCACATCCAGGAGCAGTCCGAATACTCCCTCAAGCTCTGCGCCAAGCGCGATCCCTTCGAGAAGGTCGGCGTTCCGATGCAGTTCGGCAGCCAGTTCCGCATGGTCGAGTACACCGAGATGACCGAGGAGCAGTGCAAGCGCAAGGGCAAGGACGGCAAGCTCTACTTCCTCTACGGCTCGCCCGCGATTCACGTGTTCGACCGCGCGTTCCTCGAGCGCGAAGCGTCGAAGAACATGCCCCTCCACCTCGCGTTCAAGAAGATCCCGACGGTGGACGCCAAGGGCGCTGTCGTAAAGCCGACCGAGCCGAACGGCTACAAGTTCGAGAAGTTCATCTTCGATATCCTGCCCAACGCCAAGCGCGCGGCGTTCCTCGCCTTCGAGCAGAAGGACGAGTTCTCGCCCGTGAAGAACGCCGAGGGCAACGATTCGCCGGCGACCTGCAAGGCCGACCTGACGGCGAAGTGGACGAAATGGCTCGCCGAAGCCGGCGTCACCGTCAAGAAGGGAGTACCGGTCGAGATCGACCCCGCCTACGCCCTAGATGCGGAAGACCTGAAGCGCCTCGGCCTCGCCCTCGGCGCCGAATGATCGGCTAGGGTAGGACGCGCAAGACGAGCAAGACGCGCAGGACACACTTATCGTCCTACACGTCCTGCGCGTTCTCTTTATCCTGCCCGTCTTGCCCGTCCTGCGCGTCCTGCCCATCCTGCCCATCCTGCCTGTCCTGCCCGTCTTGCCCGTCTTGCCCGTCTTGCCCGTCCTTCTGATGATATGCTACAATACGCCAAACAAACCACGAGGGCGTCGCTATGATTCCAAATATCGTGCTACCGCATGGAGGCTACAAGAAGCTTATTGTTTATCGAAAAAGCGAAGTAGTCTATCAAGGCACCGTCGCATTTTGCCGCAGATTCCTGCCTGAGCATGGCGATAGAACAGTTGATCAGATGACCCAGGCGGCGCGCAGCTGCAAGCAGAATATCGCCGAAGGCAGCTCTGCATCGGGCACAAGCAAGGAAACCGAGCTAAAACTGACAAATGTCGCACGGGCAACGCTAGACGAACTGATTGAGGACTATATAGACTACCTGAAGAAAAATTCCCTCGAAATTTGGCCAGATAACAGCGAAAAGAGGATATACGCAAGAACTTTCGCCAAAGAAAGGAACGATTGGTCTGATTGGCAGGAGATTTTCGAGACGCGACCGGCAGAGACGATCGCCAACCTGATGCTCGTCCTGTGCAACCAGACAAGCTACATGCTCGGTCGAATGATAGAGCGGCAGGAAAAGGATTTCACCAGATTCGGCGGAGTTCGCGAGCGCATGCATGCCGCAAGAACCGCCTCAAGAGCAGAAGACTTCAATCGCGGACTATACAGCCATCTTGCCGAGGCAAAGACGCCTGAAGAACTTAACGCCAAGGTTGGCGCTCTGACCCGAGAAATCAGCAACATAGCCATAGGTCTCCGCAAGAAACACGGCTGGCGAGAATAGCCTAGGCAAATAATCCACGCCGCCTACCCGTCCTACCCTTCCTTTATCTCCAAACTGGGAAAACAGTTGCTGACCTGTTTTCCCAGTGTAATATTGGTCAGATGGCGCTACGGGAAAGACGCATAAAAAGAACGGAGGTCGGTGATCGACCTCCGTTTGGCGGCGAATGGTTAGATATCGCCGCTACCTCGTCCAAACCCCCAGATTAGTACACCGAGAAGATTGTGCCGTATACGACCTTGTAGGTCGTACCATCCACAACGACCTTTGCACTCGAATCAGAAGCGCTTACAGTTCCCGTATAGGTTGTAGAGCCCTTATCAAGCACCTGACCATAAGCTAGAGCAATGCTCTCAGAAACATCAACCAAGAGGTTGATAGTCACCGGGTCATTGCCAACCGCCGTCTTTACCGCAGCAAGCGTAGGATAGTAGGTCGTTGTCTCATTCACTGTGACCGATGCGACCGCAAGGTAAAGACCTGTCGTTTCGTTCACTGTTGCATGGACAAGCTTCTGTCCGTTGGCAACGCCATTAACAGTCACAGGGATTACCTCTCCCGCAGCGCCATTAGGACCATAAAGGATACCATCTGCCTTATCATCGCCGCCTCGAGTCAACGAGATAGGCACAAGGCAACTTGACGCGCTGGGTGCTTCCGCAAAGTCTACCGCATCCACTCGCAGGCCGAACTGATTGCCGATATCTATGCTTCCGCCAGTCCCGCATTTGAGGACCTCAGCATAGTATATGCCCTTATACGGATTATTCCAAGACGTATTGCCCGTCTTGACGAATGCAAGCGCACCATCGACCTCAAGCGAGGCAATCTTGACCACGCGAGCCTGAGTCCAGCCGTTTGCTATGTCTATGGGATTGCCGTTGTTAATGGTCACGGGGCCTTCAATACGCACATTTGTGGTGATATCATCATCAGGCAAATATGTATTGCTTCCAGAAACACCAGTCAGCGCCACCGTGGAGTAGGCATTACCATAGCTATTGAGATTAGGCCCAGTGAGATTCGCCGTCTGGCAGAAGGCAACCGTGCCACGCCACCCGGTGGATGCTGTTCCTGTTGTCCAAGAGGACGCATCGGGCAACTTATTGTTCGTATACTCCACACGACCGGTTCCGCTAATAGTGGTAGCAGAAAGTGTCTTGCTACCCATGTTAACCGTGCCATTCACCGTCAATGTCGGAACGGTCAACGATGTGCCAGACGAGACATCGATTACACCACCTGCATAAACCGATGCTGTCGTTGCGGAACCTGAGCCGTAAATGGCCACAGAGCCATCAACATACAAAGACCCAACCGCCAGAGAAGCTGACGCCAGCGCATGATCTGCCGTGATGTACAACATGCCGGAACCAGTCACTGTCGGAATGACGAATGGAGACTCTTCCGTTCCGCAATTGACGGCTACATATTTAGGCAACACGCTCTCAACCTCCAACTTGGTGTAATCGGCAAACTCAAGTCCGGAATCTATCTCAATGCCGGCATTGGCTGTGGTGTAGAGTCCATTGCCCACAGTCAGAACATTGTTACCGGACTGCTGGATGGTCAACGAACCGGTACCATACACCTGAACATCCTTGAAGGTAATGGTCGCGTCAATCGTGACAGTCGTATCGCCGCTAAGCTTGAACGCAACATTCTTGTTGGCGTCAGGCAGACGGGTAAGGCGCCACCTCGTCGCCGCATCGGCGCTGATGGTATTGTTGTTGCCATCCTGAGATGGGACCCACACATTGAAGTACGGCAGAAGGTTGTTGCCGTTGACATAGTCGGCTCCGCTCACAGCCGCAGAAGTTGTGGTATTGTAGTAACCGACTGTACCACTACCGGAGACTGTCGGCACGTAGCCTTCATAATTAACAGTGTTGTCATCCACATTCAGCGTAACCGCCGCACCGCTGCCGAGAACAAGCGCACCCTCCTTCCCAGCATCAGCCGTGAATGTGCAGTTGTCGGCAATATTCACCGTCGCACCTGAAAGGTCAACGCCCGTCGCATCGACATTGCCGGTGAAGTAAACCTTGCCGGTGAAACCGTCAAACTTGGCAATAGTCTCTGCTTCCGTTCCCTGGCAAAGTACTGTCCCGGTGTAGCCGGAAATGTCAATATTCGACGCATTGTCATCAGTCATTATAAGGCGTCCAGTATAACCTGAGCCACCAACGAACACCACCTTTCCGGCATGGCCATCGGACGAGTCATTGACCGTAATATCGCCAGACCCCGTTAGCGCCGCGCTTTGAAGCCTAAGCGTATTGCCGAACGGATCGAGCGTTGTGGCATATCCGCCTGCCGCGCTGAAGTTGATTGCTCTCGTTTCGGTGGCATCCGCCTTTACACGGAACGTGCCATACTTGAACTCCTTGGTAATGGCACTGCCATCGGAACGGATTTCCGCAACTTCCAAAGTACCGCCGTTGCGCAATTTCACTGTGCTATTGGCATTGTTTGCATAAAGCGCCTTGGTCTTTACCGTGCCGCTGTCAATGTCCAAAAGCTGCGCTTCTGCAGTATAAACGGTCTCGATATAGGTATTTTCGGCCAACAGACTACCGGTAATATTATAGGTCGCTTGTCCGTGATAGTGACCAAAGAGAACGCCCTTGCTTGTGCCATCGGCCCAAACGTTCGGATTAGTAGACGTTGATGTTACATTCAGCGTACCAGCAATATTGACAGTGGCGCGGTCACCTGTAGCGTTGTTATTAAGAACACGGATGTGATTGACATTGACAGTAGAACCAGCGGGTATCGTAAGCGTACCCTTGGATTGTCCAATGTAGTTGGAGTCTCCGAAGGTTGTCGATGTGACGATAACCGTGTTGTCCGCGTTGTCTGGCACTACATTCCATGTCACGTTCCCGTCCGTCGCCGGGAAGGATTCGGACAGGGTTTCAACCTCCTCGGGCTGGAGAACGACATCGTAGCCACGAATAGCGCACACCGCCATTCCGACACCGAGATGGAAGCCAGAATCACCAACTCCCTCATAAACCGAACCCAACTGGAAACCATTATTAAGACCTTGCGTACCAAGGTGGGCGTGCGTGGAACCATCAGTAGCCGCATAAGTGCTGCCATCATCCAGATAGAGGGCCGCGGCGCCGGTCGTCGGATCGAATGTCACCGTATATAGGTGATAGCCGGCAGATATCGCAACACCCGGAACCCAAGAAGGTGTAGTTATGGAGCTGTTGACAACATGAGCCAGTTTCACATAACTGCCGTCGCGATAGAGGAAGAGGCCCTTACCAGTGTTGCCGAAGGCAGTGATTACGCCCTTGTCCGACTCCATCTGCGACACATCCGCATAGATGGCATAGGAGAAACCGGAAGTCCTGGCGGCAAGAGCAACCCAAGGATGCTTGCCGGATGCGACGTGATACACATACGGAACGGCGCTAGAGGGGCCGACACGAAGGCTCGTGGTTGCCAACGGCTCGCCTCCCCAAGAGGTAATCCAACCGGAAGGAGTATTTTCACCGGGAACCGGGTTGTAGGTGAACGCGTTCTTGGTTACACGGCGGAGCGTGACGGCGGTTCCGGTAATGCTGATCGAGTAGTCGCTCCCCTCGTCGGGAGCCGTGAACCCGATAGTCCCGTTATTGACCACGGAGCCTGCCGAAATCATATCGCTCGAAAGTGCGGCCATGGTGGCCGGTTCCATCGTGAGCGCAACGCCGGACTCTACCGTCAAAGCACCGGTAAGCGTAATAG
>Ga0265298_10001604_pt1 | contig 33413 bp, 40 predicted proteins | sample AusTroGonzalo_MG_3_FD_193486 | JGI IMG/M metagenome (GOLD analysis project Ga0265298, IMG submission 193486) | Bovine rumen microbial communities from tropical cattle in Woodstock, Queensland, Australia - Gonzalo_01 | ecosystem: Host-associated > Mammals > Digestive system > Stomach > Rumen ... | reverse complement strand
GGGTTCTCCCTGCTGCGGATATGCCGCTCAGGGAGTTTCTTTATGTATGGAACATTTCGAACTTCACGAAGTCATAATTATCTTGGTCATCATTCTCTGGACCGTAATGACCTTTCGCAAAGTTATTTACGCACCAACAGATAGTGCTTGCATGCAGTCTGTCCATGCCAATGTCCCTCAATGCGCTTCTAAGCATATCATCTGCTATATCCCTATGGACACATGCTGATGCGTAGCAAGCGTCATGAAGAATGAAACAGGCGCTATAGCTCAGGTTCTCACTATCCCAAGGCTTCGCAAACCATCTGAATAAGAATGGGATAGATCCTCCATCTGTCCGAAACCCGGGATAGATAGTGAATACATACCTGTAATTATCATCTTCCAGAGACATTCTAAATTCAGTATCTATCTGATAGAGATCTCCGACTTTATGGTACTTGAAGTTCTCTGATTTGAAATTCTTATAACTTGCCATTCCAATCCTCCACATCAAATAAGACGCTACCCAATACGAGCAGCGCCACTATAAAGATTATCGTTGCTATCATTTGAACTTGCTGTCTATAGTAACCTGTAGCTTGACGATATTGGTATTCAAGATAGATACTTGCTTAGTTAGATCTTCAAGCAATTCTTCATGATGCCCTGCTTGCCCCTTCAAGGCTGCTAGCTCGAAGGTATGTTTCAGCAATGTATCGTGAATGTTCTGACTGTCCGAATCTCTCATAGTCTTCGTTTCAGCACGGTCTTTCTCTACTTTATGGAATTTAAAGTATAGATATGCTATGCCAAGAACGCATAGAACTATGGGAAGGGCTGCAGATGGTATAGCAGCCACTACTGTTGCTAGAGCTTCCATTATTCAACTCCTTCATCCCAGAAACATGTCATTGTGATGTTCTCTGTCTTAAGCGAATCTTCGTCAGATAGACCCTTTACACAGATGCACTGAAGGTTACCCATACCCGATACTTCAGTAGCATAGAAGTTAAATGAATACTGAGTATAGAAGTTATGGTTGCCTGATACGTCTGTTCCATTCAATACATGATGGAAGTTATGGCACTGTGATGCTTGAGTAAATACAGGCGCATTAGGGTTAGGAATCCAATCTTGCTGTTCTTCGTCCCATACTTCATTAGGCCAGTATTGAGCAAGAGGACAGATAGAAACCTGAGTACCAATGTCAGGCGATACTGTCATAGAACCTGTTACTCGAGATGGGTACTTACCATTCTTCATTGGAAGTACGCACTGTTTGAACATCTTGGTGCAAGCACCACTGTTGTTCATATCAGTAAGCCATGTCTGCATCTCAACAGAAGGATTTGGTTGAGGCACATCAACCCAAGCAACGGATCCACCTGAACGAATACCAAGGACCTTGCCTACATCACCCGAAGCATAGTCAGGACCAACGACGTACTTCTTTGAACCGTCATCGTTCTGAATGACAACGCGTGTTCCAGAATTAACTACAGAAAGACCAGACTTCTGGACTAAAGGTGTAGGTTGTCCTTCGTTGTATGAAACCCAAGATACATCCTTTCCATCAGTAGCGCCAATATTCTCTCTTGCTTGCTCTTTCTCTGTGTCTGTAAAGTTCTGTGCGTGGTCAACCATAACAGTCTTAGTCTCGCAAGGATACCATACTTCAGACCAGCCTGCAGCGCCGTAGCTTTCTGCTGCTGGGTGTTCGCTGTCGTTGAATGGATCTGTGTGAGTACCTGTAACGAGAGAGTTACGGAAATTGAACGGCAAGACATAAAGAGATGGCGTGCTGTATGTTCCACGATAGCAATAGTTACCAGAGTTGATTATTGCTTCAACTCTCATCTGGGTATAGTACGTGAAATACTGTGATGTCTTTACCCAGAGTTCCATCTTATCTCTTGGTCCATAGTTATCAGATGCACGGCGTGTAAGAACCTTTACGCCTGTGATAGTACATGTAGCATGGTTACTTGCTGTATGATCTGCCCAAGCAACTTCGCATCTTGCTACGTTGACTGCAGGAATGAAGTTACATCCCATGTTCAATGTAGCAGATTCAGCAGGACAGTCGCCTCCACCGTTATTGGTACAGACGAACTTCAATGACAGCTCATAACCATAAGAATAAGAAGATGATGTACCTGGCTCAAGGTCACAGATCTTAAACCATGTATCGGCGGAAGAGCCGTCATTGAAACGACGATAACATTCTACATAGCCTTTGATTTCCTGAGCGTCGATGTTAGCTCTTCCTTGAGCTTTCTCAGTCTTGCTGAAATCTTGGGCAATGTTTGTTACTACTGTATTATTCTTCATGGTTTAAAGCTCCTACATAACTTAATCAAGAATGGTAATTGATACATTTGCCATGTATGCTTGAATTTGTTCTATTGTCACTGACTTGCCAAATGCCCATTGTAAATAGATGCCGTAGCCACCAGCCTGAGCAACATTATTCGATAATACACCGGTGCTTGTTCCTAATTCCCTCATATTACTTTGACTTATAGCTTCAGGACCACCATTCATCGAAGTATTAGAATACATCAACATGGCAGTGTCACCTATTAATGAGTCGTTATTATTGACTAATATGTATTGTTTACCATTTCCATTATATGTATCAGGATATGATGGTGACTGCCATGTTACGAATATGTCACCATATTGCCCAGTAATATATGTAGCGTTACTTGCATCCATTACGAAGCCAGCCTTCTTCTTAAGCCACTTATCGTTAGCGCTGTTGGTAAGTACTTTACCATTTGATGTATAAACTGTAATTGCCATTATAATTTCTCCTTTATGTAATAACTAGAGTTAAACTTGCATTGTTCCACCCCAATCTGATGGGATCTGTGCTAGCTCTGCTGCACCTGTGACTGTATCTTTACCACATTGATAGAATGCATGTGAATGATCAGATAATGATGATAAAGCACTTAACTTCTGATACATTGCATAAGCACCGCTTTCAACTTTATAACACTGTGCGAACATATGAGAACAGCCCATAGCAGAACTTGCATTCATGTTTGGTATATTCTTTAAAGAGAAACAGTAAGCCCATGTGTAACTTAAGTTCTTCGCTGCTGTCAAGTCAAATGTTTCTGGAATATATTCCAATGCACTGCATCCGTTGAACGCGTCATCCCAGAACTGTATATGAGATGTATTCCAATCTGGTAGTGATACAAGTGAAGTACAGCTCCAGAATACTTCACCCAAACTTGTTACATGCGATATGTCAAACTTCGGTACTGCTTGAAGTGCAGTACAGCCTTTAAACATACCAGTAAAGATAACTACTGATGAAGTATCAAATAATGCAACTTCATTAAGTTTGCTGCAATACTGGAACATGCTTCTCATGTCTAAGACACCAGTAACATTTGCACCAAGTACTTTAAGCAAAGATGTATGCTGAGTGAATAGTGAATTCCACTGGTCATTCTCGTATGTAAAGTCCCAAACATTTGGCGACTGTGAAACCTGAACTGCTGTGCCTACGGAGAATGATGGTGTAACGCCATCTTCATAAAGCAAACGCATAGTGTATGGCGGTAATTCAAGTGGGTTATAAGGATCTATGTATCTATGAGCCCACTTGCCGTCAAATGTCATGATCTTATTATTGAATGTCCACATATTAAACAATACCTATATATGAAGTGAATGGTCTATTTGGTATCTCAAGATACTCACCTTCATAAACAGCAAGTTCAAGAATTTCAGATGAACTTGGGCTACCAAAGAATGAGAGAAATGATCTGCTTAATTTCTGATATTGCTTCTTACCAGTATATCTGTAAGTCCAACCTTCTGTTGTTGGATATGCTCTAGCAATGAACTGGCCATCACAGTACCATGTTATAGTATTGTCAATTCTGTTAAACACACATGCATTATAGTGCCAGACATTACCGTTGCCTCTTGGGAATGCATAGACGCTTGCATCAAGATAAACGCCATCTTCTGCATATTCTGTTGCACGACGTAATGGTTCTGGCTCATAGCTAGAATACAATGGATATCTACCAACATCGAATGGTCGATAGGACGCACCTAAACCACGTGTTGATAATATCACACGAGTATCATTTGTGTATGAATCAACAGCACCACAAGGAGCAGTCTGGGTTCTTCGTCCATCAGGATCGTAAGAACCAGATGGAATAGAATGATCATTCCGAGTCCAATATCCAACTGTAACTACTGGAAACTTTGTTGGAAATTCCATGTTAGCAGCACAAGTGCCTTCATACACATCAGTATACGAAATAGCTGTGCTGGAAAGAAATTTCTTTCCAATATATGTAGAAGGCAATGTTCCATCAACAGCTGATAACGTTCTTGTTGTGAAAGTTGAACCGCCGTTGGAAACAGGACCCATAGCCAACTTAAAGTTGTCATCAATGCGATTTATGTCTGCATTCCAGTAATACATATCATCTATCTTGGTAGTGCTATTAAGATAAGACAGCCATAACACAGTAGGCGTGTTAGTCTTATAACTACCTATCCACTTACTATCGTGTGCTATGACATTTCCGTTATGAACGAGCATATTAGGAATCCTTTATTAAACGAACAGGTCCAAGATAACTATCGCCCCAGTTATTCTGAGAGTTCCAAATGTTTATTGCAGAAGCACCAAGATGTATCTGAACAACTTTACCATCAGCAAATCTAAATACTGCATTACTTCCAACTTCACTTAAATTACCAGAAGGATTGCTCCATCCTATAGGAAGAAGTTCTAATCCTGTTGTGTTAGTACCTTGGACAGAATCCCAACCAGACGTAGATGTTATTGCTTTACAAGCTGGTAATGGGTCTTGAGCTTGGTCACAATAAGTAGTGTAGATGTATGAATAGAATGTTGAAATTTCTGAACTTGTAGGCAAATGATATCCGTTGACTGTTGCTGCGATACGTTCTGCTGCTGTCTTTGTGTAATAATACTGTGTTCCAAAGTTTACACCATTAGCAGTTACGTTATCTACTTTAATGATGCCAGTACCACCGTCATCAATAGCAAGGTTCTTAGCAGTCCAAACTTGAGTACCAATAGTTACTTCTTCAGGAGATGGACCTGGTCCAGGTCCTTCTTTCTCTTTAAGCCACTTACCATCATTTGTAAGAACTTGACCATTTAATGTATAAATGTTCATTATGAATATTCTCCTTTCTTTAAATTTCTCCTTTATGAAATAACTAGCTCTCTTTAACTAAGCGTAAGCACAGTTTACATCCTTTGATGGAACTGCCCCAGTGAGTGACTTGGGAGTTATTACTATTACCAACGTAATATCTCTTTCCTTTAGTTGAATCCGTATCGTCTTCATCATCAAACCAGTAACAACCATAAGTCTTATTGATAATAGTGCCTGATGAACCATTATCTACCATACCAGTAGGTTGAGCATGGAAACCTAATGTATCATATCCAGCAACCTTCCAATCATATCTGCTAGCTGTCTTCCATGAAGAGTTATACTCACCGTTAGTACCAATAACACAGAATGTATTAAATTCTGCTTTAGTAAGTATATGCCAACCTGGCAATCTACTTGCAATTCTTTGAGCTGCATCCCATGTATAGTAGTTACTTATAACTTGAGTATAGTAACCTTGATTACTAAGTGTTTCAATTCCACCTAAGCCGTCATCAAGATTGACATTCTCAGATGTAACAGTTATTCCATTTACTGTAGTAGTTGACCAATCTGGATGTGGAAGTGGTTCTAATGCTTGCTTAAATACACCTTCAACCGTTGTATTACCAGTTAAAGTAAATGTATTTCCTAATATAGAAACACCATTGACTGTGAAGTAATCAAGTTCATAGCCGCTTGATGCTGATGCACTTAATGTAATAGTAGTACCAGAAATACCACGAGATGGCTGAGCTGTAACTGTGCCATACTGTGATGCTACAACAGTCACATCATATTCTTGTGGCGGTTTAACATAACCGATATACCCGGTATTTCCCGGGAATCTCAATGTTCTGTTGTTGTATTGGAGCTTAATGATTTCTGCCATGTCAACTCCTTATGCTAATCCTATCACTAGATAATTTCCAGATACAGTTAATGTAATACCAGCACCAGCGACTAGCTGCATACCGCTTACTGCTTCTGTGGTATTGATGATAATGTCATCACCAGTAACAGCGATAGTAACATTCTCGCCACCTACGAAATTAGGCTTATTCAAGATTTCCGATGGACCACCTGTTGCAGCCCAGTCTGCCTGAGCAACTTCAGGAATAGCTGCAGAAACAATTTGAAGTTCTGCCTCAGTAGCGAAGTTAGAAGTATCAGGAATCATTCCAGTTACAGTATCAACTGCTATTGCAAGTTCATCCTTCGTTGCCAAATTAGATACATCAGGAATAGCTGCTGATACGATCTGCAAGTCAGTCTCGGTAGCATAGTCACCTTCAGGCTGCAAACCTGTAACAGAAATAACATCGTCTTCAATAGAAATGTACTGACCCGGGATGTAAGTAGGTCCAGTGCCTCCAGGTTCACCAGCTAGCAAGTTATTGCCAGCCTGAACCAATGAATTATTGAACGCATAAATCTTTGACATTTATTACTCCTAAACGTTTATTGTGTAAGTCTTATCTGCACTGTTCGCTTCAGATGTATAACCAAGGTCTGTCTCAACGCCATCTTTAACGCCAGCAACATGCATCGTTACTGTCATAGAACCACCACCATACCATTTACCAGTATGGATCTGAACTTGTGTGACAGGATCATCTGAAGTAAAGTTAATATCAATCGCAGTACCATACATACCCTTACCGCCATCATTACTCCAGTCAATAGCGACGTTTCTGTCTGATGAACTTAGTTCATTCCAAGTATTATCTTGATAATACCAAATAGAAGTACATTGAGCTTGAGTTGCTTGAACACCGTTAATCTTAAGACCTGCCATGTTAAAGTTATCGTTGCTGCTCCAAGTAATATGAACCTTATATGAATCATAACCAGAAGGCAAAGCAAAGACGAGGACAGAACCAAGATAGGCTTGTGCTATCTTGGTTCCTCCTACATACATTTCTGCAATCTTACTGTTACCAATGTTTGACATATTATGCCTCAGGAATAAGGTAAAGAACAGTAGCAACAGGCGATACCGGCAAGCTGTTCGTTACGACCACATCCGTGATACCAGTTAATTTATTCTGCAAACCAGAGACTGCCGCAGAAACTTCTGTGTCAGTAGCAAAGTTGCTTACGTCAGGTATAGCAGCAGAAACAGTTTGAACATCAGCCTCAACATTTCCAACTTCTGTCTTTGTAGCAAGGTTTGAAACATCAGGGATAGCGGCAGATACTGTCTGCAAATCTGCTTCAGTAGCAAATGCGGAAACATCGAGTTCCTCAAATGTTACTTCTTCGCTTGAAGGAATTGAAGCACTTACAGAATCAACAGCACCAGATACTGTCTGAAGTTCAGTCTTGGTAGCAAAGCTGCTTACATCAGGAATTGCTCCGGACACCGTTTGAAGTTCTGCTTCCGTAGCAAAGTTAGATGTATCTGGAATAGCAGCTGATACTGTTTGAATGTCTGCTTCCAATCCAGTTACAGCAGATTCTGTGACGAACTGCGACAAATCAAGTTCTTTAAATTCAACTTCAATTTGAGAAGGAATTGAAGCACTTACGCTGTCAACTGCGCCACTTACAGTCTGCAAATCAGATTCAGTAGCAAGATTAGATACATCAGGTATCATTCCTGTTACAGTATCAACTGCTGCTTCAACTTCAGACTTTGTTGCCAAATTGGAAACATCAGGGATTGCTGCTGATACAGTCTGTATTTGTGCTTCAAGTCCAGTGACTGCAGATTCTGTAACGAACTGCGACAAATCAAGTTCTTCAAACTCTACTTCTTCGCTTGCAGGAATCTCAGCAGATACTGCGTCAACTGCAGCGCTTACTGTCTGCAAATCTGCATTTGTTGCGTAATCACCTGTAACAGTACCACCACCGCCTTGAGCAGAAATAATGATAGCACTTGCTGTTTCCGTAATAGTTACATTCTCACCAGCTGTAATCTGCTTAATATCGACATCCATGATATCTGGCTTATTAAGTATTTCAGCCTTACCAGAAACAGCATTCCAGTCAGCATTAACTTGTGCATCAGGAATCAATGCAGATACTGCATCAATAGCAGCACTTACTGTCTGAAGTTCAGCCTCAGTAGCAAAGTCTCCAGTTACTACTGCCAATTCATCATGTGTTACATAGTCACCTGTTACAGAACCACCTTCAGCAGATATCATTAAACCACTTGCTGTGTCAGTTAAGTAAATGTTCTGACCTGCAATTAGTTCAGTCTGTTGTGGTTTATGCTGGATGTATGCTTTAGATGAAGTGTTTGCTTCAGTCCAGTCTGACTGAACCTGTGCGTCAGGAATAGCAGCAGACACTTCTTGAATTTCCTGCTCAAGCTGTGCTAGTTCACCAGTTACAGATCCGCCTTCAGCAGAAATAATAACATCATCGCCACTTACTGTGATAGAAATACCATCACCTGCACGAACAGCAACTTCCTGAGGTTTGTTAAGAATCTCAGCTACACCACTTGTAGCTAACCAGTCAGAGTTAACTTGTGCTTCTGGGATAGATGCAGATACAGCATCAATAACACCAGATACATATTGAACTTCATTCTCAGTTGCTAAATTAGATATGTCAGGAATTGCTGCAGATACTGCCTGCAAATCACTGTTTGTAGCAAATTGAGATACATCTAATTCTTCGAACTCAACTTCTTCACTTTCAGGAATTTGACCACTTACTGAATCTACAGCAGCGGATACATTCTGTATGTCAACATTTATCTGTGAGATATCACCTGTAACGTTGTTAACTACCTCAGTAAGATTTGTTACATCACCAGATACATTATTGACAATTTCTGTAAGGTTAGTTACATCACCTGTAACATTTGCCAATTCATCATGAGTAACAACGTCTGTAGGAATAGCAGCAGATACTTCTTGAATCTCTGCTTCCAATGCAGTAACCTGAGAATTAGTAGCGAAGTTGGAAATGTCAAGTTCTTCAAACTCAACTTCTTCAGATTCTGGTATCTGTGCTGAAACAGAATCAACAGCAGCCGAAACTGTCTGAATATCTGACTCAATCTGAGAGATGTCCCCTGTAACTCCGCTTATATTCGTCTCGAGAACATTTATATCACCTGTAACATTATTGACTATTGTCTCAAGGTTATTGATGTCCCCTGTGACGTTCTCGACGATAGTAGTCAGGTTCTGAACGTCTCCGGTTACATTATTGATGATGTTAGTAATTTCTTCAACATCACCTGTTACATTATTGACTACATTCTCAAGATTCTCTAAGTCAGACTGAGATGCATAGTCACCTTCTGGCTGCAAACCGGTTACCGAGATTTCATTTCCTTGTATAGAAATATACTGACCTGCGGTATATACTTGACCACCACCAGACACAGCAGCAGATACAGCGTCTATCTCACTCTGAAGATCATTAAGGTCACCTGTTACATTATTGACGAATTCATTATAAACTTCGTATGTAACATAGTCGCCCATAGAAGAAGCGGGCTGCATTCCAGTTACAGAAATGTTGTTATAGATGTCAATGGAAATACCAGGACCTGCTTTATACTCAACACCTCCTGAAGCAGAAGATGATCCACCAAAGCCAGCACCAAGCTTTACAATCTGCAATGTCTGAATGTAGGCGTCTTTCCAATCAACCTTTGGCGAAGGAGCAAAGTAAAGTACATTGCTGCAGTCAACCGGTGAAGTCTCACCTGTATCAAGAACCTTACGAATGAATGTCAACTTAAGACAGTGACGACAATCACCATCAGTCAAAGGTCCGGTTTCATCTAGCTGCCATGCAACGTCTTCATTTGCATTACCATTGCCTGTATAGACAAGCAATTCATCAAGTCTATTAACTTCTGTGCCTGATTTCTGCTGGAAACGAATTACACAGTTAACCAAGTAAAGACCTGGCTTCAAGTACATATACTTAGGATAAACTGCTGTGCCACCTTCAGGATTTATCGTTCCATATTCAACGCGGTCAACGAAATTACCATGATAGTCTGGATTAGAAGGCAAAGCCAATGTCTGTCCTGCATTCTGTCCATAGAGAGGCTGAGTAGCACCATACTGACCCAACCAATGTTCTGCGTCTTCATCTGTTGGTTGAACACTGCCACCAGAATTACCACCAGTATTGCCTGGAGATACATTATAGCGACTCATTACTAGAGAACCAAACTTGTTATAGACGTAAATATCGTATGCATAGGCAGGAGACGCCAATACGATATTAGAACCAAGGGAATCTAAAGGAATCTTGAAAGGATGCAATGTGCCATCAAAGTCTGAGGCACAGTAATACTTATTGCGTGTACCGTGGTAGTAAACTTCTATCCAACCGTCTGTCAAAGGTTTACCAGCGGAATTCACAAGCTGGAAAGCTGGGTCGAGAAGATACGCCCACTGGACTATATCTAAATCGTTAATCATTTATTCTTATCTCCTAAGCATAGCCGAATGATTTATGTCTATTGAATAATTAGAAAGGTACTAGGTATAAATTATAGAAAGGAGAATTGTTATGAAGTTACCGACCTGGACAAATCCACACAGAAAGAGAAGATCGGACATCTCATATACAGATCCTGCATACACGAAGTATTACGACCTCGACCTAAATGATTTCCAACAGCTAGTAACTAAACTTAAATCAGGTAAGCAACTATCAGAAAGTGAGAATGACAGGTATGGCGTCTACATATTGACTGTATGTATTATCTGTATGGAAGGACCGAAATTTAAGAATAAACCATACCAAGAGAAAGAACAGATTCTTGAACAGCAATACTTTGAACTGTTACCTGGTGTATTGATGTTTAATCCCGATAAGGGTAAACTTTACTCATACGCATATAGAATTGCTTATACAGCAGCTATTCATTTCTATACGAATCGGCAAGAACAAGGTCGCCGAAAGAAATGTATTGAAGATCATTGTCAAGAAGAATATGATCTTTACCTCGATGAATATTCCACACATAAGATAGGAGTCCAACATGGAAGAGACTAAGAAGCAACCAATCATTAACATAGTACCAGCCGATAACGGTGGATGTGGTTATTACCGTTTGATGCAAGTAGGTAACATGCTTCAGTTAATGAGACATGACGTTACTATTTCAGCAGCTAGTAAGTATCGTACTTGTGGTCAGCAGGTTATCTATACACAGCGAATCCTTACAGCAGACTTGATGTCAAAGCTACTTAACTTCAAGAAACAGACTGGTGTAAAGTTTATCATTGACTATGATGATCTCATTTGGGAATATAAAGGTGAGTCTTTGCCTGACTATAACCTTTGCAGAAATAAACTTGACTGTAAAGGAAATACTGAAGCAATGAAGAAATACCTTAATGAACTGGCTGACCACATTACAGTCACAACAGAAGAACTTAAACAGTCTTTGCTGCAGTTTGTTCCTGAAGATAAGATAACAGTCATTCCGAACTGCTTGTCATATAAGGATTGGTATTTCCCTTACACACCAGTACCTAAAGAAGATATCTTTATGTATGCTGGTTCATATACGCACTTTGATAATGTCAATAAGAAACTTGGTGACTTTGATAAGAATCTTGTTCAGTACTTGTCTAATAAGAAAGTTATCTGTAAGTCACTTTGTCCTTACTTCATCAAGCCATATAAGAATACGAATGGTTCGTTGCTAACTGTCTATCCGCAAGCATTCTATCAGGAGTCACGTGAAGCAAAGTTCATTATAGCTCCGTTGGCAGACAATGAGTTCAATAAGTGCAAGTCTGATTTGAAGTATCTTGAGTCTGCTGCTATTGGTAGAGTCTGTCTTGTATCTGACTTCCCTGGTAGCCCATTTGAGGGCGCTCATCCTTATCAGAAGATACCCGTAGGGTCAACCCCGACTGCAATTAAGTTCATTGTAGAGCGTGCGACTGAGCATTATAATGAAATTCTGCAGCACCAGTACAAGTATCTCAATGGTAGATGGCTAGATAACCGAATAGGCGAATACAAGAAAGTACTTGGCCTTTAAGACAAAGAAACCCCTGAGCGGTCTGCCCAGGGGTTAAATTATGTACTCTCCTTAGAGAGTCAGTCTCTGAAGGAAATCAGAGCGATGCTAGATTACATCGATACCAAGTTGGCAGTTGCGTCCTTGATGCAGACGTAAGCACAGCCACGAGGTTCAACAATACCAGCAACAGCAGCGATAGCCCAACGAGTTGCGTTTGTTCCCTTGAGAACATCAACTGCGCGGCCTTCGTGCAATGTGATACCATCCGGAGAAGTTACTCGGCTGTCAGCGTTAGACCAGTCAAGTTCAGGGAGAGTATCAAACTCCATAGCACCGTTTACACGGAAGATACCAGTGAAGTAAGTACCAGCCTTGATAGGATTCTTGAGCTTGTCATTAGCCTTAGGCATAGCAGTTGCTTCCTTAGTGCCTTCACCAACGAAGTCAACCTTGCGGACCTTTACAGCACCAGCAGTTGCGTCTTCGATAGCGATGAATGCCTTCGGAGCAGAAGTCTTTACGCCAACCAAGTCAGTTGCGTAAACGCCTTCAACGAACAACGGAGTTCCCTTCGGAATGTCTTCGGTTACACCAGTCAATGTGAGGGTATCGTAGTCAGCACCAGTTGCGTAAGAAGCAACAGTAGCAGATGCGAGTTCAGCAGCAAGTTCCTCAGAAATTTCAAGGACCGGCATGCCTTGCTGAGTACGGACTTCAGCCTGAGCAATCTTACCACGGAGACCCTTCTGGTAGACCGGTTCTACGCCATCAGCAGGAACGTATGCCTTACCTGCAGACTGCATGATAGAATCAATCATCGGATCCACGAATGCGTACTGAGATTCAGAGCTGATGGACTCAAGGTAGTTAGATGCCTTGAAGAGCGGAAGGAAGCCAGTTCCAACGAATGCAGTGTTCTGAAGACCAAGGTCCTTATCAAGAACGCCAGCAACGAGACCCTTAGCAATCTTCTCACCCTGAGGTGTAGCGATTTCCTTGTCCCAATTAACGTCAGTAACCTTCTCAAGCAAGTTAGTCTTGATAGCTACGTTACCGATACCGATGGTCTTAGAGACCTTACGTTCAACGAGGTTAGAGACATGTTCGGAAATGTCCATACCTTCAACGTATTCACCTGCGTCGCGGATAACAAACTCGTAAGTCTGTCCATTACGCTTACCAGCAAGCTGGTCAGCACAGTAGCTCTTAGCACCGACAGTAAGATACGGAGCTGCTTCAGCGGAACGAATGAGAACAAGTTCGGTTCTCTGGTTATCAACAAATGTATTTGCCATATTTCAATTCTCCTAGTGGCGTTTATGTGTCGCCAAATAATTATTCATTGTGTTTCTGTCTCGGAGCAAAGAATGAGTTGTTACTGCACCTCCACTCTGAGAGCTGATTTGTTTCCCAATGACGGGAATGGTAGGTTTCTTCTCAGGCACTGTAGGCTGGACTGGCTGTGCTGGTGTAGCAGGAGCTGCAGGAGCAGTCTGTCGTGCATGATATTTGTCAAGGATCTCATCAGAAACGATTCTTACTGAATGCTTCAAAGAATCAGGATCCTTAGAACGGAAGACTCTGCGCAGTGCATCCATGTTTGTCATCAATTCCTTGAGAACAACAGGATATTCCTGAAGGGTATCCAAATAGTTAAGCACTACGTTATTAGGATCATTCTCCTGAAGAGCTGCCATGAAGTCCGAACCTTTGTCTTTAATCAAAGTTCTGTAATCTTCAAGGTCTTTACCCTGGAAGCAATGCTCCGTGATGATTCTGTCCTGCTCAATATCAAACTGCTCTTGCTCGTATGTATCCTGCTGTTTGAGTTGCTTGATTTCATCTTGCATGTCACGTTTAGCAAATTCATTACGAACGTATGCATTTGAGTCAGGAGAGCCATCGGGTTTGGTAAAGTGTTTCTCTTCTAAGCCGTCTCGTTCTTTGAGCTTGGCTTCGAGTTCCTTAATGCGTGCCTCGTATTTGGCCTTCTGTTCTTTACGCTTATTCTTCTCACGGATGAATGCATAGTCTCTCTTGGACTTGTCATTATCCTTCTTGGTATCAACTTTATCGTCTTTAGGTTCAGCTGGGTTATCAGCCTTGCTTACTTCTTCTGGCTTAGGTTCAACGCCGTCATTGGTCTTTGTCTTATCAGCTGTTTCTTCAGGAGAAGCGGCGTCCTTAACTTCTGATTTAGATTCTGGTACTTCAGGTTCTGTTGATGGGACAGTCTCTGTAGTCTCAGGTTCCTTAGCTGTATCTTTGCTCATATAGGCTAGAGCTTGTTCTGTACTCATTGGCATAGGCGAGTAATTCCACAACCGGTGTAATTAAAGTTAGGCATGGACGGCCACCGTTACCGTCCATTACCTTTAATAATTAGGGAAGTTTATTTGAGAGGCGGGAGACCACTATTAGCACCCCAGCCTTTCAATCTCCAAAGGTTAATCAATGATCTACCAACGGATCCATTTCCTGTTGAGTATGTACCATTCAATACCTCAGCAGCGACATCTGGTTCCACACCACTGACGCTGTAACCATCCATAGAAAGAATCTTCGTTCTAGGATTATACTGAATGTCATGTACCCAAGAAGATGTTGACTTCAAAGTAGGATCTCTTGGTACTTCATCGCCATACCAATAAGGCATAGCGTCACGTTCTGTAGCAAGTTCAGCAACAGCCAGACGCTTAGTAGGTCCTTCGGGCAAGCTCATAACGTAACGATAGACATCATCTTCATCGCCTATCGTGATGTTATAAGGAATGCTAGCGAGCATGCGCTTACGCTCGCTAAGAGTCTGCATTTCCCTTGCTCTAGGATTACCACCTTGTCCGGCGTTATATGAACCGCCTGTTAATACTTTAAAGAGCATTATCCAACAACCTCCTCAACAGTATCAGAAACACCTTGGATGTAGGCTTGCTGTTCGCGAATCTCAGCATCTGTTTCTTTCTGAGCATCAGCTACAGCAGATTCTGCAGCTTTGATGTTTATTTCCTGTTGCTTAAGCATTGCATCGTTATCAATCTTGACGCCTTGCTGTTGAAGCTTAGCAGTCTCAATCATCATCTTATCCTGTTCAGCAACTGAGAACTTATTAAAGTCAAGGATTCTCTGTTCTCTCTGGTTCATCATAGAAAGCTGAGCAGCATCAAGCTGTTTCTGCAATTCGTAAACTTGCTGTTGTGAAGCCTCCAATGCAGCCATAGTCTGTTCCATCTGTGCCTGCATCATGTTCATTGTATGCACAGCAGCCGGATCCTGATTATCAGCGATGAACTTAAGGTTAGGCGGAAGGTTAGCAACAATGTTACGGCTAAGCTCTTCACCAAGATCGTTCTTCAATGTATCAGCGAAGTACTTAGCAAGAATTGGTTTCATTTCGTCTGGCATGATAGTTCCCATAGCAGACAATTCCTGACGAGCCTTCATTTCACGGGTAATTACAGACGGACCATTCTCAAGGGTGAACTGAAGATCATTGCCTTCATTGAGCAATTCAATTACGATCTTACCAAGAGTACGGACTGCTTTATAGGCATTGTTGTAGTAAGAAGCTGTATTAGATTCCTTAGATGTTTCCTGACGGAGAATCTCTGTTGCTGTTCTTTCTCTCTGGTCAATGATACCAGTAAGAGGAATACCAAGAGTATCTTCCATCAATGTGCGGCATGTGCTGATAGTATTCTGAAGGTCACCAGTCTCAAATCCTTCTGTGAGAAGTACTGGCTGATGTTCACCTTTCCAGAGCACAGCAACGGTATCATCTTGGTTCATTGCAGCAAGGTTCTTCTCTAGACCATCAATAGCGTCTACATTAGCCATGATGTTTGCTTTAGCAGAACGACCTACTCGTTCAATGAGAGAAGAATAAGCAATGTTAGCACCAAGTTCCAATGTCAATGTCTGTTGGATAATGCCGTTATAGTTTATCTGGTCTGACTCATAGATTTCATTACCCGCAAGGCGTATGATAGGAATGAACTTGATTGGTAATTTGACATTCTGAACAACTTTATCGCCAACGATCTTATAGAACATTACGCCGTCATTCTCCTTAACATAATAGGAAATAACAGCAACAGAATCTTCAGGCACTTCCCACTGTTTGAAGGAAGCAAAGTTGATGTATGTTGAAACGTCTGGATAAGCCATAGGAACGACGTCAGCACCGAACAGACGCTTTGCTTTCTTAACAGGCATATAGTTAATTACAGCACCTTCTTCTGCGTCTGCACCTTCAACTGTATTGCAAGAAGGGTCAAAGGCAATAGCATCAATGTGACTTGCTGTCTCAACGATGACCTTTGGCAATCCTGTGTATTCATCTGTATCAGTAGAAACTACCAAGTAGCCATAACCAGTAAGTACTGCCTTACGGAATGCGTCTACGAGTGCAGACTTTGTATCTGTATCTGCTTCAACGGTGTCAATGGCTTTCTGTATTTCTTCAAACTCTTTCTCTTTATTTACTAGCTCAATGTGCCAAGGCGAGTTCGACATAGGAGACGAAATAGCATTAGCCATAGGATTCCAGTTGTTCAAAGAAAGATTAACTCTGTTCTTTCTCTTATACTTCTTGCGGTATTCTTTAGTCCAGAAATCGCCAGAATAACGACGCATATCATCAACAGCTCTGCTAATTGTGTTAGCAAAGCGGTTATCTGATTTGATAAGGAAGTTATTGCAGGCTTCTATAATTTCTCTTACATCCATTAGGAACCTCTTTATATCCAATAATTAGTTTGAGATCTGAACTGCATCAAAGGTCATGGATTGACCGACAGTCATACCAGCCATACCACCTGCGATAGGCATGTTACGAATGTTCCATGACCAAGGTCCGCCTGAGTTCTTTCTCATACCGTAATATGCTGGTGTACCGACATCTTTATTTGAAGGAACAGGTACAGTCACACCGTAAGCAGCACCAGCATTTGCCATCATCGTGTTAAGAAGAATCTGAATTACTGCTTTAGTGTTTATGATACCGATAGTGAACAGATTCATCTGGAACACATAGCTGTTATCCTGTCCATACGGCGTATAGACGTAATATCCCATCTGGCTCCACATCGGTCTCAATCCAGCCTGATTATCATCAGTGATTAATGTAAGCGTGATGCCTTCATTCTTGAACTCCATAGTGCCAGTATTGTTCTTATAGGTATAGATGTTATAGTTGTCATACTGTGTTGCGTATCCTCTGTTGATGGTAATAGGATTCTGTGAGAGACCGGTATTGTCTGTAATGTTCAATCCTCTAGCAAGCCAGTTCAAAGTATAATGCGGAGAGGCATAATCTGTAATGCCAAGAACGATCTGTCCTGAAACGAAGTTGCCTTTGATGTTACCATTGACGTAGCGTGTAACTGGATAAGTAGCAGTAATTTCACCTTCAGAGTTATACTGTAGAACATCTATCTGTTCGCCTTGCATACCATAGAGGGTGAATGTACATCCAATGTTACAGTTCATAACATCTGCATAAGCACAGAGCTGGTCACCAGAAATAGCAGTTCGATAATAAGCACCAACGCTTGTAACATCAAATTTACAGTTGATGTTAGATTCTCTTGCAGAAAGGTTAATCAATGTATATGTTACGTTTGCTTCGCCATTGATAGTAGAGTTGAGCAAAGTAATGCTTACACCAGCAGCAGGAGCGTTGCTGTCAAGAGTTACTGTTGAGTTCTCAAAGATATATGAACAACCTTGAGTCAAAGCAATCTTTACTTGAGAATCCTTAACATAGACTGTGCTGTTTACTGGGAATCCATAGTAACCCGTTACATCGGAAAGGATGAACGAATTTACCTGATTACCAAGAGAAAGCATGTCAAACTCTGTGAGCGGATTCTTCATGTGAGAAACAGACAGTGCAGTCGATGTAATCTTATTGCCTACATACATTGCCCAAGGCAAACCTGGAGCAAGGTCTTGATAGTCAAAGTAAGGATTAGGATCGGATGTGCAGCGAATCTGCTTGTAAAGATACAAAGCGTTCTTGAAGTTATCAAGAGTATACTGACAGTTAGTGCAGAGATTTACGAGACTTGCTGCATACTCACCGTCTGTAATGAACATCTTCTCATTCAAGATACAGTTATTAAATGTATTGTTAATTCCGTTTGCGTTATCTGAACCAAGGTTTCCGTTAGGTTCAAATGTGCAGTGAGTGAAGTTATATCCGAAGAGCGGATTGATTTGAACATCAATGTGAGCGTCTTGCCAATTCTTCTGCTGTGTCTGTTGGTCAATGATAACGTTCTTATAACCTGTGTATGACTTAGCATTCCAAGAAGTCTTGATATTCTTGGCGCCAACGACGTTAGTGTTTCCCAAAGTAAAGCGTGGGTTACCATTCCAATCGCCTTGGAATGTGTTATTGCCAGCATCATAGAATCGTGTATCTTCTGTAACATCAAAGGCATCAACGACTACGTTCAAATTGCTGTACTTGAACCATCTGTAGTCCATAGAACCATTGAAGAATGGTCTCAAGCCATGAAGCATACAGTAGACGCAGCACTGACCGATTTGATAGGACTGGTCTGGACAGTTATATGAATTCTGCGGGAATGCACCAAAGTGACGAGTATCGCAATGCTCGGTTGGCTGTGTCATAATCCAACGACCGGTAATAAGATCATCGCATTTGATAACAGAACCGCCGTTATCAGCAGCAGTAGAACCAGACGCCCATGTATAGTTGATTGGTTCTTTATCGCCGACTGCATTATAGCCAAGCAATGTAACTTCAATAGCACCGGCAACCTCAGGAACAGAATCTACTTCCAATGCTCTCAATGCTGAGATAGTAGGAACACACTTTGCTGCGTCTGAGGTAATGTGAGTATTATATGACTGTTGGTTCTCGGCTGTATACTGCAATGCCCATTTAGAAACATCGGACGTATCAATGCCAAGTTCCTGTTCTTCTTCCAGAGTGCCAGTTCCAATATACTTATAGAAATAAGCAGTCACATCTTCATTAATGAATACTTGATGTTCTGTTCTTCCATAAGCATCGGTAATCTGTGGGTTATCAAGTTCAGTACCGTCTTGGTCATAGATCGGTGCAGATGTATTGCCGTCCTTAACCATGAACTGAACACAGCCACGAAGCAGCTTGCTCTGGTTATCGTAATATCTGTCCCAAATATCAAATGAACGCATTATTTACCCTCTTTCCATTCTTTATAGGCTTCCCAAAGTGGGTCACCGTCAACTTTCTTCGGAACGAATCCCATTTCCCAATCTCTCTCATAGTTGGTCTTATACCAATCTTTCTGATTCTCTTTAATAGCACGTTCAACCTTAGTCTCACGCTTGGTAGGTTCGGAACCGCGTCCAGTATATGTATATCCTTCTTTAACCAAAGGTTCGCCAGCTTGTCTTGCGCCTTCAGCAAATCCTGCAAGAACGTGAGCAACCTTTCCTCGTGTACCAGCCTTTGCTTGTTCAGCAACATATCCGCCAACCGGAGTAGTAGACCAGTAAGGATTAACCTTCGTTCCTTTGTAGTATGCTGTTGAAGGAATGTCACCTGCAGCAGATTCCCAGTGAGTGAGATGCTCAGCAATTTCGGACTGTGATGCGCCACGTCTAGTAAGACCTTCAAGATCCTGTTTCATTGGACCATCAGGCAAGTCACGAATCTTCTTCTCCAAATCTGGATAGGAAATACCGTTATAGATATCATTGTAATTGAGTTGCTTAACGCTTTCATTAACTGACTGCTTAGACTGATTTGCCAAACGAACTTCACCAGCATCTCTAAGAACAGATTCTGTCTTCGAGATATTACGGCTAAGCTTAGATCCTCTATTGAGAATTGCTGTTGGCAAGTAAGCAGTACCAACGTTCATAGCAGCGTCACCAAGGAAGTCACGTCCAATCTGACCAGCGTCCTTCTGATAAGGAGAATCTGTTGCTACATGATATACATCTCGCAATGTTCGTGTAGCAGGACCGACAAAGGCGCCGCCAACGCCAGGAATAAGATCTCCAACTGCACCGGCGCCACCAAAGATAACGTCGGATATTTCTTCTTGACCCTGAGAAGAATAAGGATTGAATGTTCCTTCTTTACCAAACATAGAAGCGTTCGGATCGTGAATGTAACGTTGCTTTGAATAATCAGAAGCAAGCAGTTTCTGAATCGGACCCCACTCTTCCTTTATTTCCTTAGCACGGCGAGCAATACCAGCTTCCTCTTCCTGTCGTGCTTGTTCTTCTTGGTAGTACTTATTGGTCTTATTAAACCAATCGTAAATCTCTTCCTTAGAAATGTCTGGATATTTCTGTTGGAAAGCAAATACTCGAGCGTCAGATGGCATCTGTCCATCTTGAGACTGCCAAAGGTCACCGAGAGCTTTGTATCGGTCACCCATGAAATCAGAGATGTTCTTGAATTTAGTAGTATAGTCAGAATAGCCTTCCAAACGAGTCGCATTGCTCTTTAACCACTGAGTCTTATTCTCAGAGTTAGCAAATTCATTCGCTAATGCTGGGTCAATAGCATATAGCTCCTGAAGAAACTTTGTTGCTTGTTCATCTGACATTATTTCTTACCTTTCTGTCTAATGTGTTGCTTGCCACCAGCGAAGTAAACTTCAAAGCCTTGAGGAACCGGAGAACCAGGTTGCCAGCTGTCAATAGTTTGCTGAATCTTCATCTTAGCATCTTTGCCAGCCTGAATCTTCTCTTCCTTTGTCATTCCCATCTTGGTAATTTCTGCAATAGCAGCAGCTTTCTTACCTTCATCAATGAGTTTATTTGCTTCAGCAATAGCTTGTTCTTTCTTAGCGTTTGTCCATTCACCAGCAAGTGATGCTCTGAAGATTTCTTCTTGGTCTTGCTGTGTTACAGGAACGCCTTCAGCAGTAGGAACTGTAGGAGGAGCAGCAGGTACTTCAACTGTTGCTTCAGGCATCTGAACGCCAGCTTTCTTTCCCCAGTAATCTGCAGTAAATGCAGCCTTATTACGACGGGCAATAAGATCGGCGTTATTAGGATCTAATCTCAAAGCAGAATCTGCAGCCTTTAGTTCCTCGTTCGCCAAGTTCCAATTCTTCATGTATTCGTCTTTCTGATATTCTGCTTCTTTACGAGCCTGAGCACCTTGAAGTTCTCGAGAAAGGTTCATCTGGGCTTTCTGAAGCAACTTCTGTTGTTCAAGCTGTCTATTCTGGAAGTCAAACTGCTTTGCTTTCCAAGACTGTTCATCTGCATACTTATCAGCAGCGTCGGACTGTTGACCATACTGAATCAGAGCATTGCCGAATGTATTGCCAATTCCAGAAATGGTATCTCCCCACATCTGTCCTTGGTTTCTCATTGCGTTAGCACGAATTGCTGCGCCGCGTTCTTTAGCAGCAAGCATGTTCTGAAGCATTCCCTGGTAATTTATGTTATCTCTTGAATAAATTCCCATAGTCTCTCCTTAGTAAAGACCTGCCATTGCAGTACCATAAGCAGTCTGTGCGTTCAATCTATCTTGCTGAGCCTGAAGTATATCGGACATTCTGCTATCCTGTGTATTATAGTAATCTTGAGCAAGGTTGCCCTGAAGACCGATCTTATACTGATTTGCTTGGTTAAGAGCGTTAAGACGGTTCTGATTATTAGTGATAGCGTCTTGGAATTGCTGATAGGCAAATCCTCTATCCTGATTATATTCTTGCATTGCAGTCTTGTAGAGTTCATCTGATTTCTCAGAGACACCCTTAGCAATGTTTAAAGCAGCTCCCGTTCCGCGTCCAAGTCCAGCGCCTGCAGCAGAATGTTGAATCTGGGCTGCAGTATCGCCAATAATACGGCCGTAATAAGGATTAACGAAATCTTCTTTAGTCTTGTCATATTTAAATGTTCCAACGTTAGCAGCGTAATCTTCTGGGTTATAATTCGCAATAGCCTGCTTATAAGCATTTACATCGCTTTGTGTTCCAAGGGATCCGCGGTTAGCATAGTACTGATTTATCTGATTGATGACAGCATTATATTCATTATCTGTGAGAGCGCCTTGCTGCTTAAGTTGCTGAGCAGCTTCTTTACGAGCTTCAAGCTCTGCTTCAGCTGCTTCGCCCTGCTTATATGCACTATATGCTGTACCCGCAAGAGAGGCACCAGCCATGATACCAGCTGCAATTAAAGGTATAGCCATGTTTAATCTCCTTTACGAAATAATTAGTTAACACCTAGTTCCATTTACTTAAGACCAATACTCCGAACCCAGTCACGTTTGATGGAAGGTTGCAGTTCAGAGTTGAATCTGTTACGATAATTCTTTGTCCATTGCTAAGCTGAATAAATCCGTCATAGACAGAAGGCAACTTAGCGTCTGTATACTTGGCGCCTTTATGAAGGTTAACGAACAGCAAGTTCTTGATAACAGTGAAGGCAGCCTGTTTCTCACCAAGTTGTCCATAAGATCCTTTAATGCCTTCAATGTTCTGGTTTGCTTCATCGTAGCGGATAATCTTTACATCGACTTTAGCCATGTGACCTCCTTAGATGAAATTGCTGCCAGGACACCATGCAATCTTCAAATTCTCGATAGCGAACGGAATAGGTTCTGTTGTCGAGATTTCCAATGTGAAGTACTTACCACAGCCAAGGTGCCATGCTGTTGTAGAATAGTCATAGCGACCGATCTTACCGAGATAATAGTCTTCATAGTCAGAGAAGGTTGAACCATCCCAAGAATAACGAATAGAAACTCTAGGATTAAGCTCAAGATTATCATACTGGTCATTGAAGGAATGCTGACCGTTATTGACTATGAGTTCAGCACTGTCAATGAAGAATGGACAATCAGTAGAAGTAAGAACGCCACCACGTCTCATCTTAAGCATTACTCTTCCATCATGTTCTGTATACTTATTCTCGTCCATATAGCAAAGAGCATTCTTAGTACCTACATACTGTTTGCCGTATGCAAATGTAACGTGGTTATATCTCCAGAATGTCAAATGGTTCTTGTCATCGTATGAAGCACGGTAATGCCAAGCGTTCTCTGTGATGTCATAGACAAAGGTCTTCTTGCTGTCTTCAAAGGTAATAGAATAGAAGACGTGCTGGTGTTCTTGCCAGATTGAACTGTAAGCATTATCTGGGTTGACGATTTGAGTAATCTCACGTTCAATGTCTTGAGTAGAAATACGCTTGATTTCAGTATCAGATATCATGAAGATACCATTATCACCAATATCAGAAGAACCTAACCAAAGCACAGTATTACCAAGCATAGCAAGTGAGTTAGGTGCCTTGATACCAATGTTACCAGCTGCGTTATCCGGAGAACTGAACGGATTATTCTTATCGTCGTTATATGAGAATACCTGCCAAGAACGTTCACCGAATGTATAAAGCTTAGAACCGTTAGAGCAAAGAGCAATGGTATTATCTGGACACCATTCAGAATATGTTATGAATCCATACTTGGCGTACTCAACAGTATCTACTCTGAAGATATCATATTTCTCAGGAGTATCATCTGCAGTACCATCAATGAATTCTTTATAGAGAGTATAGTAACTATCTTGAACTTGACCATTCTTATAGGCAAGCTGTTGGTCTGTGCTCAATGTAGTCCACCAGAGAACGAATTCTGAACGCTTTACGTAGAATGCCTCGTCCTGTGAATCTTCAATTTCAAACGGATACTGATATGAACAGTAGAATGCGTCGGTACCAGCGTCGTTTACGATGAGATAACCATAAAGGTATGCAACGTGTGTAGGGTTGATAGACAAATCAGAATTAACGCGGCATGGCAACTTGATAGAACGGAAGTCCATCTGTTGGTCACCAATAGAAAGGCCGGTATTAACTGCATATACATTAACGCCATCAACGATAATCAAGTGCGGATGAGCAGAACCGTAGCCACCTGTTTCACACATGTGGCATTCAGATCCCGAGCTGTTGATGTGAGCAATTTCATTGAACGAATTGTCTTCGTTGATAAGATACAAAGAATGGTCATAGACAGCGTAAAGAACAGGACGGTTATCATATCCTCTAGATACGCGATACATACCGCGACAGATGCCAGGAATGTCTGCAGCCTTTACTTCGCCTTGAACTGTTCTCATAGCAAGTTCACATGAATGTTCTTGAATGTTCTGTCGTTCAAGAAACATATTCAATGACTCACCAAGTCCGATCTTTGCGACATTAGACTTGGTGATAGAACCTGCAATGTTCTGTATAAGTTTAACTTGTGATGCCATGATGACTCCTATTAGAATATACCAGCGCCGCCAAGTAACTCCGCCTGTGTCATTTGTGTATTGCCTTCAAAGTATTCTTCACGTTCAATGATTCGGTCAACTGCTTTAGGCGTTCTTACGTTATCCACAAGTACTCTTACTTCGGTTTCGAGTCGCTGCATTTGGGCATCATCTAGACGCGGATACTGCAATGCAAGCTTATGAGCAACAGCAACGATAAGCAACTCGACGTAGTTGTCTGGAATGAACAAGTCATCGTCAAGGTCAAACTTAATGCCTTCGTTATAGTTAATCTTAATCTTATATTCTGTGAGTCTTGCGATGTTTGGTTTCAACTGAATAAGCCATTCGCCTTCAGACTTCTGTGTGTATGTATAGACTTTAACAGAAGGACCATACTTATCGAAATCAGCAGGAGCTACATAATCAAGCTTAGTAGCAAGAAGTCCATTCTGTGTAATAATGTAAATAGAATTTAACTTCGCTACGTTGGTCAAATGTACATGTTCCCAATTGTCATAGCCAGGCGTTACCTCAAGTACATCGGTTTCGTCGTAGATATGAATTGTTTCTGCGTTATCAATGACTGTGCTATTCTGGGTCCAAGCAAGGAGGTTATCGTTATTATACTTAGCAACGATTCCCTGAAGTAATTTATAGCCCGATTCGAGAATGTCACCAGGTACTGCCTGACGACGAGGTCCCAAGTTAATTCTTGAGCAAGCTTCTATGATAATTGTTCTTGGTGAAATCATTCTTTCCCCTTTAATTCATTGTTCTCGAAATAATTAGACAAAGCAGCGCATCCTTGGGCATTTACAGCGTCATACTCTTCGCGAGTCATAATATCCTTATAAAGAGTGGTATACATACGGTCTGTATTGCAGATTAGTGGTCTATTCTCATAGATATCACACTTATTGTCTTCTGTTAGATGTTTACAGACAAGATCCCCTCTATCAAGAGAAGGATCCAACTTTCCAATTACTCTGCAACAATAAGCATGACAGTGACTACAGTTTATGGGCATTAAGTTCCTCCATCTTCTCTAGAATTGGAATGATGTTTGCTATACGTTCTCTCCATTGATGAGGCTTAGTCTTTGAGAAGAAGAAATGGACTACATCATGTGACATCTTGTTGAGGAATACGAAGTTGTCTTCATTGGAAATATCCTCATAGTGAGATTCGTCAAGGTCACAGTGGTGCAGGTTTGCCATTCTCCCGAGTTTGGCGCCGGTAATTGGATCTTTCTGCTGTTTCTTACGCATTCTATCCCTGAAGTCTTTCCATTTCTTAGTACCGCGGAACTTTGTCTTCTCTTTCTGATGACTTACTCTCTTCATTCATCGCTCCCATTTCTGAAATAAGCAAGATAAGTATCTGCAACGGAAGCAGCCTTTCTATTATCATATGTTGGGTTGGCAATAGAATGGTTCATTGCATATACAGCCAAAGCGACAGCATCACAAAGGTCAGGAGAGTGTCCAAGTATCTTCTTAACTTCTTCCTTAGGCAATAGTTGTTGCTGTCCTCTAGAATTTATTGCTACGCCTTGAGCAAGCAATTCTTCTTTGACGATATCGTTTACCCAGAATCCATTACGGACAGCGTGAGCAAGTTCAAGATACATTTCTGTTCTTGCATTTGGATAAAGGTCAGTATTAAATGCCTTCTGTGCGAAATTGACGCCTGTAATGTCAATATCCTTAGACTTAGCTACATCAAGAACGCCTGTCGAGTAACCACCAGTTCCGTCGGCAAATGCCTTTGCGTATCTGTACTGGTCTTTATATTTCTGCAAGATAGACACTTTCTCAAATGTATCGCCTTGCTGCAACTCTCTATAGTCAACCATTCCAAACTGGTCAATGACAACGAATTCATCAAAGTCTGCACCAAGACCAGACGCGTCATATCCAAGATAGTAAGATTTGACTTCACCTTTCTGTTTGACAGACGGGAACTGATTACGGAAGATAATCTGTGAGGCAACGTCTGTATCAAAGATCTCGCCTAGACATTGCTGTCTGAACAAGTTTGTTCCTTCGCCATAACGTTCTCTAAGTTCATTCTTAAATTCTTCAGAAGTAAATGGATTATCAAAGGCAGTAGCGTGAATTACCTTATCAGGATATTTCTTACAGATAGCAGAGAACCAGTTCTGCACTCTACCTAATGTAGAAGGTGAAGAAATAAGACGGACCTTTGACTGGAATTTAGAACCACGCATACGGTCACGTGCGTTGTTGTAGATTTCTTCTGTGCAGTATGCAGATTCGTCAATAGCAAGAATTGAGATTTCAGAAAGACCCAAGATAGCGTCAGGATTCTCAGCAGAGAATGCGAACAGGATGGATCCGTTAGGGAATGATAGTTCGTTGTTGCCTTTGTTCCAGTTCAAGTCAATTCCCATCTCCTGACAGCGAAGTCTTATTTCTCGAATAAGTACCAATGTCAAAGCACGGTAATTCTGTGCTATGATAATGCCACGAATGCCAGGATTCTTAAGACACTGTAGAACGAGCCAGATAGAAAGTGCGTAAGACTTTCCTGCTGAAATGCCGGTACATGCTATACGGAGGTCGTCATCGAAGTTGTCAATGGCGAACCTCTTCTGCCACTTTGATAAGCTATAGTTCATTACTCAACTACCGTAAATGTTATGTCTGTGCCGTTATTAGACTTAACAGCAACTTCTTTCTTTACTGTATTATCTGACCAGTGTTCCTTGTCTCTCTTCTGAAGTATAGAAAGTAAAGTGGACGCTGACTTGGCCGCACGCTCCTTGAGCAAGCACTTAGTCAACTCATTTCTCACGAGTGCAGTTGTGTCATTATAAAGTTCTGTCCAGACTGTCTCATCGTATGGAACTATTACTGTCCCAACGGGCGCGTTCAGTCTGCAAAGTCTATACCATTCTTCAGGAGTATTAGACGAGATAATTCCTAGACAGATTTCTCTAAGACGCTTCGCATTGCGTTTAAGGGTAGCGCCGTTCTGCACAACGATCTTCTCGTCCTGCCAGAGCTCAACGCCGTCCTTAAGAGCGTCAACTGTCCATTCATATACGTTCATTATTCAACTCCAGATTTGAATTTCTCTATCTTAGTGATAGTATCTGTGTCCTTTAGAAGCCTCTGAAGATGCCAGAGGCATTCCCCGAGTAACACCTTGATTTCAGTCAAATCGTCGTGTAGACTGCCCTTCTCAGGGCTCTGTTTCTCCTCTACATTAGTTTCTTTCTTCTTAGCCATTCCAAACCTCTTTATTGAATAACTAGTGTTTGCGTTCCCAAGGCTTATATGAAGCAGCGTATGCAAATGTCTTTGGATATACTTCGTTATTCGGGTTATTGGCAGAAACTGGAATGAGAGGGTCAGCAACTGTTCTTACGAGTTGGTCAACGCATTCATGGCAGTATGTACATTTATAGCCTTTCCATTTGAAGTAGTTAGTCATATAGCAGTCATCAATGCGAGTAGCAATAAGTGTCTTATTCCAGTAGCCAAAGAAATCATCTTTAATTGCTTTACGCTTGAATACTGTAAAGGCACCAATGCAGCCACCATTTCCAAGGGAAGCAACTTCGCCATCGCCGAGCTTGTGCAGCATGAACGGAACGTAGTCGTAGTGATAACGCCAGTCATCGTCTACTAGGAAGATGTTATCTTCAGGATCGAACTCCAAAGCCTTCAAAGCTACAAACTTCTTGAAGGTATAAAGGTTCTCTTTCATCTTGACTATCATGCAGTCCTTGAGGTGTGGTGTTTCATCGCCGAATTCATCTGTTGAGATAACCACGAAGACTTTATCTACGTGACGTGCGATTGATGTGATAGCGTCCTGAACTTCTTCAGGGTATTTCTTGATGCGCTGTTTACATGTCGTCATTAATGCGTAATTCATTATGCAACTCCGTCTGTTGTGTTGATGAGCTTGCCTGTAACTTTATCATATAGCCACGTATTGATAGACTCGTGTGTATATTTCTTCTCGTTATGTTTCATCCAGATAGTGAATAAACGTTCAGCAAGCAATGAGCCAACCTTATCTTTATCTGGAAGATGAACCAAAGTCAATGCCCATAGCAACCAGTTACGATATTCTTCAAATGCTTCTGCTGGCATTGAGTAAATGTTATGAGGATAAAGTTCTGTGCCGCTATTAACTTCTCTGATAGTATCTGCATAGTCCGGCATCTTATCAACGATACGCTGTTCTACTTCAAGCAGTAATGAAGAATACTGTGAGTGAGCTTCCATCCACTGCTTCATTACGTTTGGTTTGCAGATACACTTTGCATGGACTATATGCATGTATGGTATTGCTTGCTTCAATGGCTCTAAGCGTCTACGTCCTTGGTAAATAGTAACATGAGTAAGTTCTTCCAAAGGTATCTTGCTGTATGCACTAATATCGCCAAGCTTAGGATCATTATTCTTGATGCACTTAGCTTCATCAAGCAGATACTTAACGTCATCTGTGTAAATGATATATGTCATGTAAGTCTCCTTAACAGGTCTTTAATTTCTTCAAGTTCCTTCTTTAACTGTATGTTGCCATAAATTTGCATCCATTCGTCAAATGGAAGTGAACGATCTCCTGTCTTCGCGCACATATTAAGATAATCTGCATATTCTCTATTTAACTGCTGTTGAGTCATGATTACTCCTTATGTTCTAATGGTCTACCACAGATTGGACAGTACTTTATAGTTAAAGGCCCCGCGCTACAGTGTGGATCGTCTGCTACTGCATTTAATTCATTTCCGTTATCTATATAGAATCCACCCCAACAGTCCTCATAAGCAGGTTCATTGGTTACTTCCCATGGATATAAACCTGGACCGATTCTATCATCGTGATAGATAATCTTATTTGCTACGACCTTGATTACATCTTCACCATAGCTGTCTTTAACGTATTTAGGTTCACATAGTATGCACATTAGTCGTTCTCCTTGGTAAATGGTGTCAAGCACTCTTTAACTTGCTGTTCATTATATGTCGCTGCTTTCTCAAAGTCAATAGGCGGACATGCCTGAGTAGATGGTGTCTGTTGGAAGCATTCTGGACTGTGCTGATATGTCTCAGGGAATTTAGGCAGGCCAGGATGCTGGTTTAACTCAAGCCAGCGAACTCTGTTGGTGAGATCTTGGATAGCGGTTTCAATTTCTTTCTGTGTCATAAGATTTACTCCTTTATGAAATATTTATTCGCAAAGCTTTGGGAAAGAAATTTGCGTAGAGGGGTTGCCAAATTTACCAAATTTAGTTATATTTGATTTATGAAGAATTTCTTATAGTTCTAATTATAAATTATATTGAGATGGTTGGAAAGTAGGACGTCCGGTTGCTCAAGAAATGGATTTATAAACATGCTGGAAGTATAACGTGTCCTACCTTGGTTATACTTCCAGCATTTCTATTATCAAGGACATGTATGAAACGAAATAAGAATCCTCGTCTGATAAACACTTACTCAGGTTTATCTAAGCTTTATGCAGACGGTGATGAAGCGAAGTTAAAGAAATTTCAAGACTTTGCTAAGACCAGACATTTATATGACCCTCAGTTCTTTCTTGGAACTGTGAAAGGAAAGAAGATAAACTTCTTTACTGCAATGTTTGGTAATAAGAAAGGAAAGATAATCATAGACATCAAGCGATTGATGAACTGCACTGAAGCTTTGATTTATTCATTGCATTTAATTCAGTATCAAGTACATAACGCTAAAGATATTGAGACAGGTGAAAGATTGGTACCTATATCTTTATGCTTAGAACCTGACTTTGATTTGGTATATGAATTCATTCAGGATCATTTAACTAAATGGATAAATCATGACTATCTTGAAGGCAATAAGAAAGTATTTGAACTATTAGAAAGTGGTGACTATGAAGCAATGTGTATTCAATTTCATAATAAAGCACTTAAGGACATTCCTTTAATATGGTGTAAAGGAAAGGAATGTCAAGAATTATTTGCTAAACTAGGATTTGGTGATAAAGGTTACATTTATGGTCAAATGAAAGAATATAAGACCAAGCCTTTAACCAAGAATGAACAGACTATTATGTTAATGTTTATGAAACGTGGTAAAGAAGATCTTGAGAAGTTTATTAAGGATGTTGAAGAGAAAGGACTATCAACTACATTTAAGGAATGGTATAAAGGAAAGAAGTTTATTGATAGCAATATTGCCTTTATAATGATTAACAGCAAGATTGGACTGCGTTCAAAGGCATTTAAGCGATTTGCTGCTAAGATTGATGGCGCTAACTTTGATAGAGTAGTTGCTGGATATGCAAAGGATAAGCGTTCAAATAACTCAGGGACGAAAGGCATCGGAACCCGTTCAACAGTAACAGTTTAGAACATAAGATTCTGGACAGAATCTGTATAATATATCAATTATTATAATATAATATAATATAATATCTGTATATTATATACATTCTGTCCAGAATCTTAGCAGATTCTTTACATAATGGCCGCTACGCTCGCTTCGGCTCGCTCCGCTCAAATAAGATTCTATCGCTGCTAACGCAGCTCACCGGGCTGTTGAAACGGTCCGGCTTTATCATGCATCTTGAAAGTTCAATAAATAATTCAAACCACTATGGAGGAAATCATGGCTTATTTCATTAGTCCATTATCTAAAGCTGATATTGACGCAGTTAATAATTGGCACTGGCCTTTAACCTATGAAGGTAATGTTGATATATTCGCACCTATAGTCTGTGATACCCCTGAGAAGATAGAATACAGACATAAGAGACTGCTTGATAGGTTCAAGCACGCATTTAATACATATAAGAAATATCGTTATGACAGCCAATGGATAGAAAGAACTACTTGGCTGCTTCAAGTAATAGCAAAGACTTTCTCAATTGATTCTTCTGTAATCCCTGAACCTTTGCATCGTATAGTACCAGCAGCAACGAGATTACTTGAGTCAACAGACGAAGAAGAAATTAAAGAATTAAGAACTAAGTGCTTTAATATTATTGACATTTACATAGCAGGACTTAAACCTGAAACTAGAGGAAGGAAACCTTCACTTAAAGAAATGGCTGATAGTGTTAAAGAAGCATTGGAGAGTTTATAATGTATAACACACTCTATATCGGTTTCGCTAACGTTAAAGGTAACACTTTAATCTATACATCTATTGGAAACGAATCGGATGTATCTAAATCATATCGTGCTGCTAAATGGAAAGAATGCATGTATGATCATGAAATGGATTTATCCAGATCATTCTACGTCAGATGTAAAGACTATGATGAATGTCGTCATTTACAGCGAACATTACTTGAAGTATGTAAAGGCTGGATTTATCTTCATTGCAGAATACTATTCCCGGGATATATGTCTAAGGAAATTATGCAAGGTATCTGCAAACGATTACTCCTGACATTTGATAGCCCAGATAGGCATAAGGTTCGTGCTGCTATCATTGAAACTTTGAACAGGTATTATCCATTAGATGCACATCCTGGCTTTATCTATCTAGTTGAAGTTAAAGGCAAATATAAGATCGGTTTGACTAGAGATCCGTGGGCTAGAACAGAGAATCTAGCAGAAAGATACGGTAGCTGCACTACATTGGATATTCGTGCTACTGAACGTATGGAGTATGATGAGATGATGCTTCAGATGAAGTGCTCAGCGTATAAAGCAAAGGAGATCCTGTATAAAGAGCAGAAAGTTGATGAGAACTATTGCTCTGAACTATATGATATGAAACAGGAAGTGCTGGACATCTGGGAGAATTACTGGAGATAGTATGCATCAGATAATATCTGAACGCGAGATGTGTCATACTCTCATTCAATACTTTCAGCGTTATCATTGGGACGTTGTAAAGTTTCATGACTTCAAGGATATGACTACTCACTATAAGATTAACTGTGAGTTGCCTGAAGGCGATATGTACACAGTTGAATTTAAAGACGATACTATGTGGAGAATGCCCAAAGAAGAACAGATAAACTTAATCATTAAACTAGGCACCAAGATCGTTGACTATGTTGAAGCACCACAACGATTTAAGGCAAAGCACCTTAAGGAGATTGCTGAAGCAGGGAAAGAATATCTGGTTTAACTATTGCCAAGTGCCTAAACATTTATTATATTATAACTATCAATGGAGCCAATAAATGAGCAGACGAAATAAATTATTTACTGAGAAGATTGACTATACGCCTGTAGAGGAGGTTCTTGACAGCATGTTTGAGAATGAGCCTGTACCTCCTGCCTTTACTTCTGTTCTAAAGCAAGTCAAACGTCACTTTGCGCCTCAACGCAAATATACTGCTAACTCAATAAGGAATGCTGTAGAATGCTACTATGATGAACATTTCGGTGGACCAACACGAGTAAGGAATATGTTAGTGACTTGCTCTAATAACAGCCGAGATGTTTCCATCGCTACTAGACAGAAGATGAGTAAATCTCAGAAAGGTAACTGTAACGCAAGAAAGTATAAATAGTATACGAGAGGTTTGACTATGAAGCAAATTAAAGCAAACATTGATAAAGAAGCAAATTCTATGGAAGTTATTGAAAGTAATAAATTGATGACTTGGGATGAATTTGCTAAAGCAAATAACTATATTCCTGATGGAATACTTTGTCTATATCTACCAGTTGAAATTACACTTAAAGACGGACAGAAGATGAATAGTATTGCTTATCTTAAGGAAGATGGTAAGATTATTCCTGTATGGGCAAACTGTAAAGGTCCAAATCAGGATGTATACATAGCTAGACCAATTAAATAAGAGTTTCTTTAATGCCTCACTTCAATGTTTATATTCCGCATTGGGGTGCTCAGGGTACTGACGGATTAGCCGCTTGCCCTGAGTTTGTTAAGTTTGATTCCTGATACCCGATAGTCCTCCTTAAATGGGTTCTCCCTGCTGCGGATATGCCGCTCAGGGAGTTTCTTTATGTATGGAACATTTCGAACTTCACGAAGTCATAATTATCTTGGTCATCATTCTCTGGACCGTAATGACCTTTCGCAAAGTTATT
>Ga0265298_10001603_pt1 | contig 33446 bp, 26 predicted proteins | sample AusTroGonzalo_MG_3_FD_193486 | JGI IMG/M metagenome (GOLD analysis project Ga0265298, IMG submission 193486) | Bovine rumen microbial communities from tropical cattle in Woodstock, Queensland, Australia - Gonzalo_01 | ecosystem: Host-associated > Mammals > Digestive system > Stomach > Rumen ... | reverse complement strand
GGAACTGCTTTCCAGTATGATTCGCATTTTCAAGGACATCCCCGAAAACTGCACCGTGGACATTTTCGGCGAGATCTACGAATACTTTCTCAGCAACTTCGCTCTGGCGGAGGGCAAAGACGGCGGAACCTTCTATACGCCCGCCACGGTCGTCCGCTACATGGTCGAAGTGCTGGACCCCCAGCCCGGCGACAAAAAGTTCCTTGACCCCGCCTGCGGCTCGGGAGGCATGTTCGTGCAGGCGGCTCGCTACATGCACAGGCACAATGCGAGCCAGGCGGACCAGATGAAGTTCCGCTGCTACGGTGTGGAAAAGGAGCCGGACACGGTCAAACTCGCCAAGATGAATCTGCTGCTCAACAACGTGCGCGGCGACATCAACGAAGCCAATTCCTTCTATTCCGATCCGTATAATTCCTTCGGCGCGTTCGATTATGTGATGGCTAATCCGCCTTTCAACGTGGACGAGGTGTCCTTCGACCGCGTGAGCGGCGATCCGCGCTTCAACACTTACGGTGTGCCGCGCAATGCCACCAAGTCCGCCAAGAAGACCTCCGACAAAAAGGAGACCGTGCCCAACGCCAACTACCTCTGGATCGGGCTGTTTGCCTCGGCGCTGAATGAAAACGGCAGGGCGGCACTAGTCATGGCGAACTCCGCCTCCGATGCCGGCAAAAGCGAATACGAGATCCGAAAAAAACTGATCGAAGAGGGTATCATCAGCCAGATGGTCACGCTGCCTTCCAATATGTTCTCCTCCGTCACGCTTCCCGCCACGCTCTGGTTTTTCGACAAGAACAAGCCGCAAACGGACAAAAAGGACGAGATCCTGTTCATCGACGCCCGCAACACCTTCACGCAGGTGGATCGTGCACACAGGAAGTTCAGCGACGAGCAGATCAAAAACCTCGGCATCATCACCCGATTGTATCACGGCGACACCGACGCTTTCGCAGCGCAGATTGAGGAATATAAAACCGCACTCGCCGCCGCTCCGGAGTCCGCCGAAGACAAGGAAACGAAGACCAAAGCCTACTGGCAGGCGCAGATCGACTGGCTGACCGAGCGTTTCCCCGAGGGCAAATACCGGGATGTGATCGGTCTCTGCAAGGCGGCAAAGCTGGAGGGCGAAGACGGCATCCAGGATCAGGACTACTCCCTCAACGCCGGACGCTATGTCGGCGTAGTCATCGAGGACGACGGCATGACCGAAGAAGAATTCAAAGAAACCATGCTCGGACTGAATGCGGAGTTTGGATCACTGAACGCGGAAGCCAAGAAACTGGAAGTGCAGATCGCGGGGAACATCAAGTCATTGCTTGGGGAATAAGTATGATTTTTAAGTTTGGACAGCTATTAGATATAATTGATGGTGACAGAGGGAAAAACTATCCCAATGAAAGCGATTTTTGTTCCAAAGGTTATTGCTTGTTCCTCAATGCCGGAAATGTAACTAAGTCAGGTTGGTCTTTTGAAACAAATATGTTTATTTCAAAAGAAAAAGATGAACAGCTTCGAAAAGGAAGGGTCAGAAGAGGAAATACTGTTTTTACCACGCGGGGAACGGTTGGAAATGCTGCATATTATGGAGAAAAAGTTACATATGACCATATAAGAATCAATTCAGGGATGGTAATTTTAAATACCAAAGACAGCAGGATAATTGATAACGAGTTTGTTTATTACCTCGTAACAAGCCCGATTGCAAAGAAAACTATCGAACTTTTTTGTTCTGGAAGTGCTCAACCTCAACTGCCAATAAAAGATTTTGTGAAAATCAAATACGATTTACCTGCTCTCGAAGAACAAAAGAGAATTGTTGCTATCCTCTCTGCCTACGACGACCTGATCGAAGTCAACAACAAGCGGATCAAGGTGCTGAAGCAGATGGCGGAGAATCTGTATAAGGAGTGGTTTGTCCGTTTCCGCTTCCCCGGCCACGAAACCGCCGAGTTCGAAAACGGCATTCCCAGTGGGTGGAAGGTTGTAAAGGTTAAAGAAATTGTAAAGAGACTGCCTTTCGGGAAGCTTTATAAGGAAGAGGATACAGACAAGGAGGGAAAAGTGATTGTGATTGATCAATCACAATCTGAATATGTCGGATTTCATAATAATGAACCATCACACATTGCAACATCAAAGAATCCGATTATATTGTTCGGTGACCACTCCTGTAAACAGCAATTAATGATAACTCCATTCTCATTATCTGAAAATGTTGTTCCATTTGTTGGAAAACAGAATATAAATACGATGTATTTGTATTTTTTAACAAATAATCTAATAGAAACAGTTGAATATAAACGTCACTGGACAGAATTCACTGCAAAGAAAGTGCTTGTCGCCCCTTCGGTTCTCCAGGAATGTTTTGTTGCTAAAGAGATACAATTCTTCGAAGCTATTCAAACAAGGAAAGAACAAAATAGAAATCTAATTAAACAGCGTGATTTGCTTCTACCGCGTCTTATGAGCGGGAAATTGGAGGTGCATCCATGAAGCGGATTCCGTTTTCGCAGATAATCAAAAATACACAGGTCGATATTCGCAGAGAATATGATCGTCTTTTTAGTATGTTATATGTTCAGGAAACTCAAAATGATATAACCTTGAGGGACTTCTGTTCCAACTGTTTTTCGAGTCTGCCCTTCCGCGGAACGTGCATTTCGCTGGATGATTTTGACGACTTTTACGGATACCATTTTACGAAAAAACCTCAAGATTTCAATCTTGATTATTTGGTTTCCTTCTGTGAATATTCATACAATCTTGTTTATCATAGCAAATCACCTGGAAATGTAATGTTTGCCCCTGTGTTGCGTCACGAAATGGAACTATACCTCCAACAAGTAATGAATGTCGTTGAATCCATTGGATATATGAAGAACAAGCAAGGTTTGATCACGGACTTTGTTCCGAAAGACCAAACAGTAATTTCTGTAGCTGAAATCGTTGATCCGAATTTGTCTTATAAAGTGCTTGAATATAACCACCACTTGATGAAAGGCGATCTGGAGCGAAAAAAAGCAACCCTGCTCGTTTTAGCTGATAAACTTGAACCCATGCGCATACCGCTGTCACAAATCAACAAACCATTGGAGTCAGATTTGTTTTTTCTTTTGAACGAAGTGCAGGTGAGGCACAATAATATAGAGCTAGGCGGCAAAAATTATAATTCTTTCATTGCCAGCATGGAAGAGAAAACGATCGAACAATGGTATGATGATATGTACCAGATGTGTCTCCTCGCATTTCTAGAACTGGAACACTTGGATCGAAAAAAACGCATTGCCCAACTGAAAACAGATATTCATAATAAAACATAACAAGGCAGTGTCCTGATGAGCGGAAAATTGGAGGTGTAAATTGGATTGGATTTACTGGGTATTTGACGGAATTGGGTCACAGATTGTAGGATTACTTATTGGCTTACTGGTCGGGGGCACTGGCGGAGTCTGTTTGGGTTACCGAATCGGTATACAAAACCGAATCCAACAAAAACAAAAAGGTAGAGATAATGCCAATCAGATTCAGATCGGGAGTGTGAACAATGTCAATGGAAATGAATCAGAAAAGCGGTAATAATTCCCAGCTAATTCAAGCGAACACAGTTAACAATTACTATGGGATTACCGAAGCTCATGTGAGGCAAATATTTCAAGAAGAGGCAAGAAAAATACCAGCATATACGCTAGAAGCAACTACAACAGCATTGGAAAGAATCAAAAAGCTTGAAAACTTTTTTATGCAAGCCACGATAAAAGTGGAAGGGGCTTTAAAAGCGTTTTCTGATCCGGCTTTTCAAATCATTTTGCGAGATGCCGCAGAAAAAGCTGCGGCTACGGAACGGGAAGAAGATTATGCTCTCCTAGCTCAACTTTTGATTTGCCACATTCAAAAAGGAAATGAAAGAATAAAACGAGCAGGTATTCACCGTGCAATTCAAATAGTTGATGAAATTGATAATGGTGCGTTATGTGTACTTACAGTCATTCATGCAATAACTAGCCTAAAGCCAGTTGCAGGGAAATGCGATGATGGATTAAAAAGCCTTGATAATTTGTTTTCAAAACTTATGTATATGGAATTTCCACCAGACGATCAATGGCCAGATCATCTCGATATTTTAGGGGCAATTCGAAAAAATAGTGTCATAAAGCCATTCCCACTGGAAGAGTATTTTGCAAATGAATTAAATGGGTATGTTTGTGTTGGGATAAAAAAAGATTCTCCGCAATTTGAAACGGCGAAAACTATTCTTTCAAGTAATGCAGCGTATAGTGGTTTGCTTGTTGAGAATGAGTTCCTTGAAGGCTATTTTCGTTTAAAATTACCAGTCTTAGATCTCAAAGGATTACCATTTCAAACTTCGATGCCAAACGACATACAAGATACTCTAAATAAAATTATTGCTCTTTATTCAAATGATTCCCGCCTATTATTAAGCGTAAGGGATAAATTTAAAAAAGTGATTGATGAATACGAACACTTAGCTAAACTTAAGCAGTGGTATAATGCTTTGCAGTATTCTTTTGAAATTACAGCTATAGGAAAAGCTCTTGCACACACTAATGCAAAACGTTGTGATCCAAATTTACCAGATTTAAATCTCTAACGTTGCTTTACAAGTTACACATAAGGGGCTATAATGAAAAACTTCATATCCGAAGACGATATCGAGCAGGCGATCCTGCAGAAGCTGAAAGATGAATCGTTCGGCTACGAGACCCTGCGCTGCGATCCTGCACCGGACAAGCGGGAAAGTCTGCCGGACGGCACGGGGCGGGACAACAAGAAGCAATGTGTGCTTCCGCAGGTGCTTCGTGCATCGCTGGCTCGGCTCAATCCCGGCATCCCGTCCGAAAAGCTCGAGGAGATCGCTCGGGAGCTCTGCAGGGATCATTCCGCCTCGGATATGACCGCTGCCAACTATAAATATTACAACCAGATCCGCAACGGGATCCAGATCAAGCTCCGCCGGAACGGGAAAGAGGATTTCGATTTCGTGAAACTGGTCGATTACGAGCATCCGGAAAACAACACGTTCACCGCAGTCTCGCAGATGTGGATCCAGGGACGGGTCTACTGGCGGCGTCCGGACGTGCTGGTCTTCATCAACGGTCTGCCGCTGGTGTTCATCGAACTAAAGAACAGCATCGTCAAGGTCGAGGAAGCCTACAACGACAATCTGCAGAACTACCGGAAAGACATCCCGAACCTTTTTGCGTTCAACCAGGTCTGCGTGCTTTCCAACGGTCTGGAAACGAGACTCGGCGCGTTCAACGCCACCTACAACCATTTCTTCGAGTGGCTGAAAGTTGACTCCGAAAAGGAACGTCCGAACCGCAAAGCCATCCACAGCGCCGCTACGGTGGGCGAAAGTTCCGTGCGGTATTTCATCGACGGTCTGCTTCGGAAAGAGCGGCTGATCGACTACATCGAAAACTTCATCATGTTCCGCAGTCAGAAAAACAAGATCATCGCGAAGAACCACCAGTATTTCGGCGTGAACAATCTGATGGACTCAGTAAGGAACCGGGCGGAACTCCAAGGCAAGCTGGGGGTGTTCTGGCACACGCAGGGCTCGGGGAAGTCGTATTCGATGATCTTCTTCGTGCGGAAGGTGCGGCGGAAAGTCACCGGCAATTTCACGTTCCTCATCATCACCGACCGCGAGGATCTGGACGACCAGATCCACAAGAATTTCGTAAAAACCGAGGTGATCGGGCCGAAGGAAGAATGCCGCCCGAAGAATGGCGAACAGCTCCGGAAATATTTGCAGGGCAACAAGGCCTTCCTCTTCACGCTGATCCACAAATTCCGCTACGACAAAGGGAAAAAATACCCGGTGCTTTCCACGCGGGACGACATCATCGTGCTGGTGGACGAGGCGCACCGGACGCAATACAAGGACTTGGCGGAAAACATGCGCACTGCGCTGCCGAATGCCAGTTACATCGCCTTCACCGGCACACCGCTGCTGGGCAGCAAGCGCCTGACCAACCAGTGGTTCGGGAATTACGTCTCCGAATACAACTTCGCGCAATCGGTGGAGGACGGTTCGACCGTGCCGCTGTTCTACTCCCGCCGTGTACCGGAAGTGGGACTGCAAAACGACTTCCTCGACGACGATGTGGTGGACATCATCGAAGAGGAAAATCTGAACGATGCCGAAACGCGTCTGCTGGAAAACTCGGCGTCCCGCATTCTGGAAGTCATCAAACGGGAAGACCGCATCGACAAAATCGCGCAGGACATCGCGCAGCATTTTCCGCGCCGCGGTTTCCTCGGCAAAGGCATGGTCGTATCCGTCGACAAATACACGACGGTAAAGATGTACGACAAAGTCCAGCACTACTGGACGATCGAAAAACAGAAGATCATGCAGGAACGCAACGCCGCCGACACCAAAGAGAAACGTGACGAACTGACGCGGATATTGAATTACATGAACCGTGTGGAGATGGCGGTGATTGTTTCCGAAGAAGCGGACGAAGACAAGAAATTCGAGAGCCAGGGTCTGAATATTACCATCCACCGGCAGAAAATGAACGCCGTCACCCCGGAAGGTGCGGATATCGAAGACCGGTTCAAGGATCCCGAGGATCCGCTGCAGCTGGTATTCGTCTGCGCAATGTGGTTGACCGGATTCGACGTGGAGAACCTTTCCACGCTTTACCTTGACAAGCCCATGAAGGGACACACGCTGATGCAGGCGATCGCCCGCGCCAACCGGGTCTATCCGGGAAAGCCCTGCGGGATCATCGTCGATTATGTCAACGTGTTCAAATACATGCAGAAGGCGCTGACGGAATATGCCGCGGGCGACGACGGAAAGGATTTCCCTGCCAAAGATATCGAACAGCTGATCGTGCTGATCGAACAGTCTGTGGATGAAGCGGATCAATTCCTGCTGGGGATCGGGATCGACATCGGCGCCATCGTGGCGGAAGGTTCGACGCTCGACCGGCTGGATCAGCTGCGGGATGCCTATAACGCCATCATTGCGAACGACGAAAACAAGGACAAGTTCAAGGTGATCCTGAATACGCTGATGAACCTTTACGAGGCGTCGCGTCCGGAAATCTTCGAAAAGAACTGGACCAACGAGAAGTTTTCACCGCTGGCATATCTATATGGGTTGTTTTACAATACCATCGACGATGAAAAAGTCAACCGGGCGCGGCTCCGCATGGCGCAGGTGCTCGATACCAGCGTTTCGTCCCAGCAGGCAAAAGCCTCCGGCAACGGCTATGCGATCCATCAGGGAAAGGTGATCGACCTCTCCAAAATTGATGTTGAAAAACTGAAAACAGAGATCAAGACCGCAAAGTATAAGGCAATCGAGATCGACGATCTGAAAGCATTCATCGAAAAAGCCCTGCAGCAGATGCTGAACCGCAACTGCACGAGGCAGAAGTTCTCGCAGCGGTTCCGCAGCATCATCGACCGCTACAATGCCGGCGGAACGGAAAATGAGGATTATTACGAACAGCTTTTGAAACTCATCGAAGAACTCAAAGCGGAAGAGAAACGCCCGGAAGCAGAAGGGCTCACCGAGGAGGAGTTGGAGATCTTCGACATGCTGATCGCAGGTAAGAAGCTGACGAAAGACGAGGAACAGAAGGTCAAGCTCTCGGCCAAAAATCTGTTTAAGAAGCTTTCCGAGAACAAGGCGGAGCTGATGGTTGTGGACTGGTATCGTGACGAACAGCCGCGGGCAAAAGTAAAGTCGGCAATAGAAGAATCGCTGAATGCCGATCTGCCGGTGTCATACGACAAGGAGATGTTTGCTGCCAAGACCGATCTTCTGCTGACACACTTCATCGACATGGCCGTTCAGGGCTACGGCTGGGTTGTGGCATAGCCGCAGGACTGGGCATCATATAGGTAACATAAATGTGCGTGCATATTTCATCAAATCCGAACTGGGGACACGGGGCGGTTCGGATTTGGTAAAGAATGGGTGGCATTTTTCTCCGTTTCCGGAACGTGGACACACGGATTTTTCTCTGTTCGCCTCAAAATCGGTGTGATCCCAGAATTCGCCAAACGGAGAATTTCGCGGATCCTCTCAGGAGACAATCTCCGGCATTGAGCTCAAACAGAGAATTCGGAGAACGGAAAAGCCCGGCTTTCTTCGGGGTTTCCGCCTCAAAACCGGGCTTATAAAATCATACATAAGCCGTTGAATATCGACGGGTTACAACTAAAGCGGCGCCCCGTACATGGATCGAACCTTGGACATAGGTCAGATCGAACTCTGCTGTTCAAATAATTTCATTTATATATTACCTCGGTGAGATAAGCTCACGATCATAAAAGCCCTGCTGGTCCTTCGGGATCGGCGGGGCTTGCCGTTTTCAGCCGCTATCAGTAAAATCCAATTAAAAAAGCTGCCGATAGAGCTTCCACACCCGGAGGATCAATGGATTCTTTCGGTTTTCCAACCGGTCATGTTCGCCGGGTTGCCGGAGATTTCGCGGTTTCGCACTTGCAATGAAATCCGGCTGTGCTATATTGCATCATCGGCCGTTTCCGATCGTCAAGCGGGTTCATAAGGGAGAGTATTGCAGTCATGAAGATTTTTCGTATCACGGAGAAAGACAAAAAGGCTTTGTGCCGGCAGGCGCCGGAATTCCGGCAGATCGTCCGCCAGGCCGATCTGAAGTCTTTCGAATGCAGTGCCGATCTGTTCCTTGCACTGGTGCAGAGCATCGTTTCGCAGCAGCTTTCGGTCAAAGTCGCCGACGTCATCTTCCAGCGGGTGGAAACGCTGCTGAAAAAAATCACGGCCAAAAATCTGCTCGCCGCCGACCCCGAGGCCTTGCGCGGCTGCGGTCTTTCCGGACGCAAGGCCGAATATCTGCGCGGCATTGCCGAAGCACAGCTGGACGGCACGATCGATTTCGAAGCCCTTTCCGGAAAACCGGACGCCGAGATCATTCGGGAACTGGTCAAACTCAAGGGCGTCGGAGTCTGGACCGCCGAAATGCTGCTGATCTTTTCCCTCGGACGGCCCGACATCCTCAGTTACAAGGACCTCGGCATCCGCCGCGGCATCATGATGCTGAACGGTCTGAATGACCTTTCGGAAACCGAGTTCGAAACTTACCGCAAGCGTTATTCCCCGTATGGGACGCTGGCTTCGCTCTATCTCTGGCGCATCAAGGACGGCGGCCTGACCGTCAAAGCCCCTGCTCCGAAATCGAAAGGAAAAAAGGGGAAATGAACTTCGCCGTCCGGATCAGTCTCATGCTGAAAAAACGGTCCGTCCGGATCGGTCTGCTCCTTGCCGCCGCAGTCCTGCTGGCTGTCTTCCTGCTGATTTTTTACGCCAATGACCGGGTTGCCCGCTGCGCACAGTATGTCTATGCCGACGCCGGTCAGCTGCCGGAACAGGAATGTGCCCTGCTGCTCGGGACCGCCCGCATCGTTCAGGGTAAATATCTGAATGAATATTTCCAGTCCCGGACCGAAGCCGCGGCTGAACTTTACCGGAGCGGAAAAGTCCGCAGGATCATAGTCTCCGGCGACAACAGCCGCAAGGATTACGATGAAACCACCGACATGAAAGCCGCTTTGGTCGAACTCGGGATCCCGGAAAAGGACATCCTGATGGATTATGCCGGATTCCGGACTCTGGACTCCGTGCTGCGGGCCCGCAATCTCTTCGGATACAGCAAGTATGTCATCGTGTCCCAGCAGTTCCATTGTGAACGGGCGGTCTTCCTGGCCCGGGCCCACGGCATGGAACCGGTCGGATTTGCCGCGAAGGAAGTCTCGCCCCGGTTCCGTTTCAAACGGTATTTCCGCGAACCCCTCGCCCGGTTCAAAGCCTGGCTGGATATTTATATTCTCCATACCCGTCCGCATTTCGAAAAATAATACCGCTGCCCGTTTCTCCGGGTTGATTTTTGGTCTTTTTATGCTATATTATGGCAGTTTTTTGATTATTAACTTATACAAAAACAGGAGTTTATGTAAAAATGTGGTGGTTCCTCGGCGGTATTGCTCTCTTGCTCGGCGGGTATATGATCTATGGTCGTATGGTGGAAAAAATCATCGGTCCCGATGACCGGCAGACTCCCGCAAAACTCCATCCCGACGGCGTCGATTATGTCGTGCTGCCCAACTGGAAAAACATGCTGATCCAGCTTCTGAACATCGCCGGCATCGGACCGGTGATCGGCGTGATCCTCGGTGTCATGTTCGGGGATATCGTGTTCATCATTATCCCGATCGGCAATATCGTCGGGGGTGCGGTGCATGATTTCACGGCGGGCATGATGTCGATCCGGCACAACGGGGCCAATCTGCCGAAACTGGTGGAAGACTCCCTCGGAACAATCACGGCGAAAATATTCGGACTCTTCGTAACGGTCATCCTGCTGCTGGTGGTGGCGGTGTTCGTGAATGTTCCGGCGGGCCTGATCGCGGTGATGAAACCGGGCGCCCCGCTGTTCTGGCCGTCGGTCGGGATCATTTTCATTTATTATATCTGCGCCACGCTGTTTCCGGTGGATAAAATCATTGGCAAAATCTATCCGGTTTTCGGCGCGCTGCTGCTCGTCGGCAGTCTGGCGCTGTTCGTGAGTCTGCTTTACAATGTCTGGAGTCAGCCGGAACTGCTGACGGAAACCGCGAACTTCAAGCAGGGCAAGACGCATCAGCCGATCGTGCCGGTGCTGTTTGTCACGATCGCCTGCGGGATCCTGTCCGGTTTCCATGCCACGCAGTCGCCGATCATCGCCCGGACCATGGCTTCCGAACGGGACGGACGGGCCAACTTTTACGGCATGATGATCGTGGAAGGCATCATCGCCATGATCTGGGCGGCGGGCGCCATGGTGATCTACAACAAGTTCCCCTCGTTCATGGGCCCGAATGCGAATGCCACACTCAGTAAGATCACCACGTATTTCCTAGGTTCCTGGATGGGGCCGGTCACCATCGTTGCGGTGATCGTCCTGGCAATCACTTCCGGCGATACGGCGCTGCGCAGTCTGCGGCTGAGTCTGGCGGAACGTTTTTCCATTTCGCAGGTCTCCCTCCGCAACCGTTTTCTGCTGACCCTGCCGCTGATCATCCTGATCTCCATTCTGCTCTGGTGGTCCAACTCCGACGCGCAAAGCTTCAAATGGCTCTGGAATTATTTCGCCTGGGGCAACCAGGTGCTCGCGGTGTTCACCCTCTTCACGGTCACCGTCTGGCTGATGCGCCGGAAGAAAAATTTCATTATTACCCTGCTCCCCGGCGCTTTCATGATGTTCGTGGTGACTTCCTTCATCCTCTGGACGTCGCCCGTGCATAAACTGCCCTGGGGATTCGGTCTCGATCTGCAGCTGGCGTATTCGCTCGCCGGCAACCTGACCGCGTTCACGACCGGTCTGGTGCTTTATCAGGGTGTCACCAAACGCAAGGAAGATGAAGTCGCAGGTATCGTAGACTGAAATCCGCCCGTCGGCGTTTTCACCTCATATCCTTCATGCTAAGCGGCGTGAAGGATTTTTTCACCTGCCGGCGCTGTTCCGGTTTCACCGTCAGGTATTTCCAGCGATTGAATCCGAAATCATGCGGCTGATAATTGTTCATCCAGCAGTGCGTCAGCAGGTAAGCTACCGGCTGCGTTTCGAAGATCCACGGACACAGCGAGGTGATCTTGCGGCTCATGGTCTTATAGCGTTCGGTCCGTTCTTTGGACGGCTCCATCAGCCGGATCGACTCATACATGCGGTCGAATTCTTCATTGCGGAAAAAGACCCGGTTGCAGGTTCCCGCATTCGGACCGTAAAACAGCTGGAAAAAATTCTCCGCATCGGGATAATCGCCGGTCCAGGACAGCCGGAACAGTTGCGCCTGGCCGCTGGCGAGTTTCTGGAAGAAACGGGACCGGTTGCTGAATTCGGGTTTCAGCACAATGCCGATCTGCTTCAGGTCGGCCGCCAGCAGTTCGGCGGTCTGACGGTAAAAGGTATCGCTGCCGGCCTGGTCAAAAGTGATCTCCAGCGGCCGACCCGTCGCCGGATCGATGCCGTCCCGGAAACCTGCCTTCACCATCAGCTTTCTGGCTTTGGCCAGGTCTTTGACCCCGTATTCGCCGCGGAAATCCGCCTCGTAACCGTCAGTTCCCGGCGGCAGCGGACCGTAAACCGGACGCAGCCGGCCGTTGCTGATCTTGCGCCGGAGCTCCTTATCAAACGCCAGCGAAATGGCCTGCCGGAGAGCGAGGTTTTTCCCCAGCAGCGGATCGGCAAAATGGAAGCCGATGTAGTTGATCTGGAATTCCGGCGCGGCGAACAGGCTGATCTGCCGTTTCCGCAGCGCCGGGGACAGCTGATTCCGCTGATCGACCACCGCATCGAAATTTTCCCCGTCCAGCGCGCAGTAATCCAATTCACCCTGCAGGAACATCAGCCACGAGGCCAGCGGCTGTTTCACCAGATAACAGTCCATGCCGTCGAGCAGCGGCAGACGTTTCCGGCGGTCGGCGGGATCGGCGGCCCCGTCAAAATATTCTTCCCGGTAATCCGCGTAGCGTTTCGCGCGGATGATGTAATCCTTGGACCATTCGGTCAGGACGAACGGACCGCTGCCCGCGGGATGGTCGGCGAAATCGGCACCGTAATGGCGGACCGCTTTTCTGGACACGGCAGAAAAATAGGGCATGGCCAGCGCATAAAGGAACCGCGGATCCGGTTGGTTGAGTTCGATCTCAAAGGTCCGGTCATCAATTTTCCGCAGTCCGGCGCAGGCGGCATCATAAACCGTAAGGTCGTCTTTCGGCGCTTGCGCGGCACGCTCGCGGAACTGTTCGATGCCTTTGATGCGGCCGCGCACCAGCCAGTAGCCAGTGGAACGGACCCGCGGGTCGGCCAGCCGCAGGATCGAAAAGATCAGGTCGTCCGAAGTGACCCGGCGCGAATCGCGGTCGGGGAAACAGGGCGCGGGCTGGAACAGCAGGTCTTTCCGGAGCGTGCAGCGGTAGGTCTTCCGGTCGGCGGACAGCACCGGCATGGCCTCCAGCATCGAAGGTTCCAGCACATACGGACGTTTCGTATAGGAATACTGCAGCAGCGTATCATAGAACGCCGCGATCATATACTGACTGGGCGTATCCGCCGCGAGCGCGGGATCGAGCGTGGCGATTTTCTTGCCGGGCGAGATCCGGAGAATGCGTGCTCCGCGGTTTTCCGACTCCGGACCGCAGGCGGTCAGGGCCAGCAGTCCGGTCAGCATCCAGGACAGCAGCAGGGTCAGCCGCATCTTACTTTTTTCCGGCCAGAAGCTGCTGGATCTTTTCGACGATCTGCGGGACTTCCGACATGCGGCCGACATCTTCGTCGCCGCAGGCCAGCCGGCCTTTTTCCGGACCGATGAAATGCACGCCGCGTTTCCGGAGGATCGCGCAATTGTCCTGCACCGCGGGCGATCTCCACATCCGGCAGTTCATGGCGGGGGCCAGCAACATCTTGCCGGTGAATGCCAGCGCGGTCGTGGTCAGCGCGTCGTCCGCGATCCCGTGCGTGTATTTGCCGATGAAATTGGCGGTGCACGGCGCGACCACGCACAGGTCGGCGGATTCGGAAAGTTCGATATGTTCCGGCTTCCAGTCGGGCACGTCCCACAGGCTGCAGATCACCGGATTGCGGGAAAGCGTCAGAAAACACCGCTGCGTGATCAGCTGCTGCGCACTGGCGGTCATGATCACATGCACATCGAAACCGGCGCCCGTCAGCTTGCTGCACAGGTCGGCGCTTTTGTATGCGGCGATCCCGCCGGTGACTCCGAGGATGATTTTCTTTTTTTCAGGCTTCATGGAACGGTGACTCCTTGTATCTTGCACTTTTGGTTCGTAACGAATGGATGAGGTGCGAAAACGCCTGCTGCGCTTCGGCCAGCTCACCGTTGACGATCACATACTGATATTCCCGCCAGAATGTCATCTCATGCTTGGAGTTGGCGAGCCGTTTCAGGATGGATTCCTCCGCATCGGTGCCGCGTCCGCGCAGCCGCCGTTCGAGCTCGGCATAACTCGGCGGCGCGATGAATACCGACTCCAGGCGCGGACCAAATACAGGATCGGCGGCAAAACGTTTTTTGATCGAGAGCGCGCCCTGCACATCGATGTCCAGCAGAACATCAGTCCCGCGTTCCGTCCGGTCATACACCTCGGATTTCAGCGTGCCGTAGAAATTGCCGTGCACATTCGCATATTCCAGGAAATCATCCTGACGGATATGTTCCTCGAACTGTTCACGGGAAAGGAAATGGTATTCGACGCCGTCGCGTTCTCCGCCGCGCGGCGCCCGCGTGGTGCAGGACACCGAAAACTCCAGTCCCGTAAATTCTTTGAACATGGCATTGCACAAGGTGGATTTGCCCGAACCGCTCGGACCCGATACGATCAGGATCATCCCATAGCGTTTCTCATTCATTTTCCGAAGGCTCCCCTTTTGAAGATCCGCGCCAGATTGCGCGCAGTGAAAGCCAGATCCCGCCGGCCCGCCTTTATCGCTTCGGCCAGGTTCGCGTGAGCGCCGGTCGAGGTGCTGAACGCATAATCGAATACCCGGCTGAAACCGGCCGGATCGCCCTTCAACGCACCCGAAAGCAGCAGCACCGGAACCCCATGCCGATGGGCCGCCGCGGCCACTTCACCGCACAGCTTGCCTGCATCGGTCTGACTGTCCGTGCAGCCTTCACCGGTGATCAGCAGATCGGCACCGGAAAGATGTTTTTCCAATTCGGCGGCTTCCATCACGAGTTTGGCTCCGGAGACCAGTTCGGCATGGCAGAACGCGCGCAGTCCTGCGCCCAGTCCGCCCGCGGCTCCGTCGCCGGGGTGCTCCACCGAATCCAGCATTCCCTGTTTTTTCCACACCTGCGCCAGGCGGGTCAATGCGGACTCCAGCACGGGTGCGGTCGCCGGCGTGACGCCTTTCTGCGGTCCGTATACCGCCACCGTCCCGGCGGGACCGAGCAGCGGATTGGTGACATCGCACGCAACTTTGATCTTCGCTTTGAAAAGCCGCGGATCGGCCCCCCTGACATCGATCATATCCAGCCGGTTCAGCGCTTCCGGACCCGGCGGCAGTTCACTGCCCGTCACATTCAGAAAACGGTAGCCGAGCGCACGGGCCATGCCCGTTCCGCCGTCCGTAGTGGCGCTGCCGCCGATGCCGATCGTAAGCGATTGTGCTCCGGCATCCAGAGCCGCTTTGATCAGTTCGCCCGTGCCGAAAGTATCGGCGCGCAGCGGCTGCAGTGTTTCATTTTTCAGCAGAGCCAGACCGCTGGCCGTAGCCATTTCCAAAACGGCTGCCTGGCCGGCATCATAGATCCCGAGCCGGGCGGGGGCGGGTTTACCCAGCGGACCGCTGACCGTGACGGTGCGGATCTCTCCGTGATGGGCGGCAGTAAGCGCTTCGGTGGTGCCGTCGCCGCCGTCCGCCAGCGGAATGCAGATGATCTCCGCCTCCGGCATTTCGGCCAGGAATTCATTCCGGATGATTTCGCACAGTTCCGGACTGGTCATGTTGCCTTTGTATTTATCCGGCGCGATGATGATTTTCATGATGTCACCAGGCTTTTTCGAGGATCCCGGAAATGATCTCCGCTGCAGTGTCCGGACTTACCGGACGGGGACAGCTCTGCAGTTTCATCGGATTGAGCACGGCATCCTGCGCGGCTTTGGCGATGATGGATTTGTCGCACCCGAGATCGGCCAGGCAGGCCGGGCCCCTGCAGTCCGCTATGAATCTGGCGGCGTTGCGGACGACTTCTTCCGGCGTTTTTTCCGGTTCGGCGGCAAAAATGCCCGCCATCTTCATGGTGACCTCGCGCACAGCCGGTTCTTCAAGATAATATTTCCAGAATGGCGGCAGGAGCGCGGCCACCGCATCGCCGTGCGCAACTTTGCCGAAGAACGAGAAACTGCAAAGATGCGGCAGCGAGGTCGGACGGTTCCTGATGCACATGCCGCCCAGCACCGCGGCCGCGGAAAGGAACGTGCGGCCGAGTTCATGCGTCGGATCTTTCACGACTTCCGGCAGACCAGCGGCGATCAGCCGGATCCCCTGCAGTCCCCAGTTCACCGAATTCGGGTGCGCGTTTTCCGCCTTGTAATTGAGTACGCTTTCCACACAGTGGACCAGCGCGTCCAGCGCAGTGGTGACCGTCAGTTTTTCCGGCATGGAGAACGTGAATTTCGGATAGACGAACGAAACCTCGGGGATGATCGCCTTTTCCATGATCAGTTTTTTGACGCCCGCTTCATGGTCGACGATGTTCGAATAAGGCGTGGCTTCCGAACCGGTTCCCGCCGTGGACGGAACGCAGATGACGCGTTTGAACTCTTTGTCCGGGAACTGTTCCGAGGCACGGTTGACGCCGAAAAGCTTCTGCACATCCAGTCCGGTCTGCACGCTCAAATAAGCGGCCTTGGCGGCATCCATGACACTCCCGCCGCCGACGGCAACCACTTCTTCCGGCTGGAATTTTCTGATGATTTCGCACATGCCGCGTACATCGTCGACCGTGGGCTCGGGCGGAATGCCCTTCGAATCCATCACGGGAACACCGTCGCGGCAGAGTTCCTCAACCACGAGCGCCAGGCTGCGGTTCGAGGATCCGGAACGGGTCCCGCCGCCGAAGACCAGAGTGTTGGGCACCTGTTTTTCCAGCAGATATCCGCCCAGCGATTTGACAGCGCCGGCACCGAAACAGATCGCGGTGTCCGGATATTCGTCCAGCATGCTTTCATAGCGGAATTCAGTTTCGGAAAGTTTCGTCATTTTTTCTCCTTTGCACCTTGCGACCGCCGGAAAGCGATCACGTCGTCAATTATCTGTTCCAGTTCGATTTCCGGTTCCCAGCCGCATAATTCCTTGATAGCGGAGCAGTCCGGCGCCCGGTTCAGCATGTCTTCGAAACCCGGTTCGTATGCTTTTTCATAGGGAATGATCTCGATCCCCGAACGGGAATGGGCCCGTTCGATCACCAGCTCGGCCAGCGCCCGGATCGAGATCCGGCGCGACGTGCCGATGTTATAGACATGTCCATACGATTTTTCCTGTCCGATCAGCAGCCGGAGCGCGCGGACCACATCGCGCACATGGCAGAAGCAGCGGGTCTGTTCTCCCGTGCCGTAAACCGGCAGGGCGCGATTTTCGAGCGCGGCCGCGGCAAAACGCGGCAGCACCATGCCGTAACGTCCCGTCTGCCGCGGGCCGACCGTATTGAAGAAACGCACCACCGTCCCCGGCAGTTTCCGGTCGCGGTAAAGCGCCATCAGGAAGAATTCATCCAACAGCTTGCTGCACGCATAGGACCAGCGGGAATTCGTGGATGGTCCGATGCAGAGATCATCCGTTTCCTTGAATTTCGGCTTGGTCGATTTGCCGTAAACTTCGCTGGTCGAGGCCAGGATGCAGCGCTTTCCCCCGTCCGCGGCATAGGTCAGCACACGTTCGGATCCATGCACATTGGTCACCAGAGTCCGCACCGGATCATGTACGACCAGTTCCACGCCGACGGCCGCCGCCAGATGGATCACGCAGTCGCTCTCCGACACCGCTTTGGCCAGACCCGGCCCGCTGAGAATATCCTCCTCGATCACGGTGAGGGCAGGATGATTTTTCACGGCGGCAAGATTCTCCGGCGATCCGGTGGAAAAATCATCGATCACAGTTACGCTGTGTCCATCCCCCAGCAGCGATTCGGTCAGGTGGCTTCCGATGAATCCGGCGCCTCCCGTAATCAGATATTTCATGGCTGTTCCTTTCCCTTGTGCAGAATTATTATATAAACATACACGTGCAAAGCGGATTTTTCAATCTCCACGGGTAAAAACTTTAGCGGAAACTTGCCGCCAGCAGCGGGATCCGGTTGGTCATCACGCCCCCTGCCCCCATTTTCTGCAGTCCTTTCGCTTCCTCCGGATCGTCGGAAAAGAACACATTGGCACGCAATCCGAGTTCGCGGCAGAGCGCAAAGGTCTCTTCCGTGACCGTCGGCCGGACCGGCTGCACGAACCGGCAGCCGAAATCCGCGCATTTGCGCAGATTTTCCGGTTTCGCACGGTCATTCCAGCCGGGCGTGAGACAGATTTCGATCTCTTTGGAATATTCCCGTACCTGCGCGGCGACCTCATCGGCCGCGATCGTCAGATATCCCTGATCGGCCATGCCGTAATCGAGATACAGACGGCAGATCTCCTTCAGACCGGCCGGATCGGCGTATACCTGGATATTCATGCAGGCTTTTCCGCGGAATTGTTTCAGCACTTCCTCGAAAGTCGGGATCTCCAGATGTTCATACAGCGGTTCCGCATGGCGTTCACCGTGATGGAACCAGGAAAAATTCAGTTTTTTCAGCTCCGCCAGCGGATGGTCTTCCGGCCGGCCGGTCCCGTTCGAGGTCCGGTCGATCGTCGGGTCATGCAGCACCACCGGCACGCCGTCGGCACTCATGCGCAGATCGAACTCGATGAAATGCGCTCCGTTTTTGACCGCGCGGTCGAACGCCGCCAGCGTGTTTTCCGCATCATCGAACGAAGCGCCCCGGTGCGCGGTCAGCACCATTCCGTCCAGTTTATGCAATTCAGTCAGATTCAGCATCTTTTTTTCCTTTCAGGCAAATCCTCATTCAGTGAACAGCTTAATATTAACCCATCCGGCCGAAATTACAAGTCATTTTCCGGAAAAAAGAATATTTTGCATTTTCCGCCGAAGAGTGATATATTACGAGGTGTAAAAAACCAACCATGAAAGGACCCGATCATGAATACGGAAAATATTACCGGAGACGAACTGCGCAATGCACTGAAACAGATGGGAATGAAGGCACGGCAGGGCGCGCTGCAGCTGGCCAATGTGACCACCGAGGCGAAAAACCGCTGGCTGAGCGCCATGGCCGATGCCGTGGAACAGAACGCTCCGGCCCTGCTGGCCGCCAATGCCGTCGATATGGAAAAAGCGGCCGCCAAAGGCATTTCCGGCGCCATGCTCGACCGTCTGAAACTCACCGACCAGCGCATCAGAGCCATGGCCGACGGCCTCCGCCATGTGGTCACCCTGCCCGATCCCGTCGGCGAAAAACTTTCCGTCACCACCCGTCCCAACGGCATCCGGATCGAAAAAGTCTCCGTTCCCATCGGCGTGATCGGGTTCATCTATGAATCGCGTCCCAATGTGACCGTCGATGCCGCGGGTCTCTGCCTGAAAGCCGGCAACGCGGTCATCCTGCGCGGCGGCTCCGAGGCGATCCGGTCCAACCGTGCCATCGCCGACTGCATTCTGAAAGCCGGAATGGACGCGGGAATGCCTGAAGGCGCGGTTCAGTTCATTCCCTGGACCGCTCACGAGGCAGTATCCGAAATGCTGAAACTCGACGCCTATATCAATCTGATCATTCCGCGCGGCGGCGAACGGCTCATCCGCGCCGTGGTCGAACAGTCCACCATTCCCGTGATCAAACATTACAAAGGCGTCTGCCATCTGTACGTCGATTCCGAGGCGGATCAGGACATGGCGCTCAAGATCCTGCGCAACGGAAAATGTCAGCGGCCCGGCGTCTGCAACGCGCTGGAAACCCTGCTCGTCAATGAAAAGATCGCCGCCGAATTCATCCCCAAAGTCAGGACCCTCTGCCAGGCCGAAGGCGTCACCGTCCACGGCGATGCCGACTGGCGGAAATTTGATCCCGCCGCGGTCGAAGGCAAGGAAGAGGAGCTTTACAACGAATATCTCAGCCTCGATATTTCCGGCCGTCTGGTTGCGTCCGCCGAGGCTGCCGCCGCTCACATCAACAAATACGGTTCGGGACACAGCGACAGCATCATCACGAAGAATCCGGCCACGGCCGAATATTTCCTGTCCGCCGTGGATTCCGCCACAGTCTACTGGAACGCTTCCACGCGTTTCACCGACGGCGGCGAATTCGGCATGGGCGCCGAGATCGGCATCAGCACGGACAAGCTCCACGCCCGCGGCCCGATGGGTTTGAAGGAACTCACTTCCTACAAATACCGGATCTACGGCGAAGGGCAGATCCGTTGATCACGACCCCATGAAAAAAAACCGTTCCGGCAAGCTGAGATCCGGCTGCCGGAACGGTTTTCCGTTTTAAACTGACTGCGGTTCAGTCGAGGGTGAAAGTGAATTCGCTGCGTTCATCATGTTTCCACGCCAGATGACGGGTCGACGGGGAGATCGCAAACAGCGGCGAGAACGTGGTCGCCTTGATGGTTTTGCGGTCGGGCATGAATTCGAGCAGCCGAAGCCAGCCGTCGCCGCCGCTGCCGTGGAAACCGCCGCCGATCGCCTGCGTATTGAACGCCATCTGTGCCACCTTCTTGCCGGAGGCGTTTTCTGCCATGGAAAACGACACGCCGCGTTCCCAGATGTCAGCCCGGGCGATATGGCCGCAGATCACCATGCGGATGTTTTTCGCGGGGAAGACCAGTTTCTGGAAGATCGCTTCGCCGGCATTGCCGCCTTCTTTGCTCAGTCGGTATCTTTCCTGCTGCAGACGCTCGCCGGTCCAGGCAAGATAGGAATGGGTCAGCACGATGCCGAAATGATTTTTGAACCGCGGCAGTGCGGCCAGCTTGGCAGCCCATTTCAGGTCGGCGTCGGTCGGGGCGAACTGGAGCGAGATCACCAGGAATTTCCGGTTGTCGGGCGCCGGCGCGGTGAATTCATATGCGGCATTTTCCAGCGTGGTCATGCCGAACGCATTGTAATTGCAGGCCACCAGATGTTTCCGGGTCTGCGGATTGCGGTCGGTCGGGAAATAGTAATCGAACCAGGAATTACGGTTTTCCGCCGAATTGTTCCCGTAATCATGATTGCCGGTGCAGAGGATATAGGGGATCCGGCCGTCCAGACGCTCCATGAGCCGGGAGAACGCTTTCCACTGTTCCTTGCCGAGCAGGGAGTTGCGGTCCGGGGTGAGATTCCGCTGGTCGTTGCGGAAAACCAGGTCGCCGGTGAACAGCACCTGCTGGATCTTCAGCGGTTCCATGAAATCCAGGATCCAGGCATTCATGATATCGACGATGCCGTGGTTGCGCGGCCGTTCCGTGTAAGCCTGCACATCAGGGATCACGACCAGGGACCACGAATCCGGATGGCTGAGCACCGGCATCCGGAATATCCCGGGCTTGGCCTTGGCAGCGGTTTTCGGCTGAGCGACTGCAGCCTTGGGCGGCGGATTCGCTTTTGCCGGTTTTGCAGATTCCGTAGTGGTGCAGGCCGTCATCCAGGCGCACATCACGACCAGGACGATGAAGAGTTTGCGGTTCATTTTCTTCTCCGTGTTTTTTATTGATGAAAGAAAGTTATGGAACATATTGTAGCATCAAAACGCGATTTTTTCAATGCCAGAGAAGAAAAAACCGGACTTTTCCGCATCCGAATCTGAAAAAAAATGCAGCAGCTTTGAATCCCCAGGATACGGCCTTATTTTCCGCTGGGGAACACCTGATACAGACGGGTTTCACCGAAAGCGATCTTATCCGTGAATTTCAGCAGATTGCTGCCAATCTTACGCCCGCTGAAAATTTCCGTCACGTCCGAAGGCTGACGCAGCATGATCTCCTTTTCACCGTCCTGACCGGCATGCACCATAAGGTAATTGGCATTGCAATTGAACACATCCCCGGTGCCAAGCAGATAGCGGTGGATTTCGGCAAAATCGTAAATGGAGGCGATCATGTTCCGATCAAGTGGGAGCAAACTCCATATACTGGTGAAATTCTGGTTTTTCCGGATGCCGAACGCAGGAAACGAACCGGCTTCCGCGATGATTTCAGCATCGGGATCATCGACCGTCACCAGCGGACCGAAGAGATAGGATTTCGGGTTGACGCCACGGGCCAGCAGCGGATGTTTTTTCTGATTTTCCCGGATAGAGAGTGCGCTTTGCATTTTGACCATCCGCATCCGGAACCGGATTCCGGTCAGATCCTTCATTGCCGCCAGATTGAAATTGCCGTTTTCATCCAGGATCCCCGGAGCATAACACCAGACGGCGATTGCATGATTGCGGGCGAGCTTGGCTTTGATTTTTGCCCGCAATTCGCGGGTCGTACGGTAACTGTTGACGAAGAAATAAATTTTGTAGTCCGGCATTTTATCCAGATCGGACAGCAGCCAGCAATCCATCGGAGCGCCCGCATAAAAACTTTCGAAAAGGAAATCACGGGAATGTCCCCGCAGGAACTGGGAACCGAATGCCGCGGTATGAAACGGACTTTCCTCATCGTAAACCAGAGCGGCTTCCGCCACGGAGGAACGGTCGTGTTTCAGGATTTCATCTCCAAGCCCTTTCCAATGACTGAATTCCTTGACAAAAACGTCACTGTGAAACTGATAGCCGGGAAAATACCAGAATCCGCAGCCGCTAGCGACCGTTTGCGCAAAGCCGCGCCGCAGCTGCTGAATATCCTGTTTCCGGGTCTGGGTTTCGCCGAATCCGAGCGGATTGGGGTTCAAACTGGTGCGCAGATCGTTCTCCTGCCAGAGCAATTTGCCATGAACCCGGATGCTTCCGGCAAATGGTCCGATATTCATGCCGGGCAGCCCCAAACCGCGTGTTTTGTAGCAGATCGGCGTTCCCAGCTGATCCACCGTGTCCAGCTGCAAAACTCGCTGGAGGGCATTGTGTCCGCTTTGGAGCCGGGTAATGTCACCCATGAAATAAAAACCGTATCCGTAGTATAGGGTCACGGTTTTCTTATAATCACAGCCTCGTTTGATCGCTTCGGTGTTCCGTTTGATCTGCAGCACGGTGCGGTCGGTCATGTAACGCTGGAAATCATAACTGCTGCGGGATTTCGCCGGATCGCGGAAAATGAAAAACTCCGCGGCTTTGCGCTGTTCCGGCGTCGGAACAACGGCCGTCGTCAAAGTCACTTCGGGATCGTTCCACGCTTTCCGCAAAGCCTCGTCGGTCGCGTATTTTTCCTTGAGCCAAGCCCGGAAAGTGTCGCGCGTTGCGGCGGAATAACCGCCGGCGGAACCGCAAAAACACATGGGCCAATGCCATTCGCCGCCCCCGGACATGAAAAGTTTGTAGTCATAAACGTGCTTTCCGTAATCCTGACTTTCGATATGCTTCACAAGTTCATAAAGCAGATCGTCCGTCACTTTGATCCAGATATCCGATCCCATGTTCCCGGTATAACCGATGGAACGGGCGCCTTTGCTGCTCCACTGTCCCAGCGACACTTCCAGCTGATCGCGGTACTGCTTCTGATACCAGGCGATCGGCTCCGGATGAATGGCAAACTGGATGCGGGCATTGGGAGCCGCTTTCAGCGCCTGGCGCATCATTTCATCAAAAGCGGCGAAATCGTATTTTTTATATCCTTTCCAGACCAGCGAGTTGTCATACCAGGAGCTGGTCAGGAGTCCAATCAGGTCGAATTTCTGCGCGGCAACGTCCTCAATGACTTTTTCAAGGCGGTTGGCAGGATCAAAAATATTGCACCGGAACTGGCCGACGCTGACCGCGCCGAGCAGAGGATAGTATTCCTTATTGTCGATCAGGAGGCGGGGCATCCCTTTTTCGGTCACAATCCGGCTTTCCGACCTGCCTTCGAAAGGTTTGACCCGGCGATTTCTGAGATACTCCTGCGTGATGGGAAGCGTCACCTTGAATGCCGGATCATAGCCTGGAATGATTTTCGCAGTGTAGTCATAACATCTCCATGCAATTCCCGGATCATAGCTGTTGTGCGAACGCAGTGCGGCATAACGGGCATGTTCCTTTTGATAAAGTTCCGCCATCTGTTCGTCGTTGAGCACACTGTTCCAAAGTCGGATCTGGTTGATCCGCATATCGCCGTTGATCTGGTTGCGGACCGCATTTTCCGAGACACGGACACAGCCGATGAACAGCGGACTGCCGTTTTCCTTGAGCAGAACTTCCGCATTGGCAGGACAGAAAATGATTTTTTCCCCGTTCTGATAGACGGCAAGGCTTCCGTGATCGAAAACCCAGGCCAGCAGAGTCCATTTTCCGGGCATGAATTCGCGGACCGGTTTTTTTACGTGATCCATGCTTTGCAGCACATAACGGGTCTCGTATCCGCTGCCCAGCGGGAATACGCCGTGGCAAACTTTTCCAAGCCGGTATTGTCCAAACGGATAAAGATGCTGGGTATAAAAACGGAACTGGTCTTTTTTGTCGTATCCCTTGACAAAAACCGGCTGAATTTGCCCACGCCCTCCGGTTTTGACCCATGCCGACAAGGTAAAACTCCCGGTCAGCGGAGGCAGTTCCGCAGCCGGAATGCTGAAGACGGCAGAGTTGGCAATGCGCAAAGCATCTTCTTCCATGACAAAAAGTTTCAGTCTGCTGCGCAGTTTCACCTTGCCGGAAAGGTCTGGAACCTGATCGGTTTCAACCGTTTTTTTACCCTTGAAATCAAAATGAAAACACGGTTGCGGAATTTCGGCCGATTCGCAGAAACATACGGTAATCACCAAAAGAAACGATGCCGTCATTTTATATAATGCTCTCATTTTTCCTTCTTCCATCCAATGGTGGTGGAACCCCGCCAGTTTCTCCAGTCCTGAGGCTGCATTCACAAGACCACGCCCACCTTATTGCAGAGGCTTTAAATTGACCTTGTCTTTGAACGGCAGGTACAAATACGGATTATAGGATGAGGTGTAGGCCAGACGTGAAACTTTGACGGGGAATCCGGTCGCTTCAACATGTCCGTCCGCATATTCGATATTGATCACTCCGTTATGCCGTCCCGCATCCGGCGCTCCCATATATCCTTCCAGCCATTGTTCATACAGATAATAATACCCCCATTTTGTTCTGGTTGACGCACTCAAAGTGCAGAATGTTTCGGTATGAAGGACTTTTGTGGAAGGTCTTCTGATGCTTCCCATTTTTACCATATTATTGTCTCTCCCGAAGTAGATGGGCTGACCGTAATGCGAGTATGTCATATTGGTCTGGGTTTTATAACAATCACTGTTGACCCGGGCCCACGTCGTAGAAGCCGGGTTCGGCTGTGCATTGGAAAAAGCCGGACAGCTGAAAAGCTTAGGCGGCAGCTTTTGCGTCACCACCAGAAGATCGGCCCATACGGTAACTCCATTATCCGTAAGGCAGGGAGCTATGACCTCTCCCTGATCGCCGGCATACATCGCCATTCCGGTTGCGAGGTTTCTCATCTGATTGGTGCAGCTGATCGTCCTGCTGCGGGCCCGGGCGTTGTTCAATGCCGGAAGCAGCATTCCCGCCAAAATTGCAATGATGGCAATGACGACCAGGAGTTCTATTAATGTGAAATTCTCCCGGCCGCGATGTTTTTCTGTTGTTTGTTTTTTCATTTTTCCAACCTTTCTTTGTTTGGTTTTTATGTTAAAAACTCAGATTTCCATTATTATAAGCATCGGGTTTCGCTCCAGAATCACGTTCCCAGCCTCCAGCCGCGCATTCCCGCCCAGCGGGCAATACACCTTTTTTACCGGAACGGAACAGGAAATAACCGATGCGCAGTTTTTCGGTTTCGCCTCACGGATCAGCCGGACATGCGAATGCTGCCGCCGCAATGACTCGAGTTTTTCATCGATTACCAGATCGTATTCGAGCGCGAGCAGGTGGATGGATTTTTCCCGGACGCTCATAGCAAAACCGCGAGCATCGACTTGCGGCAGAGTCTGCTTCATATTCGCACGGAGCATGTCAAGAAGATCATGCGGATTCCGTGCCTGATTATACCATAATCCGAATTCAAGTTCCTTCCATTCATCGGCAGAATTGTAAAAATCAAAAGACTCTCCGCACAGCCATTTGAGCGATTCAAAATCCTTTTCCGGGCGGGTCGGGAATTGTGCCGGACTATCCGGGCCGAAACGCAGAATCGTTCCGCCGGACTTCAGATAACGTTTCATGGCGGCCTTTTCCGCCTCGGAAAGGAGAATCACCGACGGCATCAGCACACAGGGCAGATCTTCGGCATTATCCGGAAAATCGAAAATCGTCTCGGCACGGATTCCGGCGGAAAAAAGCATCCGGATCAAATCGCGGTAATCCCTGGTGGCGCCCGTTTCACACGCCCCGAAATAGGAATCGGTTTTGGTCTTTTCCGAAAAATAAACCGCACATTCATATTGCAGGCTACCCGCAAAAAGTTCAGGATGCTCTTTTTCAAATTGGAAAGCGGCAGAGATCGGTGCGGCTTCATCAGGAAGCCGGGCCAGCAAATCCCGGCTGAGTCCAAGCCTTCCTTTCAGAGTGGAAAACCAAGTGGAATAACCGGTCATGTGATTCAGCGCCCAGAGATGTCCGGCGGAATCGGGAAAGAAACCGTACCCGATGGCGATGACCGGAAGTCCGTATTTCCGCGAGGCGGCGGCCTGATAACTGCCTGCAGCCAGCCGGTCGGGAACATTGCCGGGATTGTCGCCGCAGATTTCCAGATTGATGATATTGTCGCCCCGGACAAATTCGTGGATGGACTGCGCACAATGATTGTTGCCGCCGTAAGCGCCGGAAGTGCAGCAGGACATGAGCGGGAAACCTTCCGGCAGGAAAGCCTTCACGTTTTCCAGGAATTCGCCCACAGAGTTGCGCCGCATGGCCAGATATTCGAGCCAGCGGGCATCACCCCAGTTGCCCCAGAATGAAGCGTCAGAAGTTTCGGGAAGTTTGAAAGAGAGTTTTTTGCGGCAGTGTTCACAGGCACAATGGTAGAAGCCGCCGAAATAGATCATGTCGTCGCACATGAGTCCGGCAATGCCGGTTTCGGAAAGCAGCTGTTTGAGATATTTCGCATATGCGGCACGGAAGCCGGGATGGTTGATACAGAACTGCTGTGCATAATATTGCGGAATTGCCGCCGGCTGTCCGGTCCGTGCATCGATGATCCGCCAGGAATCGAGATATTCGCCGTTGAATTTCCAGTCGGCGGCAGCCTCGGGAGACGGAGCCCACGGCAGATGATGGATCATATTCAGCATTCCTTCGCGGGTTTCCGCAGCGGATTTGAAACGATGGGTCAAAGTTGCGGAGTGGTGATCGAAAAGCATGATATGCCGTTCCTTCAATGCCTGAGAAACATCATGGAAATAAGCATGCAGAATATGCCAGTAAGGCAGGAAATCCCAGCGGAAGTGGGTGCCGAAAATGATTGCAGTATCCACTGCGGCATCGGCAAAGGAATCGGCACGGCGCTGGATTTTATCGTAAATACCGGGGTTTCCGAGTTCGAGGTCGGCCCATTCAACCCACCAGCTGACGGCGCGGAAATGCTGTCTGCGGTTCGGATTCATTTCCGGAGTCCTCCCGGTGAAAGGTCTTTCCGGATAAAAGGGATTCCGATTACAGCAAAAGAGGAATCCCCGGCCAGCAGTTCCAGCATGCGTTTGGAAGCCTCACACAGGATTCCCGGCAGATTTTCATACAAAACGATCTCACTATCAGTGTGGACTCCATACGAGGCGAACGATGCGGTTTTGACGGCGGGCGCCAGCTGTTTTACGGTCGGGTTCGTCTCGGCCATGGTGACCAATCCATCCGGAGGATTTGTCCCCCAGGAACGGACGCACTCTTCGGCAATGACTTTGTGGTAGTCTTCCCCATGCCGCAGGAAATAATCTTCCGCACAATATACGGAAAAGAGTCCGGGGTCGAATGCCGTCCCGAGTTCCTGCCTGAAAACGCCGCGGATGTCGTCGATGTAATTCTGAAAATCGCCTTGACGCTGATATCCCAGAAAAGCAATCCGGCGGCATCCTCTCTGTTTCAGTATTTTCAAGGCCTCGGCATAGCCGGCAAAATGGTCCATGCCGACCTGATTGATCTCCGGAAAATTACTGTTGATCGTGGAAATGAGCGGAATGCCGTTGTCGATCAGCAGCTGCATCAATTCCCGGGTAAGCGAACTGCCGAAGAAAATATAGCCGTCCACAGGAAACTGCAGCAGCAGACGGGGATTCTCCCGGAAAATTTTGGACGATGCGGAAATATCGAGTATTTTATATCCGCTTTCCCGCATCAGCTCATTCTGACGGTTGAATACCATTTCCCGGATCTGGGAATCGCAGCAGACACCGATGCAGCCGATCACATGGAAGTTGCGAACCGCTTTTTCCTGTTCCCGGACGAATGTGCCGCGGGAGGGGATCACTTCCAGCAGACCGCGGTCGATCAGCAGTTCGAGCGCCTTGCGGACCGTGATATGGTTCGCGCCCAGCTGTCCGGCCAGCTTGTGAATGCCCGGGAGCTTATTGCCGAACGTACCGTTGCGGATCATCGATTCCAATTGTTCGCACAGTTTGTCATATTTCATTTCCGGCATGTTTTTTTCTCCGTTTGGCGGCAATTATACGAACCGTTATATAGCGGTGTCAAGAGCCGATCGAAAAAAATCCTCTTTTTTTTAAAAAAAACTTGAAAATGGAAAAAATTGGAATATAGTGGTAAATATTGGAATATTACGGAGTAAAATTAAAAAATGCTTTCTTTCTGCGGAACCGACAGATGCCAGATGGACGCAAACGGACGGGTGAAACTCAGTCCGCACGTGCTGGAGGATTTTGCCCGGAGCGGCAGCGATGTGGTTTTGCATTGTCTGCCCGAAGGTGCGGTCGCGGTGTATCCGGAAAAAGTGTTCGAAGCGATGCGTCACGCGGAAAGCAATGCCGCCGAACGGGCGGGAAAAAGCATGGTCTACCGGCGGGAACAGCGGCGTTTCGGTGCCTGGAGCTGTTCACAGCGGATCTCGGCGCAGGGACGGGTCACGATCCCGCCGGAATACCGGGAATTCGCGGGACTGGCCGCGGCCGGAAGCGTCGTGGTGGCGGGCGTGGAGATCGGAGTCGAGATCTGGGACGCCGCGAGGTGGCAGGAAGAACAGCGCAAGCTGATGGAACATGCCCGTGAAAAGGGCGAACAGGAAATGAACGACGATCTGCTGGGCCATATTTCAGACGGGGAGGATAACCGGAAATGAACGGGAACAACACCGACAATCGAAGATCGTTCCGCATACTGGCCGCGCTGATCCTGCTCGGCGTCGCTGCGCTGCTGGTCGGCGCAGGCCGGCTGGGTGACAGCATGCTGACCCGCCAGGCGGAACAGGAAGCGGCCCAAACCCGGTGGCAAGCCACGGTCGAACAGCTGCTGCATCAGGAAAAAGGAAATCCGCAGGCCAAAGATCTGCATTCACTGGCCGTGCGCCATCCGGAATATATTCTGCAGACTCTACAGACAGGGATGCGGCCGGAACCCCGGGAATGAAAGGCTGGGAAATGACTGCCGCCGAATACAAGATCCGGACCGTCATCATCCTGGCCCTGCTGCTGACCTGGGCAGCGTTCGCTGCGGCAAAAGTCTACACCTTCACAGTCCGGGACCGGCAGGTCCTGCTGAAAAGATCCCATCCGATTGCGTGGCGGACGGCAGAAATACCGGCCCGGCGTGGACGGATCCTGGACCGGAACGGAGCGGTCCTGGCCGAAGATGTGTTCCGCTGCGACCTGATCCTGGACCGACATCCGGAGAAAAACCGCCGGCATCATCTGCAGCGCAGGCTGGACGAGGCCGTACCGGGAGCTGAACTGCCGCCTGAAACCGCCGAAGTGCCCTTCATTCTGCGGAAAGACCTGTCGGCGGAAGAGATCGAAAAATGCGCCCGGATCTTCCGCGGCATCCAGGGGATCCGCACCGAAGGCAGGCTGGAACGGCGTTATGCCGGGGATCCGGCCGTGCGGGAACAGCTGGGAGAAACCGCACTGAACGACCGGAAAGAACGGGTCGGCATATCCGGGCTGGAACAGACTTACGATCTGGAACTGTGCGGACGGGCAGGACAGATGCGGGTGATGCTGGACCGGAACGGCAGCTGGATCTATGAAACACTGCAGGTGATCCGCCAGCCGGAAAACGGCCGGGATGTCCGGCTGAATGAAAATCTGGCCGAACTGGAAGAAAAAGGACAGGAAACGTATGGATTCGAAAACAGTCTGGCAGGAAAATGAATTGGGAAGCCGGAACCGGCTTTTTCCGCTCGGGACCGCACTGCTGCTGATCCTGTGCGGACTGCTGGGCTGTCTGGCGATCTACAATTCGCGGGCATACGGGGCCGATCCGATGGTGTTCGTGATGCGTCAGCTGTTCTGGCTGCTGCCGTGCGTACTGGTTTTTCTGGCGTCCGCAGCCGTGCCGTTCCGATGGTATCGGAAAGCCTCGTCATGGCTGATGCCGGCGGGGATCCTGCTGCTGATCCTGGTGCTGGTCTGCGGCGTAACGGTCAACGGCATGCGCGGCTGGCTGAGATTAGGCCGGATCAATATCCAGCCGTCGGAACTGGTGAAAACCATTTTTCTGCTGTATCTGTGTGTGCAATGGGATCAGCGGGAAAAAAGGACCGCGGGAAAAACGCTGAAAATCTTCCTGACCGCCGGGATCTGCATGGGGCTGGTGATGGCGGAGCCGGATTACGGCGGGACCATGATGTTCTTCCTGATCTTTCTCCTGATCGCGGTCGTGGGCGGAACGCCGCTGCATCATCTGCTGATCGCAGGAGGATCCATGGCGCTGGCCACTCTCTATTTTCTGCTGGCCAATGACTATGCCATGGTGCGGATCATCGGTTTCCTGAACCAGGAAAGCAGCAGCGCCTGGCATATCCGTCAATTCCAATACACGATGGCGCACGGGGGCTGGACGGGAGCGGACTGGGGCAAAGCGTTGTGGTCGGGCAGTTTTCTGCCGCTGCCGCATACGGATTCACTCTATGCCTCGATCGTGGAATCGACCGGTTTCCTGGGCGGGATGCTGGTCATTGCGGGATTTCTGGCCATGAGCATTGCGTTCTGTCTCCTTTCCTGGAAAGTCAGGGGCAGGAACAATGACCGGAGACATTTCATCTTTGCCGCGGGAGCGGTCTATCTGATCCAGGCGCTGATCCATATCAGTGTGAACTGCGTGCTGATCCCGCCGACGGGCATCACGCTGCCGATCCTCAGTTACGGCGGAAGCTCGATGCTGGGCGTGCTGCTGACCTTCGGGATCGCTTTCAGCGCGGCGCGTTCGGAAGACCCTGAAGAGCTCAATTCCGCCGTGCCGCCAGCTGGCGGGGAACCCCATACTGATCCGGCAGAATCTCCGCAGCCGTGAAAAAGCCCTGCTCCAGAGTAAATTTTCTCAGCCGTTCGCCCTGGGTCTCGCCGATCTCGAAGAAAAGCTGTGCGGATGCTGGCTCCAGATGTTCCGGTGCTTCACAGATCGCCTGTTCGATCAGCGCACAGCCGTGATCGGGCGCAAACAGAGCTTCCGGCGGCTCGTAGTCACGCACATTCGGCGGCAGGGAAGAGCGTTCCTCTTCCGCGATATAAGGCAGATTGGCGATCACCGCATCGAATTTCAGTTCCGGCGGAAACGGGCCGAACAGACTGCCGGAATAAAGGTGAACATTCGGCAGTTTCAGGGAGGAAAGATTGAGTTCGGCCCAATGCATAGCCGCGGGAGAGACCTCACTGGCATGGACCTGCAGGTCAGGCCGTTCGAAAGCCAGGGACAGGGCGATGGCACCCGAACCGGTGCCGAGTTCGCACACCAGGGCATTGCGCGGCAGTTTTTTCATCACGGAATCGAGAATGAATTCGGTTTCCGGACGCGGGATCAGGACGCCCGGTCCCACCTTCAGATCGAGCTCGCGGAACGGAGTCCAGCCGAAAATATACTGGAACGGTTCATTGGTCAGACGGCGGCGGGAAAATTCCCGTGCCTGCGCCAGCTGGGAACCGGTCAGTTCATCGGAATCATGCAGCAGCAGTTCGAATCCGCGCAGATGAAGAACTTCCGACGCGATATAGTCCGCCTCAAGTTCAGGCGACTCGAAACCGTTTTCACGGAAAATCGAGGTCAGCTGCCGGCGCAGTTCTGAGGTTTTCATCGCGTGGAGACGGAAAAAAAGACGCATTCCGGATCGAAATGCGTCTTTGGAAAAGCTTCAGGGAACTCAGTCGCCGTAAACGGTGGTGGTGTAGATACCGTAAGCGCCGAGGATGTTGTTCACGCTGTAGGTGACCCAGGACACTTTGGTGATGCCGCCGTTCTTGCAGGCGTTGTTGATCGAAGCATCGCCGTTGGCGATCAGACCGAGGATGCTGTAGCAGCTGGCGGTGCCCTTGCGGGACCACTGCAGTTCGCTGTTGCCGACCGCGACCGGGAGGTCGACCTTGGTGTAGAGGGTGCCGAACGGATAGGAGGTGGCACAGCCGACAGTCATCAGGACGGATGCTGCCACGGCGACGGAATAAACGAGAACCTTTGCGAGTCTTTTCATTTTTCAATCTCCTTTGGTTGGAATGTTGTCTGTAAGGAAATATAGCAGATTCTTCGCGGAAAACAAGGAAAATGTTATTTTTTTTTGAAAAATATGGCATTTTTTCGGGTTTCAGCTTTCCGAAACAGGAAAAGAATGCTATATTGATTGTATATAATAGTTGAAAATGCTGGAAACAGAGAGGTCTATCATGGCATTATGGGGCGGCAGATTTGCCAAAAGCGCAGCGGAAAGCGTACGGAACTTCACGGAATCGATTTCGTACGACCGCCGTTTATATAAACACGATATCCAGGGCAGCCAGGCGCATGCCCGGATGCTGGCCGAAGCCGGGATCATTCCCGCCGCCTCCGCGGAGGCGATCTGCGCGGAACTCGACAAGATCCGGGAACGGATCGAAAAAGGCGATTTCACCTTCAGCAGCGAGCTGGAAGACATCCACATGCACATCGAGTCCGCCCTGATCGAAAAACTGGGGGACGAAGGAGCCCGGGTGCATACCGCCCGGAGCCGGAACGATCAGGTCAACCTCGATATCCGGCTGTATCTGCGCGACGAGATCCTCGCGATCGCCGATGCGGTCAGAACCCTCCAGAAGGCGCTGGTGGAACAGGCGGAGAAAAATAAACGGACCATCCTTCCCGGTTTCACGCATCTGCAGCACGCCCAGCCGGTGCTGATGGCGCATCATCTGCTGGCTTATGCGGAAATGTTCGAACGCGATATCGGCCGTCTGCTGGATGCGCGCAAGCGGCTGAACGTGCTGCCGCTGGGTTCGGGCGCGATCGCCGGCACCACGCTGCCGATCGACCGTGAATTCGTTCGCAGGGAACTGGATTTCCCGGCGATGAGCCGGAACAGCATGGACGCGGTCGCCTCGCGCGATTTCACCTGCGAAGTGCTCGCGGCGCTGTCCATCTTCGCCATGAACATTTCGCGGCTCTCCGAAGATCTGATCCTGTGGATGTCGCAGGAATTTTCATTCATGGTTTTTTCGGACGCCTTCTGCACGGGTTCCAGCCTGATGCCGCAGAAGAAAAATCCGGATATCGCCGAGATCTCCCGCGGCAAAACCGGCCGCATCTACGGTTCGCTCATGTCCATCCTGACCATCTGCAAAGGC
>Ga0265298_10001602_pt1 | contig 33450 bp, 34 predicted proteins | sample AusTroGonzalo_MG_3_FD_193486 | JGI IMG/M metagenome (GOLD analysis project Ga0265298, IMG submission 193486) | Bovine rumen microbial communities from tropical cattle in Woodstock, Queensland, Australia - Gonzalo_01 | ecosystem: Host-associated > Mammals > Digestive system > Stomach > Rumen ... | reverse complement strand
AACGAACTTGCCGCCGATGAATTAAATGCAGCTGTTGTTGATAATGACGATATTTTCTCCGGCAGAACTTCCATCGAAGGTTTTGATACGATTGACGAAGAAGAACCTATCTTGTTTAAGAGTAATGATACCTCTTTGTTCAGAGGCGAGCCGGAAAAAGAGCCGGAAGTTGCGGAAACAAAAGCTCAACCGCAAGAAACCGTTTCTCGTCCGAGCTTTATTGAAAGAGTTATCGGTTTGAGAGCTCACCGCAAAAACAATAACGAAGAAATCAAACGTCAGGAAGTCAGATTTTCTTCCTCAGATACCAAGACAGGCACCGACGATGATTTTGATTTGTCCGAGGAAGACTTAGATATTCCGGCCTTTCTCAGAAGAAAATAATTTGTATTGAATTAAAACTCCGCCGAGCAAAATCGGCGGATTTTTTTTGCTTATTTTTTATTTGTAAAAAAACACTTGCATTTAAAATTTAATTGAGTTATACAAAGCTTTGTTTGAGCTTAACAGGCTAAAAGGCATGCCTGCCGGCTCGTGTGTAATTCCAAAATTTATGAAAGGGAATAAAATGCCAAAATTAAAAACAAAGAAGGCCGCTGCCAAGCGCATCAGCGTTACCGGTTCCGGCAAATTAAAAAGAAATCACTCGTTCAAGAGACACCTTCTTTTTAACAAACCTACAAAACAAAAAAGACAAGCTCGCGGTTCTAAGATTATTTCTGCTGCGAACAAGTTCATCAAAAAGTTTTTACCGTTTATTTAAGAGGGAGGATAAGATATGTCTCGTGTTAAAAGAGGTTTAACGGCTCACGCTCGTCATAAGAAAATTTTGAATATGGCGAAAGGTTACAGAGGTCGTAACAAAAATGTATTCAGAGTTGCAGTAGAAAAAGTTGAAAAAGGTTTGCAATATGCTTACCGTGACAGAAAAGCAAAGAAAAGAAGTTTCCGTTCTTTGTGGATTCAACGTATCAATGCGGCAACACGTATCCATGATATGACTTATTCTCGATTTATCAGCGGGCTTATCAAAGCCGGTGTTGAACTGGATCGTAAAGTTCTTGCTGATATCGCTTTGAAACAGCCCGAAGCATTTGCTCAGTTGGTTGAAACTGCCAAAGCGGCTCTTAAGAAATAAGACAGATACAAAAATAAAACAAATCCGTAAAAAGAGTCGGCAAGGCCAGTTCCTCGCTGACTCTTTTTCATTTTAATACAAACAAAAGGTTGCTAAAGTTATGGAAAATTTAGATAGTTTGAAAAGTGAAGTTTTAGACGGTATCAAGACTTCTGCCGACCTGAAAACTCTTGATGAAATAAGAGTTTCCGTGCTCGGTAAAAAAGGTCGTCTGACCGAAATGATGAAGGGCTTGGGCGCTTTACCTTTAGAAGAAAAAATTGCCATGGGTAAAGGCTTGAATATCGTTAAAAACGAAATTGAACAGGCTTTGGATGCCCAAAAGAAGATTTTGGAAGAAAAAGCCCTAAACGAAAAATTGGCCGGTGAAAGAATAGATGTTACTTTGCCGGTACGTCCGGAAACTCAGGGACGTATTCACCCTATTACCAAAATTTATGAAGAAGTTGCCGCCATTTTCGGCGAAATGGGTTTTGATGTTGCCGACGGTCCGGATATTGAAGACCAATTTCATAACTTTAACGCACTTAATATGCCGAACAACCACCCGTCTCGGCAAATGCAAGACAGTTTCTATTTAAACGATAATCCGGAAAAACCGTTTGATATGGATACCGCCTATGTTATCCGTACCCAAACTTCGGGCGTGCAAATCCGTACCATGGAAAAGCAACAACCGCCTATCCGCATTATTTCAATGGGACGTACGTATCGTTCCGATTATGATGCCACCCACACACCGATGTTCCATCAGGTAGAGGGTTTGGTAATTGATAAAAACATTACCATGGCGAATCTCAAAGATTGCTTAAACCGTTTTGTTAAAACGTTTTTTGAAGTTGATGATTTGCCGGTGCGTTATCGCCCGTCTTATTTCCCGTTTACCGAACCTTCGGCGGAAATGGATATCGGTTGTCTGCGCACTAAAGATGAGCTTAAAATCGGTGCCGGCAAAGACTGGATGGAAATTTTGGGTTGCGGTATGGTTCACCCGAAAGTTCTGCTCGCCGGCGGAATTGACCCGAACGAATATCAGGGTTTTGCCTTCGGTATGGGTATGGACCGAATTGCCATGCTTAAATATGGTATTCCGGATTTAAGAACATTTTTCGAATCCGATGTACGTTGGCTCAAACACTACGGCTTTACTCCGCTTGATTTGTCATCTATGACAGGCGGATTAAGCGATAACGGAGGACTGGCACGATGAAATTCACTTTATCTTGGCTCAAAGAGCATTTAGAAACACAAGCTTCTATTCAAGAAATAGATGATACTTTAAACCGTATCGGTTTGGAAGTAGAAGAAATCGTTAATCCGGCGGCAAAGCTGAACGGCTTTATCACCGCTCGTATTGACAGCGTAGAAAATCACCCGGATTCCGACCACCTGCATTTGTTGTGCGTTAACGACGGCAGCAACAAATATCAGGTAGTTTGCGGTGCACCTAACGTAAAAGTCGGTTTAGTCGGTATTTTTGCGCCTGAAGGAACACTCATTCCGCTGTATAACGAAAAACTTACCCGTGCCAAAATTCGCGGTGTGGAAAGTTGCGGTATGATGTGCGCCGAAGATGAACTGGGTATCGGACAGGACCACAACGGCATTATCGAACTGCCGGAAAATACCCCGCTCGGATTGCCGGCCGCCGAAGTATTGAACATTGATCCGGTAATTGAAGTATCCATTACTCCGAATCGTGCCGAATGTTTGGGCGTACGCGGTATTGCCCGTGATTTGGCAGCTGCCGGATTGGGTAAAGTTAAGCCGCTCAATATTGTTAAAACTCCGGCTAAATTTGCCAACCCGATTAAAATAAACGTGGAATGTCCGGAAGAATGCCCGGTATATACGGGACGTTATATCAAAGGCGTTAATAATCATGCCGAAACCCCGAAATGGATGAAGGATCGTTTAAGCGCCATCGGTATGCACTCTATTTCTCCGCTTGTTGATATTACCAACTACATAAACTACGATTTGGCTCGTCCTTTGCATGTGTTTGATGCCGATAAATTAAAAGGCGGAATTACCGTACGTATGGCCAAATCGGGAGAAAAGTTTGTTGCCTTAAACGAAAAAGAATACGAATTGCCGGATTATGCCTTGGGTATTTGTGATGATGAAGGCGTACAATGCTTGGGCGGTATTATGGGCGGTTTGGAAAAAGGTTGCAGTGATGACACGGTTAACGTTTTGTTGGAATGCGCTTTATTCAAACCGGAATGTATTGCCAAGACCGGACGTCATTTACAAATTGATTCCGACTCCCGCTATCGCTATGAACGTTGGGTTGATCCTAAATCAAACATCAGCGGCTCGGATTATGCCACCGCACTCATTTTGGAAATCTGTGGCGGTGAAGCTTCCGAACTGACTGTCGTAGGTTCCGAAAATATAGCTCCGCAAGTGGCTTATCTTCGTCCGGAACGTTTGGAAAGCTTTATCGGTATGCCGGTAAGCGCCGAAAAATCAATGGAAATATTACGCAATTTAGGCTTTGAAGTTTCCTTGGAAAACAGCAAAATCAAGGCTGTTTCGCCGAGTTGGCGCGGTGATATTGAGGGCGAACATGATTTGGTTGAAGAAGTTGTCAGAATGATCGGACTTGATGAAATCCCGACAGCACCTTTGGCCAATAACATATTCCCGAAGCAAATTTTGACTCCTGCTCAACACAATGCCATGATTATCAAACATGAGTTGGCTTCGCGCGGAATGTATGAAACGGTTACCTGGAGCTTTGCCGACAGTGATGTTGCTAAATATTTCCGCAAAGGTAAAGAGCCTATTTTGTTGCAAAACCCGATTGTTAAAGAGCTTAACGAAATGCGTCCGTCAATTTTGCCTAACCTGCTGACGGCAGTTAAAAACAATATGGCACGCGGATGTTCCAGTATTGCCTTGTTTGAAGTCGGACCTGATTTCACCGGACGTAATCCGGGAGAACAATATACTTCCGCTTCCGGTATCAGAGCCGGTCAAACCGCCAAAAAAGATTGGACTGGATCGGCACGCGCATACGATGTATTTGATGTTAAAGCCGATGCTCTGGCCGTTATAGCGGCGGCAAAAGGTCCGTATGAAAATCCGCAAATTACGACAGACGCTCCGGATTATTATCATCCGGGACGTTCGGGTACCATCCGTTTGGGCAAAAACGTTTTGGCATACTTCGGAGAAATTCATCCGAGTATTTTGAAGGCTATGGATATTAAAACTCGCGTAATGGCTTTTGAGGTTAATGTAAATAATATCCCGTTGCCACGTCAAACTCACGGAAAAGCTCGTAAGAAGTTGGGACTTTCGGCATTTCAACCGGTTGATAAAGATTTGGCCTTTGTAGTGAACAAAGACGTAAACGCCGCCGCAATTATCGCCGCCGCCAAAAATGCGGACCGCGAACATATAACGGACGTTCGTATCTTTGATATTTATGAAGGTGAGAATCTGCCGCAAGGTAAAAAATCGGTGGCAATCGGCCTAACCTTCCAACCGATAGAACAGACTTTCACCGATAAGGATATTGAAAATCTGATGAATAAAGTTATTGTTGAAGTCGGTAAAAAAACCGGCGGTGAACTGAGATAGGAGAAACAAAATGGCAATGAAAACAACCCGCAAGCAAAATTATCCGGCTTGGTATCAAGATGTGGTATCCGAAGCGGATATGGCAGAAAACTCGGTATCTCCGGGTTGTATGGTGGTTAAAGCTTGGGGCTACGGAATTTGGGAACGCATACAACGCGTTTTAGACGAACAAATTAAGGAAACCGGACACGAAAACTATTATTTTCCGATGTTCATTCCGCTGTCATTTTTCCAAAAAGAAGCCGACCACGTGGAAGGCTTTGCCAAAGAAATGGCAGTGGTTACCCACTCTCGTCTTATTAACGAAGACGGTAAATTAAAGCCGTCATCTCCTTTGGAAGAACCGTTAATCGTGCGCCCTACCAGTGAAACAATTATCGCCGACTCTTTCTCCAAGTGGGTGAAGTCTTACCGCGACTTGCCGATTTTGCTTAATCAATGGGCAAACGTGGTACGTTGGGAAATGCGCCCTCGCCTGTTTTTGCGCACTCGTGAATTTTTGTGGCAGGAAGGACACACCGTACATGCCACTCCGAGCGAAGCGGAAGAAGAAACCAAGCGTATGCTCGAAGTATATAAAAACGTTTCGGAAAATGCTTTGGCCATGCCTGTATTACAGGGACGTAAGCCGGAGCACGAAAAATTTCCGGGCGCGATTGATACCTATTGCATAGAAGCCATGATGCAGGACGGTAAAGCCTTGCAAGCCGGAACTTCACACTTTTTGGGGCAGAACTTTGCCAAGTCCGCCGACATAAAATTTGTTAATGCCAATAATGAGCCGGAATATGCTTACACCACATCGTGGGGCGTTTCCACTCGTTTAATCGGCGGAGTGATTATGTCGCACGCCGATGACAACGGTATGGTGGTACCGCCGCATATTGCTCCGTACCAAATCATTTTTGTGCCGTTGATTAAAAAGGAAGAAGACCGCGAAAAAGTTATGGCTCACGTTGCCAAACTGCAAAACGCTTTGAAAGGCAAAACCGCATTCGGCGAAAAAATCCGCCTCAAGGTTGATACTCGTGATAAACCGAGCGTTGATAAGGTTTGGGAGTGGATCAGAAAAGGTGCACCGATGGTTTGCGAAATCGGCGCTCGTGATGCGGATTCCGACGGCTTAATGGTTAAAGAGCGTATATTCTTCGGTTTGCCGGAAGGCAAGAAAATTATGAAAAGCGAAGAGTTTGTTGCTCAAGCCGGCGAACGCTTAGAATTCTTGCAAAAAGAAATGTTTGAGCGCGCACAAAAACGTTTGAACGATAATATCCGTACCGATATTACCACTCCGGAAGAATTTGCCGCCTATTTTGCCAACTCCAACGAGTGGATTGAAGACGACAAACAAGGCAAAGTTGCTTTTGTACGCGGGAAATGGTGCGGAGATCCGGCCAGCGAAGAAATTTTGAAATCAATGAAAATTACTATTCGCTGTCTGCCGTTTGATCAGAGCGGTACAACCGGAAAATGTTTATTGACCGGCAAAGATGCCACACTTGACGTGATTTACGCCCGCTCTTATTAAAGCGATATCAGCGTAAACAATAGTCCGCCGTTAATCACGGCGGATTTTTTTATCATCGCAAAATAAAAATATTGACAAAAAAAGGAAATATGTATAAATTGAAGATACGTTCATATATTTTAACTCTTATTTACACAATTATGATGAAGAAAAACTTTAGTTGGAAGAGCGTGCTGTACCTCAGTATTGCTTTGTGTATGTCAGCAGGACTGATTTTCTTTTGCGGTTTCTTTACCGCCAATATGGACAGTCTGCGTGAGTATCACCCCCTCGTTTTGAACGCTTTTGCCTGGACCGGACTTGCCGGAAGCATTCTGTTCTATGTTTGGGCAATCCCGTACGTCTTAAGATTTATCGGAGGGATCATAAGGTACTATCGCTACCGTTTCTGCTATTGATACAATCTTTTCCACACAAAAAACACCCGATAAAAAATCATCGGGTGTTTTTTTGGTTTTAAAAACGCTTTTATTAAAAGTCTAACGCCTTACGGTAAGTTTCAACCACAACTTCCTGTTCATCGCGATCGGCAGCGTTCATTTTGCGCAATTTCAAAATGGTACGCATAGCCTTAACATCAAAACCGGCACTTTTGGCTTCGGCAAAAATATCGCGAATATCACTTTGCAATTCTCTTTTTTCTTCTTCCAAACGTTCAATTCTTTCAATCAACGAACGCAATCTGTCGGCGGCAACTCCGCCCACTTCGGTATTTACTTTGTTTTCATCTACCATTATTTTTCTCCCATAATAAAAAATGTTTATGCTTTTTTATCAAACAAAATTAAATTTGGCAAGCGGTAAATTTTTAAAAAGATTTCTTTTAAATAACCACTTGTTAATCTATCAACTATATATAATTTATGTATAGACAATTTAAGATGAGGAAAAACTATGCCTACGGATACACATACAAAAATTCTGGCCACGATAGGCCCGTCAACCGCCACACCGCAAATGATTGAGAAATTGATAAAATCAGGTGTTGATGCTTTTCGCTTTAACTTTAGTCACGGAACTCATGAAGAGCACGCCGAACGTTTGCAAACGGTGCGCAAGCTCTCCGAAAAATACGGTCGCCATTTAACTGTGGTTGCCGATTTGCAAGGACCAAAGCTTCGCGTCGGAACTTTCAAGGCCGATAAAGTTTTGTTGCAAAAAGGACAGACTTTTGTTTTGGATATGAAAAATAAGCCGGGTGACGAAAACAGAGTTCAGTTGCCGCATAAAGAGATTTTTGAAGCACTTAAAGCCGGCGACAGATTGTTGCTCAATGACGGAAACATTGAACTGGAAGTTTTGGAAAACAAAAACTATGTTGCCACGACTAAAGTAAAAGTCGGCGGTTATTTGTCAGCTCACAAAGGTGTTAACTTGCCTAACGTAAAATTACCGATTAACGCCATTACCGAAAAAGATAAAAAAGACCTCAAATTTGCCTTGTCGCAAGGTGTTGATTGGATATGTCTGTCATTTGTGCAAAGTGTTTCCGATGTACGTATGGCGCGCAAACTCGTAGGCGATAAAGCTTGGATTATTTCCAAATTGGAAAAACCGAGCGCAGTTGACGAGTTGGAAGATATTGTCAAAGAATCCGACGGTATTATGGTGGCACGCGGTGATTTGGGTGTGGAATGCCCTATTCAAACCGTACCGGTGTTGCAAAAAAAGATTGTAAAAACCTGTCGTAAATATGCCCGTCCGGTTATTGTGGCAACGCAAATGTTGGAATCCATGATAAACAATCCGACACCGACCAGAGCCGAAGTTTCGGATGTTGCCAATGCTGTGTTTGACGGAGCCGATGCCGTTATGCTTTCGGCCGAAACCGCGGCCGGCAGCTATCCGGCAGAAACCGTAAAGATGATGCACCAAATCATCACTCAGGTTGAAAATGATGCTTCTTATTATACTCGTGTTCAATATGATAAGGACTTATCCGACTGCGACGATATGGCCGATGCCATAACTTATGCCGCCTGTGAAATGTTGGAAGTCATTCCGCATATGGCCGGTGTAGTAACATACAGTGCCAGCGGATTTACCACCCTTTCCATGGCAAGAGAACGTCCGAGCCGTCCGATTTTGGCCATTACGCTGAACGAAACGGTTGCTCGTCGTCTTGGCTTGTTATGGGGTGTTAAAGCGTTTGTAAATCCGCAAGTATTCAAAAACTTTACCGGACTTGAAGAAACCGCACAGGCTACCGCACGTGAAGCCAAAATCGGCAAGAAAGGCGATTATTTGGTAATAACCGCCGGCTATCCGATCGGGCTTAAAGGTATGACCAACCTGATATATACGACCAAGTTGTAATAAATGAAAAAACGGAGTTTTCAAACTCCGTTTTTTTAAGCAAAATATTTGAATACCATCCAAACAACCACGCTGGCCATCAATCCGGCACAGACATCGTCCATCATTACACCGTAGGCGTTTTTCATTTTGGAATCGAACCATTTAACCGGCCCCATTTTGCATATATCAAAGAAACGGAAAGCCGCCAAGCCGACAAGATATATCCACCACAATTCGGTGTTGTGATGCAAATTATCGGCTACCAAAACAAATGCCAAGAGCTGTCCGGCAACCTCATCAATAACCACTTTGCCGGGATCTTTATCTTCTTGTCCGCTGATAACGACATCGGTTGCCGCTATACCTATAATCGTAACGATAATTGCCGCAACCAAAATGCCGTATAAACCGAAAAAATAGGCCAAGGCAAAGGCAAGCGGAACGGTACCGATTGAGCCTACCGTACCCGGTGCTTTCGGCGACAATCCCAAACCGAAATAAGTTGCAATAACAAGAGCTAATTTCTTTGACATATTTTCATCCTTTCATCTATGTTTATTTTTTTAGCGCAAGTTGGAAATGTTGGCAAACGATATTATATTTTTTACACAAAGTTAAAACTTTGGCGTTAAAACCAAATATCATTAATTTAAGGAGGAAATATGATGGCATTGAAAAGAATAGCATTGTTGCTGACTATTATCGGCGGTATCAACTGGGGTTTAGTCGGGGCATTTAAGTTCAATTTAGTGGAATTTTTATTCGGATTTGCACCGCTCGTTGTACCTGTTATCTATATAGTTGTGGGTATTTGCGCTTGCTATTCCCTGTTTGCATATATGATAAAATAAGAATATTTATGCTATAATTCCCCCCGATGTCTTTTAGTTGATGTCGGGTATTTTTTTATCTTTTGCAATCATATATACAAAACGGAGGTTTCAGGTATGATTGTAAATGATAAAATGCAACAAGGTTATGAATACGAATATAAGGCACCGCCGGGAGAAAATTTTGCTCGCGGTTTTGAACCGGAAATGACACCTAAACAGATGTTGGAGCTTGGTGTTTTTGAGGGACATTATTTGAACGATTGTCAAAATGAATTTCCCGCCGATTGGTTTACAAAAGCAAAACTGTCACCGCAAAAACCGGATGCCGAGATTAATTGTTTTAAGATAAAATCACGGATGTCGTTGCAGGAGTGGCAAAAACGAGGTTGGATAGTCGGTCCCGACCCGCGCGGTTGGTTTCAGTGGTATTGCCGTTATTATATGGGACGCAGGCTCGGTGAAATTGATGATTGGCAAATCAAGCGTTGGAAGGCATTTGAACGCCATGCCTCACAAATTCGCCATAACTGTTTTGCTTTTGATTTGGATTGTCGCCGCCGCCAACGTCAGGCCCTATTACAGTGGGCATACAACCCGTTTTTTTAACGGGCGCAATATTTTTACTTTGCAAAATAATTTATTTATCCTATAATTGCTACGAACTTGCAGTTATGGGAGAAGGACTAATGGAAACCAGAAAATTTGAAGCGGCCGAGAAGAAGCGCAGCGGTTGTTGTAATTGTGCGCAATCGGTAATTTGCACATATTGCGACAAGGCCGGCATAGATGAACAAACCGCGCTTAATATCGGCAATTCTTTTGCCGCCGGTATGGGTAATATGGAAGGTACGTGCGGCGCCTTGGTCGGTGCCGGCGTGGTACTGGGTTTGGTTAATAAAGATAAGGCCAAATCAATGAAAGATATGCGGCAAATTATGACCAAATTTCAAGAACGTAACAAAACAACTCAATGCAAAACATTAAAAGGTGTAGAAACACAAAAAATCATACGTGAGTGCCCGGATTGTGTTGCCGATGCGTGCGAATTTTTAGAAGAAATCATTAACGGATAACGAACTATGGAAAAAGAACAGGAACAAAAAATATATGATGAGGCCATAGATTTTTTCGGGGTGACTTCACAAAAAATCATGGTAATTGAAGAAATGTCCGAGCTGACTAAAGAGTTATGCAAGGAATTGCGTAACCGAGGAAATGTGGAGCAAATCGCCGATGAATTGGCAGATGTGGAAATTACCCTGGCACAAATAAAAATGATTTATGATATTCATCAAAAAGTTGAAGAACATAAGGACTTTAAATTACGACGTTTTGCAAAAAATATGGCAGAACTCAAAAAAGAAAAGCAGGCAAAATAGCCTGCTCTTTTTTAAGCGGTAAACTATCTTCCCTGTTTACCTAATTTCGCCTTTACTTTCGGATTGTTCATATCCAAAGTTTTGCTGTTGCTCCTTTCCGCTTTTTTGGCTGTCAGCAAAACATAACTGTACGGTTCCAGACTATAGGTACCGTTGTCATTGATTTTCTTATGTTTTCCGGCCGTATCAAAAAGCAAAGTCCACGCCTGCTTATTCGGTGCTTCCGGCAACTTAAAATCAACCACGCCATAAGTATTTCCGCACATGATAATCATAAAGTCATCATCAACATTGTTTTTGGACTGCGGATTTTTGGAAACTTCGCCGCCCTTGCCGTTAATAACGCAAGCCAAAATATGATTGAATTGATTATTCCAATCACCGCCCTGCATTTCTTGTCCGTCCGGACGTATCCACTCAATATCTTTGCGACCGTTGGACGGTACTTTCTCACCGGAGAAAACATCCAAATTGGCAAAAGTAGGATGTTGAGCTCTCAATGCGGTCAGCTTACGAATATGAATATACAAATCCTGTTGTTCTTTGGAAAAGTTCTTCCAATTAAGCCATGTCAAATCATTATCTTGGCAATAAGCATTGTTATTACCTCTTTGGGTGCGGGCAATTTCATCACCGGCGCAAATCATCGGCACACCGCGCGATAAAATATTTGCGGCCATCATTGATTTAAGACGGCGAAAAGCAATTTCCCGATTAGGCGAAACCGACGAGTGATTATTGTTATTTCCGTCATTATTGTTTTCATTATTGGCCCAGTTATTCTTTTCGTTGTAATTTACCACATCATAAGCGGTAAATCCATCGTGAGCGGCAATATAACGAATATATTTTGAAGTCGGTTGTCCGTACCATAAACCTTCTCCGCCGGAAATATGTCCGGCCAATTCCGGTACTACCCACTCATCACCGCGATAAAAACGACGAATAGCCGCTTCATGTTTATCGTTCCACTCCATCATACCGTCCATTTGTCCGCGGTAATATCCGCCCAGCGCGCTCCACGGTTCACCGCTGATTTTAATACCGTAATCTTGCGATAACTTCCGCACCGTTTGCATAAACTGACCGTTAACATCAAAGCGGGTTTCTCCATTTAAGGCGCAATCTCCGGCCAAATCAAAACGGAAACCGTCCACACCCATGTCCTTAATAAAATAGCTGAGCGAATCTTTTAACAGACGTTCGGTTATCGGAGTATTTGTGTTAATGCTGTTTTTGCAACCGGTTGTATCAATAAAATATCCCTCCGGCGTCAAGCGGTAATAATTAGGCGCATCCAAACCTTTATAGGATATCAAATTATGTTCGGCTCCGAATTCTCCGCTGTGATTATACACAACGTCAAGTCCCACTTCTATTCCGGCCTTATGCAGTTCATTAACCATATTCTTGAAATCTTCACGCGTACCGTAGCGCTTATCCAAAGCAAAATGATTTATCGGATTATATCCCCAATAATCACTCAAACCCTTTTCTTTTTTGAGTTGTAAGCCGCCGCAAGTAGTAGTTACCGGCATAAGTTCCAGATGAGTAATCCCTAACGATTTAAGATATTGAATAACTTCAGGTTGAGCAAAGGCCTTAAATTTACCCTTTACGTCTTCCGGCAAATCGGGATGAACTGCGGAAAAGCCCTTTACATTGGCTTCATAAATAATCGTATCTTTCCACTCGGTATGCGGTTTTTTATGCAAATACGGATATTTTTTGGCATCTTCTTTAGGGTCATCAAATACCACAACCGATTTCGGCACGGCATACGCGCTGTCAATGTTGTTGGTTAAAGCCAACGCCGGATCTTCCCAATCTTTGATGGAAGAAGATAAATCTTTGGCAAACGGATCAATCAATAACTTATTCGGGTTGAAATACAATCCTTTTTGCGGTGCAAACTCTCCGTAGGCACGATAGCCGTATTTTTGACCGGCCTTTATGTTAGGTAAACTCACTGACCAAACATTATTTTCATCTTTTTGCAAAGGTATTCTGCTCTCTTTTTTCTCGCTCTCATCAAACAAACACAACTCTATTTTATCCGCGTGTTCGGAAAATACCGAAAATTTAACTTCTTTATTATTTTTGCTGACGCCCAACGAAAAATCTTTTGCCATGATACCCCCATATATTAAATTTTGTGCAATTTTGGCAAAATATAACATAAAAAAAGGGACTTGTCAACGAGCAAGTCCCATCCTTATCAATCGATAAATGATATTTCTATGCTTTCTCTTTGAGTAAATGATTTTGCGCAAAAATTATAATTACCAACAACGGTAAAAACATTTCCGAGCTTTCTTCGAGTAGCGACCATATATCAATAAAATCGCGCGGTAATTCTTCTAAATTGTGCATATGCTTCCAGTTGGCCGGAAAACGGTCGGCAAACTTGGCAAACACCAACACGGTGCAAAAAGTGGCAATAGACCAGGTTACCGTATTCATTTTGAAAAACGACACAACCAAATGTTTGGCATATTTGACAGCCAAATAAATAAGCGCACCGAATATAATCAGCAACACCGCACCGTAAATGATTTTCTCCGACAGCGGGTTGTTCGGATTTAAGAAAAAGCGCGACTTAAACGGGGTGGTATCGGTGTTCGTCAAATGGTGTTGAATGCCGGCTTCGCGCAACAAGGCCGCAATACCGAGTACAAAATAAATTGCCCAACACAACATTTTATCTTTGAAATCTTTAACAAAATACAGCATGGCAATCAGCATAAGCGCATAGCCGGTATAGGTGGCAATATCAATTATTGCTCCGTCAACCGTGATTGCAAATTTCTGTTCCGGAAAAAACACCAAAACAACGGCCAAAATTATCCCCCACAACACACAATAAAAAACCGGTGCAAACAGCGGAGATAAGAAAAACTTTTTCATTTTTGAACATCCTTTATTGTTATCATTACAAGGGTTATAGCAAATTTTTTTATAAAATTAAAGCGGAAAATAAAAATGTCAACCAAACACACAAATAAAAATATTGCAAATTTTTGTTTTTTGGTTATAAGAGAGCATAATTTGAATTTATCAAGAGGAAAAAATGCCAGAAAATATTAATCCGCGCAAAACTTTTGCGATTATTTCACACCCGGATGCCGGTAAAACGACTTTGACCGAAAAGCTGTTGTTGTTCGGAGGTGCAATTCAGCAAGCCGGTGCCGTAAAGGCCAGAAAAGAAGATCGCAAAGCGCACTCCGACTGGATGAAGGTGGAACAGGAGCGCGGTATTTCCGTTGCATCATCGGTAATGAATTTTGAATATGAAAATATCACCTTCAACTTGTTGGATACACCGGGACACGAAGACTTTTCCGAAGATACTTATCGCGTGTTGACCGCCGTGGACTCGGCCGTAATGGTTTTGGACTCGGCCAAAGGTATTGAAGCGCAAACAAAAAAATTGTTTGAAGTTTGCAGACTGCGCAATATTCCTATTTTAACCTTTATCAACAAACTTGACCGCGAAGGCTTGGATCCGTTTGAACTCTTGGATGATATTGAAAATACTTTGGCATTGGAGGCAACACCGGCAAGTTGGCCGATCGGCAGCGGTAAAGATTTCTTGGGTTGTTATGACCTGTTGAACGACCGCCTTATTTTGATGAACAAAACCGGTGATAAATCACAGATAAATGATGTAATAGAAACCTGTAACGGTCTTGATGACGAAAAACTTGATAAATTGCTTCCGGCTCATGCGGTTGCCAAACTGCGCGAGGATGTACAGATGGTGCGTGAGCTTTGTCCGGCCTTTAACTTGGAAGACTACCTTTCGGGAGCTTTAACACCGGTATTTTTCGGCAGTGCCGTAAACAATTTCGGTGTGCGTGAAGTTTTGGGCGGATTACACAGCTTTGCCCCTACTCCGCGTCCGCAACCGAGTGCCGAAAGAATTGTTAATGCCGATGAAAATAAAGTTACCGGATTTATTTTCAAAATTCAGGCCAATATGGACCCGAAACACCGCGACCGTATTGCCTTTATGCGAATTTGTTCCGGCCACTTCAAACGCGGTATGAGCTTGTTGCAAGTACGTACCGGTAAAGAGATTAAAATTCAAACTCCGGTAATGTTCTTGGCTCAAGAGCGTGAACTGACCGAAGATGCATACGCCGGAGACATTATCGGTATTCCGAATCACGGACAACTTAAAATCGGTGATACTTTGAGCGAAGGCGAAAAAATCCATTACACCGGTATTCCGAGCTTTGCGCCCGAACTTTTGAAATCGGTACGTCCGAAAGACCCGCTCAAATCAAAACATCTTGCCAATGCTTTGCAACAAATTGCCGAAGAAGGCGGAGCCAGTATTTTTAAGCCTGTCAACGGTGCCGAATATATTGTCGGCGTGGTCGGAGTGTTGCAATTTGAAGTGATTGCCGACAGACTGCGTACCGAGTTTAACATTGATGTTATATTTGAACCGACACAATACTTTACCGCTCGTTGGTTGAGCTGTGAAGATAAAAACATTTTGGAAAAGTTCTGCACTGCCAACACTTTCAACATTGCCGAAGATTATGACGGTTCAAAGGTGTTTTTGGCACGCAACGCCTGGCATTTGGGTAAAGCAAAAGAAGATTTCCCGCAAATCGAATTGCATAAAACAAGAGAACAGAGTTTTTAAGCGGATAAATAAGGCTATACACTTGCATTTTCGTAAAAAGCTCTTATAGTGTTTTTATTGCCGAACTTAGGGAGATTTGCAAGTGAAGTTTATGATGGCATTGATATACGCTTTGGCAGCGGCTCTGCTTATGGGGCTGTTGGGCGTTTATTTTTATTTCAGTGTCGTACAACGGCAATCTGCAAGCCCTGATGATGAAACAATAGCCAATATTGCGCTTTTGCTTTTTGTTAATGCTGTTTTGGTGTTTTCGCTTATTTTAGTTTGGTTGGAAAGCCTGCCGGACGAAGCCGCAAAAAGTCCTTTGGAAAAGTACATAGATGAAGTGAAAAACGAAAAAGTTGAAGAAACCGCTTCTTCCGCCGATTTGGAACCCGTGTTGCAAAGACTCAATCAAATCAGTCAATCACTGTCCATGACCAACAAAACACTCAATTTGGGCTTGGAAAGATTAAGCACTCGTATTGATGAAGTGGAAAATGCTTCGCTGGACAGGATAATTAATCGCAATAATGAGGATACAACAAGGACCGAGCCTGAACAGGAACCGCTGCAAGAAGGCGAACAACACCCCGAATTATCACAAATTTTTAATGATGAATTGGCGCAAACTCTCTCCGGTTTGGAGATTATGCAAGATACTCCTTCCGAGCCGCAAACCGCCAAAGAAGTCATTGATGAAATAGATTTAGATACTTTACTTAACGAAATTAATAAAAAATAAAAGGTTTTACCCCTATTTTAATATTATAATACAGCCGGATAACCGCAAAAATCTGTTGCAATTTCCGACGGTCTATTATATTGTGCGTCATATTTTACGGACTTAAAGAAAGGATTTATTTATGCTCAACCCGAAAAACAACGCGGCGTTTATGCGTGCAAACGTTTTAACGCAAGTTGCGAAAAGCTTTATACAAAACGATTTCAAAGATATTGATAATGTTGTTGACAGCATTATTCCGGATGGTGCCAAAGTTATGCGCGGCTCACATGAACGGGATAAACAGGTTGCAAAACAGCAATGTCTTGCCGCTATGGGATTTACTCCGTGCGAAGTTGCCGAAGAAGCCACTTTGTCAGAAATGGCTAAAAAAGCATTGCAACGCGAAAAGCCTGAAATTGCCACGGTGTCGGTTATGCCGCACGCTTGTGCAGCCTGTATGAAATCTCGTTACACGGTTACCGATATGTGCCGTGCCTGTTATGCTCGCCCTTGTGAAGTTAATTGCCCTAAAAAAGCTATCAGTGTTGATAAAAAAGCCTTCATCAATCAGGAAGCTTGCATAAAGTGCGGTCTTTGTCACGCTAACTGCCCTTACGGAGCCATCAACAAAGCACCGGTTCCGTGTGAAGACGCTTGTCCGGTCGGTGCCATAAGCAAAGATGAAAACGGTTTTGAGCATATTGATTACAACAAATGTATTTCTTGCGGAAAATGTCTGCTCTCTTGTCCTTTCGGAGCTATTGTCCATAATTCGCAAATCATAGACGTACTTAAAGCAATCAAAAATCCGAACAAAAAGACCGTTGCCATGCTTGCACCGGCAGTTATCGGACAGTTCGGTAACGATTTGGGTAAAGTTATATCCGCTTTCAAAAAATTAGGTTTTGACGAAGTGGTGGAAGTTGCACAAGGTGCCGATGTTACTACTACGACGGAAGCCGCCGAGTTTATAGAGCGTATGGAAGAAGGTGCCAAGTTTATGACTACCTCATGCTGTCCGGCATGGATGGCCGCCGCCGATAAGCATATACCGGAAATCAAACCGTATATTTCCAATTCCGGCAGTCCGATGTATTACATTGCCGAGATTGTCAAGAAACAATGGCCGGATTATGTTTCGGTGTTCGTGGGTCCGTGTTTGGCCAAACGTTTGGAAGCCGAAAAAAATCCTAACGTAGATTGTGTATTGGTGTTTGAAGAAGCACAAGCTCTGTTTGATGCCGCCGATATTAAAGTTGCCGAAATGCCGGCCGATACCTTTGCCGTGGAAGCTTCCGCCCAAAGTCGTCGTTATCCGTTATCGGGCGGAGTTGCAGGTGCCGTTGCTTTTGTTATCGGTGACAAAGCCGAATACAAACCGGAACGCATAGACGGCTTAAATCCGGAAGCAATCAAAAAGCTTAAACGCTATGCCACCACCGCTCCTGCCGATATCAATATGGTAGAAGTAATGTGTTGCGAAGGCGGATGTATTGCCGGTCCGGGAACAATATGTATGGCCAAGAAGGGTGCCGTATTGGTTGAAAATTATGTTAAAACAAGTCCGGATATAGAGAGATAAAATGGAAAAAACATCTTCATTAAAATTGGCGCAGATTTTAGGGTGCACAAACACCAAACCGGTTGCGGCGGAAATAGATAATATTTCTACCGACAGCCGCAAAATTAATCAAAATTCATTGTTTATCGCCTTAAAAGGTGAACGTTTTGATGCGCATGATTTTGTGAAAGATGTAATTGCCAACGGTTGCCCGCTCGCTGTTGTTGATCACTTGATTGACGGCATACCTGCCGAACGCCAACTCGTGGTGGAAGATACTTTGCAGGCATACGGTAAAATCGGAGCTTACAATCGCAGTTTGTTCAAAGGTACGGTTATCGGATTGACCGGCAGTGCCGGAAAAACCACCACCAAAGAAGAAATTGCCTTTTTGCTTTCCAAATTTGCACCTACCTATGCTACCGGCGGCAATCATAACAACGCTGTCGGAGTACCGCAAAGCTTATGCGAAATGGACATGACGGCACGTTATGCCGTGATTGAGATGGGTATGAGCGCCAAAGGCGAAATATCGTATCTAACAAATTTGGTAAAGCCGGATATCGCACTTGTTACCAATGTTTATCCGATGCATATTGAATTTTTTGAAAATTTTGAAGGTATCGCCCGCGCCAAAGCGGAAATCTTTGAAGGTATACCGCAAAACGGTATTGCCCTCATAAATGAAGACACCAATTTTGCGCCTTTGTTGAAGGAAATTGCCGCAAAACACACTTCCGATATCAGAACTTTCGGAAAGTTGCACCACCCTATAGCCGAATTCACCACTCAAGAAGAAGGCGAGCAATACATTTATAACGCTTGGGCGGCATTGAGCGTGGTGGAAGCTTTGGGCTTAGACGTACAAAAAGCCGCATTGTATGTTAAAGATTTCGGAGCATTGGAAGGACGCGGCAAACGCCATACCTTAAACATTGCAAACGGCACTTATACATTGATTGATGACAGCTATTCCGGTCAACCGGAAGCAATGATTATGGCAATTAACAATTTGAACAAAGCAAAGTGTACAGGTCGTAAGATTGCCGTGTTGGGAAAAATGGCGGAGTTAGGCAACACCTCAAAAGCCCGTCATCAGGAAATCGGCAAGATTTTAGCGCAAAGCGACATTGATATTGTTGTCGGTGTATGTCCGGAAACTCGGGATATGTTGCAACAACTGCCGACAAACAAACAACAATACTATTTTGACAATAAAGACGGAGTGGCCGAATTTTTACAAAATAAACTCTTGCAAAACGGCGATACAATCCTTATAAAGGGAGCAAGGTATTCGTCACAAGTTTATAAAATAACCGAAGAATTGATAAAAAGAGGGAAAACGTTATGAAATGTCCTTTTTGCGGATGTGAAGAAACGCAGGTAAAAGATTCGCGCAACACCGATGACAACACTTCGGTGCGTCGTCGTCGCGAGTGTCCGGAATGCGGTTCGCGCTTTACCACTTTTGAGCGTGTACAGTTGCGAGAGCTGATTGTAATTAAGAAAAACGGTGAAAAAACGTTGTTTGACCGTGATAAATTGGCAAAGTCCATATCTTTGGCCGTGCGGAAACGTCCTATTTCATCGGAACGTGTGGAAAAAATAGTCAATTCGTTGCAACGTCGTTTTGAAAGTTCCGGCGAAACGGAAATCAGTACTACCACCATCGGCGAGTGGGTTATGGAAGCCTTGTCGCATTTGGATAATATTGCCTATATTCGTTTTGCCTCGGTTTATAAGGATTTCCGCAATTTGAACGATTTGAAAGATTTTGTGGCAACCATTGAAAAGTTGACGACTGAAGATAAAAATACAAAAATAGAGGATAAATAAAATGAGCAAATTTATATCTCCTAAAATCAAAATGAAATCAAGTGCCCGATTGGCTTCGGTACAGGCTAATTACATGATTGCTTTAAGCAAACTTTCGGTTGATGAAGTAATTGAAGATTTTGTGCAAGGTAAAGTCGGCCGCGTTGCCATTGAAGAAGGAGAAAACGAGGCAGAAGAAAAATTTGTGGAATTGGGCCCGATTGATACCGAATACTTTGAAAAATTGGTACGCGGCACGCAATCTCGCAAAGAAGAATTGGAAAAATCGCTCAATCAATTTTTGCACGGTGAATGGTCTTATGATAAGATGAACACCATGATGCAATCTCTGTTGTTAAGTGCCATTTATGAAATAACCTCAACTACCGATGTTGACGTTAAAGTGTTGATACAGGAATATGTTGATTTGGCTTATGCATTTTTCAGCAAGAACGAGCCGAAAATGATAAATGCTTTATTGGATCAAATCGCTCACACAGTCAGAGGATAATATATGTCAGTTTTGAAGTTGTACGAATATCCGGACGAAGTATTACGTCAGAAATGCGAAAAAGTCAGCAAAGTTGATGATGACTTGCGCCGTTTTTTGGACGACATGTTAGAAACAATGTATGTTGACAAAGGTTGCGGTTTGGCGGCTCCGCAAGTGGGAGTTACCAAAAGAATCATAGTGGTTGACGATAACCCGAGTGATGACGACAAATCGGCACGTAACCCGATGTATTTGGTTAATCCGGAAATTATTTGGCGCTCCGAAGAAAAAGTGTTGTTTAACGAAGGTTGTTTGTCATTACCGCAACAACGAGCCGAAGTGGAACGTCATGAAAGAGTGCGCGTACACTACATTGATTATAACGGTGACGAGCGGGAAATTTTGGCCGATGACTTATTGGCCATAATTTTGCAACACGAAATAGACCATTTGGACGGCATATTATACATTGACCACCTGAGCCGTCTGAAGCGCACTCGCCTGCTGAATAAATTAAGTAAATTCCGCGAAGAAGAAAGCAGAGATAAAAAAGAATAAAAAAAAACAAACCTCCCGCAATTTTGGGGAGGTTTGTTTTTTAATTTCAGTGAGATTCGTTGATTTCACCGCCTGCGGCAGCTTTAAGCGCCGACAAATCTTGAGCTTCACTTATGTTCTCATAATTCTCAAGGGTGAAGTTCTCCACCTTGATTTCTTCTCTTTGGCCGCCGAAAAAACTCTCGGTCTTTTCAATACTCACGGCAATATGGTCACCTTCACGGAGACTGCGGACAACTGCGGCCGTCTTAGTTTCATAATCGTAGCCGTTCCAGTATCCTACGTCCACGCAAATCTTGTGAGAGACATTGATGCTGACATCGTTAAGCAGGTCGTACTTTTTGTACGCCGACAGACGAATATGCGCACCGTTACGATCCGTACACACATGTTCAACAGTACCACAGAACCTTAATGACAGAACCTTTTTCATAAGCTGTTTGTTTTAAGTAATACAATATAATGGATTTCTTCATAATTATCAAAGACATCCGTATGTAACATATTTTAGCGTAATTTGCAATAAAAAAACTTTATACTCAATGGGACAGATAAAACTTATCATATATCTTGGCAAATATAATGTTGGTATAAACAAAAATGGTTGTGCTGACGGTATAATCCAACCAACTTTGGCAATTCCATGCCTTGTCCAAATAAGCTGCGATTGCTTCCGGAAACAGTAACATGGCAGAAATTATCACAAATGCCCAATAATTACCTTTAGCACGATTTTGCACCTTTTTAAACGAAGCATTTTTGCCGCGCAATGACGAAATCCATGCCAAATAAGGTTTGCATATTAAAACCGGTGCCACAAGGGCAAATATTCCGTAGGCAATCAACACAAACTTTAACGGTGCCGACGCATCACCCTTGGATGACATGGCCCCGAACACCGACAGATAATTTTCGTAAATATCCATATACAGGTCGTTAAATCCCAAAAACAGCGGCAACATCGGCAATAAAATAATTATTATTGCCAGAAAAAATATTATTACCATTGCTTTAGCCGACGGTGCCAAACTGCCGAATACGGCTTTGCCGTCAAAATAAGGTCGCACATTGTAATAATAGCGATAGAAAAAACACCAGAAAATATAATAGCTGATTATCCAGGCAATACTCAACGGATTTGATATACCGCCTTCCAAAGTTTTAAAGCACAGCATATACACCATGTTAACCAAGAAAACACACAGCACAAACTTAAAGTTTTGGCGGATATAAGCTTGAGTTTGTTGCAACATCTCAATCACGTTCAAATGTATTATCTGATCTGTTTTCTTTGTCATTTGCGGCATTTTTCAGTCCATATTCAATTTATACTTTCCGCCTTCGGTAATAATCAACCGCCGTTCGTTGCGTTCAACTTTTTGCCGTAAACGATAAATATGCGTTTCCACCGTATGAGTAGTAGCATTTTCATTATATTGCCAAACATTTGTTTGTAAATCGTTTTTACTCACAAATTCATTTTTTTCCTTGTACAAATATTTGATAATACTGACTTCTTTTTCGGTTAATTTGATAACTTCGTTATTTGCCAAATCGGTAATTTCTTTTTTGTTCGGCCGCAATTCATAACCGCCGAAACGCAAAAATCCGGCCGCGGAATTATCCAACTTATTATTGGCGGCACGTACCACATCCAAAAAATTCATCAACTTAAACGGTTTATGAACATGAACGTTGAGATTGTCGTTACTCAGCGACGAATCGGCAGTTAAAAACAACATCGGCACAAGCGGATATTCGTTTCTTTTTTGCTCGTAAAGCTCTTTGTCGTCGTCAACTATTATAACGTCCGGCTTATCGGAATTAATATCGGCGCCTTCAACAAAGCGTTCGATTTGCGCAATCAAATCGTTTTTAAAATCCTCATTATCCGAAAGAATTAAAATGTTCACCATTGCCGTCCTTAAATACCAAGTTCCAATCCGCCTATAAACGCATATCCCTCGCTACTGTCTTGAGGTGCTTTATCACCCTTGCATTTGGCGTATGCGGTTGCCAAATAGGCAGATACGTATTTATTAAACGCATACCGGTTAACAAAACTGACTATCGAATCGCGATTGTTTGTTTCATCGGCGTAGGCGGCAAAATAAGAAATACCGCTTTTGAACGGACCTATTTCATAGCTGACACCCACGTTGAAAGCCTGTCCCTTGCGGTAGCCGTCAAAATAGTACAGCATATTTTCATTATTAATCTCGTTCAGGGCATAATCTTTTGATGAGGTAAAGCTCTTACGATACGAACCGCCCAAGGTCCAACCTTTTCGGTACAAACTCAAACCGGCGGAAACTTCCTGGTTATTTTTATGGTTATAAGCATAACCCAAAGAGCTTTCCGCTTCAAAATAGCCAAAATCAGCGTTGTTATACAATCCGGCCGAATAGGAAGAACGATTGTCATAACGACTGTCTTTATTAATCAATCCGGCGCGCGAATAACTGTCGGGGGTGTATGAAAAGGCCGCTTTCGTGCCGTAAAATTCCGGCGTAACATAGGCAAATTTGAAAGCATCGGCATCGGTATTCAAATATGTTGAATTCAAAGTACGATACGATGTTATTTTGCCGTGACGTTGCCAGTTCGGATCAGTGATAAAATCCGTAAGCGGTGTGTTGTTAACCCTAAAATAGCCCACCGTTGGCGCACCGACGGCCATTTGATATGCCGCGTTGTATATTTGACCGACACTCAATTCACCATATTCCGAGGCCAATGAAGCATAGAGATTTTCGCCCCAATCACCGTGGTTGTAATCCTTAATTCTTTTACCGTGTGCCACTTGAGCATCCGCACCCACGCTTATTTGTCTGTCACCGCCGAAATCATAACCGACTGAAGTGCTTATTTCCGCACTTACCGGAGTATTGTTTCGGTGGTACAAATGTCTGTATTTGTCGGCGTATTGGGTATATCCGTAAAATCCGTCGGCAGTCGCCGAATAATCATACACGAATTCACCGGCGTGTGCCTGTGTGCAAACAAATCCCAAAACAGCTGCAATGTAATATTTTTTCATCATGATTTCTCTTTATGTTTTTTTATTTAATTTATGAATAAGGAGTTGTTATGTCAACCGAATTCTTAATTTTACCTATATATTAACTTAAGCCTGTTTATAAAATTGTAAATAGTGCTTTTACATTTTAATTTATTATATATAATAGCGGTAATTTTGAAGCGAATATTTTTTAATCAGAAAGGAATAACGATGCAAAAACCGGTTATGTTGCTTATATTGGACGGTTGGGGATACAGAGAAAACAAAACGGCGGATAATGCCATTGAAAACGGTAATACGCCTAATTGGCACAATATTTTGAAAACTTGCCCGCACTCTTTTGTGGAAACTTCCGGACTTGATGTCGGTTTGCCTGACGGTCAAATGGGCAACTCGGAAGTCGGACACATGAATTTGGGCGCCGGCCGTGTGGTCATGCAAGATTTACCAAAGATTGACCAGGCTGTTGCCAATCATACCTTAGAGAAAAATCCGGTAGTGGTTGAATTAATCAACACTTTGAAAAACAACGGCAAAACCTGTCATTTGATGGGTTTGATGTCGCCGGGCGGCGTTCACTCGCACCAATCGCACATTGCCGCTTTATGCGAAATTTTAAATCGTAACGGAATAAAAGTTTGCGTTCACGCCTTTTTAGACGGTCGTGACACTCCGCCAACGTCGGCACAAGGCTTCTTGAAGGAATTTGCCGCAAGCATAAAAGATATGCCGCTTGTAAAAGTTGCCACGCTTTCCGGTCGTTTCTATGCCATGGATCGTGATAAACGTTGGGACAGAGTGGAATTGGCATATAATAACATCGTATCGGCCGACGGCAAACGTTATGATAATGCCGATAAAGCAATGGAAGAATCATACAAGGCAAACGTTACCGATGAATTTGTGGTACCTTGCGTAATCGGAGATTATGCCGGAGCCGAAGACGGCGATGCCGTATTGATGGCAAACTTCAGAGCCGACAGAGCCAGAGAAATTTTATACGCTCTCTGCGATGAAAAATTTGAAGGATTCAAACGTGCCAAAACGGTTAAATTTTCCATTGATGTCGGTATGGCGGAATATTCGGTTGACCACAACCGTTTCATGAAAACAATTTTTGCACCGGAAGCTTTACGCAATATCTACGGTGAAGTTATCTCCGCTCACAAAATGACACAACTGCGTATTGCCGAAACAGAAAAATATGCTCACGTAACTTTCTTCTTTAACGGCGGAGAAGAACGTATGTTTGAAGGTGAAGACAGAATACTGATTAACAGCCCGAAAGTTGCCACCTATGACCTGAAGCCGGAAATGAGCATTTATGAAGTTACCGATGCCTTGGTTAATGCAATCGAAAGCAAAAAGTATGATACCATTATCTGCAATTTTGCCAACGGCGACATGGTGGGCCATACCGGTATTATGGACGCCGCCTTGAAAGCCGTTGAAGCGGTTGATAAATCGTTAGGCAGAGTAATGAAAGCCATTAAAGATGTAAACGGCGTACTTTTGGTTACCGCCGATCACGGCAACGTAGAAAAAATGATTGATGAAAAAACCGGTCAGCCTTATACCGCTCATACGGTTGGTAAAGTTCAGGCCGTGTTATACAATGCACCGTCCGAAGTCACCGGCTTAAAAGACGGTCGCCTTGCCGACATTTCCCCTACTTTGCTTGACTTGTTGGGATTGGAAAAGCCTGCGGAAATGACCGGACACTCACTTTTGAAAAAATAGGATTATAAATGCAGAAAATCGCTCGTCTTTTGATTTTGATTTTTAGCGCAACGGTATTTTGTTCTGATTTGCGTGCGGCTCCTATGGGGTCAAAAACCGTTTCGGTTTCGGCCGCCGAAGTTGCAAAAGCCGAGGCGGAAGCACAAAAAGCCAAACAGGAAAAACAACGTTTGGAACAACAGGCACAAAAAATCAAAAACGAATTAAACAGCGTTAATCAAAAGATGATTGCCGCCGCCAAAAAAATTCAAAACGGCGAAGATGAAGTCAGGCAGAAACAGGAAGAACTGGAAAAACTGCAAGAACACCTGAACGAATCGGAAATCAAATTCAACGCCGAACACTCCATGTTGGTAGATACGTTATCCGCCTTACAAAGTTTGGCACTGCGTCCGTCCGAAGCCATATTGGCGCAACCGTTGTCGCCGGTTGAGGTTATGCGTAGCAGTATTCTTTTGCGCAGCAGTGTTCACTCGCTGAAGGAAAGAGCCGAAATCATCAGACAAGGTATTGAAGACATCAGCAATCAAAAAGAAGAAATTGCCAAGCGACTTCAAGATTTGGAAAATGAGAATAAACAGCTTGCCGTACAACAAGCCGAAATGAAAAAAATGTCTCAGCAAAAGAGCCAAATGTATTCGCAGATTTCCACTCAAAGCAAAGAAGCTCAACAAAAAGCGGCAAAACTTGCCAGTCAGGCAGGCAGCTTACGAGATTTGCTGGATAAGTTGGAAAAACAAAAGGCCTTACAGCAAAAACAGATGGCCGAAAAACAACGTTTGGCACGTGAACGCGCCGCTGATAAGGTCAGAGAGGACAAGGGTATAATTCCGAGTACTCCTGCCGCTTCGGTTAATTTTGCCAAGGCTAAAGGCAAGCTGTCGCGTCCGGCACGCGGTCCGATACTCACTAAATTTCATCAGGAAATGTCCAAAGGTGTGGTATCCAACGGCATAGACATCAAAACAGCTTCCAATGCACAAGTTATCGCACCTTATGACGGTACGGTTATCTTTGCCGGACCGTTCAAAAACTTTGCCAACCTGTTGATTATTGATCATGGTGACGGTTACACCTCGCTTTTAAGCGGATTGGAAGAAACCGATGCCAAGGTCGGACAAACATTGCTCGCCGGAGAGCCTGTAGGCACTATGCCTTCCGGAAATAATGCAAAATTACACATGGAAATTCGCCAAAATAATCGTCCGCTCAATCCGACGGACTGGATGACCAACTAAAAGGAACAACGTTATGCTTAAAAAACACATTATAATCTACACTTTAATCATCGGCTTAATATCTTCCTGCGCTATCGCCAAAGAACAGAAAAAGACGGAAGATGATATAAGTACGTATGAACTCCTTAATATTTTCGGCGAAGTTATGGAACGTACCAAAAACTCTTATGTGGAAGACGTGTCCGATAAAAAATTGATAGAATCGGCCATCAACGGTATGCTCACCTCTCTTGACCCGCACTCAAGTTATTTGGATGCTCAAGATTTCAAATACATGAACGAGCAAACCAGCGGTAAATTCGGCGGTTTGGGTATTGAAATCACCATGGAAAACAGCGTGGTAAAAATCATATCTCCGATTGATGATACACCGGCAGCCAAAGCAGGCTTGAAAGCCGGAGATTATATTACCGATATTGACGGCGAAACCGTGGTAGGACAAACCCTAAACGAAGCCGTCAGCAAATTGCGCGGCAAGGTCGGTACCAAAGTAAAAGTTACAATTCGCCGGGCAAATACCAAACCGTTCACGGTTACCTTAAAACGCGAAGAAATCAAAATTCAGTCGGTGAAACATGAAATAAAAAACAAGGATGTTTTGTATATTCGTATTTCCGCCTTCAATGAAGATATAGATGAAAGCATTACCAAAGCGGTAAAAGATGCTCAAAGCAAACTAAAAGGCAAGCTGACCGGTATAGTGATTGACGTAAGAAATAATCCGGGCGGACTGCTTGACCAAGCCGTGAAAGTTTCCGACTTATTCTTGGATCAGGGCGAAATTGTTTCCACTCGTTCTCGTAACGAAGAAGATACCGTAAAATACTCGGCAACTCCGGGCGATATTGCCGACAATTTGCCGATTGTAATAATGATTAACGAAGGTTCGGCTTCGGCGGCGGAAATTTTAGCCGGTGCCATGCAAGATCATCACAGAGCCATTATTTTGGGTGAAAAATCGTTCGGTAAAGGCTCGGTACAAACGGTTATTCCGCTCAGAAACAACGGTGCAATGCGCATTACCACCGCTCGCTATTATACTCCGTCGGGACGTTCTATTCAGGCCAAAGGAATTGAACCGGATGTGGTGGTTAAGTTAGCAAAAATTGAAGAAATAGACCACTCCGACTGGACCATCAGTGAAGCTGACTTGAAAGGTGCCTTAAAGAACGAACAAAACAATGATAAAAACAGCAAAAAAGCAACCGAAACCAAGAAGGATGATGACATTAAAGATGCCAAAGATTATCAGTTGGTAAGAGCCTTGGATTTGGTTAAATCGTTGTATTTGTACGGCCAAAACGACAACAAACATTATGTAGAAAAAGAAGCCGAAAAGAAGGAAGAAAAGAAATCCGAACCGGCAAAGGATAAAAAATAATGGAGCCATGGTATCGCCGTAATGCCGGAATAGTCGTTTGTAACACCGAACATAAAGTTTTGGTGTGCCAAAGAACGGATATCAAAAATTCGTGGCAATTCCCGCAAGGCGGTATAGAAGCCGGAGAGAGCGTAAAACAAGCGGCAATTAGGGAGTTAAGAGAAGAAACTTCGCTGACAAACGTTAAGCATATTGTTTCTTTGGAAACTCCGGCACGCTACACCTTTCCGCCTCAGGTAATCAGTTCAATGCAAAAAAGAGGCTTCACTAATTCGGGACAAGATATTTTCTGGTCGTTGTTCTTGTTTGAAGGTAATGATAACGAGATTAATTTGCAAACCGAAGAGCCGGAATTTCAAAATTTCAAATGGGTCAGTTTGCAAGAGGCTTATGACTTGTGCGTTGATTTCAAAAAGCCGGCTTATAAGGTAGCAATAAAAGAATTTTCGCCGTACATTGAGGGCTGAATATGAAAATATATTTGGTGGGCGGAGCCGTTCGCGACATGCTTTTAAAAAGAGAACCGCATGATAAAGATTATGTGGTATTCGGTGCGACTGTGCAAGATATGTTGCAGGCAGGTTTTCAACAAGTCGGCAAGCAATTTCCGGTATTTTTGCATCCCATAACCAAAAATGAATACGCTTTGGCCAGAAAAGAAGAAAAAACCGGTGATAAGCATACCGATTTTCGGTTTATATTCACACCAGATGTCACGCCTCAAGAAGATGTTGTTAGGCGTGATTTTACCTGCAACGCCCTGCTCTATGACGAAGAAAAAAAAGAGTTGATTGATTTGGTCTGCGGTGCCGAAGATATAAAAAATCACATACTTCGTCACGTCAATTCCGAACATTTCATTGAAGATCCTTTGCGGGTTTTGCGTATGTGTCGTTTTGCCGCCAAATTAGGTTTCACGATTGCGCCGGAAACCATGGATTTGGCACGGCAAATGGTAAAAAGCGGAATGCTTGACCATTTAACAGCGGAACGAATCTGGGGAGAGATTTATTCTGCCTTGCAACAACCGGATTTTGCACAATTTATCCTGAGTATGAAGGAGTGCGGAGCATTAAATGTTATTATGCCGGAAGTTGCAAAATTATGGCAAATGCCGGAACGTTTAGATTATCACCCCGAAGGAAATTCGGGAGCGCATACCATATTGACTTTGAAATGCGCCGAAAACCTACCGGCCAAGGCAAAATTTGCAATGCTTTTGCATGACATCGGTAAAACCATGACCCCGCCGGAAATATTACCGAGCCACCACGGACACGATAAAGCCGCAGCTCCGTTGATAAAGGCTATTTGCAAACGCTTAAAAGTGCCTAATGATTATCGGGATTTTGCGCTTATGGCCGCGGCACAACACATGCAAATCCGCAATGTCTCGGACATGAAAAAAGGTCGATTGTTGACTTTGCTTATTGATATTTGCGACTTAAAATATCGGCAAAATTTAGCGGATTATATTAAGATTTGTCGTTGCGATATGTTGGGGCGCAAACGTGAAATTCCGCAATTTGAGCGCGATTATTTCCGTCGCTCGGCGCTGCGTTTAATTATCAACTTCAAAATTCAAAGCAAAATAAAGGCAACCGATATGCCTGGATTTACAGACATGGCAAAAGACGCCACCTTTGCCGAAAAGTTTTTCGGTTATCGCGCCCAAAGAATAATCTGAAACAAAAAAGTCCGCTCAAACGGCGGACTTTTTTTTAGCATACAAATCTTTATTATACTTTTTCTACTTGAGAAAATTCCAATTCCACCGGCGTATAACGACCGAAAATGGAAACCGAAACTTTTAAGCGTGATTTTTCGTTATCAACATCTTCCACAACTCCGACAAACGAAGCAAACGGACCATCAATAACTCTGACTTGCTCACCGGTTTCGTAGGAAACATTGGCTTGAGGATTCTCGGCTCTTTCCTTAATTTGATTCATAATTTTCTCAACTTCGGAATCGCTCACTGCTTGCGGCTTATTACGGCTTCCCAAGAAACCGCTAACTCTCGGAGTACTCTTTACCACCAACCAGGTTTCATCACTCATTTCCATCTTTACCAAGATATAACCCGGGAAGAACTTGCGTTCAACTTCCGCTTTTTTACCTTTTTTTCCAACCTTGGTCGGGTCAATTTCCGTTACAGTAGGAACAAACACTTCCAAAATACGATCTTGCATATTTTTCAAGATAATCTGTTCTCTGAGCGACTCGGCAACCTTTTTTTCCGAGCCGGAATATACGTTTACGACATACCAACGAGCTGACATTTGCCTTATCTCCTAACCTATATATCCAAATGTAAAATTTTATCAACACCCCAGCCCAGTACCATATCAACGGCAAAGAAAAACACCGTTGCCACGGCAACCAAGATGACAACCATAGTACAAGAAGGAATCACTTCTTTTTTGGTAGGCCAGGTAACCTTTTTCATTTCTTGTTTTACCTGACGCAAAAACTGTATCGGACTAATACTCATTTGTAACCCTTATTCAAAATTTCATTATATGCCGTAAGTTTTATCGCCTACGGACGTTACCGGCATAATAAATGCCGTTTTGCCATAATGTCAAGCATTTATTTATGGCTATCAAGATTTTTTGCAAGCCGGCAAAAAAACTAAAATGCACCGTGCGTTTCTTTGGCATACTTTGCATAGTCGGCAAAGAACTCTTGCAACTTTTCCTGCACCTTATGATTTACCGAGCCTGCCGGAAATTCACCTTTTTTGTTTTCTTTGCCTGCCGGTTTTCCGGTCAAAATTTCAATACCGTCATCAACCGTATCTATGGCATAAATGGTAAATTTACCGTCTTCCACCGCTTGCACCACATCGGCACGCAACATTAAGTTACCGACGTTGGTACGCGGAATAATAACGCCTTGCTTACCGGTTAAACCGCCGTGATTGCAAACATCAAAGAAGCCTTCTATCTTTTCGTTTACACCGCCTATCGGTTGAATTTCACCAAACTGGTTGATTGAGCCGGTGACCGCAATATTTTGCTTAATCGGCAAACCGGTGATGGCGGAAAGCAGACAATAGTATTCTGTAGAAGAAGCACTGTCACCTTCAACACCGCCATAAGATTGTTCAAACACAATCGAGGCCGAAAGCGAAAGCGGCGTATGTTTGGCAAAACGATTGGCAATCAAAGATTTTAATATCAACACACCTTTGGTATGTATCGGTCCGCTCAGTTCGATTTCGCGTTCAATATCCACAAAATCTCCCTTGCCGACACGTACCTGAGCGGTAATACGAGCAGGTTTTCCGAACGAATAATTGGAAAAGTCATATACCACCAATCCGTTAATCTGTCCCACTCTTTCACCTTTAACATCCATTAAAATGGTACCTTTATCAATTTCTTCCAACATATGCTTTTTAACACGGTCGGAACGATAAATTTGTGCTTCTATGGCTTGGTCAATGTGATTTTTACCAATCTGCTTGGAGTTGGATTTACGCGCCCAATAATCGGCCTCACGCAACAAATCGCCTATAGAAGAAATATGAGCGGTCAACTTGTCGGAATCATCGGCCAAACGGGAAGCGTGTTCGATTATTCTGGCCACTGCTTGGCGATTTAATGAGCGCAAACCTTTTTTATTGGAAAGCGAGCCTATAAGTTTGGCATATTCCACTTCATTTTCATCGGTTCGGTCCATAATAACGCCGAAATCGGCTTCAACTTTGAAGAAATCACGGAAATCCGGATCTCTTTCGCACAATAAATCATATATATCAAAGTTTCCGGTCAACACTATTTTGACATCCAACGGAATCGGCTCCGGATCAAGCGAAATGGTGGTGAAGCTGGTTTCTTCACTCGGAGCTTCAATCTTAACCCGTTTGGAAGCGATTGCCCGTTTGAGCGAATCCCAAGCAAACGGCTGTTCCAAAACTTTTCGGGCATCTAAAAGCAGAAAACCGCCGTTGGCACAATGCAAAGCACCGGCCTTAATCAAGGTAAAATCGGTTAACAAGGCACCGTATTGTTGAATACGCTCAACCTTACCGACAAGATTTCCCTGTGTCGGATGATCCAAAGTGATGATAGGAGCACCGGCACCCGGCGTATTTTTAACGATAACATTAACTTTAAGCTTATCAAACTTGTCATCTTCCGGCTGTTTCATTTTGCTGAGCAAAGCCTGCAAAGGATCATCCTCCGCTCCGGTTGCCGGAATTGTTTTTTCCTTATCTTCCGGCACAAACTCGTCAACATTATCCAATATATGGCTCTGTACCGATTTCAAAAATTTGACTGCCGAAGAAATGCCTTTGTACTTTTTACGCAACTCATCTATCGGTTCTTTTACCGCCATCTTGGCAAATTTTTCGCGCAGAGCATTTACTTCATTTTTCTGCTTTTCTTCCCAACGCGGTAAATCTTGAGTGGCGTTTTCTATTTCTTCCTGCATGGCATTCAAATCGTCCATAATCAGTTTCTTTTCTTCTTCCGGCAACTGGTCAAAGGAATCCGGATTAAGAACTTCGCCGTCTTTCATCGGCGCAACGACCAACCCCATTTGCATGTGTAAAAGAGAAACTCTCTTACCCTTAGCTTTCTTTTGCAAAATGTTGATATATTCGTCTTTTTTAGATTTATACTTTTGACGGATAATTCCCAAAGCGGCTTTATATTCCTCGGAATCGATGATAGCCGGCAACGAAGTGGAAAGATTTTCTATTAATTCATCCACGTCTTTGGCAAAAGCACAAGCCTTACCGGCAGGAAAACGCACAGCCAAAGGTTTATACGGCTCGTCAAAATTATATACATACGCCCAATCATCCGGAGTTCTGCGCGTTTTAGCTTCCTTTTCCAAAATTCTTTTTACCAAACTCATCTTGCCGGTTCCTTCCGGACCCAAGCAAAACAGATTATATCCGCGTGAGCGAATATGAATACCTAATTCTACCGCACTTATTGCTCTATCCTGCCCCAAAGCGGATAAACGCTCTTCCAAATCCGCAGTCGTCTTAAAGTCAAATTTAGTCGGATCGCACTTGCGATAAAGTTGGTTAGAAGTTAATTTTGTAATAGCCATTTTAAAAATATCCTATATTATTGTATATGTTTGGGAATAATATAAACACTAAAATGCTAACATAGGGTAAATGAGCGAAAAATATTTTGAATACATCCTTATAGTTATTTTCGGGATATCCATGATATTACCGCTCTGGCAATTACATCTGCACATCCGCTTAAAACAGCTGCAGAAATTGGTGCGATTGCGGGTTATGAAAAGACAGCAAAAGGCGGAAAACAACACTTTTTTTTCTTCCGTAATTTTGAATAAATGCTGTAAAATTCTTTTTTACAAATCAGATAAAGAAGCCCGTTTTGCTTTGACCAATCTCATTGCCGGCAGAATACAAAAAGCAAGCGAATATCTTACCGCAAATTATCCCATACTTTCCTTGTTGTTAGATGCTCACTTTAATACTTTGAGCGCCTACAAAAAATTATTGAAACAAAAAAAG
>Ga0265298_10001600_pt1 | contig 33462 bp, 33 predicted proteins | sample AusTroGonzalo_MG_3_FD_193486 | JGI IMG/M metagenome (GOLD analysis project Ga0265298, IMG submission 193486) | Bovine rumen microbial communities from tropical cattle in Woodstock, Queensland, Australia - Gonzalo_01 | ecosystem: Host-associated > Mammals > Digestive system > Stomach > Rumen ... | reverse complement strand
CCCCGATCAGGTTTGAGGGTATCATCTCAGCCTCGGCCCCTGCGGACCTCAGCACCCCTTAGCCTGCACCTTGCAAGCCGGCGCAAAGATACTGCTTTTGCCGGTTCCTGCAAATTTTTTCCCTCCCCCTGCTCCCCGCCTGCTCCACTTTCTATTGCGGCACGGCAGTCGCCCGGGAAGGTTCCGTTCCGCTTCGCTCCACTTCATCCCTCCCAAAGTCTACTTCGTCATCGCTTCGCGACAACTCGTATCCTTCGGGCCCCTCCCTATCTATGCGGGGGTTCCACCCCCGAACCCCCTGCGTCGCTCAAGTCCCTTTCCGTATTTGCCTGGCGGCAAATACCCGGGACCGCGCCGGTCGGCTGATGCCGACTTGAGGGTGGCTACGCCTTCCCGCGGCGACTGCCGCTGCCGCAAATCATCAATTCGGAGTAAAATGAGGCGACTCGTCCTCAAAATCGGAGCAAAATGAGGACGGGAGGCGGGAAAATGCGGTTTCATCCTCAAAAAGGGGTGTATTTGAGGATGAAATGGGGGCAATGGGATGTTTCGTCCACGAAAAGGGCGGTTTTTGTGGATCGGGGCGGGTTGGGTTTTTGGGGTTTTCTGTGTAGATTTGTAGTATGAATTCCAAAGTCTATTTTCGGGGCGCCGCGATGGTTTTTCTGGCGGCGGGCCTGATTGCCTGCAACAAAGTTCCGGAACCCACACCGGGACCGGATCCGGAGCCGACGCTCGTGCCCGGAAGCATTCCCCCGCCCGGGGTCTACATCGACAGCCAGAAGGCCACATTCGACGACGCAAGTTCCACATACACAGTCACTACGCCCACGCGTACGGATTTCTCCGACCTGGACGTCTACCTCACCACGGAGGCAGACCGGGTGCTGCTCGACGGGCAGGAGGTGGACCCGGCCGGATTCAAGCTCGACCTGCGCGAGAGCAAGACCCTCCGCGTCATCTTCGACCGGACCTACCGCGACCTCACCCTCGCCATCCGCAACACCGGGCTGCCCGTCGTGCGCATCCAGACGCGCGACCTGATCACCAGCAAGGAAGTCTGGCAGGAAGGCGCGACGATGCGCATCGAACTGCCGGACGGCACCGTGGACTACGAAGGCACGATGAGCATCCGCGGCCGCGGAAATTCCACCTGGAACTACCCCAAGAAGCCCTACGCCCTCAAGCTCGACGAGAAGGCGGAGATCCTCTCGATGCCCGCCCACAAGCGCTGGGTCCTGCTGGCCAACTGGAAGGACCGCACCCTGATGCGCAACGCCGCCGCGTTCTGGCTCTCGGAGCACACGGAACTCCCCTACACCGTCCGCGGCGAATTCGTGGAGGTGGTGCTCAACGGCAAGCACATCGGCAACTACTACCTCTGCGAACAGATCAAGATCAACAAGAACCGCGTCAACGTCAAGGACGGCGGCCTCCTGCTGGAGCTGGACACCTATTTCGACGAAGTCAACCGATTCCTGTCGAAGGACTTCCAGCTGCCCTGGATGGTCAAGGAGCCGGACGAGGAAGAGCTGACGCCGGAGGCCTTCGCCGAATTCAAGCAGTGGATCGCCAACCTGGAGACGCTCCTGAAAGACCCGGCGCGCGTGCAGGCGCACGAATACGAACAGTACCTGGACGTGGACACGGCCATCGACTTCCTGATCGTGCAGGAACTCACCTGCAACCACGATTTCTACAACAACTGGCCGACCAATATGCCGCCGGGACCGCACAGCGCCTACCTGTACAAACAGCCCGGAGGCAAACTCTACTCCGGCCCGGTCTGGGACTTCGACTACCACACCTTCGTGCCTTTCCGCACGGCGCAGTGGGCGGGCGCGGACAAGACGATCTACTACCCCGCCCTGCTCAAGGACCCGAAGTTCCGCGAGCGGCTGCTCGAACGCTGGAACACCCAGAAAGACGGGCTCAAGGAGCTCGCCGCCTACATCGACGCGACGGCGGAGCGCCTCACCCTTTCGGAGGGCTTCAACGACGCCCTCTGGCCGATCAACAACGCGGAGAACGGCGACGAGAAGATGAGCTTCCCGGCCGCCGTGAACCGGATGCGGAAGGCCTTCCTGGACAAGTGGGCCTGGATCGACGCGAATATCCAAAACCTGAAATAGTATGACTGACAGCAAGCACACCCTGACCCTGCGGGAGAAGGTCGGACAGCTCTTCATCGTCCGGCCTGAGTCGCTGGAACCCGCCATCCGCTACGCCTCCGACGCGGAACTGCCGCCCTACCGCCTCGAGGCGGTGAGCGCCGGGATGCGGGAGCGCGCGCGGGAATACCCCGTCGGCGGCGTGCTGCTCTATGGCCACAACATCCTGGACGAAAGCCAGTTGCGCAGCTTCATCCGGGACCTGCGCGCCCTGCCGGGCGCTCCCCTGCTGTGCATCGACGAGGAGGGCGGCCGCGTCAGCCGCCTGGCCGCCAACCCGGCCTTCGACGTGCCGCACTACGGGAGCATGGCCGCCGTGGCGGCCGGAGGCCCGCAGGCGGCCCGCGACGCTGCGTACAGCATCGGCACCTACCTGCGCAAATACGGTTTCGACATCGATTTCGCCCCGGTGGCCGACGTCAACACCAACCCCGACAACATCGTCATCGGCACGCGGGCGTTCAGCGACGATCCCGCCGTCGCCGCCCCGCTGGTCGCCGCCTACGTCCGCGGCCTCGCGAAGACCGGCGTCCACGGCTGCCTGAAACATTTCCCCGGCCACGGGGACACCCGCGCCGACACCCATTTCGACTTCGCCTCCTCCGCCAAGACCTGGGAGCAGATGCTCGCCTGCGAGATGGTCACCTTCCGCGCCGGCATCGCCGCGGGCGCACCGCTCGTGATGGCGGCGCACATCGCCGTCCCCGCCGTGACGGGCGGCGACGAGCCCGCCACCCTCTCCCGCACGATGCTGACGGACAAGCTGCGCGGCGAACTCGGCTTCGACGGCGTCGTCATCACCGACGCCCTGGAGATGGGCGCCATCACGCGCCGCTACGGCAGCGGCGAAGCGGCCGTGCTCGCGCTCGAGGCGGGCGCGGACTTCCTCCTCTGCCCGCTCGACTACTGCGCGGCCTTCGACGCCGTGGTCGCTGCCGTCGCGTCGGGCCGCATCCCGGAGGCGCGCATCGACGAAAGCCTCCGCAGGGTCTTGAAACTCAGGAATTAAAGCTTGCGGCGGGCCCGCCGCGTCTGCAGCCAGACAGACAGGATGATCAGCGCCAGGCCGCCCCAGAAGGACAGCCCCACCTCACGCGTCTCGCCGAACAGCACGGCGGCGAAGAGGATGCTGTAGACAGGCTCCAGATTGTAGGTCACGTTGACCGTGAACGCCGACAGGCGGCGCAGGGCGTGGATCTGCAGCAGGAACGGGATGATCGTCAGCACGGAACCCAGCACCAGCAGCCACCAGACATCATTTCCCCGCGGCAGCGGAATGGGCTGGCCCGTGAAACGGGCGAACAGCGGCACGCAGACCGACAGGAAAACCACGCTGCCGGCGAGCTCCCAGAGCAGCATCGTCGCGCTGTCCTCTCCCGTCCGCGCCCCCGCCTTGATGTTCAGGATGGCGAAGACGGAATAGACCGCCGCGGACACGATGCCCCAGATGATGCCCGTCCGGAAACGGACGTCCAGGCTGAAGATCAACAGGATACCGGCGATTGCGATGAAGCTGATCAGCAGCTCCACCCACTGCATCTTCCGACGGGTGAGCAGCGGCTCGAAGAGCGCCGAAAAGAAGCAGGAAGTCGCGATACAGGCCACGCCCACCGACACGTTCGCGGTCTGGATGCTCTCGTAGAAAGCCACCCAGTGCAGCGCGAGCAGGATGCCGAGCGCCGCGAAGCGCAGCACGGCGCCGCGGCCGCTGCGGTGCAGCCGGCCCGCCACCGCGAGCGCCCCCAGCAGCGCCGGGAACGCGATCATCACCCGGTACCACACCAGCGGCAGCCCGTCCAGCGAGATCAGGCGGCCGAAAATGCCCGTCCAGCCGGCCAGCAGGACGGCCAGGTGAAGCAGGAGGAGGGTGCGGCTCTTGTCGTTCATTTCGAGGCGCAAAGATAGGAAAAAGAAGGTTTGTTTTTTTAGCGGATTCGCATAACTTTGTCCGTATGAAAAACCATTTCGCACTTATTGCAGGCATCGCCGCAGCGGTGATGCTCCTGTCCGGATGTACGCCCAGGGTTTCCCTCCGGAAAAACACCACCTACAACACCAGCCTCGACGAGCTGTTCGCCACGCGGCGCAGCATCCGCAGCTACGATGCCTCCAGGACCATCTCCGAAGAGGAGGTCCGCACCCTGCTCACGGCTTCCCAGCAGGCCCCTTCCTGGGCCAACCGCCAGCCGTCCCGCTACTACGTGGCCATCACCCCCGAGAAAGTCGCCGCCGTGCGCGAATGTGTCGGTGAGCGCAACGCGCAGAACGTCGCCGGCGCGCCGGTGCTGATCGTCTCCACCTTCGTCAAGGGCCAGTCCGGCTTCGGATTCGGATCGCAGCCGGCCAACGAGATCGGCGACGGCTGGGGCGCCTACGACAACGGCCTCGCCAACGCCTACCTCATCCTGAAGGCGCGCGACATGGGTTTCGATACGCTGATCATGGGCTTCCGCGACAGTGACAAGCTCCGTACGCTGCTCAACATCCCGGACAGCGAGGAGGTGCTCGCCGTCATCGCCCTGGGATACCGTGCCCAGGAGCCCGGTACCCCCAACCACCTCGCCTTCGACGAGGTCGTCAAATTCTTCTAGCTACTCGATCTCGAACAGGTTGAGGAATCCCGTCATCATAAAGACCTGGCGGATATCATTGGAGATATTCCGGACGATGACCTTGCCGCCGCGGGAAGCGGCAGCCTTGCGCAGCGTCAGGAAAATGCGGAGTCCGGAGCTGGAGATATAATTCATTTCGGTGCAGTCGAGCACGGTCGTGCCGGCTGCATCTTCCATTACAGGCTCCAGGGCCTTCGACACTTCCTGGGCCGCGGGCGTATCCAGGCGGCCGATCAGCCGGACAGTAGTCACGGCGTCCGTTTTATTGATGTTGACTTCCATATAAACTAGATTTTCTTTGTCATAGAAAGGATGTTCTTGCCGTCGGTGCGCTCGTAAGCCACCGTGTCCATAATACTGCGGACCAGGTAGATGCCCAGGCCGCCGATCGGACGGTCGTCCACGTCGAGGGACGTATCCGCCTCAGGGACCGACAGCGGGTCGAAAGGCTTGCCGCTGTCGGAAATGATGAACTCCAGGGAATCCTCGCGGATGATCGCCTCGATGTCCACCTGCCCGTCCGAACCTTCCGGATACGCATACAGGATGACATTGGTCACCGCCTCCTCGAGGGCGAGATTGAGACTCATCGCCATACTCGTGTCGAGGTGCTTCTCCTCGGCGATCTCCTCGACAAATCCCGCCAGTTGCGGAATCTGCTGGATGTTGTTGTGCAGGATCAGGTGTCTTTCGTTCATATTCATAGTGTTATCAATCTTCAGTATCTCCCATCAAAATGACCAGCCGGTCCCCCACCTTCAGCTCCAGGCTGCCGTGGGGCACGATGAATTTCCCTTCCCGCCGGACCATCACCACGCGGATGCCGTGCGGCAGGTGCAGGTCGCGCAGCGTCCGGCCGCGCGCCAGGTCCTCTTCCGCCACCGTATGGTCCCGCAGCATTCCCATCTCGTCGGGAATCTCCATTCCGAAAGTCTCCACCTCGGGATCCTCCTCGATGCAGAGGTCCAGCACGCGGGCCGCCGGCACGAGCGTCATTCCCTGGACCAGGAGCGACAGCAGCGCGACGCAGAACACGAGGTTGAACAGGTCCGCTCCGCCTTCCACGCCGCCCAGGAAGGCGCATAACGCGAACAGGATCGGGCCCGCGCCCTTCATTCCGGCCCAGGAGACATAGAGCTTGGCCCGGAAGGACAGGCGCTTGAACGGCAGCAGGCTGAGGAACACGCCCAGCGGGCGGCCGACCAGGATCAGGAAGAAGCCGAGCAGCACGGCGGGGCCGAGCACGGCCGGCATGGCGGAAGGCTGCGCCAGCAGGCCCAGCAGGAGGAACATCAGCAGCTGCGCGAGCCAGGTGACGCCCTCGAAGAATTTGTGGATGTCCTTCTTGAAGGGAAGGTCGGGGGTATTGCCGATGAGGATCGCCGCCACGTACAGCGCCACGAAGCCGTTGCCGCCCACCAGGGAGGCAAGGCCGTTGGCGAACAGCGCGAGCGTCAGGATCAGGATCGAATAGAGCGGACCGCTCTGGAGGTCGATGCGGCGCATCAGCCAGCGGGCGGCGTGGCCGATGCCCACGCCGATGCCGAAACCGGATGCGATCTGCCAGACCAGCATCAGCACCACATAGCCGATGCCGAGCAGCAGGGATCCCTCCTTGAGGTTGAAACGGTCGGCGGAAGTGATGATCTGAATCAGCAGCAGGGTCAGGGCGAACGCCGTCGGGTCGTTGCTTCCGGACTCCAGCTCGAGGAGCGGGTCGAGGTCTTCGCGCAGGTGCATCCGCTTGCTGCGGAGCACGGAAAAGACGGACGGCGAATCGGTCGAGGACAGGATGCAGGCCAGCAGGATGCAGCCCAGCAGGGTCTTTCCGGCCGCGCCGATGCGGTCGCCGAGCACGAAGAAGGCGAAGAAGCCCGTCGCGAGGATGGTCAGCAGCAGGCCCAGCGTAGAGAGCGTCAGGCCCTGCTTCATCACGGATTTCGTATGCGCGAGCGAGGTCTCCAGGCCGCTGGACAGCAGGATGACCGCGACGCCCAGGTGGCCCAGGAATTCGGCCAGCTCGTGGTTGCGGACTTCGATGCCCACGCCGTCCGGACCGGCCGCCATACCGATGAACAGGAAGAGGAGCATACCCGGCACGCCGTATTTCGCACCCAGCCGCGAGATGAGGATGGCGGCGAGCACGAGCACGGACAGAAGCAACAGGATGTTCCCGGTGCCCAGTTTGATGGCGATGGCAGGAAGGACGGTCAGCATATCAGCGCAGGATGGGGATCAGTTTCTCACGGAATTCCGGCATCGGGCAGCGGGTGTCCCGCTCGACGATCAGGGTCTTGAGGCCGGCGTAGGGGCCGATCTCCTCCTCGATGTCACGCAGCGGGCGGTCGCCGCCGAAATATGCCGGAGCGAATTCTTCCCAGAAGCGGATGGACACCGCCTTGGGCATATGGAAGGCGTCGGAGATGAAGGCCTCGTCGCTCAGGCAGCAGCAGAGGTACACCATTCCGACGTCGAAAAGGTTGTAGCCATAGCAGAAGTCCCCCAGGTCGATGAAATAGCGCTTGTCACCGACGAAGATGACGTTGCCGAACTGGAGGTCGCCGTGGATGGCGAACGGGGTGTCGGGCGCGTCGGCGATGAAGCGGCCCAGCTTGTCCTTCTCCGGCACGGTGAAGAACGGATTGGCCTCCAGCAGGCGGTAGTAGCGGTCCTTGACGTGCTCGAACTGCTTCGTGTCCACCTGCGTGGCGTGGAGCTGACGGCTCATCTCCGCGAACTGGACGGCGAATTCCCCGACCCGCTGCGGCTCGTCGCCGATGGCGCGGGCGAAGGATTTCTTGCCGACGATGCGGCGGAAACGGATGCCGTAGCGGCCGTCCTCCGTGACCACGTACTCGCCCGGCTCCGGCGTCGGGATGCCGAGGTCATAGACCTTGCGGGCCAGCAACATCTCGTCGAGCGGCTGCTGGATCTTGCCGGGGAAATAGAGTTTGAGCATCACGGACGGATCCGTGCGGTGGTCGTAGCTTTCGCCGTTGGCGCCGCCGCCGGACAGGACGTAATCGTCGAGGGATATCTTGATCGCTTCCATATTACTTGTCAAAGACTTCGTGGATCAGGTGTTCGAATTCGCGGAACGCGAAGGTGTCTTCCAGCTCGCGGAGGGCGTCCGCCAGCGCGTGGTAGCGCCAGGCGTGGTCGGACGGGTCCGGCGCGTGGAAAAGCGCCCACAGGGCGTCGCCCTGCAGGGCATAGTCGCGCGCGATGGCGCGCATATTCGAGAGTTTGTCGCCGAGGGCGACGATCTTGGCGTCGCGCGAGGCGGACGAAAGGCGCTTGAGGCCGGCCAGCTTGCGCGCGCGCCAGGTGTCGGTCTCGCTCTCCCCTTCCACCTGGGCGTCGCTCTCCGCGGCCACCAGCTCCGCGATGCGGTCGCCGAACTGCGCGCGGATCTCCGCCAGCGTCACGGGCGTGTCCTCCACGGTGTCGTGGAGCGCGGCGGCCGCCAGGAGTTCCTGGTCCGAGGTCATCGTGGCCACGATCTCCATCGCCTCCATCGGGTGGACGATGTACGGGAAGCCCTTGCCGCGGCGTTCGGTCCCGGCGTGGGCCCGGACCGCGAACTCGATGGCGCGGTCCAGCAGCGAGGTATCGAGCGGATTATTTGCCATCGGCCTGGATATAGGACAGGATGACGTCGACGGCGTCGTCCTCGGACAGGCCGTCCATATTGATCACCAGGTCGTAGTTGCGCACGTCGTAGCGGCTCCGGCCGGTATAGCGCTTGACATAGTTGTCACGGGCCTTGTCCACCTTCTTGATGATGCGCTCCGCCTCTTCGCGGGAGACTTCCTGCTTGCGCATCACCCGCGCGATGCGGTGCTCGTCGGTGGCCGTGATGAACACGTCGATCTTGTCCGGGCGCTCCTCCAGCACGAAGAAGCCGGAGCGGCCGGCGATGACGCACGGGCCGTGTTCGTCGATCTCCCGGAGGATCTGCGACTCGGCCTTGAAGATGTCGTCCGGCGTCAGGTCCGGACGGTATTCCTGCACATAGCGGCTGTCCGCGTCGATGAGCATCCCCACCTTGGGGACGGGCGCCACCAGCTGGATGACGTCGGCGAGCCAGTTCTTCTTCTCGCCCTTGAGTTTCTCGATGCCGGACGCGGTCAGGTTGAACTTCCGAATCAGGGCCTGGATCAGTTCCTTGTCGCTGTAGCGTACGCCCAGCTTTTCCGCCAGCTTGCGACCGACGGTGCGGCCACCCGATCCCAGTTCACGGCTGATCGTGATGACGAAATTTCCGTTGGTATTCATATCTGTGCTCTATTTTTGGTTCATGAACGGCAGGTCCCGGGACTGTTCCGTCAGGAACTCCGCCATCAATTCATTGCTTTCCGAAGGTCCGTTGAGCGCGTCGAACATCATCCGGATGCCGGCCTTGCCGCCCCCGCTCTTGAGGATGTAGGCGATGCAGAGGTCCTGCGGGCCCAGCGACGAGGAAATGATGTCGAGGTCCGTCAGGCCGATCTGGTAGCAGGCGATCTGGTAGGCGCCTTCCGAATATTCCTTGATCAGCCGGGCCACGTCCCCGAGCGTGCGCAGGCCCATCCCCTTGAAGACGGCCAGGAACGGCAGCAGCGAGACCTCCTGGATCTCCGCCTGGTTGACGGAGGCGATCCGGCGGTTCAGCGTGCCGAAAGGATCCAGCTCCAGGTAGCTCCTGTAGGTATCGCCGTCCAGCGGGGCGTCGTCGAGGTCGCCGGAGGCGACCAGGGCGCGCACGCGGCGGCGGTAGTCCGTCAGCTCGGCGCGGATGCTGCTGAACTGCTCGTCCACGAGCTCCAGCATCCCGGCCAGCCGGCTCAGGTTGCGGAGGTATTCGCGCGGGACTTCCACGCCGCTCTTGTAGCCCGTGTCGTGGTTCATATTGGCCCAGGCGTGCTGCAGGATGGTGCGCATCTGGATCTCGAAGCGGTACGGGAAGTCCGGCATCGAGCAGATGTAGTGCAGGGAGAGGTAGCCGAAGCTGTCGATTTCGTGGATCTTGCGCTTGTCGACGGAATTGTCCCAGTCCACTTCGAAGAGGCGCTCCACGGCGGAAGCGACCTTGTCCACGTCGTCGATGTAGAAGGTGATGACGCGCAGGCCGATGATGTCGGTGATATCCGCAAGCGAATGGTATTTGGAGCCTTTGAGCTCGAGCTTGCCCGCCAGGGAATCCTCGGCCTTGACCCGGTATTCGATGGCGGCCACGAGCAGGCCCGCTTCGTCGAGCGTCGCTTTCAGCCGGCCGTATACGGAATCTGCTGCTTCACGCAGCCGGGGCAACTGGTCCCGGTATTCCTGCAGGATGGCTTCACAATGGGCGTCAAGGTGTTTGTCGGTCGGCATACGTCTACGCGTTATCAGTGATTATTTCCCAAAATTAGTGTTTTTTTCCGTATTCCAATAGCCCCCGTTTGTATTTGTTTTTGTAACTTTGCCCTGCCATGGGACGATATTTCGACGAGCTCAGCAAAGACTACCGCTTCAAGGAAGGACTTAAGACCTGCATCAACTGCGGGACTTGCACGGCCATCTGCCCGGCGGCCGAGTTCTACAAATACGACCCGCGCAAGGTCGTCGACACCGTCCAGCGCAAGGACGACGGCGAGATCGAGGCCCTGCTCAAGAGCGAGACCATCTGGTACTGCGGCGAATGTATGTCCTGCGTCACCCGCTGCCCGCGCGGCAATGGTCCGGGCCTGGTCATCATGGCCCTGCGCAACCTCTCCGCCAGGCTCGGCTACTTCACCGCCTCGGAGAAGGGCCGCCAGCTCTGGCCGCTCACCAAGACCCTCAACAACAACATCCTGCACACCGGCTACTGCATCCACCCGAGCACCTTCGACTGCGACGAATACCCCGAATCCGGTCCGGTCACCCGCTGGGTGATGGACAACAAGGAAGAGGTCTACGGACGCCTCGGCGCCAATTATGAAGGCAAGGGGCCGGGCGTGCTCCGCCACATCCCGCAGCAGGACCTGGACGAGCTCCAGGCCATCTTCGACGAGACCGGCGGCACGGAGCGGATGGAGGCCGTGGAGCGCGCTTCGCGCGAGAAGGCCGCGGAGCTGGGGATGGACTTCGAAGAATACACGAAATACACCTACGAACACTGCTCCGTGGGCCACTTCAACGACGAGTAGATGATCTATCAAGGCAAGCAGAAGATCTGGGCGGACTACCAGAAAGAGATTCCGGACAACCACTGGTTCTATGTCCGGAGTTGCATCCGGCAGAATTTCTTCCCGGCTTCCGAAAAATATTTCCTGGCGATCTGCCGCGACCAGCTCGGACGCGACATCTACGAATCCGAGCACCACACCACCTGCGCCGGCATCGCCTACCATTGCGACACCATCCCGCAGGAGACGGCGATGACCGTCGTGGCGCGCCAGTTCGCGCTGATGACCGAGGCGGGCTACGAGAACCTCGTGACCTCCTGCATCACCTCCTTCGGCAACTACACCGAGATCCTGGAGACCTGGCGGCAGTTCCCGGAACTCGAGGAAAAGGTCCGCGAGCACCTCTGGAAGGCCTGCCGCCGCGAATTCAAGAAGCCCAAATACGTCGCCCACGCGAGCGACCTGATGTACAAGCTGCGCGGCGAGATCGCCGAGCGGGCGCATTTCCAGCTCGTCCACCGCGCGACCGGCGAGCCGCTCCGCATCGTGGAGCACATCGGCTGCCACTACTCCAAGATGTTCCCCCACAAGGGCGTCGGCGGCGCCGAATACCCCTGCGTGCTCAGCGGCATGGCGGAGTCCTGGGGCGGCCGGGTGATCGACTACCCGGAGCGCCGGCACTGCTGCGGCTTCGGCTTCCGGCAGTATTTCGTCAAGGCCAACCGCGGCTATTCGCTGTCCAATACGCACAAGAAGTTCGAGTCGATGGAACCCTACCGGCCGGACGCCATCATCACCAACTGTCCGGGCTGCCCCTATTTCCTGGACCGCTGGCAATACGTCATTTCCGAGATGGAGGGCAAGACCTACGGCCAGAACGGCTACGGCATCCCGGTCCTCACCTACGAGGAGCTGGCCGGGCTGGTGCTGGGCGTGGATCCCTGGAACCTCGGCCTGCAGGTCCACCAGGTGGCCGTGGAGCCGCTGCTGGACAAGATCGGCATCCCCTACGACCCCGCCCGCAAGTATCTCGGAATGGATGAGAAGAAGATCATGACCCCGGGACTACCCACGTCCCTCAAATGCTTTTAGCTTATGGTCAACCGCAATCCCGTCATCGCCGTCATCGGCGCCGGCATCGCCGGCCTGGAAGCCGCCCGGCAGCTCGCCGACCTGGGGTATTCCCCCGTGCTCATCGAGAAGGAGCCCGCCGTGGGCGGCCACGTCGCCCAGTGGAACCGGCTGTTCCCCGATATGACGCCGGCGGCCGAGGTCATCGACGCGCTCAAGAAGCAGACCGCGAAGATCCGCACCCTGCTCGGCACCGAGATCGCCAGCATCAACCGCCTCAAGGACGGGTTCAGCCTCGTGCTCACCGACGGCACTTCCCTGCTCTGCCAGGCCGTCCTCTTCGCCACGGGTTTCCAGCTCTTCAATGCGGCCAAAAAGGAAGAATACGGCTACGGCATCTACGACCGCGTGATCACCAACCGCGACCTCGAGGCCTGGTTCAACACCCGCAAGGACATGCGCATCAAGCAGCCGGAAGCGGTCGGTTTCGTGCACTGCGTGGGCTCGCGCGACCTCAAGGCCGGCAACACCCAGTGCTCCAAGGTCTGCTGCATCACCGCGATCAAGCAGGCCATCGAGATCAAGGAAGAATTCCCCGACGCGGAGGTCTATTGCTTCTATATGGACCTGCGCCTGTTCGGCAAGAAATACGAGGATTTCTATATCAAGGCACAGCGCGACTACGGCATCCATTTCATCCGCGGACGCGTGTCGGAGGTCGGCGAGGCCATCGACGGCCGCGTCGTAGTCAAGGCGGAGGACACCCTCAACGGCAAGCCCGTCAAGGTCACCCTGGACCTGCTGGTGCTGATGGCCGGCATCGTCTGCAACCCCGACGCGCAGCACTACGCGCGCCAGGTCGGCGTCAGCGTGGACGACGACGGCTTCCTGAAGAGCCGCGACAACATCGCCGCCATCACGGAATCTTCCCGTCCGGGCGTCTTTTTCGCCGGTGCCTGCACCGGCGCCAAGACCATCCCGGAGACGCTCGCGGAAGCGCGCAGCGCCGCCCTGAACATCCACCACTATTTCAACAAGCGCAAGTAAGGGATGGATTTCGGATTCAAGCGCTCCCCCAGCTCGGCGGTCAACCTCGACACGGTCGACCACGCCCGCTATGACCGGCTCGTGCAGCTGGAGCCCGATGCGCTGACGTGCATCGGCTGCGGCAGCTGCAGCGCCACCTGCACGGCGGCGCCCTGGTCGGGGATGAGCGTACGCAAGGTCATCCTGGGCCTGCAGCGGGGCCGGGACGACGAAGTGGACCGGATGCTGTCCCGCTGCATGCTTTGCGGCAAGTGCACGATGGTCTGTCCGCGCGGGATCAACACGCGGCACCTCATCCTGACGCTCTGCCGCCTGGACCGCAAGGGGGAGGTCGTGCGATGAGGGAACGTTTCGCGGACGCCTTCAACCCCTTCGTCATCCCGTTCCTGATCGGGATGCTCTTCGTGCTGGGCTACTGCCTCGTGGCGATGGTCCGCGTGGTCGCGCAGCTGCCCAAGGCCGACCGCAAACGCTTCCTGCTGTCGCTCATCACCCCGAAATACATCTGGATGAACATCCGGGACATCTTCCTCAACTGCCTGATCCACGTCAAGCTGTGGAAGCGCAACAAGGTCCTGGGCTATATGCATTCCAGCATCGCCTTCGGCTGGTTCATGCTGATCGTGCTGGGACACCTGGAAGTGATGCTCTTCCTGCCGGAACGCATCCATTTCTTCTACTACCCGATCTTCTTCAACTTCTTCGTGGCGGAGACGGAAACGACCCTGGAGGGCGCCCTGCTGATGTTCCTGATGGACTTCTTCCTGCTGATGGTGCTCAGCGGCATCGTGCTCGCGATCATCAAGCGCTTCGCCTCGCGCATCGTGGGAATGCGGCGCACCACGCGCCTGAGCCTGCTGGACCGGGTGGGGCTCTATGCGCTGTGGTCCATCTTCCCGCTGCGCCTGCTCGCCGAGAGCTTCACGGCGCACATCAGCGGCGGCAGTTTCCTCACGATCCCGATGAACTGGATCTTCCGGCAGTTCCTGGGCAACGACCTCAACGCCCTGCCGACCTGGTGGGCCTATTCGGTCGCGCTGTGCGTCTTTATGTGCGTGCTGCCGTTCACCCGCTATATGCACATCCCCGCGGAGATGCTGCTGATCCCGATGCGCAACGCCGGGATCCGCATCCGCCATCCGCGCAAGGGCTTCGCGCTGCTGGAAGTCTATTCCTGCCCGAGCTGCGGCGTCTGCATCGACGCCTGCCCGATGAGCGTGCGCAAGGTCAACTGCCAGTACACGACGGTCTACCTCAACCGCCAGCTGCGCCGCGGCAACGAACGGCGCATCGAGGAAATCTCGGACAAATGCCTGCTGTGCGGCAAATGCACGGCCGTCTGCCAGGTGGGCGTGCAGGGGCCGGAGCTGCGCGTCGCGCAACGCCAGCGGCGCAAATACGCCCTCACGCCTTCGTATGCCGGCATCGACGTGCAGCCGATGGCTGCGTCCGTCGCCGGCGCGGGCGGCGTGCTCTATTTCGCCGGGTGCATGACCCGGCTGACGCCGTCCATCCGGCGCGCGACCACGTCCCTGCTGGACAAGGCCGGCGTGCGCTGGACGCTGATGGACGAGGAGGAAGGGCTGTGCTGCGGCAGGCCGCTGATCATGGCCGGCCGCCCGGAGCAGGCGCGCGAGCTGATCGACAAGAACCTGGAGATCATCCGCGCCAGCGGCTGCGACACGCTGCTGCTCTCCTGCCCGATCTGCTACCGCGTCTTCAAGGAAGAATACCCCCTGGAAGGCGTCCGCGTGGTGCACCACAGCGTCTTCTTCCAGGAACTGATCGCCGCTGGACGGCTCCGTCCGGCGCGCAACGAGAAGGAGAAATTCGTCTGGCACGACCCGTGCGAACTGGGCCGCGGCTGCGGCATCTACGAGCAGCCGCGCGCTGCGCTCGCCGCCGCCGGCGAACTCGTCGAGGCGGGCAGGAACCGCGCCGAGAGCATCTGCTGCGGCGGTTCGCTGGGCAGCCTCACGCTCGGCTTCGAGCAGCGCCGCGCGATGACGCAGAACGCCCTGGACAACCTCACGGTCTCGGATCCTTCGTCGATCGTCACCGGCTGCCCGCTCTGCCTCTCCACCTTCGGCCGCTACGCCGACCGCCCCGTCCGCGACATCGCGGAAATCCTCGACAGCCACTGCTGATATGACTCCGGCCACCCGACGCATCCGCCCCGCCACCCGCGCCGACATCCCCGCCATCCTGGCGTTGATGGACGCGGCGCGCGGCATTATGCGCGCTTCGGGCAACCTCCACCAGTGGGGCGACAACTACCCGCAGGCGGAACACATCGCCGCCGACATCGACCGGGACGGCGCCTTCGTCCTGGAGGACGACGGCGTGCCGGGGGCCTATTTCGCCTTCCTGCCCTCGCCGGAGCCCACCTACGCGAAGATCTACGACGGCGCCTGGCTCGACGACAGCCTCCCCTACCACGTCATCCACCGCATCGCCAGCCGTCCGGAGGTCCACGGCGTCTTCCGGGATATGCTGGACTGGGCCTTCACCCGCGACCCCAACATCCGGATCGACACGCACCGGGACAACGCCATCATGCAGCACAACCTCCTCAAACACGGTTTCCGCTACTGCGGCATCATCCTCCTGGCCAACGGCGACGAACGCCTCGCCTACCAGCGCCTGTAAACGAAGAATCGCCGGTCGACGGACCGGCGATTCCTGTATGCTGTGCGGGCCAATGCTATTTGGCCGGCTCGATGACGCGGTAGTTGCCGCTCAGGTGCATGAACGCGAAGAGGCGGAGGATGCCGTCATAGTAGGCATCGAAGTAGCCGTCGGCGTAAGGCTCGTTCTTGCTGTTCCAGAGACGCTCGACGAACTCGCGGGAGATCTTGTTGTCGGCGGCCAGGGTGGCGGCGGCGACGGTGGCGACCAGGCCCACGGAGTGGCGCGTGCCCTTGCCCTGCATCTCGCCCATACCGGCCGGCATCGCGAAGTCGACGTCGGTGCCGTCCACGTTGTACTGGTCCACGAAGGTGTCGATACCCTTGGAATAGAAGAAGTTCTGGATGGTGTTGGCGTAGTTGGTCTGCCACTTGCGGTCGGCGCAGGACCAGGAGTAGTCGAGCGCGATGTTCATCGGGACGCGCCAGGAGTCGAAGCGGAAAGCCGGCTTCATCCGGCGGCCGAAGAAGGCCGGGGACTCGATGAAGGAACCGTCGAAGTTGTTGGTGTCGGCGTTCAGGCCCGTCTGCGGGTCGATGCTCTTGTGGAGATACTCGCGGCTCGCCTGCGCGCAGGCAAGATAGAAGTCGGCGCGGCCGTCGTTGGCCCAGCGGGCCCAGACCTCATAGAAAGCGGGCAGGTGGTAGGACGGATCCGTGTAGCCCACGCCGCGGCCTTCCGGGGTGAAGGTGATCAGGTGCGTCTCCTTGTCGATGAACGGCTTGATGCCGTCCGTGCCGTCCTTGGCCCAGGACTGGTTGAGGATGTTCTGCGCCTCGGCGAGGTAGTTGATCGAGCCGTCGTTGCCCCAGCGGTTGGAGGCGAAGATGAGCGAGGTCACGAAATAGAGCTCGCCGTCGGAGGCGGGACCCTCGGCGCGGTGCGTGCCGTCGGGATTGAGGCTCCAGGCGAAATAGCCCTTCATCGGGCCGTCCTGGTGCTGCATATATTTCTTGCTCCAGCGCCACAGGCGGTCGAAGACGTCCTTCTTGTTGAGCTGGACGGCGATCATCAGGCCGTAGGACATACCCTCGGTGCGGGCGTCGCGGTTCTTGACGTCGGAGATATAAGCCATATCGTCCCCCACTTCGAAATAAACCTTGTCAGGGCCGCAGAACACCTCCTGGTAGATCTTCTCCAGGCGGGCGTCGATCTCGGCCTGCGGGTAGCCCATCTCGGCAAAAACGTTTCGATACTGACCGGTCTCGAGACCTCCCTTTTTCCAGGGTTTGAGTGCAGGTTGTGCGGAAGCTGCCAGTGACAGGCAGAGCGTGGCCGCCAGAATGGCGGGCTTGAAAAAGCGTAAGGACATAAGTTTTGTTGCTATTAACGGTTAACTTGGTTAAGGCAGGACAAATATAGGAACAAATGCGAATATTTGCAACCCGGTTGCACCCGGGAGCCCCTACCTTTGCAGCAGGAAACAAAACGAAAACAGATATGGCACACGAACATCATCATCACCACGAACACCACCACGAAGAGGAGAGCCCGCGGCACGCCATCGTCAAGATCGTCGTCGCCGCCGTCCTGCTGGCCGCCGCCATCGTCGTCGAGAAGAAGACGGACTGGGCCACCTGGCAGTACCTGCTCCTCTATATGGTCCCCTACCTCCTGGTCGGCTTGGACACGCTCAAGGAGGCCGCCGAGGCCCTGGCGCACGGCGAGGCCCTGGACGAGAACTTCCTGATGAGCGTCGCCACGCTGGGCGCGCTCGCCATCGGCTTCCTGCCGGGCGCCGAGTCGCAATTCCCGGAGGCGGTCTTCGTAATGCTCTTCTTCCAGGTCGGCGAGCTCTTCGAGGGCATCGCGGAAGGCCGCTCGCGCCGCTCCGTGGCCCATCTGATGGACATCCGGCCCGACGCCGCGCACGTGGAGCGCGACGGGCAGCTGCTGACCGTCGCCCCGGACGAGGTCGCCGTCGGCGAGACCATCCTGGTCAAACCCGGCGAGAAGGTCCCGATGGACGGCGTCGTGCTCGAAGGCGAATCCTCGCTGGACACCGTCGCCCTGACGGGCGAAAGCGTGCCGCGCAGCGTCCGCCCGGACGACGAGATCCTGTCCGGCTGCGTCAACCTCAGCGGCGTGCTGCGCGTGCGCACCACCAAGGCCTTCGGCGAATCCACCGCCTCGCGCATCCTCGAACTGGTCGAGCACGCGGCGGAGAACAAGTCGCACAGCGAACATTTCATCACGCGCTTCGCGCGCATCTATACGCCCATCGTCGTCGGCCTGGCGCTGCTGCTGGCCGTCATCCCGCCCCTCTTCACGGGCGCATGGGCGACCTGGATCTACCGGGCGCTGATGTTCCTGGTGGTCTCCTGCCCCTGCGCGCTGGTCATCTCCGTGCCGCTCACCTTCTTCGGCGGCATCGGCGGCGCCTCCAAAAAGGGCATCCTCATCAAGGGTTCCGCCTTTATGGACACCCTCTCCCGCGTGCGCACCGTCGTCTTCGACAAGACGGGCACGCTGACCGAAGGCGTCTTCGCCGTCACGGCCGTGCACCCCGACGCGCTCGACGAGCGCGAACTGCTGCACCTGGCCGCCCACGTGGAGCGCCACTCCACGCACCCGATCGCCCAGGCGCTGCTGCGGGCCTACCCGGACGAGCAGGACGGCTGCGCGGTCACGGACATCCGCGAATTCGCGGGCAAGGGCCTGACGGCCACCGTCGAAGGCCACACCGTCGCGGTCGGCAACGACCGGCTGATGACGCAGGTGGGCGCCGCCTGGCGGCCCTGCCACCACACGGGCACCATCGTCCACGTGGCCGTGGACGGCGGCTATGCCGGCCACATCGTCATCTCCGACCGCATCAAGGAAGACGCGGCGCAGGCCATCGCCGACCTGCACGCCGCCGGCATCCGCAAGACCGTGATGCTGACCGGCGACCAGGCGGCCGTCGCCAAGGCCGTGGCCACCCAGCTCAAGCTGGACGAGACCCACGCCGGGCTCCTGCCCGCCGACAAGGTCGCCCGCGTGGAGGCCCTGCTGGGCGAAGGCACGCTCGCATTCGTCGGCGACGGCATCAACGACGCCCCCGTGCTCGCCCGAGCCGACCTCGGCATCGCGATGGGCGCGCTCGGCTCCGACGCCGCCATCGAGGCCGCGGACGTCGTCCTGATGGACGACAAGCCGTCCAAAGTCGCTGCCGCCGTGCGCATTGCGCGCCGCACGCTGCGCATCGCCCGCGAGAACCTCTGGTTCGCCGTCGGCGTCAAGCTGCTGGTGCTCGCGCTGGCCGCCTGCGGCCTCGCCACCCTCTGGATGGCGGTGTTCGCCGACGTCGGCGTGACGGTCCTCGCCGTCCTCAACGCGATGCGCGCTCTGCGGTAAAAAGTAGTAAATTATTGAAAATTAATAGAAAAAAGCGGGTAATTCCCGCTTTTTTCGTATCTTTGCGGACTTTTTCGGCGACCCCCGCCCGTAAAGCTATTTTGATGAGAAAATACGCACTTATATTTTTGCTGTTGATGACGGCGGTCGGCGCCGTCGCTCAAACCCGTGTACAGGGCGTCGTGACGGACGCCAAGACGGGTGAGCCCCTTCCCTATGTCTCGGTCATCTTCCCCGGCACGCAGATCGGCACGATGACCGACCTCGAGGGCGCCTTCACGCTGGAAGGCGCCGGTTCCTATTCCAATGTCAGCTTCCTGATGATGGGTTATGAGACCTACATCTTCAACATCCGTCCGAATACGACGACGCGCGACGCGCACATCAAGATGAATCCCGACACCTACGGGATCCAGGCCGTGATCGTGAAGCCCAAGCGCCGCCGCGACCGCGTCTACCGCCGCCGGGGCAACCCGGCCGTGGAACTGGTCCGCAACGTCATCGCCCACAAGGAGGAGAACCGCGTCCAGTCCACCCCGGGCTACAAGGTGGACAACTACGAGAAGCTGATCATGTCCCTGGACAAGTTCGACGTCAACTTTGACAGCAGCCGCTTCTGGAACAAGTTCCGCTTCATGGAGAAATACGTGGACACGGCGCAGTTCAAGCAGACGCCCGTGCTGACCGTCTCGCTGCGCGAGAACCTCTCCACGACCTGGTTCCAGCGCAATCCCAAGCGCACCCGCACGTGGGTGGAGCGCCGCCGCAGCCTCGGCCTCGACGAGCCGCTGGACGCCGGCGGATTCGGCACGAACATCCGCGCCATCTTCGCCGACTCGGACATCTACGAGGACAATATGGAGGTGCTGCTGAACCGCTTCGTCAGCCCGCTCTCCAGCTCGCTGGCCACGACCTACTACAAGTACTACATCTCCGACACCCTCCAGGTGGACGGCGTCGAATGCATCGACCTGACCTTCGTGCCCTTCAACAGCGAGAGCTTCAGCTTCACCGGACACCTCTACGTCGTCAACGACAGCACCTACGCCGTCAAGAAGTACTCCCTGGGCATCCCCGCCCACATCAACCTCAACTTCGTCAGCAACCTGGCGATCGAGGAGACCTACGAGAAGACGGAGAACGGCACCTGGGCCTCCAAGGAGAAGAACACCTACGCCCGCTTCTACATCTTCAAGTGGATGCGGGAGCTCTATGCGCACAAGAAGATCGTCCACGACGGCTATGATTTCACGGAGACCCACGTCCCCGACAGCCTGCTGAGCCAGCCCGACGAGGTCCTGGCCAACGCGGACTGGTGGCGTCCGGATGAATGGTGGAACGAGCGCCGTCCCGTGCCCCTCACCGGCAAGGAGTCCATCCTGGACAGCCTGATGACGGACATCTACGCCGTGCCGAGCTTCCGCCGCCTCGCCAACACCATCGAGTCGCTGGCCTCGGAGTATTTCCCGACCACGCCGATGGACCGGATGGCCAACCCGCAGGACCGCGCCAAGAGCAAGTTCGACATCGGCCCGGTCACCAATATGCTCCACTACAACACGCACGAGGGCGTCCGCGTCCGCCTCGGCGGTATGACCACGGCCAACCTCAACAAGAAGAATTTCCTGAACGGCTACGTGGCCTACGGCTTCCGGGACCGCCAGGTCAAGGGCGAACTGACCTATATCCACAGCTTCACGCCGAAGGAATTCCATCCCTTCGAGCCGCTGCGCAACAACCTCTCGATTACGGCCAGCTACGACATCGAAGCCCCGGGCCAGAGCTTCTCGCTCCTCGACCGGGACAACCTCCTGATGTCCGCCTTCCGGCCGCAGCCGCTGCAGTACGTTTCCCGTTTCCAGGTCCGCTATGAGCGGGAATGGCTGTCGCGTTTCTCCGTCAACACCTACCTGCGCTTCGACCACGTCGTCCCGACGGGCACGCTCTCCTACCAGCGCTTCGGCGCCGACGGCACGCTGTCGCCCGTGAATGCCTTCAACGACTTCGGCTGGACCGTGCGCCTGCGTTTCGCCCCCGGCGAGCCGCTCTTCTCCAACCGCCTCGGCAAGGAGTCGCCCATCACCCTGGCGAAGGACGCCCCGATCGTCAGCCTGACGCACACAGCCGGCTGGTTCGACAACCGCTTCTTCTACAACAAGACGGAGTTCTCCGCGCAGAAGCGCATCTGGCTGTCTTCCTTCGGCCACATCGACGCCTCGGTCTCGACCGGTTTCATCTGGAACCGCGTCCCGCTCCCGAAGCTCTTCGCGCCCAACGCCAACCCGTCCATCCTGCTCGTCGGCGATGCCTTCAACCTGATGAAGCCGATGGAGTTCGTGATGGACCAGTACGCCGAGCTCTTCGCCACCTACTACCTCAAGGGCTGGATCCTCAACCGCATCCCGCTCATCAACAAGCTCAAGCTCCGCGAGGTCGTCTCGTTCCGCGCCATCACCGGATCGCTCTCCGAGAAGAACAATCCGCTCTTCGGCGCCGAGGGCCTCTACGCCCTGCCCGACGGGACGCGGATGATGACCAAGGTGCCGTATATGGAGTATTCCGTCGGTTTGGAAAACATTTTCAAATTCATCAGGATTGACTATATTCGCAGAATCAGCTACACGGATGGCCTGAGCGAGGCGGAGAAGCACGCTTTCAAGATCTCCTTCCGCTTCACCATTTAGACGAAGTGCCATGAAAAGACTAATACCGCTTATCCTCCTGGGACTCATCTGCGCGCAGCCGCTGCGCGCGCAGGATGCCGACAGCCTGAAATACAAGCAAGTCCACATCGGCGCCCTGCTGCAAAGCAACTATTCCGGCGAGTCGATGTACATCGCCGAATCCCGGATGTCCGCCTACCCCGCCTTCGGCGCGGATGCAGGCGTCTTCGTCGACTACCACCTCACGCGGCAGGTCCTGGTCGAGGTCCAGGTGGTCCTCGCCATCCAGAACGGCAGCTACGTGGCCACCGACTACGACCCCGGATTCCTGTTCTGGCACAAGCGCAACGTGTCCAACCTCAAGGACGTGCGCCTGTTCGGCCTGGACATCCCCTTCTACCTGGTCGGCCGCTTCCCGCTGTGGTCCGGATACCTCCGGATCGGCGCGGGCCCCTATACCCATTTCACCTTCGACACCTGGTGTCCGGGCGACCGCGATTTCGTGACCCCGTACAAGCGCATCGTCTCCACCGACGAAGTCACGGGGCGGCCGCGCTACGCGCTCAGCGACACCCACGCCGGCTTCGGCGTGATGTTCGGCTACGAATTCGAATGCGGCCTGCAGCTCAACGTGGGCGCGAAATACAGCATCCTCGACATCATCAACTACGAGAGCGAGTATTCGCACGCCCATCCCTACAAGATTACCGCCGGTCTGGGCTGGCGCTTCTAATGCAAACCGTTTGACTATGAGTCACTCCCACTTCCACCTGGACGGCCCCGCCGACGCCGGCAGCCGCCCGCTGCAGAAGGCGTACGGCGTCGCCATCGCCCTCAATTTCGCCTTCGTCATCCTGGAATTCATCCTCGGAAGGACCAGCCATTCGCTCGGCCTGGTCTCCGACGCCGGACATAAACTCCTGGACGTCCTGATGCTGGTCCTCGCGCTCGTCGGCTTCCGCCTGGCGCGGCGCCCGGCCGCGGACGCGCGCCGCATCTCCGCGCTCATCGCGCTGGTCAACACGGCCGTGCTGCTGTTCGCCGTGGTGATGATCGGCATCGAGTCCGTCGGCAAATTCGCCGAACCGGCGCCCGTGGACGGCGCCGTCGTCTCCTGGACCGCCGCCGCGGGCATCCTGGTCAGCGGCGTGAGCGCGTGGCTGTTGATGCGCCACCGGGGCGACATCAACACGCGCGCCGCTTTCCTGCATATGGCCGCGGACTCCCTGCTCTCGCTGGGCGTCGTGATCGCCGGCATCGTCATCAGCCGGACGGGCCTGCACGTGATCGACCCGGTGATCAGCCTCGTGATCGCGGCCGTCATCCTGGTCAACACGCTCAAGCTCCTCGCGGACGCCATCCGCAGCCTGACCGCCAAAGAAAGCGCCTAGAACCGTCTCCGGTGCTTCTCCCGCCACTCCCGTGGCGACATCCCCACCACTTCGGCGAACTGCCGCTTGAAGTTGGACTTGTCGTCGATCCCGACCATCTCGCCGATCGTCGAGAGCGGCAGGTCGGGAAAGGCTACCAGCAGGTTGCGGGCCTCCCGGATCCGGAGGGTCTTGCGCCAGGCGAGGACGGTCATCCGCGTGTGCAGGCGGACGAAGACGTTGAGCTGGTCGGCGGGGATGCCGATGTCGGCCGCCACCTCGGCGACCGTGGCCAGGGGCCGGGTGAAGCCTTTTTCCCAGACCCAACGTTCGACCGCCCTCTCAATGCGGTCGAAAAGCATTTTCTGCGAAGCGGAGAAGCCGGCGCAGGGGAACAGTTTTCTAAATAGTTTTCTCATATTTTGATTATCTTTGCAGTCCTAAATTGCATGCTATATGTTCGAGAATTTGTCTGACAGACTGGAACGCTCCTTCAAAATCCTGAAGGGCGAAGGGAAGATCACGGAAGTCAATGTGGCCGAGACCGTCAAGGAGATCCGCCGGGCGCTGCTCGACGCGGACGTGTCCTACCGCGTGGCCAAGGATTTCTGTGCGCGCGTGAAGGCAAAGGCATTGGGATCCGACGTGCTGACGGCGGTCAAGCCGCAGCAGATGATGGTCAAGATCGTCCACGACGAGCTGGCCGACTTCATGGGTTCCGAGCATGCGGAAATCAACCTCAAGGGCTCCCCCGCCGTCGTCCTCGTCGCCGGTCTCAACGGTTCCGGTAAGACGACGTTCAGCGGCAAGCTCGCCCTGCACGTCAAGAGCAAGCGCGGGATGAAGGTCCTGCTCGCCGCCTGCGACACCTTCCGTCCGGCCGCCATCGAGCAGCTCAAGACGCTGGGCGCCCAGGTCGGGGTCGAGGTCTATTCCCAGGACGGGGAGAAGGATCCCGTGAAGGTGGCGAAAGACGCCATCCAGTATGCCCGCCAGCAGGGCTACAGCGTGGTGATCGTGGATACGGCCGGCCGCCTCACGGTGGACCAGGAGCTGATGGAGGAGATCTCCACCCTGCACAAGGCCGTTTCACCGACGGAGACGCTCTTCGTCGTGGATGCGATGACCGGCCAGGATGCCGTCGAGTCCGCCCGCGCGTTCAACGAGGCCATCGACTACGACGGTGTCGTCCTGACCAAGATGGACGGCGACACCCGCGGCGGTGCGGCGCTCTCGATCAAGGCCGTCACCGGCAAGCCCATCAAGTTCGTCAGTTCCGGCGAGAAGATGGAGGCCCTCGACATATTCTACCCGGCCCGCGTGGCAGACCGAATTCTCGGAATGGGCGATGTGGTCTCCCTCGTGGAGAAGGCCCAGGAGCAGTATGATGAGAAAGAAGCACGGGCCCTCAAGAAGAAGATTGCACACAATCAGTTTACGCTGGATGATTTCTACAACCAGCTCCAGCAGGTCCAGAAGATGGGTAATATGAAGGATCTGGCCGGCATGCTGCCGGGCGTGGGCAAGATGCTCAAGGACGTGGACATCCCGGACGACGCATTCAAGCCTACCGAAGCCATCATCCTCTCAATGACTCCCTACGAGAAGGAGCACCCCGAGTGCATCAACGGCTCCCGCCGCAACCGCATCGCGAAAGGCTCCGGCACCACGGTGGCGGACGTCAACAAGCTGCTCAAGCAGTTCGAGCAGACCCGCAAGATGATGAAGATGGCTGTGGACGGTTCCCTGCAGCAACGTCTCAAAGGGTTCAGAAGATAAGTTCCATATCCCGGGCGATCAGCGGCCCGGCGACCTTCTCCGGCACGAAGTGCCATTCTCCGATCACGGAACGGTCCCCGACCAGCACGGCATCCACGGTGCCGTGCTGCTTGAAGTATTGGTAGACCAGCTCGCGGATCTCGGGATAGCGCGCGACGATGCGCTCCTCGGACGCTTCCTTGGTCAGGCCGGCGCCGGCGAACAGGTGGTTGCCGCCGCCGCTCGCGCGGTATGAGGTCATCGCGACGTTGTACCAGGCCTCCGGGTCGAAGGCGCTGCCGTCGGCCAGGGACTTGATCTGCACGCGGCTGCCCGCCGGACGCGTCACGTCCACGGTATAGACCAGGCCGGCGGCCGAATCAAAGTTGTAGGAGCGGTTCTCGAAGGACCAGCGGTCGGCGCCGGTGCGCGGGTCGGGCGTATCGATGATGCGCAGGACGTGCCCGCCGGGCGTCTGGATCCAGTTGTCGTAGGAATATTCGAGGTAGTCGCGGATCTCGGAACCTTTCAGCTTCACCACATAGAGCTGGTTCTCATAGGGATAGATCGTGAACATATCGTTGAAGATCACCTCCCCCGCCTTGACGGTGCCGTCGAAGGTCAGCGGCGCCGCGAAGGACAGCTGGACGCCGGGGACGCCGAGCTGGACGGTGTGGATGAGGTTGACGTAGTCGCTCATGCCGCAGTAGGCGTCGCGGGTGCGGAGCTCCGCCGCCAGCAGGCCGACCGGCTGCATCGTGAAGGCGCGGACCGTGTCGAAGACCGGGCGGAAATGCGCCTTCATCGCGGCGTCCACCTTGTTCTTGTCCATCCGGACGAATTCCGCCTGCACGCTGCGGCCCTTGTCGCGGGACACCTCGACCACGGCGTGGCCGACGTTACCCGCACGGGCGCCGCCGTCCATCATCCAGAGGCCGTCGCGGTCGGCGATGGCCGGGCGGTGGTCGTGGGAGCAGACCAGCACGTCGACGCCGCGGAGCGTCGCGAGCAGGTCCAGACCCTGGCTTTCGAGCATCTGGCCGTCGCCGTCGCCGACGCCCGAATGGGTCAGGACGACCATCACGTCAGGATGCTCTTTCGCGCGGATGCGGTCGACCCATTCCTGCGCACACGGGAGCAGCGACTGGAAGTCGATGCCGCTCCAGATGGGCTCGGAGAGCCAGGCCTTCATATTGGGGTTGGTCAGGCCGAGGACGGCCACCTTGAGGCCGGCGCGGCGGAAGACCTGGTAGGGCTGGAAGTAGGGTTCGCCGTTGTCGGTGCGGACGGCGTTGGCGCCCAGGAAGGGAATCCCGTGCGCGGCGAGCTGCGCGGCGACCTTGTCATAGACGGGATGGCCCGTCTCGATGTCGTGGTTGCCCACCGCGACGGCGTCGTATTTCATATACGAGACCAGCGACACGAAGGGGTGCTCGCCGGTGGTGTCGACGTAGTTGTAGTAGTACGGCGCGTTGTCGCCCTGCAGGCAGTCGCCGGCGTCGAGGAGGAGGACGTTCTTCGCTCCGACGGCGCGGCGGAGGCTGTCCACCCAGGCGTGGACGGACATCAGGCTGGTCTTGTTGGACTGGCCTTCGACATAGGGTTCGTCGAACCAGTTGCCGTGGACGTCACCGGTGGTGACGATATGCAGTGTGTGTGTCTGCGGCGTGCAGGATGCAGCCAGCAGGAACAGGGCGAAAACAAACGGACGTATTCTGTGTTTCATAATGTGCGAATTTAGTAAATTTGCAACAGAATATGAAACTGTTTACCGAGGTCTGCTGCGGGAAATTGCAGCCTTTTTCGCGCAAGGAGCGCATCTGTGTGCTGGGAAGCTGCTTCGCCGATTCGATCGGCGAAAGGCTCGCCGCGGCCGGTTTCGACGTGCTCCGCAATCCCTTCGGGACGCTGTACAACCCGGCGTCGGTCGCCGCCGCCGTGGAGCGCCTCGACAGCGCGCAGCCGTTCACGGCCGACGAGTGCGTGGAGATGGGCGCAGGCGCGGGGCTCGTCTGCAGTTTCTCGCACCACACGCGCTTTGCGCGCCCCACGCCGGAGGCGTTCCTCGACGCGGCCAACGCGGCCCTCGCGGCGGATGCCGCGGCCTGGGCCGGCTGCCGCCGCGTCCTCGTGACGCTCGGCACCGCGCGCGTCTGGCGGGCGCTGGAGCGGCCCGGCCAGCCGGTCGTCGCCAACTGCCTCAAGCGGCCCGCGCGCGAATTCGCGCACGAACTCCTGCCCGTCGACGCCTGCGCCGCGCTCCTGCGCCGGCTGGTCGCGGCGCATCCGGACCGGCAGTTCCTCTTCACCGTCTCCCCCATCCGGCACCTCGGCGACGGCGCCCACGCCAACACCCTCTCCAAATCCACCCTGCACCTCGCCGTGCAGCAGGTCCTGTCCGAATTCCCCGGCCGCGTCGAATACTTCCCGGCCTACGAGATCCTCCTGGACGAACTCCGCGACTACCGTTTCTACGCCGACGACCTCGTCCACCCCGCCGATTCCGCCGTCCAGCTCATCTGGGAGCGTTTCCTGGACGCCTGCACCGACCCCGCCGACCGTCCGGCCATCCTCGCCGCCGAACGCGCCGCCCGCGCCGCCGCCCACCGTCCCCTCCGGTAATCATCCTGCTTTTCCCGGCAGTGGCAGCTCGCCGCGGGAAGGTTCCGCTTCGCTTCATCCCTCCCAAAGTCTACTTCGTCATCGCTTAGCGATAATAGGAAGCGCGCGCGGGCGCATGTTAGAAAATGATCCGGGAAATGTTGAAAAAAATTTTGCGAAAAAATTTGGAAGTTTAATTTTTTCTCGTACCTTTGTGGTGTACTATTGAACTAATACACTACAAAGCGATGATAAAAATCCAGAATTTAGCGTTCAGCTACGGCAAAAATGAGGTCCTCCGAAACATCTCGATGGAACTCAAGCCCGGCAGGATTTATGGCCTGCTCGGTGAAAACGGCGTCGGCAAGACTACGCTGTTGACTCTCCTCTGCGGTCTGAAGAAGACCCAGACCGGAACGATCCAGGCGGACGGTCAGAATCCCTGGGACCGCCAGCCTTCCCTGCTGCAGGACCAGTACTACCTCCCCGACGAGGTCGCCGCGGTCAACGACAAGGCGATCAGCTGGGCCAAGGCCACGGGCATCTTCTGGCCGAACTTCGATCTCAACAAGTTCGAAAGCATCCTTCGCGAATTCGAAGTGTGCCCGACGCAGAAGATGAACGCGATGTCCGCAGGTCAGCTCAAGAAGACCTACATCGCCTTCGCCCTCGCCTGCGGCACCCGCTACCTCTATCTCGACGAGCCCACCAACGGCCTCGACATCCCGTCCAAGGCCCAGTTCCGCTCCGCCCTGATGAAATACACCGCCGAAGACAGCACCATCGTGATCTCCACCCACCAGGTGCGCGACCTCGAGAACATCATCGATCCGATCATCATCCTGGATCGCCGTGACGTCCTCCTCAACGCCACCATCGAGCAGATCTCCGAGAAGTTCTACTTCGACTACGGTACCACCCTGCATCCCGAGGCCCTCTACTCCGAGCAACTGCCCGGCGGCTTCATCCAGGTCCTCCCCAACACGGAGAAGGCCGACAGCAAGGTGAACATCGAGGCTCTCTTCAACACCGTCCACAAGCACAAAGACCTTGTCAAAAAACTTTTCAGCAATGAATAACGTATTCGATTTCAAGCGCTTCGGCAATTATTTCCTGTATGATCTCCGCAACGCGAAGAACAACTACGGGCTCAGTCTGCTGATCCTGGGCTGCCTGCCCATCGCCATCTTCCTCGTCGTCCAACTCTTCAGCCTGATCTTCACGCAGCAGGTCACGACGATCGGTATGGTGCCCAAATATGTCCAGATCGGCGTCGTCGCCTTCGTCACCACCCTCGGTGCGGGCGCCAAGATCTACGGCCACCTGACCGAAAAGAAAGCCGGCTCCAACTTCCTGATGCTTCCGGCCTCCACCCTGGAGAAATGGCTCTCCATGAGCCTGGTCGTCTGCATCGCCGTTCCGCTCGTCCTCTTCGGCCTGCAGATCGCCAGCGACGCCCTGATGAGCCTCATCTTCCCGACGGCCTACGGCGCACGCGTCTATGAACTGATCCCGCTCCAGCAAGCCAAGGACTCCATGGCGGAAGTCGGCATCAGCTTCAACTTCGCAGGCTATATGTTCGTGGAATGGTGCGAATCCATCCTGCTCTTCACCCTCGGCGCCATCGTCTTCAAAAAGAGCAAGATCGCCAAGACCATCCTCTGCCTGTTGGGATTCAGCTTCCTTTTGTCCACCATCATGATGATCATCATCGGCTTCGACGGAGTCAATGTGTACTTCAACTGGCTTGAGCACTACGACACGGTCACCGGCGCCGTCCAGGCCGCAAACTGGACGATGAACATCTCCTTCATCGTAACGCTGGGACTCATCCTGGGTGGAATGTACTACCGCATCCGCACACTTAAACATTGAAAACATGGAATTCGATAGCAACAAACCCATCTACATCCAGATTGCGGACAACCTCTGCGAGCGGATCCTCTCCGGGGAGTTCAAACCCGGCGGGCGCATCCCCTCGGTCCGGGAATGGGGTGCACAGATCGGGGTCAACCCCAATACCGTCGCCCGTTCCTACGAGATTCTCACTGACCGCAAGGTCATCTACAACCAGCGCGGTATCGGCTTCTTCGTCGCAGACGACGCCATCGAAGTGATCGGCGACACGGAGCGCCGGAAATTCATCGAGGAGGAGCTCCCGCTCTTCGTCAACCGGGCCACCCTGCTGGGCATCGACCTCAAACAATATATTTAATCAAAAGACCTGACAATGAAAAAGATCACATACATCCTCGCAGCCGCGGCGCTGCTCCTCCTCCCCTCCTGCCGCTTCATTCGCATCTCCGACAAGGCGGCGGAAGAATTCGAAAACAGCTTTACGCTCGGCGGCAAGTCCGCCGAGCGCATCAAGGCCAGCGACAATTATATCACCCGCAACGAGACGACCGGCGAGTTCCACAGCCTGAAGAGCAACCTCCCCGGCAAGATCGACTACACCCCCGGCGATTGCGCAGTCACGATCTACGGCCCGGACAATGTCCTCGACCACATCACCGTCACCAATGAGAACGGTGTCCTGGAGATCAAGTCCAACCTCTACCGCATCACCAACCTCAAGAAACTCATCTCCGTCAAGGTCTCGAGCCCGGTCATCGAGCAGCTGAGTTTCAACGGTGCCGTGGACTTCAACGCCCCGGACGGCATCACCGCCCTCAACTTCAGCGCCACGCTCAACGGTGCCGGCGACATCAACATCTCCGGCCTGCAGGCGAACGAGGCCGTCCTGACCGTCAACGGCGCCGCCGACGCGGATATCAAGGGACTCGACTGCGACTACCTCCAGGTGGCCATCAACGGTGCGGGCGACGCGACCCTGGCCGGCAAGGCCGGCAACGCGAGCCTGACCATCAGCGGCGCCGGCGACATCGACGCCGAGAAGCTGGAATGCCCCGACGTGAGCACCAGCGTGCGCGGCGTCGGTTCGATCAAGAAACCGAAGAACTGATTAAACAATTAGCTATACTGACAAACGGTAAAGGGCAACCTGTGAAGGCTGCCCTTTACTTTTCGGAGCGTTTGGTTAAACTTAAATTTATCCTATAAACTAATCTTTATAATTAAAACTTGGGGATTTCAAACACGGAGGCCGGGATCTCGACATTCTCTTCGAGCTTGACGGCTTCGTTGCCGAAGGTGAACTGGCCACCGTCGGTGAGGGTCTTGAGCGCGATGCCCTGCCAGACCCACACGGTCTGCGTCATCGTCATACCCATCTGGGAGGCCTCGACCGTGTACTTGGTGCACTCACGGCCCAGGACGGTCTCCTTGCCGACTTCCTTGATCTTGTTGGCGGACTTGACGGCATCGGTCAGGTTCAGGAAGTTGATGTCGTTGCCACCCATACCGCCGCCGGGCATTTCCTGGACCTGCTTCTCGGAAGCGTTGATCATGTAGGTCTTGCCATCCTTGCGGAGAATGGTCATGTCCATCTCGTTGCCCATGAAGTTCATCTTCATCTTCTGGGCCTCGAGGGCGCCATAATTGTCGAAATAGACGGTGGTCTCGCCCATTTCAGACTTCTGGGTCAGGATGCCGGACTTGATGCCGTAGCGCTGTCCGTCCTGAGCCATCGCCACTCCCGCCGCTGTCGCAAGCAGGAGGATCATTGAAAGAAATTTTTTATGCATCGTTTTGGTGTTAAGATGTTGCGTGCTTGCAGGGGCAAAAATAGAAAAACCGGACCTTGACGGGTCCGGTTTTTCGACGAATCGGCTGTTTTCTTCGACGAATTACTCTTCGGCGGGCTTCATCGTAGTATAGACGTTGGTCACGTCCTCGTCATCCTCGAGCATGCCGGTGAGCTTGTCGAGGGTGGTGCGCTGCTCGTCGGTGACCTCCTTGAGGTCGACGTTCGGGATCTGCTCGAAACCACCGGAGATGAGCTCGTAGCCGTTCTCTTCGATGTATTTCTGGATCTGGCCGTAGGCGCTGTAGTCGCCGTACATCACGATCACGGGCGTCACGTTGCCGTCCTTGTCCTCCTCTTCCTGGCGGAAGAGCTCCTCCACGCCGAAGTCGATGAGCTCGAGCTCGAGCTCCTCCAGGTCGACGCCTTCCTTCTCCTTGACGCGGAACGTGCACTTGCGGTCGAACATGAAGCTCACGGAACCCGTGGTGCCCAGGGAACCGCCGCACTTGTTGAAGTAGCTGCGGACGTTGGCCACGGTGCGGGTGTTGTTGTCCGTGGCGGCCTCCACGAGGTAAGCGATACCGTAGGGACCGAAACCTTCGTAGATGATCTCCTTGAAGTCGCCCTGCTTGCTCTCGGTGGCCTTCTTGATGGCGCGCTCGATATTCTCCTTCGGCATCTGCTCGGCACGGGCCTCGGCCATGAGGGCGCGGAGGCGCGGGTTGCCGGTCACGTCAGGGCCGCCCTGCTTGACGGCGATGGTGATTTCCTTACCGAGCTTGGTGAACGTACGGGCCATGTGGCCCCAGCGCTTCAGCTTGCGCTCCTTGCGGAATTCAAATGCTCTTCCCATAATTATTCGGCGACTCTGGCGATGTTCTTGGCAATCTCATAAGCCTCGAGGGAGGACGGGTAGTCGCTCTCGATGGTCTTGTAGCAGGCCAGGGCCTCGGCCTTCTGGCCAAGGGCCTCGTAGGCGGAGCCCTCCTTGAGGAGGTAGGCGGGGGCGAAGATGTTGTCGGCGGTGGCGACGGCGGCCTTGTAGGCGCGGACGGCGGCGTTGTAGTCGCCGAGGGCGACGTAGGCGTCTCCTTCGCAAGCCTTGGCGCGGGCAGCCAGGATCGGCTCCTTGCCCTTGTATTTCTTCAGGTAGGAAAGGGCCTCCTCGTTGTTGCCGAGCTGCAGCTCGCAGATACCGGCGTAGAGGTAGACGGCCTTGCCGGCCTTGGCACCGTACTCGGAGATGATGTCGGCGAAGCCGAGGATGTTGCCGTCGCCGTTGAGCGCGAGCTCGAACTCACCCTCCTGGAAGTTCATCTCGGCGGGATACGTCTGCTGCATCGCCTCGGCGCACTTCGGCTGGTAGATGAATTTGTTGTAGGCGAGGATGCCGAGACCGATCACGAGGACCGCGGCCACGACGCCCCAGATCACTTTCTTGTTGTCGTTGTAGAACTGCTCGGTGGCGGAGACGGTCTGCTCGATGTTCTCCTGCCGCAGGGCTTCCTTGTCGTTCTGATTTTTCTGAGCCATATTGGATATTATTTTGATTTTCGCTTCTAAATAGCCCGCAAAATTAGAAAAAATCCTTTAACTTTGCAATACAATGGCCACATTACAGAAGATCGTCATACAGGACTTCCGCAACATCCAATTGCAGGAACTTGCCTTCTCGCCCAACATCAACTGCATCAGCGGCGGCAACGGCGAAGGCAAGACCAATCTGCTTGACGCCATCTGGTATCTGTCGATGACCAAGAGCGCCTTCTCCACCTCCGACCGCTTCAATTTCCGGCACGGCACGTCCGCTTTCGCCCTTTCCGGCACCTACGGGATGCCGGGCGGCGGCACCGCGCGCTTCAGCGTCCGCGTCCAGGACGGCGGCCAGAAGAGCGTGCGGCGCGACGACAAGCCCTATACGCGCATCTCCGAGCACATCGGCGTGCTGCCGATCGTGATGGTGTCCCCCGCGGACATCGCGATGGTCAGCGAATCCGGCGACGAGCGCCGGAAATTCGTCAACGCCGTGCTCTCGCAGATGGAGCAGCCTTACCTGGCCGACGTCCAGCAATACAACCGCCTGCTGCTGCAGCGCAACAAGCTGCTCAAGGCGGGCGTGTGCGACGAAGACCTGCTGACCACCTTCGACGAGCGGCTCTCCGTGCTGGCGCAGCCGATCTTCGAGCGGCGCAACGCCTTCTGCGAGCGGCTCGTTCCCGTGGTGCAGCAGTACTACGCGGAGATTTCCGGCGGGCGCGAGCAGGTCGGGATCGAGTACCGCTCCGACCTGCAGAAAGGCCCCCTGGCGGAGACCCTCCGCGAGCGCCGCGACCGCGACCAGGTGTTCAAATTCACCACCGCGGGC
>Ga0265298_10001599_pt1 | contig 33471 bp, 7 predicted proteins | sample AusTroGonzalo_MG_3_FD_193486 | JGI IMG/M metagenome (GOLD analysis project Ga0265298, IMG submission 193486) | Bovine rumen microbial communities from tropical cattle in Woodstock, Queensland, Australia - Gonzalo_01 | ecosystem: Host-associated > Mammals > Digestive system > Stomach > Rumen ... | reverse complement strand
ATAGTAGTAAGCTATCTGCGCGCCAAACAGCGTCTTGTTATCAAACAGGTTTTTCAGTTTATCAGCTTGCTGTCCACCTGCCACACGCAACAAAAAGTAGTGATGGTTACCAACACGTTCTTGCGCCTGTAACTGTGCTGCCAGAAAATGATTATTCACATACTCCATATGTCCTACGCCAACAAAAGGCATTTGTTGCTCAACATAATGACCAAACCAATCGCCACCAATGATGTTGCTAAACGCAGCAGGCACCACGTCTCCGAAAAGCAGACGGCCATAGAGCATAGGCTGTAGGGTGAAACGCTTAGTCAGTGAGAACGACATGCGCCAGTTGGCATTCACCTCGTTCATACCCGCTTTCTTACCTAGCTTGTTTCCGTCAGCATCACGTACATTTAGTTTGGCAAAGTCATTGGTTACATAGGCATACTCAGCCTTGAAACGCGCACCACGTGTAGGGAAGTACCAGTTGTCCTCACTGTTGTAACTCACACGGGCACGATAACTGAAAAAGTGTTCGTTCTTGAGTGTAATCTGAATTGATTGGTCAGAGCCTAACTTGCTACGATAGTGCATATAATCCCAGCGCAAACCTATCTGTATGTTAAAGTTACGCAGGTCGAGGTTTATGGGAAGGAACTCAGCCTGCATCTGGTTGTAGTGGATGTTGTAATCCCTTTCGCCATGTGAATACACATCCAAATCCTTGCGATAGAAGGTGTAACTCAAGGAGGGACGGGTGAAGCTGAGCGGATGCACGGTAATTTCGGCTCGAGCCATAATGTTTTTGCCCAATCTTACAGTGATATCTGTATTGACAGGCACGCTGGTTCCTAACGGGATGTCTTGACCTAACTGCAAAGAAGCATATTCCTCGGTGTCAAAGCGAATACCGGCATGGAGTTGTAACGTCTTTCGGTTGCCAGCAGAAAGAACTACACGCACCCCATCGCCATCAGGGACCAGTCTGCACTCAGCTGTCTGGTAGAACAAATCCACACGCATAGTAGTCGTGAGCTGTTTCTCCAATTTGGCATCAATACTATCGGTCTTGTTAAGATGGAACTTCTGGCGCAGGTAGCGCTCAGCCTGAGGCGTCATGTTCTCGAAAGTATAGCCAGTAACATGGCGCTTCTCTGTCATTACCTGTGGACGCAGCGGATATAATTTCTGAGGTCGGAACGATTCATCAATGCCAATGCGCTTTTTCAAAGCCATAATGTCATCCCAATGTTGTCTCGCAACTTCTTCGCCACGAATGATAAGCGTATCTATGGCAGAGGACGAGAAGCTAGCTGTACTATAGCCCCTTGTATCCACTTGCAAGTGCAAGTCGGTTATCTCGAGGTTCTCTTCTACCTTGTTTTTAGTGTTAATGTCAATAATCTGGTTGAGAATGCTCATTGTACTCTCCAAATCATCGGCTACTTTCGGATCGGTCTGAACGGTAACGCCAATTATGATTTCAGCACCCATTTCGCGAGCCAGATCAGCTGGATAGTTGTTCTTCAAACCGCCATCCACCAATACCATATCGTTCAATCTCACAGGGGAAAATACGGCAGGGATGGACATAGAGGCGCGCATAGCCTGAGGCAAACGCCCACTAAAGAAATCCACCTCGTTATTGTCGATGATGTTGGTAGCCACACAAGCAAAGGGAATGCGCAAGTCTTTCGAAAAATCCAGCGAGTCTGTATAGCCCGTACATAGCCGCTGAAACAGCTCTGCCAAGTTCTTGCCTTTAATTATTCCACCTGAGTTAGTATCACGTTTGCCAATGGACAGACCTGTGGAAATAATATAAGTATTTTGCTTCTTGCGATCTACAATACTCTGATTACCCAAGTCCTCCTTATCGGTGATAACATACGCCCAATCCTGCATCCTTACTATCGAGTCAAGCGAGTTGGCATTATAGCCTATGGCATATAGTCCGCCCACAATGCTACCCATCGAAGTTCCGGTGATGACATCTACTGGAATGCCTGCTTCCTCCAACACTTTTAGCACACCAATATGAGCCATGCCCTTGGCGCCACCGCCACTCAGCACTACGCCCACTTTCTTTCGTTCGCTTCGCATTCTGTTGTTTTCAGCATTCAAAATACTACACATCAACACAGCAACCAGTATCAATAATAACTTTTTCATATTCATAGTTGATATTTAATTAATAATCTATGGTTTTACACGAGTATAATTTACAACAAATCAAGATGTATTATACTTCTATGCTGTTCGTTATTATACTATTATCAATTGCAAATATAGATAAAAAAAACAAGTTTACTATTTGATAGGACATTTATTATCTCCAATAACAAAATTACATACAGATAATTGCCTTGCAACTATGCCTACGAATTGATTTGGGATAATCCTACGGTAACCGAACGCTATGTGAAATGATAGCTAAATATAATAGTAAGAATTTTAAAGAAAGGGGTAGTTAAAAGATTTAGTTTGTCGGTTATTTTTACACACTATTGTCTAATACTCTCAGTGCTCAACTGTTGGGTAGTGTAGTCATACTCTGAACCATATGAGCTGTGAGGGATGGTAAAGATAAGGATCATTAGTAACACAGCAAATACAACAACCCACTTGTTGTACTTCCATCTCAATGTAGCTAAGGCAACTAAAAAGACCAAGAAAGAAATAAGGGTCTTATTATCTGTCAGGTCTGTACCGAAGGGAAAGCCTGTCCACCACGGGCCGAAAGCCACGTGCTGCACGAGCGGTCCCATAACAAATCCTCCAATGAACAAAGCCAATACCGTAATCCTCAACCAGCGGTAATATTCCTTTCGTGTAATGACCAGCAAGAGCGTATAGACAGCAAACAGCATGGCGGCAAACATAAACAGGATATGCGGAACCAAAATAGCAGCAGGAACATCGTTGCGGAAACGGATGATAAGTGGCTCATCAGCACAATAGTCCTTATCTTCCACCGTGATATAATACTGCAACTTTCCAGCCACTGGCTGTACTGGCAAGATAGCCTGCCATTGGCCTTCATCCCAACTAAAATCCACGGTGGTGTAGTCGTCCGCAGTTGGATAGTGACGGTAATGAATTTGCGCGGAAACATTAGAAGGAACGCCCTTTAATATCACTATTTCATCACTTTGCACCCCACTTCTGGGCAGCCTCTGTCTGTAGCTATCCCCATTTAGTTCAATGGTCACTCTCTTGGGATTCGTAGGTCCCGTCATACGTTGGTATATGCTCAATACCAAAGTAATTACAATAGCTAATAACCAGTATGCGAACTTTTTCATTGCTTTGCAGGATTCAAGTTAACTTGGAATACTAATATATCTTCGCCGCGAAGCACTTTCACTGGAATAGTGGTTCCAGGCTCCAACTCAGACAAGCACTCCATGTATTCATTTATGTCCTTAACAGGCTTGCCATCAATTTCCTGGATAACGTCGCCGCTTCGAATACCGGCATTATGGGCTGGTTTACCAGCAACCACAATATCAGCACGAAGCCCCGGAATGCGACTGACACCCATGACATCAGGCATCAAACCTAAAGTCACTTTGAACTTGGCATGACTCATGGTATTACTGCTTGGTACATTGATGAAATCAGGCGTTTTTGACATATTTGCCAATCTCGTAATCAACTCCTTTGAGTAATCCAATGTCTGTTGCATACCATCATAATTCAAAGTAGGAGGCAAATCATCAGGGGTGTGATATTCCATGTGCCCTCCTGTGGTTAAGAAGAGTACCGGGATGTCCGCCGCCACGAACGATGCCTGATCGCTGGCTCCATAGCCGTCAGCCGTACAGCTGACGTTCAGCTTTGTCAGCTCTGCCACTTGCTCTGCCATTGCTTTGAATTCAGAGCTGGTACCTGTGCCCGAAACACTCAGGGCATTATCGCGCATACGTCCCACCATGTCCAAATTTACCATAGCCACAATCCCCTCTTTAGTAGCTGGAAGGTTGATGCGCTGGGTATCAGAATGCTTCATCCATTCCAAAAATTCTTTGGAGCCAACCAAGCCTTGCTCCTCAGCGCCAAAGAATATGAATATGATACTTCTTGGCAAACTTGTTTTCTTGAAATACTTGGCCAATTCCAGCACCACGGCATCGCCACTGGCATTATCGTCAGCACCAGGATGTACAGCCAGTGTGTCAGGACGACGTGAACCGGAGTCCTTGCCGCCCATGCCCAGGTGGTCGTAATGGGAACCTACAACAATGTATTCATGCTTCAGGCGTTTGTCTTTTCCTGGCAGCACAGCAATAATGTTATGGGTGGTACGCTCTGTATCTTTAGTCTTCCCGTAGGTAAAGTTATGATAATATGCAGTTTTTTTCTTACCCTTCAAAACAGGTTTGAACTTCAGGCTACGAAGTTTGTCAACAATAAATTCAGAAGCGAGGGTGTCACCAGCAGTGGCAGGATATCTGCCGCCAAGTTCCTGTGAAGCCAAGTATTCCACGGTTTGTCTCATGTCTTCCTGTTTCTGAGCAAACAACTGAGACACAAGGGCGAAAGTCAAAGATATTGCAATTAAGATATGTTTCATAAAAAAGAGTAACTTTATAGTGGGTTTAGCGTCAAAATAAACCTGTTGCAAAATTAGATTATTTATTTCAATAACGCAATCCTCATTTATAAGTATTTTAATATCACTCATGTTGCCTAGATAAGCTTTATTCTTTATCAAAACAATAATCACATGTAGATTTTTCTTGTTAATGACAATAGGAGCTACAAGGCATTACACTAGAGTGATGGTTATGCCTAGTATTGAAAATTCCTCCGCCTGTTATCTATTGTTGGAGAACTTCCCTCAAGGTGAAGGAAAGTCTGCTTCTGGTCGTCGCAGTATCTGCCAAGGGTCGTCGCAGTATCTGCCATACCCCTATGGGAATGCCTCCTTTCGCTCGTGCCAGATACTGCGTCGGGGCTTGGGAAGGTCTCCCGTCAACAACGACAGGCACTACTATCTGAATCAACAATTGCAAAGGTAGCCGATGACAGATTAGCTCCATTAAATGCTCTGTTAAGAATGGTTAAAAACGTTGCATAAAAATAAATAATAATAAGTAATTATTATCTTTGTCACAATAATATGGAATGAATTCATAACAAGAAATTGAAACCCTGTAAACTATTGGGGGGAAATGCAAATTGTTTACTATTTAAGCCATCTGTTAGACGGTGAGCCAAACTCCCCAAACCGCCAATAGTCAAAGTTAGAAAAGTGAGCAGAAGAGTTTCAGAAAAAGCCCAAGAGGAGTACTCACTAATTCCTCTATCAATAAGTGGAATATTTAGAACATAAAGTAGTTATTAGGATCTCTTTGCAGAAAAATGAGAAATGGTTATATCATAAATAAGGCTTTTAATTACTATATAACGGCCTCAATACTAACAGCAGTGGTCTCGCAACTTACTGTAATGACCGATGCTATCATTGTCGGTCAGTTTATATCGCCAGAGGCACTCTCAGCTGTGAATGCAGCTACGCCTTTAACAATGACGATAAATGCCATGTATCTGCTCTTTGTCATGGGTGCAAATGTGAGGCTTGCCCGACTGATCGGTCAGCAGGACACCAGCAGTATCAAGAATCTGTTTACCTCAATTATATGGAGTGTGATACTCGTGGGTATTCTCATCATGATTGCCCTACAGATGTTTGTCGAGCCTATCTCTGTCTTCCTTTGCAAAGAACCTTCCATTAACCATTATACAACAGAATATCTGAGAGCTTATTCTGTCGGTGTTGTGCCCATGCTATTGTACTTGGGTTTTAACGTATTTGTGGAAACTGCAGGTAAGCCACGTATTACAGCTGGTGTCATTATTGCTTCAAGCGCAATTAATCTGGTGGGCGACCTGTTGTTTGTGGGCGCATTGAAATTTGGCATAGCAGGCTCAGCTTATGCAACAGTACTGAGTTACCTGTGCGGTCTCCTGTTAATCACTACACTGGGAGTACGCAAGCAACCACTATTCAGGCTCCAGATACAGAAACTGGTGGTGTTCCTAAAATATGTTCTGCAAAACGTGAAGGAGGGCTTCCCTGTTGCCATTGGCAACATCAGTATCGGCCTGCTTGTCTTTCTTTTGAACACTATCATCACAAATGCACTGGGAGCGATAGGCATGAATATTTGGTCCATATGCTTACAGATGCTGATGTTGTCTTTGGTGTTCATCAATGGCACCGTGGGGTGTATTTATGCCGTCGGCGGTATCATTTGCGGTGAAAAAGACTGGAAAGGCATGCGGCTGTTTGAATACCGGGTAATGAAAGTACTTATTGTGAGCCTTGCATTGTTTGTCATTGTGGTGGAAATAGAACCCCTTTGGCTGGCTTCTATCTTTGGCGCTGACGAAAACATGCGTGCTGCAGGTTTGAGCCGTGCACTAAGGCTTTTCTTTTTATGTGAATTGCCGTTCGCGTACATTTTCGTGCGTCAGGCCATGCTTCAGCTTTTGGAATACCGCTTATTGGCCGCCGTTGTTTCCATCATGCAAATGTTGCTGCTTTTGGCTGGTGTATGGGGGGCATCGCTCATCAAACCGGATTATGTGTGGGGCGGTTTCTCTATTTCTATGCTTGTAGTTCTTTTTGCCGTATATCTGGTAATCTTTTATCTTCACCGCAAAAAACCTGAAACGAGTATTGTCTCCTTGATACCATTGAAGGAAGAGCCGCTGATGCTTGTCCGATCGATGGAATGTACGGCAGAGGGCGTTGCAACCGTGAAAGATGAATTCGAGGCTTTTGTGAGAAGTCATGCCACAGATGCCGAGGAAGCCATGAACCGCATCAATGCCCTGACCGCCAATCTACTGACAAGGACGGAAAAGGGAAAAGACCAATTCTGCGACATCACGATCTCCTTTAAGGCAGAAGTGCCGTTCGTGAAGATGAAGGACACACAACGGGCTTTTGCGCAGGATGGCTTTGCATATGATGCAAGACATGAAGTCATATACGGGCAAAATGTTACAACAATTAATCTATAAAACAACTTATATATGATGACCTATCCATTACTACAATCGCAATTAGGTATATTCATGCAATGTGTTCAGAATCCTCTCTCTACACAATACAACCTGCCGAATGAGGCATTGCTTCCTCCCACCGTTGATATAGAACGATTCATCAAGGCTTTTGAGAAAGTCATCACTGAACGTCCCATCTTCCGCACCCGCTTCATGATTGACGAAAACGGTGAAATAAGACAATGGAGCGATGAAACCATGGAGATTCCAATCATACGTCGCAAATGCAGTGAAGCCGAGTTGCAAGCATATATCAAGGATGGATTCGTACGCCCCTTTGACCTGCTTAGTGGTGAACCTCTCTACCGCATAGAGTTTGTTGAGACAGAGAAAGGATGGCATGAACTTTCAGACGGACACCACGTAATCATGGACGGCATGTCGTTTACACCTGTACTCTTCCAGATAGACCTCAACAAAGCCTATATGGGCGAGGAACTGACACCGCAACCCTATGGGCTTTACGAGGCAGCCGAGGACGAGGTGACCACGTTCGGAACACCCGTTTACGAGAAAGCCAAGGCCTACTATGCAGAGAAATTTGCAGGAATGAAATTCGCCACCCTCAGCAAGCAAATGCCAGGAACGATGGGCAAGATGGTACGACGCTCGGCATTCGTCAAACAGCCCGAGTGTGATGCATGGTGCAAGGAGCACGGCATAGCTGTGAACCTGCTCTTCCAGGCTGCCTTCAGCTACGTCTTGACTGTGTTGCTGCGCCAGGATAAGGTTGCCTACTATACCGTCAACCACGGCAGAATGGACAGACGTCTGCGCGAGGCATACGGTATGTTTGTCAAGTCGGTGCCAATACTGTCGGACGCCAGCGATGCGAAGAACAAGACCGTCAAGGACTTTATTATGAGTTTCAGGACAGAGCTGATGAGTACTATCCGATACGGATGCTATCCTTTCACCCATTTCTGCAGTGACCTGAAGATGACAGCGGGTGTATCGTTCAACTTCCAGGCCCTCGTGGATATGGAAGAGGCTATGATTCTCGGTGACCAGCGCGTATATGGCTCACAGCCTGTGCGTGCAGAGATAGACGATGACATTACCGTCTTCATTTTCTATAAAGAAGGACAATACGAGATACGTGCCGAATCGAGCAGCGCCATGAATGATGCAGAGACATTGCAGATGGTGGTTGATGCTACATACCAGGCTCTGGTTTCCATGCAAGCGCATATAGAAGGTACGCTTAGTGAGGTGAGCATCATCAGCGACGAGCAGCAGGTTCAGCTCATCAAACTGTCAGCAGGCAAGGACATGGATGTTGACATCACCAAGACCTTTGCACTGGCTTTCGAGGAACGTGCAAAACTGGTACCAGACAGCGTTGCCGTGGCTGACAGAGACAGCCAGCTGACTTACAGCCAGCTTTCGCACTATTCTGACGTGCTGGCACATCGACTGATTAAGGCAGGGGTAATGCCCAACGACTTCGTGTGTGTCATGCTGGATCGCTTCAAGGAGTTCCCGCTGTCAGTGCTGGCCATCCACAAGGCAGGTGCAGCATATACCCCAATGGACTTCGAGTATCCCAACGAGCGCCTGCAGTATATGCTGGAGAATTCAGAGTCGAAGGTACTCATCACCAGCCATGCCGTGCTGGAAAGCAAGAAAGCCGAGGGAGAGTTCGAGACGGGGAATGTACAGGTAATCTTCGTGGAGGACATTGACTTCAGCGTCGATGCTGACCCAATCAATCTCACCACTCCGGACAATCTGGCATATATGATCTACACGTCCGGATCGACTGGAAAGCCCAAGGGTGCCATGCTACATCAGGCCGGCCTGTGGAACTTCATCAACATTGTCATTGACATGGAGAAGCTAACGGCTGACGACCGCATTGAGGGACACCGCTCGTTCTCATTCGATGCCCACATCGAGGACATGTATGCCATCCTGACGCTGGGAGGATCATTCCACATCATGCCGACGGAAATCAGGAAGGATCTGGCAGCCATCCGCGAATTCCTCATTGAGCACCGGATTACAGGTGGCGGATATTCTACTGCCATTGCAGCATTGCTGCTCAACACATACGATGACCTACCTGTCAGGTTTATCACTGCTGGAGGTGAGAAACTCGACGGAGTGTATAGCGACCACGTAGAGATTATCAACGTATATGGGCCGACGGAGTGTACAGATGATACTTCTTATTATAGGATCGCTCCTGGGACACGCGTAGAAAACATCCCCATAGGAAAACCGGTGGCCAACACATGGAACTTCATCGTGGACACAAACGGACAACTTGTCCCACGAGGTGTCGTTGGTGAACTTTGCATTGCCGGCATTCAGGTGGGGCGAGGCTACTGGCAATTACCCGACCGTACCGCAGAATCGTTTGTTGACTGTCCCTTCGTCAGCTTAGACCGCTGGGGCCGCAAGGTACGGATGTATCACACCGGTGACCTCTGTCGATGGAACAAGGACGGTGACTTGGAATATATGGGCCGTATCGACTTCCAGGTGAAACTGCGTGGTTTCCGTATAGAATTAGGTGAGATAGAGAGTAAGGTGCTGAAGATGGAGGGCATCAAGCAAGCTGCTGCCGAGGTAAGAAAAATTAACGGTGTTGATCACCTGCTGCTATACTACACTTTAGATAATGGATCTACTCTAAACGATGACGACATACGCCAGGCGTTGGAGACGTCGTCACTGGCAGATTATATGGTGCCTGACACCTACATGCAACTCGAAACGATGCCGCTTACCCCCAATGGCAAGGTGAACCGCAAGGTACTGCCAATACCAGAGATACAGAGTCATACAGAATACGTGGAGCCTGTAAACGACACAGAGCGAATCATTGCCGAGACGTTTAAGGAGGTGCTGAAGATTGATGTACCTGTAGGAGCCCTGAACAGTTTCTTTGAGTTCGGAGGCGATTCTGTCAAGGCTATTCGTCTCATTAGTATGTTGCGCAAAAAGGGCATCATTGTTCCCGTATCTACAATTATGAAGGAGAAAACCGTCAGAGCTATCGCAGAAACGATAAAAGATGTGGCTTTTGATATAGACCAAAGCAACTGGAGCGGCAAGGTGGAGAATTCAGCCATCGTGCAGTTCTTCTTCGACCTCAAGTTGCCTGTTCCGAACCATTATAACCAGGCCGTGATGCTCCAAACAGAAGGTCGCTTCAACAAGGAAGCACTTGATACGGCGCTGAAAGCTGTGACCACACATCACGACATGTTGAGAGCTGTCGTTAAGGACGGAGCACTTTATGTACGCGAGGTTAATGATGGAGCCATGTTCTCCATTGAGGAGTTTGCTGTTGATGACAACGACAAAGCTGCCGTCACAGCAATAGCCAACGGTATAGAGGGCAGTATTAACATCAACAACGGCCCTCTTATGAAGCTGGCACTGCTGCATAGCAACGAGAAGGACTACTTGCTCATTGCCATACACCATAATGTCATCGACGGTGTGTCATGGCGCATTCTCATCGAAGATCTGGCTACAGCCTATGGACAAGCTGTGGTTGGACACCCCGTCAGTCTGCCTGCAAAGACGCATTCCTACAAATACTATCAGGAGGCGATGGAGCGCTTTAAGAAGAGCTACCAGCTGGAAGTAGAGAAAGACTATTGGGAGAAGGTAAGGAAGGAGATTGCTGAAACTGCCACGTCTGCTGGTAATGACTATTCGCGCCACTTTAACAGAAAGGAAACTACCATCAGCACTGATGTGACCGCTGCTTTGTTAGCTGTTCCTACTCGCATAGAGAATGTCGGCATGAACGACCTGCTATTAACCGCCCTGTTACGCAGCTATGCCGCAGTCACTGGAAAGCAGAAGATGTGTGTTATGCTGGAAGGCCATGGTCGTGAGAACATTGGTGAGCCTTTATTTACCGACCGCACGGTAGGATGGTTCACATCCATTTATCCAGTGGTGTTGCAGCAAGAAAAAAACGATCTGGTAGCAAATCTCACAAGTGTGAAAGATGTTCTGCACCGGGTGCCCAACAACGGCATTGGTTACGGACAGCTTTTCGGAATTGATGTCGAATCCATGCCTCAGGTCACCTTTAACTATCTGGGCACTTTCGGTTCGGTTGGGAAGGATGACAGCCAAATTTCCATTGCAGAGGATATGCCTGTTGGTAACATGGTGGCCAAAGCCAACTGCTACGGTTCTGACATCACAGTAGATTGTATGGTTCTGCCCTCCGGACAATTCTCTATCAGTTTGAACTACAATGAAGCCATTCTGACAGACCTGCAGGCAGGGCAATTACTCCAGAACATAGAAGCAGAGGTTAAGGCAATAACAAATATCAAGGCTAAAAAGGAAGACCTGCTTACGGCATCCGACCTCGGAGAGACAACATGGACACATGAGGAGTTCAAAGCTGTCATGGATGATTTCGCCAGTCGTGGAGAGAGACTAAAGCGCATCTATCCGTTGACACCTATGCAGGAAGGTATGGTGCTTAAAGCTGTCATGGAACCAGGCTCTGTTGCCTACCGAATAGTCTTCGCCGTATCAATAGACGCTTTGCCTACTGAGCAGCAGTTGCGGACAGCACTTGATGCTTTGGCACTGCGCCACGAGGTGCTGCGTACAGCGGTCATCATGCGTGGTACGAATGAATATCGCCAAGCTATCGTTGACGGCAGACAATTGGGACTGTCCATGATGGACATCAGCCATGCCGCCGATCAGGCAAAGACTATCTCTGATACACGGTGGGAATTGCTCAAGAAGGATTTCGATCTTCAATCTAAGCCGCTGTTTAATGTAGTATGCATGAAAACTGGTGATGCCAGCTGTGCCCTGTTGTTGGATTTCCATCATATCATTGAGGACGGATGGTGTCTACCGATTATCCAGAAGGACTTCTTCACACTGCTCTCACAAAGCATGGAAGGTAAACCTGTTGTGACTGAATCGATAAGCGATGGACGTTACGAACAATATGTACGTGATATTTACGCCAAGGATAAACGTGCTTCACTCAACTACTGGCATCAATTATTGGAAGGCTACGAGACCAAGGCTGTTATCCCATCCTTTGGAACCATCAGTGAAGATCGCCGCACGAAAAAGGATTCTCTCATGATAGACCTTACACTGGAAGAGCAACAAATGCTCAAGAGTCTGTGCTATGCTGCCCAGGTTACTCCTAACACCATTGTTGAAACTGCTTGGGGACTATTGCTGCAGCGCTACAACCGCACCAATGACGTTGTCTTCGCCAAAGTCGTTTCGGGTCGTGACAATACAGAAAACGATGTGAGCGATCTGATCGGTATCTTTATTAATACTGTACCTGTGCGCGTACATACTGATAATGAGGATACCGTGCTGCAAATGTTGAAGAAGGTACAGGCACAGGCTGCTGAAAGCAACCGCCATGACTATGTATCTCTTAGTGAAGTACAACAACAGACCGATTTGGGAAAAGACTTGTTCCAGTCTACTATAGTTTTTGAGAACTACCCGACAGAAATTGAAGACGCTACGCACTGGCCTTTCACCATCAAACGTCTCATCATCAAAGAAGAGAACTTCGATGACATCAGTCTGATAGTATATATCGGTGAAGACGGTCGTCTGGCTCTGCAGTTGCAATTCAACAACCAGTTATACACTGAAAAATTCATAGCCGACACCCTTAGCGCACTGCAATGCATCATTCATGGAATGCTGGTGGATACCAATGCCAAGGTCAACAGTATTCAGCTCCTTGATGAGACAAGGTTGGAAGAGCTCATGGACCTATCCGTCGGCAAGCTTATGGACATCAATCTCAACGAGACTTTTGCCGAGTTGTTTGTGCGTCAGGCCAAGAAAACTCCAAATGCACTGGCTGTCAGCGACGCTAATAGTGAGTTTACCTATCATGAAATGGACGAGCAGTCAGATACGCTGGCTCACCTGCTCATCGACAAGGGCATCTTGCCTAACGATTTCGTATGTGTGATGCTCGACCGTACCAAGGAGTTCCCTTTGACGGTACTGGCTATCCACAAGGCTGCAGCTGCATATACCCCACTCGATTTGGAATACCCCAACGAGCGTTTAAGCTATATGGTTGACAATTCCGAGTCAAAGATAGTCATTACCACTCATGATGTCTATGCTGCCAAGATGAAAGAAGGCGGCTTGGAACTAGGCAATATCCAGTTTATATACTTAGATGACATTGACCTCACCCAGAAGACAGCCCCCATCCTGCTTACCAAGCCCGAAGGTCTGGCGTATATGATATACACATCAGGCTCCACAGGTCTTCCTAAGGGTGTAATGCTGCATCAGCGCGGACTTCGCAGCTATATTGCTTCGATGATAGACATTCTGGGTATTACCGACAAGGACCGCATCTCCAACCACCGTCCATTCTCATTCGATGCCCATATTCAAGACCTCTACCCCGCCATTACTGTCGGTGGAAGCATACATATCATGCCTACGGCTATCCGTAAGGAGATGAAAGGTCTACACGACTTTATCGTTAGCCATCAAATTACTGGCGGTAGCTATACCACATCATTAGGTGCTATGCTACTAGACAGCTACGAACTGCCTCTGCGTTACATGACACTGACAGGCGAGAAGATGATAGGACTGGTTAGCGGTAAAGTACAGTTGGTGAACGGCTATGGCCCCACAGAGTGTACCGACCTAATATCAGCCTATCACTTGGAAAAAGGCAGAATTTATGATGACATACCTATTGGACGTCCTATGGCCAACAGCTACTGCTTTATCGTTGACCAAAGCAACAACCTTGTTCCACGTGGTGTGCCAGGTGAGTTGTGCTTTGCCAGCGTACAGGTGGGTTGTGGCTACTGGAAGTTGCCCGAGCAAACAGCGAAAGTCTTTGGCGACTGCCCCTTCCTGCCGTTGCAAGCCGATGGAAAGCCTATGCGAATGTACCACACGGGAGATTTGTGCCGTTGGAACGACGAAGACCAGATTATGTATTCCGGACGTATTGACTCACAAGTAAAACTGCGTGGCTTCCGCATTGAGCTCGGCGAGATTGAGACACAAGCCCAAAAAGTGGAGGGGCTCCAACAAGCAGTGGCTATGGTACGCGAGGTACTTGGTGCACAGCATCTGATTCTATATTATACCGTCAAGGAAGGAGCAAATGTTACGGAAGAACAGATTCGTACCTTCCTGGTACAGACAAAACTAGCGGAATATATGCAGCCAGAGGTTTATATGCAGTTGGATGAATTCCCCTTCAACTCCAGTGGTAAAGTAAACCGCAAAGCTCTACCGCTACCAGAGATCAAGGCTGGAGAAATCGTGCCACCTGTAACGGAAACAGAAAAGCAGTTGTGGAATGAGGTTTCTGAGACGCTGAAGGTTAAGGAATTCGGTATCACTACTCCGCTCTCTCACATCGGAATGACTTCACTCGTTGCCATGCGACTAGCCATGTCTATCCAAAAGAAGTATGGTGTTCAAGTGCCAGTGGCAGAACTGATTCAGGAGCCTACAATCAAGGCTATCGCTGCTAAGATTGACGAACAAAAGAGACAGGAAGAAGCTGCCATGAGTTTGTTCACAAAGCGTAAGAATGAACCTACCAAAGAAAAGAAGGGAGACCCATTCGCAGCTAAGAAAGCTGATCCATTCTCAGTAAACAAAAAGAAGAATCCATTTGAATGATTTTAATTTTATTATATGACAAAGACAGAACAGAACATCGCGAATCTATACGAGACGCTGATATCAGACGGATATTTCCGTGATGACAACGGTAATATTAATATGTCGGTAGAACAATTTGGTGATAATCTGCGCAAAGAGAAGATTGCCAAAATATTCTATGCTAACTTGTTGGAAGACGGATATTTCCGTGATGGTGAGGAAATCCTTCTCTCAGAAGAAGATTTTCTCAAACGCGTGGGGGCTATAAAGGAAAAACGTGCGTATTATCCACTTTCCTCCAATCAGATGGGACTGTATTTTGACTGGGAAATGAACCCTGAGACCACCCAGTATAATACGCCCAGCTTAAAGAAATATGCTAAGGGAAAGATTGATGCAGACAGACTTTGTCAGGCCGCACAGGCTGCTTTCAATGCCCATCATTTCCTCGCCACAACATTTGGCGTCAAAGATGATGAGATTGTTCAGATTCCCCATGAGAACACGCAACTTGAAGTCGTTCGTCTCGTGCTTGACAGCGAACCAGACCTTGCTTTTTTCCAATCTAAGGTTCGTCCGTTTAATCTGCAGGAAGACTGTCTTTGTCGTGCTGAAATCATCGAAACACCTCAGTACATTTATCTGTTTACTGATATCCACCACATTGTCATTGACGGATTATCAGTACTCATCTTCAACCAGGCTATCGGCAAAGCCTATATGGGTGAGGAGCCAGAGACAGAGGCTCTTGACTTCTACGACTTTGCTATTTCAGAGGAAGAATTAAGCAACAGTAATGCCTATCAGGAAGCAGAACAATACTTTGATGGATTTTTAAGTGGTATCGAGTCTGTTGTTTATCCTCACTCTTCAACCTTGGACAATAGCAGTACACGTAATGTGGAGTTACGAACGACCATTGAGGGAGCTGCCATCGACTCTTTCTGCGAGAAAACTGGTGTATCCGAAAATGCTTTGTATATGGCTGCATTCTTCCAGGTTTTACACCGGGTAACCAGAGAAGATAGCGTGTTTATATCTACTATTAATAATGGTCGTAACCGTGCAGAATTGATGAACACGATTGGCATGTTTGTCAAGACACTGCCTATTGTCAGCTCTTTGCCAGATAAGGATGCCGGGAATATTGATGTGGTGCAATATGCCACACAATTCCAACAGCAATACCTCAACGCTGTTCAACGCGATTTCTACCCATTCTCCGACATCGTTAAACGTTATAGCATCCATCCCGATATAATGTTTGTATTTCAGGATGTTGCTGGAGCCACAAACTTGCGTGAAGACGAAAAAGTGCCTACAGATGAATTTGAACAGATTGACCTTACCCTCGACACAGCAAAAGTACCTTTGAAGCTGAGTGTTATTACCCATGCTGGGGGTAAGAAAATTTTTGAAATCAACTATGATGCCACCCTCTATAACGAGGCTGACATGCAACAGTTGCTTGACATGGTGATAGCTGCATCTTTATCGCTTTGTAAAGCCAAAACACTATCAGAAGTATCTATTCTTCCTGAATCACAGCGCGAGCAAGTTGAATCCTTCCGACAGACTGCGCAGGCTGATGTTCCATTGAAACTACATCACCAGCCTATTGAGAAGAATGCCATAGAGATTCCTGACACGATGGCCCTGATAGCTAAAGACTGTTCCCTCACATTTAAGCAGTTCAACGAAGAGGCCAACCGCATTGCCCATGCCCTCATCAAGCGTGGTGTTAAACGCGGTGACCGTGTGGTGCTACTATTGCCTAGGACATCTGCTGTTATTGTATCCATGTTTGGTGTGAGCAAGGCTGGTGCTGCCTATATCCCTTGCGACCCTGCCTACCCTGCTGACCGTATTAACCTGATTATGACGGATTCCGATGCGCAATATGTTATCACCACTAAAGACCATCTTGCAAACTATGATGCTGAGAAAGTTATCGATATCGACGACATCTACAAAAACGAGGCATATAGTACGGAGAACCCCAATATTGATATTTCACCCGATGATTTAGCATACCTTATTTATACATCAGGCTCCACAGGTAAGCCCAAGGGCGTGATGCTGCGACATATCGGTATTACCAATTATCTCTACAATCATCCGGCCAATGTGCATATCTCAGGACTGAAACGACTCGACGTGAAAACCTACGTCTCTATTACAACTCTCTCGTTCGATATGTCACTGAAAGAGTTTGCAGGTTCGCTTTATAATGGCATCACCACGGTACTGGCCGATGAGCAGGAAGTAATAGATCCAGTTCTGCTCTCTCGTCTAATGCTGAAGACTGGTGCTGAAGCTATCAACGGCACATGCTCACGTATTCAGAGTTACCTTGAACTGCCCGAGTTCTGTGAGGCCGTGCGCCACTGCAAGATGGTATGGTCTGGTGGTGAGATGTATCCTACATCGCTGCTGGAAAAACTGCAGTCACTTGGTGTAGAAATCATTAACACCTATGGTCCTACCGAGATTACTGTTTCCTCAAACATCGCCAACCTCACTCATGCTAAGCGTGTCACCGTGGGTCGTCCGTTGCTAAACTACATAGAATACATCGTCGACCCATTCGATCAAGAGGTTCCTGTTGGCGTACCCGGCGAGCTGCTCATTGGCGGTCCTGGTGTAGCTGTAGGATATAACAACTTGCCAGAGATGACAGCAGAACGTTTTGTAGAATACAAGGGTACCCGCGTCTACCGTTCTGGAGACCTGGCTCGATGGACTTCCGATGGCGAAGTAGAGATACTAGGTCGTATCGACAATCAGGTGAAAATAAGCGGTTTCCGTGTGGAGTTAGGTGAAATAGAAACTCAGGCTGATAATATCGCAGGTGTACAGAAAGCCATTGCCGTTGTCAAGAAAATAAATGGTATGGATCATCTAATCCTTTACTATACAACACCCGATGGTTCTCTTGTTGGAGAAACCGATATTGACACTGCCCTCAAGAAGACCTCGTTGGCAGAATATATGATACCTGATATCTATATGCACCTTGATACTATCCCACTGACTCCCAATGGTAAAACCAACTATAAGGCCTTACCTGAGCCTGAGATGAAAGTCAAGGAAATCACGATGCCTCGTAACGAACTAGAGCAACAGATGTGGGATATTATCTCTGACTTACTTGGCACTACAGCTTTTGGAGTAGAGACCAACCTCGTGACAGTAGGTTTGAGCTCCATTGCCGCCATCCGTTTGTCTGCCATATTCTCTCGTAATGACATTAGACTTTCTACCCGTGACATTATGCGCACTCCTGTCATTAGCACACTAGTAAAGAGAGTCAGTAGTGCTGATGAGCAGGAAGAACAACCTCTCAAGCCTCATGCCATCCGAGAGTGGTATCCCCTGAGCGAAACTCAAAAGGGCATGTATTTCGACTGTATCACCCACCCCGATGCAATTCTATACAATATTCCTAGTGTATCCACTTTTGTTGATATTAATAGAGAACGTCTTCTTCACGCTGTTAAGGCAGTCTTTGAAGCTCACCCCTATCTGAACTGTCGTCTGAGAGAACACGATGGTGAAGTGATGCAATATCGTGATGATACCATAAGCCCCATCATCAACGAAGTGACACTTGACAGCCGTCCTGACGCAGCCTTCTTCCAGAGTCAGTTGCGTCCTTTCGATGTGATGAATGAACCTCTCTATCGCTTTACTCTCTATCATTACAAAAACGAGACCTCACTCCTGACCGATTTCCATCACCTCATCAGTGATGGCACCAGCAATCAGGTGCTTGCCTTAGATTTGAAGAAAGCATACGATGGTCAACCCTTAGAGAAAGAACAGTACACTGCTTATGACCGCTCTATTGACGAGAATGAACTTTTCCAGTCAGAGCGGGGTAAAGAGGCAGAAGCTTATTTCTACCAGATATTTAAGGATGTGACCCCAACTGTTTATCCCCACTCTACTTCACTTGATGGCGGTAAAGTTTACGACACGATCACTACCGACATCCAGTCATATGCTATAAATGACTATTGTAAGCGTCATCTACTGTTACCCAGTTCTTTCTTCATGACAGTACTCCATGCTGTCTTACATCGTCTCACTCGTGAAGATAAAACTCTCATCCATTTTATCAGTAATGGCCGTTCCGAACTGAAATTAGCGAACTTCTTCGGCGTATTTGTAAAAACGTTGCCTTCTGTATGTGCAGATTTCAAACGTCCGATGGCAGAATTGGTAAAAGCCGTCAACGAGCAGATGCGCGATACGATTGACAACGACTTCTATCCTTTCTCTGAAATGGTCAGTCGCTATAATATTAGCGTTAATATCATCTACAACTATTTCGTGGATTTGGAAACTGACATCGTGCTCGACAAACAGGCTGGTGTGTATGGCAACTTGAACTGGGATACTGCCAAGAATCCTCTCTCTGTCACGATACTAACCAATGATAAGGGTGACTATCAGTGCTTCCTCGAGTATGATGCGACGCTTTACAACCGCCGCGATATGGAAATATTAAGCAGGGCGTTCAAGACCTTCGCAGAAAACAGCGTTAGCGACAGCTTTGCTGATACCACCAGCGTGCCACTCATTTCGGCTTCAGAAACTGATATTATCATCCAACAGGCTCAAGGTGAGAAGATGGAATATCCTGCAACCGATACCTTTGTCAGCCTTTTCTTGCATCAGGCAGCTATATCACAAGAGGCTATGGCTGTATCCGACGGAAAAAGCAGTTATACTTACGAAGAACTCGACAAGTTATCCAATGCTTTAGCAAAAAAACTTTTGGAAACTATTGGAGAGTATGATGGTAAGCATCCTTTTATGAGTATCATGCTAGGATACGAGAAGGATTTCGTAGTGGCAGCCTTAGGCGTAGAGCGTGCAGGTTATGCATACGTTCCTCTCGACTATGATTACCCCAATGAGCGTTTACTTTACATGCTCGAAGACAGCGAGAGCCAGGTGCTCATCACTAGCCATGCCATACTAAACGAGAAGACAAGTAATGGCGACAAGTTTGAGGTCAAGAATATCATCTTCATTGATGACTTCCTCAATGAGTCATCACCTTTGGCATCATCACCAGTCAATTTTGCCACACCTGACGGTCTTGCTTATATGATTTACACCTCTGGCTCCACTGGTAAACCCAAAGGTGTTATGATTTCCCACCGAGCCAAAACCAACTTTATCCGTTTCATAGCTAAGGAATGGGGACACACCGCCAAGAGCCGTATCTTCTGTCACTCCAGTTTCTCCTTCGATGCTAGCATTGAGGATCTTTATCCTGTACTAACGGTGGGTGGTACTCTCTATATCGTTCCTCAGGAGGCACGGCGTGACATGGATCTGCTGCATCAGTTTATCGTCAGCAATGGCATCACCGGTGGTAGCTTCACCACCCAGTTCGGCCAGATGCTACTGTTACAATATCCAGACTTGCCCGTACAGTACATTGTGGTCGGCGGTGAGAAGATGACAGTTGCACCACAATGTAACTGCCGTCTCATCAACTCTTACGGACCTACTGAGTTTACAGTAGACTCTACTTTCTTTGAAGTGGAAAAGGGGTATGATTATAATAATATCCCTATCGGCCGTCCGCTTTACAATCTCGCAGGTTACGTAGTGGATAAATACGGCCATCTTATGCCACAGGGCATTCCAGGCGAACTGTGTTTGGCCGGTCCTCAGATTGCCAATGGGTATTGGCACAGAGAGGATTTGACGCAAGAGAAGTTCACCAATGTCCCCTTTACATCCGACAAAGTCTATCACACGGGTGACCTTGTCCGTTACAATGAAGACGGCGACATAGAATACTTAGGACGCATCGACAATCAGGTTAAACTCCGCGGATTCCGTATTGAGTTGGGTGAGATTGAGACGCTTATCAGTAAGTATGATGGCATCAATATGGTCAGCGTACAGGTTAAAGAAGTTGGTGGCGTACAGCACCTTGTGGCCTACTATTCCGCTAATACAGAAATAGATAAGACTGCCCTTGAGGCTTCACTGGCTGAGAGCCTGACGGACTACATGGTGCCCGAAGTGTATATGCAGCTTGATTCCATGCCACTCACTCCTAATGGTAAGGTGAACACTAAGGCTTTGCCTGAGCCAGAGATTGCTTTGACAGAATATGTAGAACCTGAAGGTGTAAAAGAGCCCGTGGTGGCTGAATGCATCTCTCAGGTGCTGAGCATTGGAGGCAATGTGGGAGCATTGGATAATTTCTTCTCTCTTGGTGGTGACTCCATCAAGTCTATCCGCTTGGTCAGCATGTTAAGGCAGAAAGGTCTCTCACTAACCGTTGCAGACGTAATGAAGGGAAAAACTGTTAGGGCTATTGCCGCTATGGCAGAGAGTAACGTGGAAGATACCATCTCCCAGGAAATGGTAACTGGTGAAATCCTGCCAGGTGCCATCCAGCGCTATTACCTTAATCTGAGCCAGCCTCATCCTGAACATTATAACCAGAGTGTGGCTGTGGAATCAAAAACACCTTTCAATATAGAGGCATTGCGTAAGAGCTTGGATGCTATTGCCATACACCATGACATGCTTCGCATGAGAACTGAGAATGGAAAGTTGTATATCAACGAGACAGATCAAAAGATGTATGATTTCTCCGAACTAACCGTAAGCAGTAAAGACGATATTACACCTCATGCGAGCACACTTCATGCTTCTATCGACCTTCAGCACGGGCCTGTCATGAAGGTGGGCGTATATCATCTTCCCACTAGCGACGTGCTTGTACTGATCTGCCATCACATGGCGGTAGACGGTGTGTCGTGGCGTATCATCACAGAGGATTTAATTACAGCTTATAACCAACTAGTAGCAGGTAAGGAAATCTCTCTACCCAAGAAGACTCATTCGTTCAAGTACTATACAGAAGCCATTCACCGCTATCGTGACAGCTACAAACTCAGTTTAGAGAAGACATATTGGGAAAATGTACAGAAAAAGATGCTCAAACTGCCTCAAGGAGGTAGTACTACAGATCATATCCGTAACTTCAATCTGCGGTATAGCCATGCTTGTCTGACGCATCTTCTTACTGATGCTCACAAAGCATACAACACGACAGAGAACGATCTCTTAATAACAGCGTTCCTTAACAGCTACCGTCAGGTAACAGGCAATGACAGTGCTAGCCTGATGATAGAAGGTCATGGGCGTGAACCTATTCACGAACCATTAGTCACCGACCGTACAGTTGGATGGTTTACCTCAATGTATCCTGTTGTCGTCGAGGGCATCAACGGTGACATACGTCATGACATCCGTCTGGTGAAAGAGACTTTCCGTGCAGTACCAAATAAGGGACTTGGCTATGGCATCCTACAGTATATCCCATCGGCTGAAGGTGATGCCAACCTGCGCACTGACCTGATAGAATGTCTGGGATTCAACTATCTGGGTGACGTGAAAAGCGATGATGCGATGAACGGATTCAGCATTGCCAGCGACGTCAATACTGGTATATCTGCCAACAAGGATGGACTGACCAGCGTGACTTACATGATAAACTGTACCATCATTGAAGGCATTTTCGGCATCAATGTTGACTACGACACAACGGTCTATACCGAAGCACAGGCCCATGCTATCGCTGATGGCTTCTGTAAGCAACTAGAAGCCATCGTTGATCACACCCTTTCAATCGCAGCACCTGAACCAACAGCCTCTGACCTTGGTGCTCAGGGATGGACTGACAGCCAGTTTGAATCGCTGAAGGCTGAATATGCCGAGCGTGGAGAAACCATTCAACGGGTTTACCCGCTTACTCCCATGCAAGAAGGCATCCTGCTTGAGTATATGTCTGATCCAAAAACCTCAGCATACGTACTCGTCAACCGTTACGAGACGAGTATCCTGCCAACAGCTGAACAAGTGCGCTACGCCCTAGACGTTCTCGCTGCCAAGCATGAGGTCTTCCGCACATCAATCATCTATCGCGGAGTGGATACCCCTTGTCAGGCCATTATAGACCGTAAACTGGAACTGCGATATGTTGACATCTCTGGCGAAAGTGATATCTATGCAGCCTCAAAGCGCATACACAAAGAGGAACTTGCAGCGACCTTCGACCTTCAGTCATCGCCTCTTTACAGAATTGTTGTGCTGAAGACATCTGAAACTTCATGTCACATCCTGCTCGTCACCCATCATATTATCATTGATGGTTGGTGCCAGCCTATTTATTTCCAGGATTTCTTGTCGGCTCTACAGCAGGCAATGACCGGGAACACCAAACCAATCGTACCCGGTATCGCTGGAAGATATGAAGAGGCTGTTCGTAACATGCTCAACTTTGACAAGAAGAGTGCCTTTGCATACTGGAGGGAATTGTTGTCTGACTATACAGAAAAAGCGATTATTCCCTATTCCTATAAGCCTGTTCCTGAATCCCCACGAAAGGCACAGATGTTAGGACTTAACATCGAACCTGCTGTGATGGGTCAATTGCAAGAACTTTGTAGTAAACACGAGGTGACCATGAACACCATCATGGAATATGTATGGGGTATGGTTCTTCACGTTTTCAACAACCATTCTGATGCCATATTCGGAAAGGTTGTCTCGGGTCGTAACCATGGTGATGTAGCCGATCTTGTAGGACTTTTTATCAACACAATACCTGTACGTGTAAAGACCGATGAGACTATGACAGTGATTGAAGTGTTACATTCTCTTCAAAGACAAGCAGCCGACAGTGCAGTATATGACTATTGTTCGTTGGCCGAGATACAGCAGCAGTCATCACTCAGAGGTAACCTCTTACAGAGTACTCTTATCTTCGAAAACTACGCTGGTAAAGAGGATATGAACGATATAGGTGAAAGATTGAATATCAAACCTTTACAGACGGAAGAAGAGATCTTTAACGAACTGCGTGTTGTGGTTGTCCTTGATGACAAGGCAGGTACGATGAGCATTCATATCATGTATGACGGCAATCTATATGCTGAGAGTCGTATGCAGACCGTCGTTTCCTCCCTGCAGTATATACTGACAAGCTTGCCTGACAATATCAATACTAAAGTATCGGAGTGTCAGCTGATGTCCGACTCCGACAAGGCTGCAGTCATTAAGCTATCGAAGGGTAAGGATATGCCATTCGATTACTCAAAGACTTATCTCGACCACTTTGTCGTTAAGGCTCATGAAGTACCTGAAAATCTGGCTGTAGATGATGATACTCATCAACTGACATACGCCGATCTCGACCATCAATCCGACCTCGTAGCTCACAAGCTTGTTGCCATGGGTGTGCGTAAGCTAAACTTCATTGGCATCATGATTGAACGAAGTGTCGACTTCCCCGTTTGCGTATTCGGTATCCATAAAGCAGGGGCTGCTTACTTGCCACTCGACCTGGAATATCCGAATGAACGTCTCTCCTACATGCTTTCCGACAGTGAGGCACCCCTCGTCATCACCACACACCAAATATTGAAGGAAAAACTGCAGTTGGGTGGTTTTGAACGGTTGCAAATCTTGCTTGACCATGGAAAGGTGCTCTTTATTGACGACATCGACTGGCATGAGACATGCAGGCCCATTAACCTCTGCACACCAGACTGTTATACCTATATCATCTATACATCAGGATCTACAGGAAAACCCAAAGGTGTTGTACTGCATCATCTTGGACTGATGAGCTATATTCTCTCAACCACAGAGGAGAACAAACTGACCTCCGCCGATCGTATCAGCAGTCACCGTTCATTCAGTTTTGACAGCCATATTGAGGATCTCTATGCTATATTGCTGCTGGGTGGTAGTTTGCACATTATGCCATCGGCCATCCGCAAGGATTTGCCATCGGTTTACGATTTTGTTGTGCGTCATCGTATTACGGGAGGTGGATACACAACGTCGATTGCAGCTCTGCTTGCCAATAATTTTGACATGCCGGTGCGCTATATCAGTGCCATTGGCGAGAAACTGGCAGGCGTAGTGTCAGGTGAAGCACAGATACTGAACTACTATGGACCTACGGAGTGTACTGACCACATCAGCATGTTCCCCATGCAGAAGGGCGTAGAGTATGCTGATATCCCTATCGGTCACGTAGTAGCCAATAGCTGGTGTTTCATTGTGGACAGATACGGACGCCTGGTACCTCGTGGTGCTGTGGGAGAACTTTGTATAGCTGGTATTCAAGTGGGTGTAGGCTACTGGCATCTGCCAGAGCAGACGGCCAAGGTATTTAGTGACTGCCCATTTGTACAGCAGAACATCAATGGTACGAAGGTACGCATGTATCATACGGGCGACTTGGCTTGTTATGACGACAATGGTCAGTTGGTATGTCTGGGTCGTATGGACGGTCAAGTGAAGGTGCGTGGCTATCGTGTTGAACTGGGTGAGATTGAAAGTGTGGCTATGGCAACAAACGGACTACACGAAGTTGCCGCTGCCGTGAAAGTGCTAAATGGCACAGCCATGATTGTACTATACTACACAGTGACCAATGACTCGGTAACCGAGGCAGATATCTCAAAGGTGGTGGAGGATTCGGCACTGGCCGACTATATGTATCCTTCCGTTTATATGAAACTTGACGAGATGCCTCGTCTGCCGAATGGTAAAATTAATCGAAAGGCACTTCCTGAACCTACCGTTAAGGACGAGGAGTATATAGCTCCAGCAAACGAAGCGGAGGAGAAACTGGCTGCAGGTATTCAAGATATGCTCAGGATGGAGAAAATCAGCGTGACGGCCAATTTACTCACACTGGGTCTGACCTCACTGCATGCTATGCGTGTTTCAATGGCTGTTAGCCAGAATATGAAAGCAAAGGTGACGGTGGCCGACATCATGAGAACTCCCACCATCCGACAGATTGCAGAACTGGTAGAGAAAGCCAAGAACAGTGTGGCAGGTAGCAATGCGCTTTTCAAGAAACGCGAAACTAATGGTGACCATGTTGCTCCTTCGAAATCAGGTAATCCGTTGGCAGCTAAACCAAATCCTTTAAAGAAGAATCCATTAAAAAAATAATATTATGACAGAATTTCAAGAAAACAGAAAAACACTCTATGATAACCTGTTGAATGATGGTTATTTCAGGGATGAGGATGGAAACATCAATTACCCATATGAGGATTTCGATGAAAGTCTTAATGAAAACGAAAATATAATAACCCTCTACCGCAATTTGCTGGATGATGGGTATTTCCGCGATGAAAACGGCGAGATTAATTTTAGTGAGACAGACTTTGTGGCGATGCTCGGAAAGAGGTTCGAACTACGTACCTACTATCCGCTGACTGGCAACCAGTTGGGAATTTATGCTGACTGGGAGATGAATCGCAATACAACACAATATAACATTCCGACACTCCTCCGCTATACAGGCGTGGATGTAGAGCGCCTGGTGGAGGCTCTTCGTCAAGTGGTTGACGCCCATCCATATCTGAAGATGCGGTTGGCAGAGACACCTGAAGGTGTGATGCAACAACGAAGGGATGATGCTGAGACAAAGATAGAAGTGAGAAAATTACAAGTAGAACCTGAAAAGGAGTATTTCCAAGCATTGGTTCAACCCTTCGATCTATTCAACGACGATCTCTATCGAATCGTAGTAGTTGAGACACCTTCAGCAGTGTACTTCTGGAAGGATATGCACCATATTATTTTTGATGGTGGATCAATGGGTATATTTAATGCTCAACTCCGTGATGCTTACGCTGGTAAAGAACTACAGACAGAGAACTACACCGCATACGACTTTGCATTGGAAGAAGAAGCCCGCCAGCAAGGTGAGAAATATACAGAAGCAGAGGCGTTTTTTGACAAGATGTTGGAAGGGCAAACTGCCACAGCTTATCCTTCGTCATTTGAAGTAGAAGTTTCAGCAACCCAAAGTAGGACCCTTCACAAGAATTTGAACGTGAGTGTGAGTGAGTATTGTCGCCAACATGCCATTACACCTAACAGCTTTTTCATGGCTGCACTGTCGCTACTCATGCACAAGGTGACACGCGAGGATGACATCATGTACATAACAGTATCACACGGTCGTAACACGATGGAGATGATGGACATTATGGGTATGTTTGTAAAGACATTGCCCGTAACCAGTAGCATGGAGGGTAAGCAGGTACAGGAGGAATGCTTCTCTAAGTTCGCCAGAAAGGTGCACCGCCAGTATGTTGATGTAGTAGAGCGTGACTTTTATCCGTTCACAACGATGGTGGAGCGCCACGGTGTACGTCCAGAAATACTCTTTGCTTATCAAGATGGTTCGTATAGCTCGGATGAGGAGGCGACAGACAATGGTTTGAAAGCAGAAAGGATTCCACTCACGCTTGACACCACCAAGACTAATATCACCATAGAGATACAGGCACTGGGTAACGATAGTTATATACTTGATATCGAATATAATACTAACAAATATGGGGCTACTGACATGCAACGATTACTCAATGCATACGCTACCATTGTGAAGCAGGTATGCAAAGAAGATATGGCGGTTGGAGATATCGAGTTAGTGGGTATGCACGAAAAGGAGATGTTGAAAGCGTTGGGCTGTGGAGATAGTTTGGACTATAATTTCTCAGACACCATGGTGGACATACTTCAACAACAAACTGCGCTAACCCCTGATGCAACGGCGATTGTTTATAAAGACCACCAACTGACATATGCAGAAGTGGATTCCCTCACAGACCGTCTTGCCTATCATATCAAAAAATTAGGTGTAGGCAGAGGACAAGCCGTTGGTGTTATGATTGAACGCTCTGAGCTGATGCTTATCTACCCGATGGCGATAATGAAAGCGGGAGGTGCGTATATGCCACTTGACCCCCATTTTCCCGAGGAGCGACTTGTCTTCATGTGTGAAGATGCTGGAGTAAAGCTCATCCTTTCAGAAGGCAATCTGGTTAAGAATGTTATGCCGTCATTTACTGGAGATGTGGTTGTTTCGAGCGAACTGCAACAGCTACCTGAGTTGCCGAAGCCATTTGTGGTAGAAACAAAGACAGACGATGCCGCCGTTATCCTTTTCACCTCAGGATCTACAGGTAAACCTAAGGGGGTGGTGCTGGAGCATCACGGAGTGGTCAATTTTGCACATTGGTATGCCAAAGAGATGAAGATGGACCAGACAAGCAAGAGTGTTGGTTATGCTAATTTCGGCTTTGACGCTCACATGATTGATATTTATCCAACTCTCCTTGTAGGCGGAACAGTCCATATTCTTCCAGAAGAACTACGTATGGACCTGGTTGCTATGAACGATTATATTGAGACCAATGGACTGACCACAGCGTTCTTTACAACGCAGATTGGATGTCAGATGGTCAGTCTGTTCGACAATCCTTGTCTAAAGTGCGTGTCCACAGGTGGAGAAAAGATGCCACCTGTAAAGAAGCCTGCCTATGATTTCTATAATGTATATGGACCAACCGAGTGTTCTCTCTTCTCTACTTATTACAAAATTGAGGAGGACTATTTCAATGCAGATAAGTCGGTGATTGGTAAGCCACTTGATAATTACAAACTTTATGTAGTCGATAAGAACCTGCACCTTGTACCTCGTGGTGTGCCAGGCGAGCTGGTAATTGCTGGTATCGGTGTAGGTCGGGAATACCTCAACCGGCCAGAGATAACGGCAGAGAAATTTATTGAGATAGATGGGCAGAAAGCTTATCGGTCAGGTGACTTGGTACGTTGGACCGAGGATGGCAATATTCAATTCCTTGGCCGTATAGATAATCAAGTGAAACTGCGCGGTCTTCGTATTGAGCTTGGCGAAATAGAAGCTGTAGTTGCAAAATACGACAGCATACGCCAAGTAGTGGTGGATGTAAAAGAAGTTAATGGGGTACAGCACCTTTGCTGTTACTATGTGTCAGACAAGACTATAGACGAGAATGCACTGAAAGCTTATCTGGGCGAAAACCTCACGGAGTTTATGATACCCACTCAGTACATGCAGTTAGAGGCATTGCCACTGACTCCTAATGGGAAGGTGAATCGCAAGGCTCTACCGATTCCTGTCATCGAGAATGATGTAGAGTATATTGAACCATCGACCGAGGCTGAGAAGGTTGTAGCACAGTATTTTGCAAATGTGCTCAACCTATCGACTCCAGTTAGTGCATTGGATAATTTCTTCTCGCTCGGCGGCGACTCCATCAAGGCCATCCGACTGGTGAGCATGTTGCGCCAAGAAGGTATGGTACTAACGGTAGCCCAAATCATGAAACTCAAAACCGTTGATGCTATTGCGGCAGCAGCAAGCGAAAGCGACCAAAATTGCAAAATCGACCAGGAAAACTGGAGCGGAAAGATGCCAAACAGTGCCATCGTACAGTATTTCTTCGACCTCAACCTGCCTGTTCCGCAGCACTTCAATCAGAGCTCTATGCTACGCTGCGCAGGCAGGGTGGATATGGAAGCACTGAAACGCAGTCTCAATGCCATCGCAAAACACCACGATGTATTACGTGCCCAAGTGAAAGAGGGTATGCTGGACGTAAGAGCGTATGACAGCGATGCATGCTATTACGACTTTTATGAGTATCAAATCGATGACAATAGCGAGGTGGCAGGAATCAGCTCTATGCTGCAGGGGACACTCGACATCGAGAGAGGCAACATGATGCGTGTGACAGTGTTCCATGGCAAGGAGTGCGACTATGTGTTTATCATTATCCATCACTTATTAGTTGATGGTATCTCATGGCGAATCATCATAGAAGATCTGAATATCGCATATTCTAGTGCAAAAGAAGGTAAAGAACCGAAACTGCCGGCAAAAACACATTCTTACAAGTATTATGCAGAGGCCATGGAACGCTACAAGCAGAGCTATGCTCTCGCACAGGAAAAGGGCTACTGGGAAAAGGTGCGTTCACTCGTGACCAACATGGAGGGTTCTCAGGTGGATGACTATTCACGCCAGTTCGGCTATATGAGCGCCCAACTTGACAAGAATACAACTTACGAACTGCTACATAACAGCAATAAAGCTTTTAATACGGAGATTAATGACCTGCTGCTTACGGCCCTTGGCAGAGCATACTGTCGTTTGTCAAAGAAGCAAGATGTATCCATTCAGTTAGAGGGGCACGGCAGGGAGCCGATTGATGAGCCTCTGGAAATAGACCGCACAGTGGGATGGTTTACATCTATTTTCCCTGTAGTTCTCACTAAATTAGGAAAGGACATTCGTAAGGACATCCGCCATACAAAGGAAACATTACACGCTATCCCGAACAAGGGGCTTGGCTACGGTCAGCTTTTCGGCATGGATTGTCACAAAGCTCCAATGATTGGATTCAACTATCATGGTGTGTTCAATGAAGGCGGTGGTTCGAGTACACAGTTCTTCACTATCGAAGAAAATATTGAACACAAATCAGGTTACTCTGAGAAGAATACTTTCATTACAAACATCTCCATTAACAGTGCTGTCAACGGTGGTGGCCAGTTGCAATATAATGCAGTGTATAATAAAAATTTGTTCAGTGCCAATGACATGGAACTCTTTAACGAGTACTTCCTCGATGAGCTACGTAACATCGTAGAATTTACCGCAAAGGTAGAGAAACCCGAATTGACTGCTGCAGACTTGGGTGAGACTGAATGGACTGATGAAGAGTTCCTGCAGGTTTACAATCAATTCTTGGAACGAGGCATCAACATCCGCCGTATTTATCCGCTGACGCCCATGCAGGAAAGCATGCTGCTAAAGGTGATGGCAGAGCCAGACACAACGGCCTACAGAATCTTCTATCAATTGAATGTGAATGCACTGCTTTCAGAACAGCAAATCTCTCATGCTATGCAGATATTGATGGCCAAACATGAAGTTCTCAGTACCGCCTTTGTTTATAAGAATGTCAGTCTATATCGTCAGGTACTTACTGACCGCCGCATCCCAGTCATTATGGAAGATGCTACTGGTGTTGGGGATATTGAAACGTTCCTTCGTGAGATACGCTCACGCGAAACAGACAGAGGATTTGATCTTCAAGATGATGCCCTCATGCGCGTCGTCTGTGTCAAGACAAGTAATAACTCATGCAAGCTAATGCTCTTCTTCCACCATATTATTATAGATGGATGGTGTCTGCATCTCGTATTCTCTGATTTGAGAGATGCACTTGCAAACGGAGCCCATGTGAACATAGAAGACGTGAAAGATAAGAATGCAGGTGTATATGAGGCACATGTCCATGAACTTGCTAAGCGTAATCGTACCGAATCACTGGAGTATTGGAGAAAACTCCTCGCTGGATACGAACAGAAAGCTGTCATTCCATCGCATGGCAGACTTTCAGAAGAACAGCGCAACAATAGTAGTCATGCTTTCCTTGATATAGAACCTGAGATTATAAGCAAATTGGCTGACATATGTGACAAGGCCGGTGTCACCATCAATTCGTTGGTTGAACTTGTATGGGGTATCACATTGGGTGTGTACAACAATACGCAAGACACCGTATTCGTGAAAGTTGTCTCTGGTCGTAACTCTTCATCGCTTAACCTTGGTAGCGTGGTGGGACTGTGCATCAATTCCGTACCTGTACGTATAAAGTTCGACTATAACGACACAGTGGTTAATGCATTAAGAAAGGTCCAGTCACAAGCAGCTGAAACGAATGAGCACGACTATTGCCCACTCTCTGAGATTATCGCTCAAACCGAGCTGCAGTCAGAGTTATTCCAGTCAGTCATGGCATTTGAGAACTATCCTAGTGAGGAAAAAGCTGATGAACCTGCAGCACTCTCTATTACTGGTGATGACCATGACGAGGAAGTATTCTCCGACATTAGCTTCAGTGTAAGCACCAACGATGAAAAAACCAAGATGCTTTTCAACATGAGCTACGATACGGCCTTATATCGTGAACAAGACATCCGACAAGTGCTTGACACCATACACGAGCTCCTGAAAAACATCGCGGAGCAAGGTGATGTAAAACTAAGCAGTTTGAAGCTTGTTCCTGATGCTGCCATTGAGAAACTAAAGGTTTTGGGTAAGGGTGAAGAGCTTGTCTATGATTATAATGACACCATGGTGGATATACTCCGTAAGCAGGCTAATCTCACACCTGATGCTGCCTGCACAGTATGTAATGGCAGAAAATACACCTACCGTCAGATTGACGAACTATCAGACCGACTGGCTGTTCACTTACAGTCGCTGGGAATCGGCAGAGGGTCGGCAGTAGGACTGATGATCAACCGTTCGGAACTTATCTTGATTTATTCTATGGCGGTAATGAAGGCGGGAGGTGCTTATATGCCTCTTGACAGTAAGTTCCCAGAAGACCGTTTGATGTTCATGTGTGAGGATGCTGGCGTGAAAGTTATACTAACTTACAAAAATCTTGCAACTACTGTCCTTCCGCATTTTGGAGGAATTATACTCTCTGACAGCGAGCTGCAGAACCTACCTGCAGTTAAAGACCAGATTAGAGTGACAGCAAAAGCTAATGATGCAGCTGTTATTCTCTACACTTCAGGTTCAACAGGCATGCCCAAGGGATGTGTTCTGGAGCATCACGGCATAGTGAACTATGCCCATTGGTATAAAAAGGAGTTGCAGATGACGCAAGAGGATGTTGTGGCTGCTTATGCCAACTTTGGATTTGATGCTCACATGATTGACATCTATCCGACATTGCTTTCTGGAGCTACACTTCATATACTGACAGAGGAGGTTCGTATGGATTTATTGGCTCTAAATAACTATATCAATGATAATGATATCACGGTAGCCTTCTTCACGACACAGATAGGTTGTCAGATAGCTTCTCTTTTTCCAGAGAACCATCTTAGGGCGATGACGATTGGTGGAGAAAAGATGCCACCTACAAAACGGACATCATATCCCATCTACAATGGTTATGGTCCTACCGAGTGTTCGCTTTATTCCACCTGTTACAAAGTGGAAGGTGACTATGACGGTGTGAAGTCGATTATTGGCCGCCCATTGGCTAACTACCAACTCTACGTGGTCGATAGAAACCTTCATCTCGTGCCATGTGGTGTACCGGGCGAGCTGGTGATAGCTGGCATCGGCGTGGGTCGTGAATACCTCAACCAACCCGAATTAACTGCACAGAAATTCATCACGTTTGAAGGACAGAAAGCCTATCGTTCTGGTGACCTGGTACGCTGGTGTGATGATGGCAATATCGAATTCCTTGGTCGTATCGACAATCAGGTGAAATTGCGCGGTCTTCGCATCGAACTGGGTGAAATAGAGAACCAGGCACTCTCCATCGAGGGTGTCAACCAGGTAGCTGCTATCGTAAAGAATATGGCTGGTCTCGACCATCTTGTACTTTACTATACGGTCAACGAAGGCATGGACGTTCCTGAATTTACGATTCAGAACTGTCTTGAGGCATCTACACTACCCCACTTTATGATTCCCGAGGCATTCGTGAAGCTCGATGCCATGCCATATAATGCCAACGGCAAAATCGATCGCAAATCACTACCCGATCCTGTCATTAAACTAACGGAGTATGAAGCTCCTCGCAGCGATACTGAGCAGGCAATCTGTGACGGCATGGCCACTGTACTGCATTTGGAGAAGGTGGGTATTGATGATGATTTCTTCAAACTGGGAGGTACGTCGCTCACGGCACTGAAACTTCAATACCAGTTAGGGCTCAAGTGGTTAACAGTGCGTACTATTATAGAAGAGAAAACTGCCCGTCGCATGGTGCAGAAGCTCATTGAGAACGAACAGAACAAGTTAGCTTCTGCTCCTTCTTCGGA
>Ga0265298_10001598_pt1 | contig 33494 bp, 42 predicted proteins | sample AusTroGonzalo_MG_3_FD_193486 | JGI IMG/M metagenome (GOLD analysis project Ga0265298, IMG submission 193486) | Bovine rumen microbial communities from tropical cattle in Woodstock, Queensland, Australia - Gonzalo_01 | ecosystem: Host-associated > Mammals > Digestive system > Stomach > Rumen ... | reverse complement strand
CGACCCCGAGGTGCGCCAGCGCTACCTGGGCGAAAGCTTCAGGATGTGATTTTACCAACCAAACAGAAAAGGAGGACGAACCATGAGTATTGAAGTAACAATGCGACACTCCGATGTCAAGATCGAATCGCTCAAGGAGTACGCCGAGCAGCGCATGGCCAAGCTCAAAGAGAAATTTCCCAAGGTGTCCAAGGTGAGCATCGTCATCGACGTCGACGTGAAGAAGCACATGTACATGTGCGAAGTGGTGGCCAACCGTCTGGGCGAGACGGCGGTGGGCGCCAAGCAGTTCTCCGAGAGCGCCAAGAGCGTGATCGACACCGCTGCCGCGAACGCCGAGCGCCAGCTGTTGCGGATGCGCGTCAAGAGGCGCAAGGGCACGGTGCGCAAGCAGCGCGCCGCAAGCGTGAAGAACTGAGATCAAGGGGGAGCTGACGTTGTTCGCCAACCAGGAGCATGGGATGGAGGTTTCGCTGGCCGATTTCTACCGGGTCGGGAAGGAGCGTCTCCAGCTCTCGCTGTTGAGCGGCTACGGCAGTCTCCACCAGATCATCAGCGAGCCCGCGGTCAACCGGCCCGGGCTCGCCTTGACCGGCTTTCTCCATCCTTTCGCGGCCGACCGGATCCAGCTCGTCGGCATGGCGGAGAAAGCCTATATGAAGTCGCTCCCGCCCGAGATCCAGGCGGAGCGTTTCGCCGCAATGGTGGACGTGGGGGCGTTCTGTTTCATTCTGGCCAACAACGCGGCGCCGGAGGCCTCCAGTCTGGCGATAGCGGAGGAAAGGGGGGTGGTGATCATGAATTCCCCCCTGCCCACGCGCGAGCTCGCGGCGCAGGCCATTTTCGTGCTGGAGCGGCTGGCGGCCCCTCGGCTTTCGATGTACGGCACGATGATCGAGGTGTCGGGCGTGGGGGTGATGATCGAGGGCGACCCCGGGATGGGCAAGTCGGAAACGGCTTTGGGGCTCATCAAGCACGGCAACGCGCTCGTGTCCGACGATCTCACCTGCATCCGCAAGGACGTGGGCAACAACTGTCTCTTCGGTTCCGCTTCCGACGCCACCGCCGGCTACATGGAGATACGCGGCGTGGGCATCGTGAACGTGCGCCGGATCTTCGGCGCCTGGGCCATCCGCGACGAGAAGCGGCTGGACCTCATCCTCACTTTCCGGCGGCTCAACGAAATCCGCGACACGGTGGACCGGTTGGGCCAGCGCCGCGCCTTCAAGGACATCCTGGGCGTCAAGGTGCCCAATATCATAATTCCGGTTTCCGCCGGACGCGACATGGTGAATCTGGTGGAGGTGGCGGTGCAGACGCACAAGCTCGCGGTCTCCGGCTACGATCCCGTGAAAGAACTTTCTGAACATCTGCGCATTCGCGCTGAAAGGACCCCCAATGGCTAAAATAACCCGAGAGCTCACGCTGCTCAACAAGTACGGAATGCACGTCCGTCCCGCCGGACTCTTCGCCAAGACCGCCAGCAAGTACGATTGCGACGTGGAGGTGGAGAAGGACGGCAACGTGGTGGCGGGCAAGTCGATCATGGCGCTGATGACGCTGGAAGCCTCCTGCGGATCGGTGCTCAAGGTCACTGCCGACGGCGACGACGCGGAAGAGTGTCTGGACGATATCGCGGCGCTGATCGGCCGCAAGTTCGACATTCCGGATGAGCAGTAAGGGCCATATGCTCACCATCGCCGGTCTCGCCACTGCGCGCGGGCTGGTGTCGGGGCCGGTGTACCTGTACCGGGGCGACGAAGACATCCCCGTTTCGGAGTACGCGATCCCCGTCGGACGCGAAGGCGACGAATTCATGCGGCTCAAGAAGGCCACGGCCGACGTCGGACGCGACCTGGAGACGCTGATCGGGGTCTTGAGCGAGCGCAGCAAAGACGGCCAGGACGCCAAGGTGTTCGAAGGGCACCTGATGATTCTGGAGGATCCCATTCTCAAGAAAGAGATCGGCAAGCTGGTGGTGGAGCGGAGGATCAACGCCGAAGCTGCGGTCAAGCGGGGCATCGACAAGTTCCGCAAGCAGTTCCAGCGGATGAACGACGAGTATTTCCGCGAGCGGGTGCGCGATCTCGACGACGTGGAAAGGCGGCTTTTGAGGGCGCTCACCGGTTTCACCCGGTCGCCGCATCTCGACTTGAGTTCGCCCTGCATCGTGGTGGCGGACGATCTCACGCCCAGCGAAACCGTGCAGCTGCCGCGCGACAAGGTGCTCGGATTCGCCACCAACGGAGGCTCCACCACTTCGCACGTGGCGCTCCTCGCCCGGGCGATGGGCATCCCCTGCGTGACCGGCCTCGGGTGCGTCACCCAGAAGGTCCGCCCCGGCGCGATCGTGCTTCTGGACGGCACCGCCGGCACCATCACCGTAGATCCCGACGAGCAGGCGATAGCGGCGTTCGAGGCGCTGGTGCAGAAGCAGCACGAATCGGAACAGATCTTGCACGACGGCAAGCCGGCCGGCACGCTCAAGGACGGGGGCGAAGTGAAGATTTTCGCCAACGTGCATCCCGGCGTGCCGTTCGGAGCATTGAAGGATATGGGCGCGCGCGGGGTGGGGCTCTACCGCAGCGAGTATCTGTGGCTCAACGGCGAGAAGGAGCCGGACGAAGAAACCCAGTTCGAGGCGTACAAGGCGATCGCCGAATACGTGCGGAACCTGTCGCCGGAGGCGCACGTTACCATCCGCGCCCTCGATATCGGCGGCGACAAGACGGTGCGCGGCATCACCGTCAAGGAGAACAATCCTTTCCTCGGCAACCGCTCCATCCGCTATCTCCTTTCGGCCAAGGACGTTTTCCGTCGCCAGCTGCGGGCCATTCTGCGGGCTTCGGCGTTCGGCCGGATCAAGATCATGTATCCGATGGTGAGCTGCGTGGAGGAGATGCGCGAAGCCGCAGTGGTGATGGAGGAGGTTAAGCACGAGCTGGACGAGGCGGGCGTCAAGTACGACCGGGAGATCCCGGTGGGGGCCATGATCGAAGTGCCCGCCGCCGCCATCAACGCCCGGGCGATCGCCAAATACTGCAAGTTCTTCTCCATCGGCACGAACGACCTCGTGCAGTACACGATGGCGGCCGACCGCAGCAACGAAGAGGTGGCGCATCTCTACCAGCCCACCCATCCTGCGGTGTTGACGCTGATGCAGCACGTGATCAAGGTGGCCAACGAGCTGCAGCTCCCCGTTTCGGTGTGCGGCGAATCGGCTTCGGATCCGATCGTGGGCGTGCTGTGGGCTTCGATGGGCACCGACGTCCTTTCCATGTCGGCCACCTACATTCCGCTCATGTCCAAGATCCTCCGGCGCCTCACGCGGAGCGACCTCGACGAATACCGGGAGCTCGCGCTCTCCATGAACAACGGCGAAACGGGCAACGAGATACTGGACGCCTGCCGCCGGTGGATGGAGCGCAAGATCCCCGATCTGGAAACGCTGTTGATATGAAAAGGGTGTTGGTTACCGGGTCGTCCCGGGGCATCGGCAAGGCGATCGCGGATCTGCTCAAGGAGCAGGGCTACCGGGTGGTTACGCATTCGCTCCGGAGCCCGGGCACCGATCTTCAGTTCGACATCGCCGACCGGGCCGCCGCCAAAGCGGCGCTCGAGCGCGACATCGCGGAGAACGGTCCCTACTATGCGGTAGTCCTCAATGCCGGAGTCAACCGCGACAATCCCTTCCCCGCGTTGGAGGACGAAGACTGGGACCGCGTGATCGACACCGACCTCACCGGCTTCTACAACGTGCTCAAACCCTGCCTGATGCCCATGATCCAGGCCCGCATCCGGGGGCGCATCGTGGCGCTCTCCTCCGTGAGCGGCGTGGCGGGCAACCGGGGCCAGGTGAACTATTCGGCCGCCAAGGCCGGACTCATCGGCGCGGTGAAGGCGCTCGCGGTCGAGATGGCCAAGCGCGGCATCACCGTGAACGCCATCGCCCCCGGAGTGATCGAAACCGAGATGATCGCCTCGATGGCCGAATTCCAGGACGAAGTGAAGAAGGCCATCCCCATGCGCCGCTTCGGCAAGCCCGAGGAAGTGGCTTCGCTCGTGGGGTATCTCCTTTCGGACGGCGCGGCGTACATAACCCGGCAGGTGATCAGCGTGAACGGCGGGCTGTGCTGATGAAGGACAAGTATTTTTCGCGTCTCGATTGGGCGGCGTTCTGGACGGCCACCCTCGTCACCTTCGCGGTCTATTTCTGCACGCTCGGCCCCTCGGTGGGGCTGGAGGATTCGGGCGAACTCGCCACTGCGGCCGCGCATCTGGGCGTGCCCCATCCCCCGGGCTATCCGTTCTGGACGCTCTGCAGCTGGATCTTCTGCAAGCTTTTCTTCTGGGTCACCTACATGGGCCATCCGAGCCCCGCGTGGGCCGTGAGCTGCTGTTCGGCCGTGTTCGGCGCGTTCGCCGCCGGGTTCACCGCCATGCTCATCTGCCGCAGTTCGATGGACTTCATCGGCGGAAGCCGGCTCGTGGCGTTCGCCGGGGCGGTGGGCGGCGCGCTCACGTTCTCGCTTTCGCCGGTCGAGTGGTCGCAGTCCACCATCGTCGAAATCTATTCGCTCAACGCCTTCTTTTTGATGTGGGTCTTCCTTCTCTCCTACCGTTGGATGCAGAAGCCGTCGGACAAGATCCTGTGGACTACCGCCTTCATCTTCGGCCTCGGACTCACCAACTACCAGGTGCTCGTATTCGCGGCAGTGCCCCTGGCGCTCATCATCCTTTTGCGCAATATCGCGCTCTTCCGCGATGTCTTCATCTACCTCATCCCGGTGGCGCTCACCTGGCAGATCCTGAAGGTGGGCTCGCTCGACCGGGCGTCCCGGGAAATGTCGGCCGACGTCATCAACAAGCACGAGGCCGTGCTGTCCACCACGAGCTGTCCCTCCACTTTCTTCACCGCGCTCGGCATCTTGGCGCTCCTGGCCGGGATCGTGGCGGCAATCGTCCTCAAGCGGCGCGGCGACGAACGCCGGGCCCGCAACTCCGTCCTTTACGGCGCGGGGTCGGGGGTGGCGCTGGTGCTGCTCGCGGGAATCCTCTTCACCTCCAAGAACGTCTGGGAGGGCGTCACGCTCGAAGTGGCGCCGCTCGTGGAGCCGGTGCGCTACTCGCTCGTGGCGGCGGCAGTGGCCGGGTCGGTGGTGGCTTCGGCCTGGTGGGCGCTCTTCGACGACAGGCGGGGGTTCTGGGCCTCGATCGGCTTCGCGGCGCTCGCGGTGATCCTGGCGCTTACGGTGCCGTTCGCAGGGGCGGCCGGCTATGCGGGCGAACCCTACCCCTGGCTCAAGTCCACGCTCGTCTTCCTCGGCCTTATCGCGCTCCTCTTCGCGCTCTGCAATTTCACCCCCAAAGGCCTCGCCTTCGCCATCCCGGCGGCCGGGCTCCATCTCGCGGCGTTCATCCTCCTCAAGGCCGGCGCCATGAACGGGCTCACCCACCCGCAAAGCTGGTGGTTCTGGTGGCCGATCGTCTGGAATTTCGTCCTGCTGGCGCTCGCCTGGATCGCGCTCCCCAACGGACGCAGTCTCGTGGGGGCGGCGCTCTTCGCGCAGCTGGGCGTTTCCTTCTATATATATATGCCGTTCGTCTCCGATCTGCGCAACCCGCCCATGAACTGGGGCTATCCGCGCACCTGGGAGGGCTTCAAGCACGCCCTGCAGCGCGGCCAGTACGAGGCGATCGGGTTCAATCCGTTCAGTTTCAGCCAGGTATGGCACTATCTGCAGGACGTGCGCCTCCAGTTCACCGACGTCCTCCTGCCGTTCGCCTTCGTTCCGTTCGCGGCCGGACATTGGCTCGTCGGCAAGGAACACAAAAAGACGTTCTGGCAGTGGATGATCGCGGCCTTCAGCTGTTTCCTCATGATGTCGGTCCTCCTCATCCTCCTCGCGCAGGTGAAGGGCGACGTGCAGGACGGCTTCATCCAGAAGGTGAAGTTCATCTCCTCCCATGCCATGATCGCCCTGTGGATCGGCTACGGCCTCGTCTTCGCCGGGGCGCTGGGGGCCCGGTACTTCCGGAACCGGCGCCGCTACGCCATCATCTTCGCCGCTTCGGTGCTGGCCATCGCCTTCCTCTGCCCGATCGTCCAGAACTACACCGACAAGCGCATGGTCTTCGAGCTGGGCGGCTGCGAACAGAACGGCCACACCTTCGGCTGGCAGTTCGGCGCCTACCAGCTGGACGGCGCCTCCGCCATCCGCGAACAGCTCGTGGAGGACGAGGAGCCGCTGCCCGACCCGTCCTGGCCGCCTCCGATGGAGCCCAAGGCCATCTTCTTCGGCGGCACCGACCCGGGCCGGTTCGTGCCCACCTACATGATCTATTCGGCCGATTTCCGTCCCGACGTCTACATCATCACCCAGAACGCCCTGGCCGACGGCACCTACATTTCGGTCGAACGCGATCTCTACGGCGACGAAATCTGGATCCCATCCAAGGAAGACAGCGGCGCGGCGTTCAGCATCTACGTGGACGAAGTTAAGCGCGGCGTCCGCGAGCCGAATGGCGATCTCCTCATCCAGAACGGACGCGTACAGGTGACCGGCGCCCTGGGCGTGATGGAGATCAACAGCATCCTTTCGCGCATGATGTTCGAGCACGACAAGGACCGCCACGCCTTCTACGTGGAGGAATCCTACGCCATCGACTGGATGTATCCCTATCTCTCCCCGCACGGCCTCATCATGCGCATCAACCGCGACGAAACCGGGTTCGACCGCGCCACAGCCGACAAGGACGAGGATTTCTGGGACTGGTACGTGCGCCGTCTCCTCGCGGACCCCATGTACCGGCGCGACTTCGCGGGCCAGAAGAGCTTCTCCAAGCTCCGTTCCGCCCTTGCCGGGCTCTACAACCGCCAAGGCCGCATCGAAGAATCGTCCCAGGCGTTCCGCGAGGCCTGCCTCCTCTATCCCGCCTCGCCCGAAGCCACGTTCCGCTATGCCCGCGAGTGCCTGATGCCGCTGAGGAAATGGGATATCATCCTGGAGCTGATGGACTACACCGACCTCATCGACCCCAACAACAAGCGCACCGAGAACCTGCGCCATTATATCGTGCAGTTCCGCGCGCTTTCGGCCCGGATCGTGGAGCTCAACGAAAAGCGGCGCAAGAATCCCTCCGCCTTCGGCGACGCCGAACGGTTTGAACTGGCCCATTGCTACTACCAGCTGGGCCGCACGATGGAGTCGGCGCAGATGGTCCGTACGCTCATCGACCGCATCGACGATCCCGCCAAGCTCCGGCTCGCCTGCACCATGCTCCTCGAGGCCAAGCTGGATGGCGACGCCGAACGCTGTCTCTCGCGCTATCTGCGGCAGAATCCGCGCGACTGGTCGGCCTGGTGCCATCTCGCCAAGCTCCAGTCCAAGCATGGCCGCAAGCAGTCCGCCCGGGATTCGCTTCGCTACGCCTTGCGGCTCAACGAGCGTGAAGCCGGCGAACGCATCTACCGCGATGAAGAGCTATATCGCATCATCGCGCCCGGCGACGCCAGATAAATTTTTATTTTACCCCTTGACATTCGAGGGCGAAATATGATATAATATAGCCATCCAAGTTGGAGAAGGTGTGTTTGGTACTTGTGATTGAACGCCGGGCGAACCCGGTGAAAATCATAAGGGCACGTCGAATCCGGCTAGGTAAAAGGAACAAAAACATGAAAAAGCTACTGTTCGTCGCGACAGCCTCGCTCTGCGCCGCAGTCTTCGGCGCTATCGAATCCTCCAATGTGGTCGGGTATCAGACCAAAGATATCGATGCCGGTTTCGCGGTTATCACCCCTACCTTCCTCGATGTTGGTGCTGCCAATGTTGATATTGCCAACCTGAAGCTCGTTGATGCAATTGGTGATGGTGGATCGGAGCAGATCCAGATCTTGACCTCGGGCGGTGCCAATATTGAATCGTGGGTTTGGATCACCACTGATCAGGGCGTGGAGGCTGATGGTTGGTATGACATTAACTCTTGGGAGCCAATCAGCCATAAAGTAATGCCTGGTGAAGGATTCCTTATCAATACTCAGGGAGGTGTCAAAATGAGTGTTGCCGGTCAGGTTAAGGCCGGTAAGACCACGCTGACGTTGCCTGCGGGCTTCACAACTGCCGGCAATAGCACTCCTACCGGTATTGATATCCAGAAGATCAAGATTGTTGGCGGTTTGGGCGATGGCGGATCGGAGCAGATCCAGATTCTAACCCCTGGCGGTGTCAATAATGAAACCTGGGTTTGGATCACCACCGATCAGGGCGTGGAGGCTGATGGTTGGTATGACATCAACTCTTGGGATCTGATTGAGTACACCGTTCCTGCCGGTTCCGCTTTCCTCTTCAACACCCAGACCGATTGCACGCTCGAGATCCCGGCTGCGCTTTAAAATATAAACCTAAAGGAAAACCCAAATGAAGAAACTAATTATCGCGCTTGCGACGGTTGCCTTTGCGACTATCGTTGAAGCTGCAACGTGTAACTGGACTGCGACCCAGATCACGTATGCTACCACTAGCGGAACTCCCAGTTCCTACGCGGCCTATCTTATCGATGCATCGGTAGTGGGCCGGACCACGATGATTGACGCGCTTACGGCTGGCGATACGTCTTTGCTGACCGGAGCGGCCATTGTGAGAACGGCTACGCCGGTGGCGCAGGGCACCGATTACATGCGCATCAGCTCCACTGGATTTGGTGATTATACGGCTGGCGATACGTATTCTTACTATACGATCGTGCTGGATAACACCGTTCCTGCTTCTGCCGCTTACTTCCTGGCTACTGCCGAGAAGGCGAATGTGGAAGTGCCTTCGAGCGGATCCATGAATATGGCTTTTGGCTCTCAGGCTTCCAATGCTTGGCAGGCGATTCCTGAGCCTACCTCGGGGATGCTGTTGCTGGTTGGCGGCGCTCTCCTCGCGCTGAAGCGCAAGCGCGCCTAAGCCTAAGGCATATTCTGTAACACCCAAGCCACCTCTTCCCGGGGTGGCTTGTGCTTTTGGTGGGACCGTTTGATATATCAGGTCCCACCTTTTGATATGTTTGGTGGGACCTAATGACCCATTTGGTGGGACCAAAAGGGTAATTTGGTCCCACAGAAGGGGTCAGATGGTGGGACCAAAGGGGTGAGAGGGTGGGACCCAAGGGGTCAAATGGTCCCACCGTTTTTATAATATACTGCCATGTCCGCCATCTGGGCAATGGCGGCATTAAGATCTAGGCAGGAAGCCCGGCTGATCTCTTCCGGGCTGTTGCCGCGCGCGATGATGGCCAATCGTCCATCCTGGATTGCCGCCATCCATTCTACGGGCGGGCTGTAATCATGCGGCAAGGCGTAGGGCGAAACCTTGATTATCTGCGAATCCGCGCTTTTCAGCAACAGGTCCAGCACTTGGCGTTCGCCGGCGCTGATAAAGCCGCTGATGAAGGTGTATTTGCCGGTTGTGGGCGCTATCCGCGCCAGCAACGCGGCCAATTGCGCTTCGGTGTTGGTGCGTGAAATGCGCAGTGCCACTACGGGCCTGGTCCGGTCCAGCACTTTCAAGGCGCCGATGCCGCGCCAATATTCGCCGGGTGCGATCAAAGGGCTTTCCAACGGTTCTACCAGATGCAGCAAACCGCGATTGTGGCGCAGCTCCCATTTGAGCGGATTGTAATCGATATAGCGCTGAACGGAGCCTATCATCTCCCGGCTCAGGCAAATCCAATCATGGTAGCCTTGTTGCCAGAGCGCGCCTTGGCCGCCATATTGCCACCAGCATCGGTTCACCCAGCTCTTGAATTTGCCGACCGCACGGTTCAACAGCCGGATGGCGGCATGATTTTCCAACCCCGGCCGCAAGTACACGGAAAGATGCACGTGATCGGGCATGACCACATGACGGTGCAGGGTCATATCGGCGCTGTCGAATACGCGCTTTATTGAAGCGTCTGCCTCCCGGCCCAGCGCCGAAAGCACCATTTGGCCATCCACCACCCGCCCAAACACCTGCCGTCGCGGGTCGGTGGAAGCGGTTATGAACAGCGCGGCGCCCCGGCTGTAATCATACGCTTTGAATCGCTGATAGTGGCGGATCTCGGCCATCTCATCCGCCCATGTAAGGGCGGATGTTCAGGACTCCGCCTTGCGATTCAATTGCGGTCCTGAGCGCCGCCCCTACGCGGGCGGTGCATCCATCAGCCTCGGACCTGTCATATTTTTTGCTCATCACCTAGTATTATATCATATTTTGGGCGGGAATGCAAGCCCTATCGCCATGAAAGAACGGGACTTTCCTCTTGATTTTCGGGAGAAAATATGATATAATACTACGAAACGATGGAAAAGGCGGGGAAGAGTTGCGCGCTCACGATTGCAGGCAGCGACTCCGGCGGCAATGCCGGGGTGCAGGCCGATTTGCGCGCATTCCATGCCTACGGGGTGCACGGCTGTACGGTTTTCGCGGCGCTGACGGCCCAGAATCCCTTCGGCGTAAGCGCCATCTATCCGGTCACTCCGGCTTTCGTGCAAGCGCAACTTAAGGCCGTGCTGGGCGTATACAATATCGGCGCCTTGAAGACCGGGATGCTAGCTACGGGCGAACTTATCGAGGCGGTCGCGGACGCGCTCAAACCCCATCCGGAAATCAAGAAGGTGATCGACCCCGTGATGATCGCCACTTCGGGCGCGAAGCTGATCGAAGATTCGGCGATCGCGGTCCTCAAGCGCGAACTTCTGCCGCTCGCGACCGTGATCACGCCGAACCTCATGGAGGCGCGCGAACTGGCGGGAATGGCCGGCGAGGAAGATGCGCGGCTCCTCGCCCGGGTGCTCTACGATAAATATGGCGTGGGCGTGATCGTCAAAGGCGGCCATTCGGAAGACCGCAAGGAATCGATCGACGTGCTCTTCGATGGCCGGTCGCTTCACGAATTCGGTGCCCCCCGACTGGAGAACCCCATTTCCACGCACGGCACGGGCTGTTCCTTCGCGGCAGCGATCGCAGCGGAATTGACGCTTGGTTCTCCGCTCGAAGAGGCGGTCAAGGGCGCCAAGGAGTACGTTTTCAGGGCCATCCGCGATTCGTATTTCGTGGGCAAGGACTGTGGAGTGTTGGGATTCGAAAGGATGCGGGGATGATGCCGCCCGAGCTCAGTTTGGAAGAATTCAAGGCGGAACTCAAGAAGGGTACGCGCGCCATTCTGCAGGTGCGCCACGCCGAGCGGCCCAAGATGGATCCGGACGATCCGAGCTTCGGGGATGCGCTGCCGCTGACGGAAGAAGGTTGCCGCACGGCGCGGCTCCTCGGCGAGGCGCTGAAGGATTTCCGCTACGACACCGATTTCATTTCCTCCCCCCTGCGGCGCACCACGATGACGGCCGAACTGGTCGCGAGCGGGATGGGGCTTCAAGCGTTCAAGATTCCGGAGTCGGGTCTCTTGGGCAACGAAAGTTTCTATTACCGCGACGCGTCGATCGTCCTCGAGGTGTTCAAGGTGGAGAACTTCTTCCCGGCCTGCAAGACGTACATGGAGACGGGGGAACTGCCGGGATTCAACAACCTCTATTCGGCCACCGAAGCATTGGAGAGATGGCTGGAGGAGCGTCACCACAAGCAGCTCCTCATCGCCACCACGCACGACCTTTACATCGCCGCGTTCCTCTGCGCCATGAACCGGAGCGAGCCTTACGTGCCGGAGAACTGGGTGCGCTTCCTGGACGGCGCGGCCACGCTCATCGATGCGGACGGCAACAAGCGGTTCGTGATGGTGCGGAGCGGACTTTCGAACGGAATCGTGGGAGTGCCGACGGGCAACCCGAAACATTGCGCATGATGGAACGGCTGCAGAACATACTTTCGCATGCAGGGGTGGCGTCGCGGCGCCACGCGGCCGAGCTGATCGAGTCGGGACGGGTGACAGTGGACGGACTCGTGGTGAAGGAGCCGGGTGCAAGGTTCGAGCCGGGCGGAGTCAAGATCAAGGTGGACGGACGGCTCGTGGGCGGCGAGGAGAAGAAGCGTACGATCATGCTCTACAAGCCGGTGGGGGTGGTGTCCACGATGAGCGATCCTTTCGGCGAAAAGACGGTAGGGGATCTTATCGCCGGGCAGATCAAGGAACGGCTGGTGCCGGTGGGGCGGCTCGACAAGGAGAGCGAGGGCATGCTCCTCATGTCGAACGACGGCGAGCTCGTGAATCGGCTCACCCACCCCCGGTTCGAACACGAGAAGACGTATGAAGTGAAGGTGGCGGGACGTTGGAGCGAGGAGAAGCTCAAGATTCTGCGCGGGAGCGTGACGATGCCGGACGGCTACGAGACGCGGCCCTGTCCCGTCGAGGTGGAGCGCGTCTTCGAGAACAACACGGCGCGGCTCGTCTTCAAGCTGCGCGAAGGCCGGAAGCGTCAGATCCGCTACATGTGTTCGGCGGCGCATCTGGTGGTGCTGGAGCTGAAGCGCGTGCAGGTGGGCAAGGTGCGGCTCGACAGCGCCTTGAAGCCGGGCGAATGGCGGGACCTTTCGGCGCAGGAACTGGAGGCGCTGCAATGAGAAGCGTGAAAGTTCGCGGCGTGAGACTCTTGGGCGTGGAGGCGGCGTTGGGCGCCAAGGAGGTGGATAACTACCTCACCTGCAAACTCTTGTTCGGCGACAAGGCGGAGGCGATCCTCAAGACGACCGGCATTCTGAAGCGCCGCGTGGCGGACGAGGGGGAGACGTCGCTTTCGCTCTGCGTCAAGGCGGCGAAGAAGCTGATGGCGCGGCTGGGGACGAAGCCGGAGGAAATCGCGGGAGTGGTGAGCGTCACTTTCACGCCCCGGTTCCAGATGCCGGGCAATGCGCAGCTGGCGCAGCGCGAACTGGGCCTTGCAAGCGACGTGGCGGCGATCGATCTTGATCATGCGTGTGCGGGCTACCCTTACGGTCTCTATGTGGCGGCCCGGTTGGCGCAGGATCTGGGCGGCAAGGTGCTGGTGCTGGACGGCGACGTGCAGACGCGCCTCGCGGATGCGTCCACTGCGGCGCTCTTATCCGATGCCGGCAGCGCCACGCTAATCGAACCGGGCGGCGACGAGGAGTGGAAGTTCGCGTTCTGGACGGACGGCGTCCGGGCGGACGATCTCAAGGTGGAGGGCGGCAAGATTCGGATGGACGGCTTTGGCGTGTTCCGGTTCGTTGCGGGCGACGTGAGCAAATGGACGGAGGAGTTCATGGCGGGCGAGCGTGTGGAAGCGTTCGTGCCGCATCAGGCCAACGTCTACATGGTAAAGGAGCTTGCCAAGCAGTTGGGACTTGAGGACAAGGTGGCGATCACCGGCCACGAGGTGGGCAATTGCGCGTCGGCGTCCATTCCGGTGACGCTTGCGCGGACGGTGAAGGACGGCCAAAAGCGGCGCACGCTATTGGTGGGATTTGGCGGAGGGCTGTCGGCAGCGATGGCGATCATTGACGCATGAAACCGACTGAACAGGCATTTCTGGAGTTTGCGGCGCGGACGCTCAAGGTGGAGCATCCGACGCTCGACCTCGCCTATGGCGACGTGCCGGAGTGGGATAGCGTGATGCAGATTCTGCTCGTCATGAAGTTCCAGGCGGAGTACGGGGTGGACGTGCCGCTTTCCAAAGTGCCGGAACTGAAGACGCTGAGAGATTTCTACGGGATGCTGGACGAATGATCAGGCTGAAACTACTTTCCGACGTGACTACCGCGCTTTTGGCGAGAATGCTGAAGGGCGAGTTCGAGGTCGTGGAGACGGAAGGTTTCGGCGCGTACGCGGAAGAGATTCTGGCGCCCAAGCTCCCTAAGTGCGATTATACGATCCTCGTCTTGAAGGGCGAGGCGCGGATTCCCATTCCGGAAGATATCCAAATCGTGCGTGTGCCGGACGGACCGGAATATCGGGACGAAAAGAGCGAGGCGCTTTCGGGGAGCCCTTGGTCGCTGAAAGGACTAGAGTTTATCGTCGATGAAATTCGCCGGGCCGTCGTCCCCAAAAAAGTGCTGGCGCTCGACTTCGACAACACGCTCTGGCGCGGAATCGTGGGCGAAGTGGGGGTGGACGGGATCGAGCCCAACCTGCCGTTGCAGGAGCTGGCGTTGGAGCTTAAAGCGAAGGGCGTGTTGCTGGTGGGCGTTTCCAAGAACAACCCGGACGATGTGGCGGGGGTGTGGCAGCGCGAGGACATGAAGCTCAAGGCGGACGATCTCGTGGCGGCACGCGTCAATTGGGAGCCGAAGAGCCGGAATCTGGAGGCGATCGCGGACGAGCTCCGGCTGGGACTCGACAGTTTCGTCTTTGCGGACGACCGTCCCATCGAGCGGGAGCGGATGCGCGAGGCGCATCCGGAAGTGACGGTGCTGGATCCAGTCGATCAGGACTCGATCCGGCGCGCGTTCGTCTGTCACTTGGCCGATGGCGCCCCGGACCGCACGGAAGACTACCGGCTCCAGGCGAAGCGGCTGGGCGAGTATCGGGCGAGTCTGGAGATCAAGACCGACATCCATCCGGTCCGGCCCGACGAATATGCGCGGGTGGCGGAACTTTCGCGTCGCGCCAACCAGTTCAATCTCACGACGCGGCGTTGGGGCGAAGCGGACGTGAAGGCGAAGGCGGAGACGTCCGGCGTCGATTTCAAGGTAATCTATTCGAGCGACAAGTACGGCGACTTGGGGCTCGTGGGGTATGGTGTGGCAGAAGCTGGGCGCATCACCGATTTCGTCATCAGTTGCCGGGCGATGGGGCGTCGTCACGAGTACGAGCTTTACGCCGCGCTGGGGTCTTTGCCGCTAGATTTTGCGAAGACGGACCGGAACGCGCCGGCCGAACGGTTCGTGAAGGAGGTGCAGGGATGAAGTATTGTACTTTGGTGACCGGAGCGACGGGAGGGATCGGGAGCGAAGTGGCGCGGCTCCTGGAGGAAGAGGGACGCAACGTGCTCCGGCTGGGGCACGAGATCGACTTGACGCGCCCCGAGGCGCTGCCGGAGGTGGAGAGTTTCATCAAGAGCGGGTATGACGGCGTTGACGGGTTCGTCCATTGCGCGGGCTTCGACGCTCCGGCCCCGTTGGGGATGATCGATCCCTTGATCGCGGACGATCTTTACCGGGTGCACGTGATTTTCCCCATGCTGTTTTTGGGCTGGATGGGCAAGAAGAGCAATCACGGCGAGGGGGCGGCGGCAGTGCTAGTTTCGTCTTTGGCCGCGCATGAGGCTTCGAAGGGACATGTGGCCTACGCGGCTGCGAAGGGGGCGTTGGAGGCGATGGCGCTTGGCGCCTCGGCCGAACTGGAAGAGAAGGGCGTGAGGCTTTCGATCGTGAGTCTGGGGCCGGTGGACACCAAGATGACGCGCAAGTGGCGGGACAAGCTGCCGGAGGGGATGCGTCCCCCGGTGATGAGTCCTGCCGAGGCGGCGCGGCGGATCGTGGAGGAATTCAACAAAGGAGCGATAACATGGACGGTGCCAAAACAATAATCGTGGCCGGTGCGGGCATTTGGGGCTGCACTGTCGCCCGGGTGCTGGCGGAAGCCGGCCTCAAGGTGGAGGTGTGGGAGAAGCGTCCGGTGACGGGCGGCAACGTGCGGTGCGAAACGGACGAGGCTACCGGCATCGAGGTGCACGTCTACGGTTCGCACATCTTCCATACTCACATTCCGGAAGTGTGGGAGTTCGTCAACCGCTTCGTGCGCATGAACGGCTATCAGCACAAGGTGCTGGCGCGCCATGCCGGGAAGACGTACTTCCTGCCGCTCGGGCTGACTCTCGTCAACGCGTTCTTCGGGGTGGAACTGAAGCCGGCGGAGCTCCCCGACTTCATGCGCGACGAAGCGCATTCCAAGGCCATTTTCGACGCGTTCTTCCGCAACTACACTTCCAAGCAGTGGGGCAAGGCGCCGGAGGATATCGATCCTACCATCATCAAGCGCGTGCCGGTTCGCGCCACGTACGACGTAAACTACTTCAACGACTACTGGCAGGGGATTCCGGAGTCGGGCTACAACAGTCTCTTCGACCGGCTTTTGGGTCATCCGAACATCAAGGTGGAGACGGGCCGCGCTTTCGCACTCGAGGATCTGGGGGATAGGACGGTGTTCTACTCGGGCCCCATCGACGAGCTCTTCGGCTTCCGGTTCGGTCCCCTCCCTTGGCGCACTTTGCGCTTCGAAACGGAGCGTTTGCCGGTAGCGGATGCGCAGGGGACGAGCGTCGTCAACTACGTGGATGCGGACGTGCCCTATACGCGCCAGCACGAGTACAAGCACTACCATCCCGAACAGAAAAAGGTGATGGAGCACCCGGAGACGATCGTCTGCCGTGAGTATTCGGCCGAATGGAAGCCGGGCGACGAACCGTACTATCCCGTCAACAACGAGGAAAGCGCCGCGCTGCTTAAGCGCTATCAGGAGGCGGCCAAGGCCTATCCCAACCTGATCGTGGGCGGACGGCTGGGCGCGTACAAGTATTTCGACATGGACAAATCGATCGAAGCGGCGCTTGAAACGGCGCGGAAATATCTGGAGGAAAACAAATGATCAAAGTAGGCATTATCGGTTGCGGATTCGTGGGCGGCGCCTTGAAGGCGTGGCTGGAGGAGAACAATCCCGAAGTGGCGGTGTTCGTGTCCGATCCGCCCAAGGGATACAACGACGACCTGTCGCAGATCGACGTGGCGTTTCTGCAGATCCACGTGCCCACCGAGGACGACGGCACGCAGGACCTGACCTTGATGAAGGAGCTCATCCGGAAGCTTCCGCAGGTGCCGGTGTTCGTGCGCACTACGATCCTGCCGGGCACTTCGGACATGCTGAGCAAGGAGACGGGCCATCAGGTGTGCTACATGCCCGAGTTTCTCACCGAGCGCACGCACATCGAAGACTTCAAGAAGCAGACGATGGTCTTCACCGGGGCGGTTGAACTTTTGGCGCGCATCTTCAAGGGCAAGAAGTTCGCGGTGATGACGCCCCTCGAGGCGGAGATCACCAAGTACGCCCACAACGTGTTCGGCGCGTACAAGGTGACCTACTTCAACGCGGTGAGGGAATACTGCGAGAAGATGGGGGCCGACTGGGCCCGGGTGCACACGGGCGTGCTCCTCTCGGGCTACATCAACGACACGCACACCTACGTGCCCGGTCCGGACGGCAAGCGCGGCTATGGCGGCAAGTGCTTCCCCAAAGACGTCAACGCCTTCGCGATGATGACTGCCGACCAGCCTTTGGGCAAGCTCCTCGCGCCTCTGCACGAGCTGAACGTCCACTTCCGGGGCTACGAAGAACATATCTAAAGCAATGAAGATCGTCCAGCTGGTGCCTGCGATGGAGCAGGGCGGAGTCGAGCGCGGCGTGGTGGAGATGAACCGCGCCATCGTCGCGCGCGGCTGGGAGAACGTGGTGGTGGCCAAAAACGGACGCCTGCTGGACGAGATCGAGCAGGATGGCGGACGGGTGGTGCGGCTGGACGTGAAGTCCAAGAACCCGCTGACCGCGTTGTGGCGCGCACGCCAGCTCCGGAAACTCCTGGAGCGCGAAAAGCCGGATGTGGTGAACGCCCATAGCCGCGTGCCCGCCTGGCTGTTCGTCTTGGCCAACCGCAAACTGCGGATCCCCTGGATATCCTTCGCGCACGGCGCCAACTCCATTTCCGCCTACTCGAAGGTGATGACGTACGGCACGGTAACCGTCACTCCTTCCCGTTACATCGCCGACTACCTGAAAGCCGCGTACGGACTAAAGGAGGAGAAGATCCGCGTAATCCCCCGGGCGATCGACCGCGACCGGTTCGACCCCGCGAAACTCGACCGCGAATTTCTGGAGGCGAAGAAGCTCGACTGGCGGACCGAGGGCCGCAAGGTGGTGATGGGGGTGGGACGCATCACGCAGCTCAAGGGCTACGACACGCTGATCAAGGCTACGGCCATCCTCAAACGGACGATTCCCTCCATCCGCACGGTGATCGTGGGCGAGGCGGAGGCCCTGCGGAAGGACGTGGAGGAGAATCTCCGCGCACTCGTGAAGGAGCTGGGGCTCGAAGACGCTGTAGTCTTCGCGGGCAATCAGCGGAAAGTGGCCGAATGCCTGTCGCTCGCGGACGTGGTGGTGAGCGCCAACACGAAAAAGCCCGAGGCGTTCGGACGGAGCATGGCGGAGGCGCTCGCCATGAACAAGCCGGTGGTGGCGACTGCGTTCGGGGGCGCGCTCGATATCGTGGAGAGCGGCAAGAACGGCATGCTGGTGCCGGTTGAGGAGGCGGACGCGGAAGGCTTCGCCCGCGCCATCGGGACGGTCCTCAGCACGAAGTATGGCGATCTGCGCACTCCCGCCATCGAGAAATTTTCCTATTCCAACATGATCGAGAAAGGACTCGCAACGTATGAAAGTCTTGTTCTGGGGCAGGTTTGATCCCGGCTATTCGCGCAATCGCGTGGCGGCGCAGCTGTTCCGCGATCTCGGCTGGGAGGTGGATTACTTTATCGTCAAGCTGTGGCCCAAGTTCGGCGACGTGGAGGCGGTGCTGCGCGGCGTGAAGAAACCGGACCTCGTGTGGGTGCCGGTTTGCCGTCAGCGCGATATCCTGGCCGCCTGCCGTTGGGCGCATCGCCGGGGGGTGAAGGTGATTTTCGATCCCATGATCTCCGCGTGGGACAAGAAGGTGCTGGAGCAGCAGAAGTGGAAGGCGGAGGAGGGCCGGGCGAAGAAGCTCCTGAAGCTCGAGACGAAGATGATGAACGCGCCGGATTTCGTCACGTGGGATACGAGCTGCCATGTGGACTTCGCGCATCGCAGGTTCGGCGTGCCGTTGGAGAAGATGCAGGAGGTGTTCACCGGCACCGACGAAAAGGTGTTCACGTTCCAGAACGGCGCGGGCATCCCCCAAGACGGCAAGTTCCGCGTGCTCTATCACGGCGCGTACTTGCCCCTGCACGGCACCAAGTTCCTGGTGGAGGCGGCGCGGCGCACGCAGCATCTGCCGATCGAGTGGAACTTCCTCGGCTGGGGCGCGTACAAGGCGGAGACGGAGGCGTCCGCGAAGGGGCTCCCCAACGTCCGCTTCCTCGACAAGGTCCCCTACGTCAAGGTGCCGGAGGTGATCGGCGCGAACGACGTGGTGGTGGGCGTGTTCGGCACTACGGAGAAGGCGAGCCGGGTGATCGGCAACAAGGTGTTCGAGTGCATGGCGTGCGGACGCCCGACGATCAACGAGTTTTGCACCGGCTATCCGCCTTCGGCCAAAGACTGCAAGGCCATCAAGTTCGTGCCGCCGGGCGACCCCGACGCCATCATCAAGGCGGTCGAGGAATACCGGCAGGACTGGGCCGATCGCGACGGCTACTTCAAGGCCGCGCGCGACTTCTTCGAACGCGAGCTTTCCATGAAGGTGTGCCGCGAGCAGCTGAAGACAGTGCTCGCCAAGGTGGGGTTCTGAGGCTATGGACTTGAGCGAACTCAGAATCCTCCTCGTCGACAACCTGATGATTCGCCGCTACGGCAATCTCAGGATGGGTCCGGGACGCAAACTCATGTGCGGCGCGATCCGCAACAACTGGCGGATCTGCGAATATTCCGACCGCGACATGGCCCGGCTCCTCGCCCCCTTGGGCATCCGGGCCTTGGGCGGGGTGATCGCCAACCAGAAGCTCGTCAAGTGCGCCAAAAACTTCCGTCCCGACGTGATGCTCCTCGGGCACTGCGACTACATCACCAACGAGACGCTCTTCGAGATCCGGCGGATCCTGCCCGACATCAAGATCGCCCACTTCAACGTGGACCCTATCTGGCAGCCGCAGACCCGCGCCCAGATCGCCGACCGGATGGAAAGCTGCGACGGCGTGTTCGTGACGACTGCGGGCGAGGAGCTCAAGACCTGGCTCACCGGCAAAAATTTCATGGCCTACATGCCGAACCCTTCGGATCCTTCGATGGAGCATGGCGACAACAGCCGCAAGACCGCCTTCGCGCGCGATCTCTTCTTTGCCGGCAATCCCCGTCCGGGCGATCCCAGATGGGAACTGCTGGCTAGGCTACTCCCGAAGATCGAGGGCAAGCTCAAACTGGAGCTGTTCGGGTCCGGCAAGCTGGAAGGGGTGAAACTCGACCTTTCGCCTTCCATCTGGGGCGCGCGCTACGAGGAGGTGCTTTCCACCTCCAAGATGTCGCTCAACCTCAACCGCAAAGAGGGCGACATGTGGTATTCGTCGGACCGGATCGCCCACCTGATGGGCTACGGCATCCTGACGTTCCAGTCGGACAAGAACCAGATGGACCGCTTCTTCACCCCCGAGGAAACGGTGTACTTCTCGGAGGCGGAGGACCTGGCGGAAAAGATCCTCTACTACCAAACCCATGACGAGGCGCGCCGGAAGGTGGCTTCAGCCGGTCGCACCAAGTATCACCGGATCTTCTCCGGGGAGCGGGTTTTGAAGTTCATGGTGGAGACATTATACAATATACGGTATAGCGAGCCTTACGAGTGGGCAGATATTGTGTATAGGTGAAATTTCCCTATTGACTTTTCCGCCAATATATGATATACTGTCTGTATTCATTTTCAAAAAAGGACAGAAAGCATGAACGGAATCATTGACGAATCCAAGTCTCCCGCCTGGGCGGGATTCGTGGGCGGACGCTGGACTAAGGACATCAACGTCCGCGAGTTCATCCGGCTCAACTACACGCCTTACGATGGCGACGCGTCGTTTTTGGCGGAGGCATCGCCCGCCACCGACAAGCTGTGGGCCAAGCTCCAGGAGCTGCAGAAGGAGGAGCGCGCGAAGGGCGGCGTGCTCGACATGGATACGGATGTCGCTTCGTCCATCACCTCGCACGGCCCGGGCTACCTCGACAAGGACCTCGAGAAGGTGGTCGGCCTCCAGACCGACAAGCCGCTCAAGCGCGCCTTCATGCCTTATGGCGGCATCAAGATGGCCGAGGAAGCCTGCACCACCTACGGCTACACCCCGAGCGCCGAGCTCCACAAGATCTTCAATACCTACCACAAGACGCACAACCAGGCGGTGTTCGACTGCTACACCCCGGAGATGCGCGCGGCCAGAAAGTCGCACATCATCACCGGCCTTCCCGATACGTACGGACGCGGACGCATCGTGGGCGACTACCGGCGCGTGGCGCTGTACGGCATCGACCGGCTGATCGAGGCCAAGGAGTACGACAAGCTCCATAGCGGCATGGGCTCGATGGCGGAGGACGTGATCCGCATCCGCGAGGAGGTGGCCGAGCAGATCAAGGCGCTCAAGGCCATGAAGGAGATGGCGGCGAGCTACGGTTTCGACATCTCCCATCCGGCCATGAACGCCCGCGAGGCGGTGCAGTGGACGTATTTCGGCTATCTCGCCGCCATCAAGACGCAGAACGGCGCGGCGATGTCGATCGGACGCATCTCCACCTTCCTCGACATCTACATCGAGCGCGACCTTAAGCGCGGCATCCTCACCGAAGCCGAGGCCCAAGAGCTCATCGACCACCTCGTCCTCCATCTGCGCATGGTCAAGTTCGCCCGCATCCCGAGCTACAACGAGCTCTTCTCGGGCGATCCCGTGTGGGCCACGCTCTCGATCGGCGGTCTCGGCAGCGACGGCCGGAGCATGGTGACCAAGAACTGCTTCCGCTTCCTGCATACGCTCGAGACGATGGGTCCGAGCCCCGAGCCCAACATGACGGTGCTCTATTCGCGCCGTCTGCCCAGGAACTTCAAGGAATACGCGGCCAAGGTGTCCATCAACACCTCGAGCGTCCAGTACGAGAACGACTGCGTGATGCGTCGCGTCTGGGGCGACGACTACGCCATCTGCTGCTGCGTCTCCGCCACCCAGACCGGCAAGGAGATGCAGTTCTTCGGCGCGCGCGCCAACCTCGCCAAGTGCCTCCTCTACGCCATCAACGGCGGCGTGGACGAGAAGAGCAAGACGCAGGTGGCGCCCGAGTATCCCAAGATCACGTCGGACGTGCTGGAGTACGGCGAGGTCATGAAGCGCTTCAACATCATGATGGATTGGCTCGCGGCCCTGTACGTGCATATCCTCAACCTCATCCACTACATGCACGACAAGTACTACTACGAGGCGGCGGAAATGGCGCTCATCGACACCGATGTGCGGCGCACCTTCGCCACCGGCATCGCCGGCTTCTCGCACACGGTCGACTCGCTCTGCGCCATCAAGTACGCCAAGGTCACCGCCATCCGCGACGAAAACGGCATCGTGGTCGATTACAAGACCGAGGGCGACTATCCCAAGTACGGCAACGACGACGACCGCGCCGACGAGATCGCCGAGTGGCTCCTTACCGAGTTCCTCGCCAAGATCAAGAGCCACCACACCTACCGCAACGCCGAGCCTACCACCTCGATCCTGACGATCACGTCCAACGTGGTCTACGGCAAGGCCACGGGCACGACCCCCGACGGACGCCGGGGCGGCGAGCCTTTCGCGCCCGGCGCCAATCCCAGCTACGGGGCGGAGCAGAACGGACTTCTGGCCTCGCTCAATTCGGTGGCCAAGATCCCTTACGAATACGCCTTGGACGGCATCTCCAACACGCAGACCATCCATCCTTCCGCGCTCGGCAACACGATGGAGGACCGCGTGGGCACGCTCGTCTCCGTGATGGATGGCTACTTCGACAAGGGTGCGCACCACCTGAACGTCAACGTGTTCGGCACCGAAAAGCTGATCGACTGCATGGAGCATCCGGAAAAGCCGGAATACGCCAACTTCACCATCCGCGTCTCGGGCTATGCGGTCAAGTTCATCGACCTCACCCGCGAACAGCAGCTGGACGTCATCAAGCGTACATGCCACAAGAGCCTCTAAAAGGCCTCATCCATTCCTACGAAACGTTCGGGGCCGCTGACGGCCCCGGCGTTCGTTTTATGGTGTTTTTGCGCGGCTGTCCCTTCCGTTGCCGCTACTGCCACAATCCCGACACCTGGGCGGGGAAGGGCGGATTTGCGGCCACGCCGATGGAGGTGCTGGATCGCGCCATCCGCTACCGCGAGTATTGGGGCGAGAAGGGCGGCATCACCGTTTCCGGCGGCGAGCCCATGCTGCAGGCGCCGTTTGTGGCCGAATTGTTCAAAAAGTGCCACGATCTGGGCGTAAATACCTGCATCGACACCTGCGCGGGGGTGTTTTCGCGCGAAAACGCCGATATTCGCCGGCTACTTGACCTTACGGACACGGTTCTCCTCGATATCAAGCATATCGACCCCGTGAAGCACCGCGAATTGACCGGGGCGGACCTCGCTCCCGTCCTCGACTGCGCCCGGTACCTGGCGGAAATCGGCAAGCCCGTCTGGCTCCGTCACGTGCTGGTGCCCGGCTGGACCGACAGCGAGGCCGATTTGGACCGTCTCGCCGCTTTCGTCCGTCCCCTCTCCAACATCGAGCGGGTGGACATCCTACCCTACCATACCATGGGGGTGGAAAAATGGCGCGCCTTGGGTTTGCCCTACCCGCTGGAAGGCGTGGAGCCCCCCTCGGAGGAATCCCTGGCGTTGGCACGTTCGAAATTTTTTCATTTTCCCTATTGACTTTTCGGGGCGGAATATGATATAATATGTGAACTTGCCCTGAAAAGGGTTTGCGATACGGGTTGGTCTTTCCGGCCGCGTCGCGTTTCACGGACAGCAATGCTCGCGGCGCGACCCAAGCCCCGCGAGCATTCTCTTTACGGGCAGACTGCGCTGAAGCAAAACCGCGTGCGGAGCCGCGCAAAACGGGCTTCCGGCGGCAACCGGGACCAGTTCCCGAGCCCGTCGAGGACACGGTCGCCAAGGTGCAGGGAAACGAACGGAAACACAAAAAGGAAAAACGCAAAATGCAACAGCAGAGAGTACGCATCCGCCTCCAGGCATACGACCATCGTGTGCTGGATATGGCCGTCGGTGGCATCATCGACACGGCCCGCGGCACGGGTGCGCAGGTGGTGGGGCCGATTCCCCTCCCCACGCGTGTCGAGCGTTTCACGGTGAACAGGTCGCCGAACGTCGACAAGAAGTCCATGGATCAGTTCGAGATGCGCACCCACAAGCGCCTCTTGGACATCGTCAACCCCACCGCGCAGACGATCGACGAGCTCAAGAAGCTCAATCTGCCTGCCGGCGTCGACATCACCATCAAGGTCTAAGGAGGTCGACATGGAAGGTTTGATCGGCAAGAAAGTGGGCATGACCCAGGTTTACGACGCTGACGGCAAGCGCACGTGCGTGACCGTCATCGAGGTGGGTCCCTGCCCGGTGGTGCAGCTCAAGACGGCGGAGAAGGACGGCTACGCGGCCGCCCAGCTCGGCTTCGGCGAGCAGAAGGTTGCGCGCCTTACCAAGGCGGAAGCCGGCCATCTGAAGAAGACGGGCGGGCTCGAAGGCGGCGTGCGGGTGCTCAAGGAATTTGCTTTGGACGCGGGCGAAGAGGTCAAGGTGGGCGACAAGATCACCGTGGCCAACTTCGAGGGCGTCAAGTACGTGGACGTGACGGGAGTCACCAAGGGTCGCGGCTTCGCGGGCGTTTTGAAGCGCTACAACTTCGCGGGCGGCAACATGACCCACGGCGGCCACTCCAAGCGCCGCACCGGCGGCCTGGCGGCCCGCGATCTCCCCGGCTGGATCGAGAAGGGCAAGAAGATGCCCGGCCACATGGGCGACGTGAACCGCAAGATCACCAACCTCGAGGTGGTGGCCATCCGTCCGGACGACAACGCCATTCTGGTCAAGGGTTCCATCCCCGGCGCCAAGAACGGCACGGTGATCGTCCGCAAGTCCCTCAAGAACAACGTAAAGAAGGGGGCCTAAGCAATGACGAAGGTTGAAACTGTTTTCGACAAGGCTCTGCTCGTAACCGACAAGGGCGAACAGGCGGTCAAGGACGCGGTAACCGCCATCCGCAACGCCATGCGTGCAGGCACCGCCAGCACCAAGGGCAAGGGCGAAGTGGCAGGTTCCAACAAGAAGCCCTGGAAGCAGAAGGGCACCGGCAACGCCCGTGCAGGCTTCCGCCAGAGCCCGGTGTGGCGCGGCGGCGGCGTGGCGCACGGCCCCAAGCCCCGCAGCTTCGAGCAGAAGCTCAACAAGAAGGTGTGGAGCCTGGCGTTCCGCCGCGCGCTCAGCGACAAGCTGGTGGCGGGCGAGGTGATCGTCGTGGACAAGTTCGATTTCGAGGCGCCCAAGACGAAGCTCATGGCCGGTCTCCTCAAGGAGCTCGGCGTGGAGCGCACCGCCATCGTGGTGCAGAAGGAAGTGGACGAGACGGTTCTGCTGGCCACCAGCAACCTGCCCTGCATCGACTACTCCACCGCCCAGGCGCTGGACGTGTATACGCTGCTCGTCAACCGCCAGATCGTCTGCGACCAGGCCGGTTTCGACGCGCTCGTGGCGCGGCTGGCCAAGTAAGGAGATCGTAACCATGACGAACGAAGAGATCATCAAGAGGGTGCTGATCACCGAAAAGGGCACCAGGATGTCCGCCGAGAACCGCTACATGCTGGAGGTTGCCGTCGGAGCCACCAAGCCGCAGATCGCCGCCGCCGCCGAAAAGAAGTTCGGCGTGCACGTGCTGGCGGTCCGCACCGCCAACATGAAGGGCGGCCTGAGATATGTGCGCGGCACGCGCCGCGCGGTCACCGAATCCACCTGGAAGCGCGCCATCGTCACCGTCAAGGAAGGCGAGCGCATCGAACAGGTCTAAGGAGATCCGAAAATATGGCACTCAAATCATTCAAGCCCCGCAGCCAAGGCCAGCGCTTCCGTCTGGCGGCCACGTTCGAGGAGATCACCGAGAAGAAGCCGGTGAAGAGCCTCACCAAGGCCGTGCGCAAGACGGCCGGCCGCAACAACCAGGGCCGCATCACCACGCGCCACCACGGCGGCGGCGCCAAGCAGCGCATGCGCATCGTGGACTTCCGCCGCAACAAGTTCGACGTGGAAGCCACGGTCAAGGATATCGCCTACGATCCCACCCGCAGCGCCTATCTGGCGCTTCTCGAGTACGCCGACGGCGTCAAGAGCTACGTGCTCGCCCCCGACGGCCTCAAGGTGGGAACCAAGGTCATGAACGGCCCCAAGGCCGAAGCGGTCGTCGGCAATTGCCTGCCGCTCGTGCAGATCCCGCTGGGCCTCATGGTCCACGCCATCGAGCTCGTTCCCGGCCAGGGCGCCAAGGTGGCCCGCAGCGCCGGCAACGCCTGCCAAGTGATGGCCCGCGACGGCAACCGCGTGACGCTCAAGATGCCTTCGGGCGAAGTGCGCGTCTTCGACGGCCGCTGCCTCGCCACGGTCGGATCCGTGGGCAACAAGGACTGGGGCAGCATCCATCTGGGCAAGGCCGGCCGCAAGCGCCGTCTGGGCGTGCGTCCCACCGTGCGCGGTGTGGCGATGAACCCGGTGGACCACCCGATGGGCGGCGGCGAAGGCCGTACTTCCGGCGGCAGCCATCCGCGTTCGCCGTGGGGCCAGCTCGCCAAGGGCGGCAAGACCCGTGCGCGCCGCAAGGCTTCGGACAAGGTAATCGTCAAGAGGAGGAAATAATCCATGTCACGTTCTCTCAAGAAGGGACCCTACGTGGAGGACAGCCTCCTCCGCAAGGTCGAGAAGATGCAGGCGAGCGGCAAGAAGCAGCCCATCAAAACCTGGAGCCGCCGTTCGATGGTGCTCCCGGAATTCGTGGGGCTCACGTTCGCCATCCACAACGGCAGGCAGCACATGCCCGTTTTCATCACGGAAAACATGGTCGGACACCGTCTGGGCGAATTCGCCCCCACGCGCACGTTCAAGTCGCATGGCAACTCGGTGGCCAAGGCCGACAAGTAAGGGATTGAGAAAATGGAAGTTGTCGCAATAACCCGCAATGCGCGCATGTCGGCCTTCAAGGGCCGTCCGTTGGCGCGCGCATGCCAGGGGCTCAAGGCCGTCGACGCGCTCAAAGTGGTGGAGTTCAGCCCCAAGAAGGCGGCGGAGATCCTCCGCAAGACCATCAAGAGCGCCATGGCCAACGCCAAGAACAACAACGGTTTGGATGCGGACGCGCTCACCGTCAAGCTCTGCGTGTTTGACGAATCCGTCCGCATGCGTCGCTATTGGCCCACCGCGCGCGGATCGGCCCACCCGATCGCCCGCCGCCTGTGCCATTGCAAGGTGGTCCTCACGGACGACAAGAAGGAGACTAAGTAATGGGTCAGAAGGTTAATCCTATCGGTTTCCGCATCGGCGTTAATCACGCCTGGGGCAGCCGCTGGTTCGCGCCCAAGAAAACGTTCGGCGCGTATCTCATCGAGGATCAGAAGATCCGCGAGGTCTGCAAGAAGCGTTTCGCCGAAGCGGGCATCTCCAAGATCATGATCGAGCGCTACCTCAACAGCGTGCGCGTAACCCTGTTCTCCGCCCGTCCCGGCGTGATCATCGGCAAGAAGGGCGAGGACGTGGAAACGGTCCGCACCGAGCTCGAGAAGATGACCAAGAAGGGCGTCTATCTGGAGATCAAGGAAGTGGCCGGCGCCGACGCCGACGCCCAGCTGGTGGCCGAGTCCATCGCCCAGCAGCTCGAGCGCCGCATCGCCCTCAAGCGCGCGATGAAGCGCGCCATGAAGGTGGCCATGGACATGGGGGTCGACGGCATCAAGATCCACGCCGGCGGCCGCATCAACGGGGCGGAGATCGCCCGCGTGGAGTGGTCGCGCGAGGGCAAGGTGCCGCTGCACACGCTCCGTGCCAACATCGATTACGGTTTCGCGGAAGCCAACACCACCGCCGGCAAGATCGGCTTGAAGGTTTGGATCTGCAAGAAGGAAGGTTTCCAGGCGCGCGCCCCCAGGAGCGAGCGTCGCGGCGATCGTGAAGGAGGTAAGCGCCATGCCGCTCATGCCTAAGAGAGTGAAGTACCGCAAGGTATCCAAGGGCAACCGTTCGGGTTACGCCACTTCGGGCACGGAGCTCGCCTACGGCGAATTCGGCCTCAAGGCGCTCACCCGCGGACTTTTGACCGCCACGCAGATCGAAGCGTGCCGCGTCGCCATCAACCGCGAAATGAAGCGCAAGGGCAAGCTGTGGATCCGCGTGTTCCCCGACAAGCCCGTCACGCGCAAGCCTATCGAAGTCCGTATGGGCGGAGGCAAGGGCAACCCGGAATTCTGGGCTGCGGTCATCCTTCCCGGCAAGGTGCTGTTCGAAGTGGGCGGCGTCAGCGAAGAGGTGGCCAAGGAGTGCCTCCGTCTCGCCGCCACCAAGATCGGCATCCACACCAAATTCATCACCCGCGCAGGAGTTAAGATCTGATGAGCACGGAAAACAACACCACCCGCGGCGCACGCAAGGTGCGCAAGGGCGTAGTCGCGTCCAAGATGGGCGCCAAGAGCGTGGTCGTCACGGTCAGCTACCGCGAACGCCATCCGCTGTACGGCAAGGTCGTCACCCGCACCAAGAAATACCACGTGCACGACGAGGACGACACGGCCAAGGTCGGTGACACCGTCACCATCATGGAAACGCGCCCCATGAGCGCCACCAAGCGCTGGCGCATCGTGAAGTAAGGAGCAGCCGACATGTTGCAGGAACTCTCCAACCTAGTAGTGGCGGACAACACCGGCGCCAAGCGCGCCATGTGCTTCCGCATCCTCAAGCAGCGCAAGGAATATGCGCACCTGGGCGACATCATCCGCGTGGCGATCAAGGAAGCCAGCCCCAACGGTTCCATCAAGAAGGGATCGGTGGCCACGGCGGTCATCGTGCGTACCGGCCAGCCCATCCGTCGCGAGGACGGCTCCACGGTGCACTTCGACCAGAACGCCTGCGTGCTCGTCGACTCCAAGCTCAACCCCATCGGCACCCGCATCTTCGGGCCGGTGGCGCGCGAGCTCCGCGACCGCAATTACATGAAGATCCTCTCGATGGCCCCGGAAGTGGTCTGACCCAGGAAAGGAATGCTGTAATGGCTATTGCAAGAATCAGGAAGAACGACACCGTCATCGTCATCCGCGGCAACGACGCGGGCAAGACCGGCACGGTGCTCAGCGTGGACGCCAAGGAAGGCACGGCGATCGTCGGCGGCCTCAACGTCCACAAGAAGGCGATGCGCCGCACGGAGAAGAACCCCGGCGGTCTCGTCGACCGGGAAATGCCCATCAGGCTCTGCAAGCTCATGCCCTACGACGCCGAGAAGAAGGCGGGTACCCGCGTCAAGACCGGCGACGCCGAAGGCAAGAAGGTGCGCATAGCCGTCAAGAGCGGCAAGGCCCTCTAAGAAGGATCAACAAAATGGCAAGACTCAAAGACGAATACGCGAACCGCATGGTCCAGGAGCTGGAGCAGAAGCTCGGCACCACCAACAAGATGCTGGTTCCCCGCCTTCAGAAAATCGTCCTCAACATGGCCTTCGGCATCGTCAGCAAGGACGAGCAGAAGCAGCTGGTGGACGATCTCACCGCCATCAGCGGCCAGAAGCCCCAGCTTTGCCGCGCGAAGAAGTCCATCTCGAACTTCAAGCTGCGCGAAGGCATGGTGATCGGCGCCAAGGTGACGCTCCGCGGCGAGCGCATGTGGGAATTCGCCGACCGGCTCATTTCGGTGGCGCTGCCCCGCATCCGCGACTTCCGCGGCGTCAGCAACCGCGGTTTCGACGGCGCGGGCAACTACACGCTGGGGCTCAAGGAGCACTCGATCTTCCCCGAACTCGTGGAAGCGGCGAGCGCCCACTCCGGCATGGACATCACGTTTGTCACCAGCAGCAAGGACGACAAGGCCTGCAGGGAACTCCTGAATTCCATGGGCATGCCGTTCGCGGGGAGGAACTAATCATGGCTAAGAAGTGTCTTATCGAAAAGCAGAAGCGCACGCCCAAGTTCAAGGTGCGCCAGTACAACCGCTGCCAGCGTTGCGGCCGCCGCCATGCCTATCTGCGCAAGTTCGGCGTGTGCCGTCTCTGCTTCCGCGAGCTCGCGGTGGCCGGTTTGATCCCCGGCGTCACCAAGGCTTCGTGGTAACCGAAAAGGAAAGGAATCAAAGAAATGACCATCGATCCCATTTCCGACATGCTCACTACGATCCGCAACGGCATCAAGGCGCGCCTCTACTCCGTGGAGACCCCCGCCAGCCGCGTCAAGGCCGAGATCGCCCGGGTGATGAAAGAGGCCGGCTACATCGCCGACTTCGCGGTCGCCGGGGAACTTCCCAAGAAGCTGGTGATCACGCTCAAGTACACGGACAAGGCCGTCAGCGCCATCACGGAGCTGAAGCGCGTGTCCAAGCCGGGCCTGCGCAAGTACGTGGGCGTTTCCGAGATCCCCGCCGTGCTCGACGGCATGGGCCTCGCGATCGTTTCCACCTCCAAGGGCATCATGTCCGGGGCGGAAGCCAGGAAGTCGCGTCTCGGCGGCGAAGTAATCTGCACAGTCGCTTAATCTAGGAGGCTAAAAGACAATGTCTCGAATCGGAAAAGAACCCGTCGCGCTCGCGGAAGGCGTAACCGCCGCCGTCGAGGGCCAGAAAGTGACGGTCAAGGGCAAGCTCGGCGAGCTTTCCTACACGATGCATGAAGGCATCACGGCGAAGATCGAAGACGGCAAGATCGTCGTGGAGTGCGCGGACGACGCCACTCTCGGCAACTTCCACGGTCTCGCCCGCGCGCTGATCAACAACATGGTGATCGGCGTGTCCAAAGGCTACACCAAGCAGCTCTCCATCGAAGGTACCGGTTTCAAGGCGGTGCTCAAGGGCTCGGACCTGGCGCTTTCGCTCGGTTTCGCCTCGCCCAAGATCTATCCCGTCCCGGCCGGTCTCAAGATTACGGTCGAGAACGACGGCCTGCAGGTGACCATCACCGGCATCGACAAGACGCTGGTGGGCGAGTCCGCCGCGCGCATCCGTTCGTTCTACCCGGCCGAACCCTACAAGGGCAAGGGCATCAAGTACGTCGGCGAACACATCCGCCGCAAGCAAGGAAAGAAGGTGGCTTAATGAGCTTCAACCGCAAAGAACAGCGCCAGAAGCGCCATCTGCGCCTTCGCCGGCGCATCGTCGGCACGGCTGCGCGTCCGCGCATGTCGATCTGCGTGACCAACAAGAACCTCTACGTCCAGTTCATCGACGACGATGCCGGCCGCACGCTCGCTTCGGCTTCCAGCCTGAAGGAGCCCAAGGCCAATCTGGAGACGGCCAAGGCGCTCGGCGCCAGCGCCGCTGCCGCGGCCAAGGCGGCGGGTATCGTGCGCGTGGTGGTGGATCGCGGCGGCAACCGTTTCACGGGCCGCGTGAAGGCCATCGTGGATGCGGCGGTCGAAAACGGAATTTCCATTACCGCGGAGGAGAACTGATATGGCGATCAATCGTGACAAGCGCGGCGAAGCGGGCGCGGAGGACGCGCTCGACGAGCATACCGTATTCATCAACCGTTGCGCCAAGACCGTCAAGGGCGGCCGGCGCATGAGCTTCTCGGCGGTGATCGTGGTCGGCGACAAGGAAGGCAAGGTCGGAGTGGGCTTCGGCAAGGCCAACGAGGTCTCCGACGCCATCCGCAAAGGCGGCGAGGCCGCCCGCAAGGACATGCGCAAGGTGGTGCTGCACGGCACTACGATCCCGCACGACGTCGAAGGCGTCTGCGACGGCGGCCGCGTGATCCTGAAGCCGGCTCCCGCCGGTACGGGCCTGATCGTCGGCGGCGGCATGCGTCCCGTGCTGGAAGCGGCCGGCATCCGCGACGCGGTGGGCAAGTCGCTCGGCTCCAAGAACCGTCTCAACGTGGTCAAGGCCACCATGAACGCGCTCATGAAGCTCAAGTCGGCCGAAGACATCGCCGCCTTGAGGGCGTAAAGAAAGGGCTAGGAAATCATGAATCTCAGCAATTTGACCAACACCCCCGGAGCCCGTCAGCGCCGCAAACGCGTCGGACGCGGATGCGGTTCGGGCATGGGCAAGACGTCCACCCGCGGCCACAAGGGCCAGGCGGCCCGCAAGGGCCACAAGCAGAAGCTCGGATTCGAAGGCGGCCAGATGCCCCTCGTCCGTCGCCTGCCGAAGCGCGGCTTCAACAACGCCGCGTTCAACGACGGCACGCTGGCGGTCAACGTGTCCGACCTCGAGCGCAAGTTCGAAGCCGGTGCGGAAGTGACCGTGGAGACGCTGAAGAAGGCCGGATTCTCCGACAACAAGCTCCCCAAGGTGAAGGTGCTCGGCACGGGTACGCTCACCAAGAAGCTCACCGTCAAGGTTCCCTGCTCGGCTTCGGCCAAGGCCAAGATCGAACAGGCCGGCGGCACCGTCGTGGCCTAAGGGACAGGAAGGACTACCTATGGCCAAACGTGACATTCCGCTCGAAAGAGTACGCAACTTCGGCATCATGGCGCACATCGATGGCGGCAAGACCACCACGTCGGAGCGCATCCTCTACTATTCGGGCAAGAACTACAAGATCGGCGAGGTGCACGACGGCGCCGCCACCATGGACTTCATGGTCCAGGAGCAGGAGCGCGGCATCACCATCCAGTCGGCGGCCACCTGCGTGCAGTGGGGCAACTACCGCCTGTCGCTGATCGACACCCCCGGACACGTGGACTTCACGGCCGAGGTGGAGCGCTCGCTTCGCGTCCTCGACGGCGCGGTGGCGCTCTACTGCGCGGTCGGCGGCGTCCAGCCCCAGTCCGAACAGGTGTGGCGCCAGTCCGAGAAGTACAAAGTGCCCAAGATCGCGTTCGTCAACAAGATGGACCGCGTGGGCGCCAACTTCTACAACGTGATGGACCAGATGAAGAACCAGCTGGGTGCGAACCCGGTTCCGATGGTCATTCCGATCGGCGCGGCCGAAACGTTCGACGGCATCATCGATCTCGTGCGCATGAAAGCGCTCTATTTCGACATGAAAAGCCTCGGCAAGACGGTCATCGAGAAGGACATCCCCGAAGAGTATCTTGAGAAGGCCCAGGAATACCGCCAGAAGATGGTGGAATCCGCCGCCGAGCAGGATGACACCCTCATGGAGAAGTTCTTCGCGGGCGAGGAGCTCACCGTCGACGAGATCAAAGGCGCCATCCGCAAGGGGTGCCTGGCGCGCACCATCACTCCCGCGTTCTGCGGCAGCGCGTTCAAGGACAAGGGCGTGCAGCCCCTCCTCGACGCCGTGTGCGACTATCTGCCCTCGCCGCTCGACACGGGCGCGGCGGTCAGCCAGGACAATCCTTCCGAGAAGCGCGAAGTGAGCGACGACGAGCCGTTCTGCGGCCTCGCGTTCAAGATCATGTCCGACAAGAACATGGGCAAGATCACCTTCGTGCGCGTCTATTCGGGCACGCTGAAGCTGGGCGCGGAGCTTTTGGACTCCACGATCGACCAGGAACAGCGCATCAGCCGTCTCTTCCGCATGCACGCCAACAAGCAGGAGCCGCTCGACGAAGCGCGCGCCGGCGATATCGTGGCTTGCGTGGGATTGACCCAGACCCGTACTGGCGACACGCTCTGCGACCCCGAGCATCCGATCACGCTCGAATCGATCGACTTCCCCGCTCCCGTGATCTCGGTG
>Ga0265298_10001595_pt1 | contig 33530 bp, 36 predicted proteins | sample AusTroGonzalo_MG_3_FD_193486 | JGI IMG/M metagenome (GOLD analysis project Ga0265298, IMG submission 193486) | Bovine rumen microbial communities from tropical cattle in Woodstock, Queensland, Australia - Gonzalo_01 | ecosystem: Host-associated > Mammals > Digestive system > Stomach > Rumen ... | reverse complement strand
CTTTCTCTTTTCGTATAGATTCCAGTAATAAGTGGAGCGCAGGATATAATACTACTACTGATGCAATTTCTGCCGCGGATGAAGATAGGCATACAGTTGACTTTGATAAAAATGTTGTAAAATTAGACGGCACAACAATCAAAACTTTTACTTCTGCATCGTTTCAAACCCCATCGACAATCGGGTGCGCCGTTGGTGCTATTAGGGCGACAAGTGGTTCACTTGTATACTACGGTAATACAAAGATTTATAGTTTCAAGATATACACAGATGATGTATTAACAATAGACCTTGTTCCAGCACGACGTAGCAGTGATAATGCCGTTGGCATGTATGACAGGTTATCTGGGACATTCTTTACGAACGCCGGTTCGGGAACGTTTGGCAGTGGGCGAGAGATAAGTAACACCGTTTACATTCCACAAAATCAGTCGGCACAGAATCAATGATTGATTTTAATATATTATTTATGTAAAATTACTTTATAAAAACAAAGGAGTTTAATATGTGGACAGCGATTGCCATAGGTGCGGTTTTAATTTTGTATTTTATCGCGGTTTATAATGGACTGGCCGCGCGGAGGAATCAGGTACGCGAAGCGTGGGCGACGATTGATACGCAACTTAAACGGCGTTATGATTTAATTCCAAATTTGGTTGAAACTGTTCGTGGTGCGGCTGCGCATGAAAAAGATACATTGACCGCGGTAATCACTGCGCGTAATGTTGCGATGTCTGCAAATGGTGTTGACGGCAAATCGGCGGCAGAGCAGGGACTTTCCGGTGCATTGAATAAACTGTTCGCTTTGGGCGAGGCGTATCCCGCACTAAAAGCAAATGAAAACTTTTTGGAATTGCAACGCGAATTAACTGATACAGAAACCAAGATTCAATCTGCACGGCAATTTTATAACACTGTGGTTATGGGATTAAATACGCAAATCGACCAATTTCCAAGTAACATTGTTGCGCGCATGTTTGGTTTTACGCATGAAAAATTGTTCGAAATTGATGAATCTGAACGTGCCAATCCACGTGTGAGTTTCAAATAGGAAGTTGTAATGCAAATGATTTATATGAAAGATGCCTGCAAAATTCTGCGCGATGTAGGCGTGCCAGAAAATGTGATAGAATCAGTTACGTTAAGTAATTTTATCCCCGAAAAAGTTATAAGTTATACTTTGAAACTTTGGACGCATGGCATGCGCGAAGAACAAATTGCGGTTGTTATGCGTAATTCTATGGCCACTGCAAATATTCTAAACGTGCGCAGATTTTTTCGTGAACTTGGACCGTTGGCGGCGCGCTTTGGCTTTTTCCCTGAACGAGTTGACCACGATATCGCCGAATTTGATAGCAATATGGAAAAGTATGCACGCGAATTAATTGGGGTGCGCAAGGTTGGGGATATATGTCAAAATCCGGCATTAATGGTTGTTGGTGTTGATATGCTTATGGATTTATGTATGGCGGGCAACGGGAAATACTACCGCGCGGGCGTGGAATTTGTAGAATGGTGCAAAATTGCCTATAAAACAAATGAATATGTAGCATCAATATTGAAACAGTGCATCAATCAAAACGGTGTTAACATAAAGCGTTTATTGCGATTGACAACTGGGTATCCGGGTTATTCTGGAAATAGTATTGTATCACGTGCAGATGGAGACACAATAAAACCGAAAATTTATATGAAAAACGTAAAATATGCTAATGAAGTTTTTCGGTTCTTTGCTGCGAATTCCGATAAAATTCATGAAATTGCGAAAAAGTATTCTGGTATCGATTTTATGTTGTCTTTTTATGAAATTTGCATGGACTGGCCAGGCTGGTCTTTTATGCCGATACCCAAGAAACCCAGTGTTCCAGATTACGAAATGAATTTACGTGATGCTGTGGCGTTTATCATGTGGCTGATTACGGATGGATTGCCAATTGATGTGCGAAAAACTATTCAAAATACCGCGGTACACGAATTTGTGAAAATTATCCCAGGTGCGACATATGAAGCCACATGGCAGGAATTTGTTCGTAAAGCCAAATCAACCAGATAAATTTATTGTTTAATCACATATTTTTTGCTACAATCCCAATATAAAAAAGGATAAGATATGGTTTCGCCAAAGGCAAAGAAATTTATATTTGGTGGCGCAATTTTTGGAATGTTGTTTGGTGCGCCTTCGTGCGATCGGGATTCGGATGAAAACAGTGATAAAAAATCTAACAAGACAGAAATGCTGGCAAACATAAATAAAGATAAACCAGACGTAAATAATAAATATAAAATTGAAACGCGCGCAGATTTTGATGCACTTTATAATGCGGCAGAACCGTTTATTTTTGCGGCCATGATACCAACGGAAAATTGGCGTGAAGATTTTCATAACGACAGACAAAAGGCTAATGCAACACCAAATTCTGTGGGTGTCGGTCTTTATTATGTTGGTGTAAAAGATAATAATCTGGATTTTTCATCGAAAAAATGGAAAAAAACTAAAACTTATGTAATCAATTACCAAAATTCGCACAACGGTAAAAATCCACCCAACCTGAAACCGTATCAATTATATGAAGGAACACGTGGTTGGTTCAAAAATATGGATACCGGCCGTCATTTAAACGAGTTATTCAAACACCTCAAAGGCGCACAACTTTCGATACACGAATTTGCCGCCATCGCCAGCATTTATTATAATGATGAAGTTATCGGCAAAGATGTTTGCGATTACGTTGTGAAAAATTATCAAAAGCCCAAGAAATGTGCACAATATATAATTGGAACGGCCACTAAAATGAACGGAATAAAACCACGTCGCGTTCACGAAGTATTGATATATCTGAATCACGATAATTATTGTTCAAATGTATTCGACCTAGAGGTTGATGGCCATCTTGGCACATCGGTTAGTGGACTTCGTCGACAATATAATGAACTTCGTAATGGTATTACTGAGGCAAATTTAGATTCAGCGGCTAATGCCATTTATAATCGGGTGGTAAAAAAAGGTCGCCCAATTCGTTACTACGCCAAGAAATTGAATTCAGAACAACAAGATGCGGTTTTGGCATTTGCGGGCCGTACCGCTAAATCAATCGAAATGGAAAAACGTGGCAAATTATATGAATTGGCGTTGGAAAAATACGGGGCCGAAGATTATGCGATTGCGTTAAAACTGTTTCAAAAGATTGTTGCAGAAAATGGTAACAGTGCCGATTTGTATAATGATATTGCGATTACTTATTACCACCTTGGAATGTATGATGAATGTATCGCACAAAGTCAAAAGGTTCTTGAAACCGATGAAACCGGCGAATACATGTTTGCAAAATATCACATTGGTTTGGCACAGTGGGCATTGAAAAACTATGATTCTGCAATTAAAAGTTTTAACGAAGCCATAGGTTATGCAAAAGATTTTGGTGATGCGGAACGGCAAAAGGTTTATGAATCAAAACTTAACAAATGTAAAAAGGAACGGGACGCGGCCAAAACGACATCTGCAAAAAATGCGAAAAAGGTGACAGCAAAAAAACAAAACACGGCTAAAAAAAATCTAAAAAAGGGGACGCGTAAAATCCATGCGATGATGCAGTTGGACAAACAGCCTCAAATGCCGGGCCATTTAAAAGGCAAACAATATACATAGAATATATAAAATGATAGTATAATCAATGTGTTGTTTGCCTTTAATTAACAGCCTGTTGACATTATATATTTTTGTGCTATATATAGGAAGAGAAGGAGCAAAGGTTTCGTTCCCAAAAACTAAACACAGGAGATAGACATGATAGATAGTAAATATTATTTTAATTCTGGTGATGATTCGGCCCAAGAAGAAATAGAAAAGGCAATGCGCACACCAAAGATTGGTAGTTATGCGGCGGTGGTTGGTACTGCGTTGGCGTTTTTGGTTGTTGCGTACAATGTGGCCAAAGGGGTGCGCAATTATTTTAAATCGCCGAAACCGGTAACAGCACCAACGACAAGCAACACGAATAAAGTAAATGCAATAGATTTTTACTCTGCGAGCCATGTGTTGCGTGAACATCAGCGATAATTTAAATATTAAATAAACCGCCCAATTGGGCGGTTTATTTCTGAATCAATTTTTTACTTAATCATCATCACGTTCTTCGCGTTCACGACGATGTTCGCGCATTCTTTTATGCATGGCTTTTTTTACCGAATCAAATTCCATGCGTGTGATGCAACCGTTCATATCAGTGTCAGCAAAAACCAATTCTTGTTGCATTTTTGGGCATTTTATCGAATCTATGACAAGGCAACCATTTTCAAAATTTGGTTCCATTTTCGGCATACGGTGCCCACGGCAACATGTAATTTTCGCGACCGCGAACCCAAGCGCAAACACAATTAACAATACGATAAATTTCTTGAACTTACCGCCATGACAACCGCATCCGCATGATGCAGCGCATTGGCATTCGTGCATTTCCGGCGCCGGAACTTCGGCCATAGTTGGGCGTTTCGTCGTACGTTTTACAGTTTTTTTAGCAGGTGATTTTTTTTGCATTTTCCTTCCTTTTTGTTTTGCGTTTTCATTTTATAGAAATTAAATTTTAATGTCCAGAGAAAAGTGATTAGTGTTAGTGGTTAGCGAGTTCTGGAATTAGTTTGTAATTGCGAATTTATTCCAGAATATAAAGTTCCCTTCTAGAGAGGGGTGGCCGAAGGCCGGGATGTGGTTCACTTACACTACCCACGTACACTAGCCACTATCCACTACTTCTGCACAAAATGTACTCTGTATTGTGGTTTTTTATCCGCGCCAAGCGATGCGCGCACAACCTTGTTCGCCGCGGCCTGAACCGCACGAGTTAGGTTGTCTTGGGATTTGCGTTCGGCCTTGGACAATTCATCAATCGCCTTGGTAATTTCGATTTGAATTTGTCGCTTCATAAACCCGGTCGTGTCAGATTCAAAAATACCCGCACTGGAAACCTCTGGGGTGCCTTTTAAATACCCGCGCTTGTCCACCGGTAATGTAACAAATATCGCCCCGTTTGATGCGATTTTTTTACGGTTTTTGTAAACAGGGTCATTGGCACTGCGTTCGGTTTCGCCCTCCATCACAACGTATCCAGTTTCAACTGTTTCACACACGTACGGTTCCGCGCCGTCCCCCAGTGCAATCATTTCGCCATTTCGCACTAACATCATGTGCTTTGCACCGCCACGTTCCATCGCCATCTTGCCGTTCAGCATTTCATTTATATAATCGCCGTGCATTGGGATTGAAACCTGGGGATGAACCATGTCATAGAATCGTTCAAGTTCCGGCCGACCGGCGTGTCCACTGGCGTGCACATGGTCAGTGTCGTAAATAGTGTGCGTGCGAATTCCCATTTTCGCAAGTTTGTTATACAGGAACGAAACATCCTGTTCGCGGCCCGGAATAATAATCGCACTGAACACGACCGTGTCGGTCGGCATAAGTTTCATTTCTTTTACCTGGCCCCGGCAAAGGCGCGTTAGCATTGCGTATTTTTCGCCCTGGGATCCAGTTAGGAATATAGCCTGTTTTTCCGCCGGCAAATCTTTGATTTCCGAAAACTGAAAAATATCATTTTCGTTTAGATATTTGAATTCAATTCCCATTTCGCGGAATTCCGGCAAACCAACGTATGGCACAGGATTCGGATTACTGCGTTCCTTTATCGCGGCCATGCGGCCCGTTGCGCGTGCGGCTTCGGCAAACATCTTAAGTCTTGCGATACTGCGTGAATATCCCGTAACGATAACGCGCCCCGGCGCATCACGCATGATTTGCGTCAAGGTATCACGAACCTGAACTTCTGTTGTCTGCGGATTTTGGCGCGACACGGATGTCGAATCACACGCGCACGCGATAAGATGCGGGTCCGAACCAATTTCACGCAAACGTTCATAATCTGTTCCGGGTTCAATCGGGTTATCGTCATTAAATGTCCAATCGCCAGTATGTAAAATCTTGCCTGCACCAGTTTTGATAATCAGCATTTGCGCCTCTGGCACAGAATGACTTACGTGGAAAGTTTCGATTTCAAACGGGTCAAGTTTCAATGTCGCGCCCGCCGCATCAAATTCAACAATATCGCGCTTTGGGTCAAAATCCAATTCAATGCCACGGAAAGTCTGACGCAGAATTTCCGCCGGAAAACGCGTGCAATAAATCGGTTTGCGGAACTTTGGCCAAATGTATTTAAGTGCGCCAATGTGGTCTTCGTGTCCATGAGTAATCACAAAAGCGACAACATCTTTCTTGTGCTTTTCAAGCCATTTTGTATCGCAATACTGCACATCGCCGGCACCGATTTCTTCCTCCAAGAATCCCATACCGCAGTCAACGACAATAAATTTTCCCTTGTACTTATAAAGGTACATATTTTGCCCAACGTGTTCCAATCCACCAAGCGCCATAAAATAAACCTTTTCATTGTTTTTATCCGCCTTTGGTGATTTTTTATTGGTTTCATTTGAAACATGTACAGATAAATTTTCTTCTGTATCCAATTCAAGATCCGGTTCAAGATTGTTTTCGGGTTCAATATATTCGTGTAATTTAACCATCTTAATAAATCCTTTGTTAAAAATTCAGCAAAGATATTACAGATTTTTTATAACGAATACAAGAAAAATAGTAATTATCCGACAAAAAACACCCCGCGATTGCGGGGTGCGCAATAAATCAAACAATAGTTTAATTCAAAGCATCTTTCAAAGCCTTGCCAGCTTTAAATTTCGGCTGAGTAGAAGCCGGAATTTTGATAGCAGCACCCGTCTGTGGGTTGCGGCCAGTTGTGGCTTTGCGCTTTGCGGTTGTGAATGTACCAAAACCGACCAAACGAACATCACCTTTCTTTTTCAGAACTTTCGTGACAGTGTTGATAAATGCATCAAGGCATGCCGCAGCGGTTGCTTTGGTTACATCTACTTCGTTTGCGATTGCTTCAATCAGTTGTTGTTTGTTCATTTGTTTTCTCCTTTCATAAATTTATTTAAGGTGTCCAACGCTTCGTTGGCAATGCCCATGAAAATCATTGTATTTGCGCCCACTACAAAACATAACAAAACGCAACCAAGCAATTTTCAAGGGCATTGCCCGAAACGCCTGACCGAATCGTAGAGAATTCCGCCGTGCAAGTCAAGATGTATTTATAAAACACCGAAAATTTTATTATCTTGCGTGGACCAGGTTGCTGTTCACGGCGCGCGCACCGTCCGATGAACTTTCGCATAAAACCCAGTTTCCCGGTTTGTTTGTGACACTAACTTCGCGATATTTATTCGGTGTGTTGAACACAAGAATCATTATAATTCCTGCCCAAAAAAGTAACTTGGTAAATGCCCATGGTTTCGAAAAATCATCTTTTTTGAAAGAATCTTTTAATAAATTTTGATACAACGCCCATCCCCAAACAAACACCAATATAATCCCTGCAAAGAAAAATCCAATGGTTATGTATTTATAAAACTGTCCGAACCCGGTGGCCAAAGAATCCCACAAACTGCTTTCGGCGGGGCATATAAATAAAGCCGTGCCACGCATATCCACCGGAACATTTATTACCTTGTCAGGCCCCAGTGAAAAATCAAACGCCGCCATCAACACAATGACGGTTAAAAAAGTTATTACCGAAATCATTGACTTTTTCATGCGCGAAATTTCCTTTTACCTTTCTATTATATCACAAAAAACTAACCAATTGCAATTTTAGAAAGTTTTATTTACACTTTAATTATGTTCACACGGAAATCAGACCTTGCTATCGCGATAACGACTTATGATATTGATGCGTTACGGTTATCTGTACCGGCGGTGCGGCGGTGTGCACGTGATGCAACACTGGTTATACATAATGATAATCCGGACATTGAACTTTCGCGCGATTTTGTGCGGAAACTTGGGTGGCGCGGCGCGTTGCATATTATAAATGAAAAAAATAATCTTGGTGAATTCGAATCACGAATTGCAACTTTGGAATATATTGATAATGAAAAAATTCCGTGCAATTGGATTTTGTTTGTTGATGACGATGATGCACTTATTGATGCAACCGTGCCGAATGTTTCTGAATTGACTTTTGCGGTTGTTCAAAATGCGACAACGATTTCAGATAACATAACCGATATTTTCAAGATAACACCAAAATGGACGGCCGGTTCGGAATACGGCAAGACGGGCGCGCACTTTGATATTACCGGAACATTGATACGGCGGGATGTGGCAATTGAGTTTGCGCACTTTATGCGCGCGAATCTGCCGGAAGTTTCAAAAATCGCGCATGGTTTCAAATATCGCGTGCCGGCGGGCGCGATAATGTGGACGGGGTTAAAGACCTTTATGCGCGCGGCGCATCCGGAAATGTCCGCAATTTATATGAATCAAACAAATTATGTTTCCATAAAACTTGGGCATGCCGTTCAAAAGTACGGATTGCGCGCGATGTCGTCAACATCCGCAAGAACTTTTAATTCAGATGTTATCAAAAAATTTACCGAAATGTTTGAACGCGCCACGGTGCAAAATATGGTTGGGTAACATACCAGTTCGCGAGCCGAATTTTGAGGATTTGGCAAGAGATCGATGAAACGAAAGCAAATTTGTGTTTGTATTAAATGTGGTTGTGTGATACAATATTTTTTGCTAGAGGATAAGGTATGCTGTTAAAATCTTTTGTCGTATTTGGTTTGTTTTTATCTTGTGTTTTTCATGCCTATGCGGACACATCGACTGAAAATAAAATAGTTTTTTGTGATTACGATTGGGGGGATTGGTACGGGTATTCAGAATATGATGAAGCGTCTGATACTATACATATTGAAAATTGTGCGTGGGGTATGGGATACCGTTGTAACGAATATAAAATTAACAAAATAATGGACCAAGACGGTATAAAAGTTTATTGCGACAATAAACATAAAAATATATTTATAAACGACAACGGATTTTGGCGCTGGGAAAATCCTGGTTGTGACAAACAGGATCTAATACCAACTGATTTACTTGATAATCCAGACGAACTTGACAAGCACCTTGATAAAATTTTTGCTAAAGAAATTGCGCATAGTTTACGCGATTACGCTTTTAAACATACTTGTTCGTATAAAATTCCCGAAAAAACTAAACAATTGTTAATTATCGATAAGAAATACAAAATTTATGTGATAAACAGAACAACAAAAACAACCGAAGTATTTTCAGCAGAGGACAACCCAGTAATTTATCCATCTGATCCGAACGAAGTTTTAAAAGTTAACGAGAAAATATGTAAATAAATGTGTAAGAAAGTTCAAGAGTAGCAAAAAATTGTTAATTTTCCAGTATTAACATTTTTGAACACGGTGAAAACATTACAATTCCAACGAAAACACCAAAACGAACGGTTTCGTAAATTCTGGTTGCGGACGCGCAATAATGTTCTATGCAACGGGTCCCTTTCCACTCGCAACGGTTTCACTGCGCTATGCTTGTAAAACCGGCTATCGTGTCGAACCTCCGGTTCTCATCCGAACCGCCGAAACATTAAAAATAAAACGCGCCCACGGCGCATTTAATTTTTAATGGGGCGGATGACCGGATTGTTTCACCAATATTGTCCCATCCACCTTCGTTAAAACTTCGGTGGACCGGCGCGCAGCCGTTCGCCTTGGTCCAATATTTAGAACCGGCTACTTCGCCGGTTCGAACCCAGACACAACACACTGTGAATTCAAAAAACACCCCATTGGGGTGTTTTTCAAATTCATGGGGCGGATGACCGGATTGCTACGCCAATATTGTTCCATCCACTTTCGCAAAATGCTACGGTGGACCGGCATACTCACGTCTGCCTTGGTCCAATATTTCGAACCGGCTGCCTTCGCCGGTTCGAACCCAGATACAACACACAGTGAATTCAAAAAACACCCCGTTGGGGTGTTTTTCAAATTCATGGGGCGGATGACCGGATTCGAACCGGCGACATTCGGTACCACAAACCGACGCTCTAACCAGCTGAGCTACATCCGCCATGTGCGACCGCAAGTCTACCATTAAAAAATCTGATTTTCAAGTTTTTTATTTTATTGTGATAATTTACATTACAAAATAAAAAATATTGCGTAAACGGCTTTTGTTTGGTACTCTGTGTATGTTGACTTAACTTATAAAGGATAAATAATGGCCATCAAGGTTCGTGATTTTGAAGTTCGACTTACGCGTAACAAAGAAGAACGTCGCATGGTACGGCAACTGCGTTATGATGTTTTTGTTGCCGAAGAAGGCGCAACTCCGACCGAAGAACAAAGAGAATTACACGAAGAATTTGATGATTTTGATAAATTTGCCGAATATATGGCCGTATTCCATGATGGAAAAATCGTTGGTACTTATCGCATTATTGATAAAAAGGCCGCGGATAAAATGGGCGGTTTCTATACCGAAACGGAATTCAATATTTCCAAGATAAAAAAAGCATCGGATAATATTGCGGAAATGTCGCGTGCATGTGTGTCGCGTGAATATCGTGAAAATGCACTTGTTATGCGTATGCTTTGGGCGGGGCTTAGTGAATATGTCTTGCGCCGGCGTATCGCGGTCTTGTTCGGCGTTGCATCTTGGGTTGGACAAAAGCCTGTGGAATCTGCCCAGGCGATATCTTACCTGTATTACAATTATTTGTCGCCGCTGCGCCTGCGCGCGCGCGTGATTCCTGAACGTTTTGTGGACGGCGTGGATCAACGCATGTCAAAAATGAACATATTGCCACGCGCATTTGTGGATGAAGAGCTGGCCAAGAAACAAATGACCCCGCTGATAAAGGGATACTTGCGTATGGGTGCTACATTTGGTCAGGGTGTGTTTATTGATAAACCGTTTAACACGTACGATGTGTTCGTTATGTTACAAACCAAGAATATGGACGCGGCGTATCAAAAGCATTTCTATGGTCGCGAAAACGCACTGGAACACTTGGACGTAAAACGCAATCCGATTCAGACATTGGGCAAAATAATGCTTATGCCGATAACGGGGTCGCTGAATATGCTTGGCGCGTTCTTTGAATTTTTATTGCGCGAAGATGCGGCGGACGCGGAATTTATCGATGAAACCCAAACACCGGACGAAGAACAATAAAATGTCGTGTGTACGAAAGCAAAATCTTTTTAATACTATCACTGGTGCATTGCGTTTCACGGCTTTTTGGATAATGGTCGTGGCCCAGTTGCCGATATTGTTCGTTTTGCCCGCGCGGAAAAAGATGACTGTGAAATATATGTCGGTGTTTATGCGGATTTTTTTGGCTATTGCCGGCGTTAAAATCGTAAAGCACGGAACATTATCTCCGCGGCGGCCACTGCTGGTTGCGGGCAATCATATTTCCGTGTTTGAAATTGCAACTTTTCCGGTTATGTTTGGCGGAACATTTATTTCAAAGAACGATGTTCGCAATTGGCCACTGGTCGGATGGATTGCGAACAAGTTCGGTGTAGTATTCATTGACCGCCGCCCGTCGCATGCGGCCGAAGTCCTGGCCCAGGTGCAACGTGAAATCGCGACAATTGATTGGCCACTGTATGTTTTCCCCGAAGGAACAACAACCAATGGCGCGTATGTGAAAGAGTTCAAAAGCCCGCTGTTCAATGTGGCCGAGGGCGCCGATGTCACCGTTCAACCGGTTGTCGTTCAATATTGTTATCGTGATGGCACGCCGATAAACGATGCGGACTTGGCGGAACACTATGCGTATTTCGATAACGCGAAACAGACCGCCGGCCCCAAGTGTTCCCGCGAACGCAGTGCGTTTGGTCAAATCTTTCACATCATGGTCTTGGGCGGATTCCGCGTGAACGTTTATATGTTGCCGCCACCGCCATTGGCGGGCAAAGACAGAAAACAAATCGCAGAAACAATGTACGAAATAATTTCAAAAAAATATATGGAACTTAAAAGGGATAAAAAATGAGAATTGAAAATTTATGTGTAAAAAGACAAATTGGTGATGTTGCGGGTGCAACTACGCGTGGCCACAAAATGGCGGTTCGGGGCGGATATATCTATCAAACTTTTCAAGGCGGATACACACTAACACCGACCGGTTGGCGCGTTGTTCATAAAATTGAAAATATAATTCGCGATGAAATGGATAAAATCGACGGCCAAGAAATCCTAATGCCGGTCGTATGCACTGCGGATTTGTGGCGTGAAACCGGCCGTTATGATGCGATGGCGGTGCTTGCAAAATTCAAAGGTTCATCGGGTGCGGACTATGTGATATGTCCAACGCATGAAGAGGTTGTGACTGATTACGCGCGTTCGGTCATTGGTTCTTATCGTCAGTTGCCGTTTATGCTGTACCAAATTCAAACAAAGTTCCGCGATGAATTGCGCGTGCGTGCGGGGCTGATAAGAACACGCGAATTTATTATGAAGGACGGGTATTCTTTCCATGAAACCCAGGAAGATTTGGAAAGGTACTACAAACTTTGCTTTGACGCGTATTATCGCATATTCCGTCGCTGTGGGTTAAAGAATATCGTTGATGTTATGTCGTCCACGGGTGATATGGGCGGTGCGGTTGCGCACGAATTCCAATTGGTCAACGAAATGGGTGAAGATACACTTTATATCTGTGATTGTGGTTTTCGCGCGAACAAAGAATTGGAAGATCAACAGGGCGGCTGTGAAAAAGCCGTTTGTCCAAAGTGTGGCAAACCAATGCAAAAAGTTCGCGGTATTGAAATAGGAAACATTTTCCAACTTGGGAAAAAATATACCGATTCAATGCACATGACCTATACCGCGGCGGACGGCACGGAAAAGACACCGATTATGGGTTGCTATGGCATCGGCGTTGGTCGCACTATGGCGGCAATTTTGGAAGAAAGTGCGGACGACAACGGACCGATTTGGAACATGGAAACCGCACCTTTCGCGGTAGAGGTTATCGGCCTTGTGGACAAAGAAAACAAAACTTTGCCGATGGCGGAAAAAATTTATAACGAATTGAAAAATACGGGCGTTGAAGTGTTGTTGGATTCGCGTGATATTCGCGCTGGCGAAAAGTTCGCAGATGCGGATTTAATCGCGGCACCAATTCGTTTAATAGTGTCGGAAAAAAATCTTTCGCGTAATGTGATAGAGGTTAAGTACCGTGTGAACGATTTTGACACATCAAAATTGCCAATAGAATTCAAAATCGAAACTTGTGTTGCGGACACTTTGACCACAATACAAAAATTGCTGCATAAATAAAAAACAAAACATTAAACCAAAACGGGCGCGGACGCGCCCGTTTTAGTAATCACTAACACTATCAACTATTTATAAATACAATTTGCGAATTGTTGCGCAACCATCGAACGTTCAACGGACGTTGTTTCGGCAACTGGCACCATAAAGCAACGCGTGCTGTCGCGCAGGATAAATATTTTCGTTCCGTACTTGTACGCGCTTTGCATATTATCCATCTGCGCGCTTGTTAAAAATGCGTTCTGCGTCAGTGGCGAATTTGAAAGTCCGGCCTGAACAACCTGGTTTGCGGTTGCATAATCGTAAACTTCGGTATTAGATTTTACCTCAAAAAAGATTCCGTATTTGCTGGCGTTTTTATCTATTGCATCAGTTTTTTTTTGTGCATCGGGAAATGCGACACCTGTTGCGATTGCCGCCGCCGTCTGCAACGCATTTGAGTTCGATGTTTCGTGCGCCGCCAAATTTAGTTGCATATTTTCGCCACATGCCAAATTCATACGATTTGTATACGATGCCAAAACCGCATCAACCGCATTTTCCCAATCGGATGCCTTTTTATTCAAATCAAGTGTAACAATTTTTTCCGCCCATCCCCAAATGTTTGCGCCAATGTTGCCGGCATTTGCAAAACGCGACACCATTTCGGCGGAACCACCCGGCACGCCCGCGCCACAGAAATCAGAAAGTTGTGACATAAGCATACTCGACGTTTCGTTACCATACGCCAACGCAACCGCATGGCAAGACATCGCGGCCTCTAACTCTTGCCGGCGCGCCAAACATTGCGGCGAATGTGCCTTGGTCAATTCGTTTGCCATATTTGACATGGAAAGCCACGCCATCAATTCTTGCTGAACATAAGACGGGCAAAGATGCGCCGCAGTATTCACCCCACCAACACCCATTTTCGTATTAGTTGCATAATTCGGCAACAAAACCGATGTATCGTTCCGCAAACAAAGCAAGACATAATTATACAACTCACTTTCAGTGGCATAAGCGCAACGCCCGGAAACCTGACCTGGGACAACGGTTATATCGCCACAGTAATCGGATAGACATTTATCAATCTTTACGCGACACGCGCTATCGACATCCGGCACATTTACCATATAGTAAGTATTGCGCTGATTGGTTTTATACGCATTGGCCAGTCCCTGGTTCCCGCGCAGGTTCGTATTTGTTACGGTTCCCATATTTACCGCATTTATCGCGCCTTTGGCCGTTGTGCCCGCGGACACACCATACGCGCCCGCGCCAATTATGCATGCGCACACAACACTTGTCATACGAAAGAAATGTTTCATGAAACTCTCTCCTATTTATAGAATATTTTATCATAAAATTGCCCCCCCCGCAAGATTTGTTTTATGGTTGATTTTGGAAATTTTGTTGCTATGATAAAGGCATGTTCTTGGCAAATGAAATCTTTAGTGAAATTTCCGATAACCTGAATAACATTCGGGGGTTTCTTTGACCCGAATAAGTTAAGAACGCAAATCGCTGATTTAACCAAACAATCCTTGTCGCCGGATTTATGGAATGACCCGGATGCGGCGCGCACGATTATGCAGAAAAAATCCGCCCTTGAACGCGACCTGAAACAAATCGAAGAGATGGACGCGGAATATGAAAACTTGCGCGAATTATATGCGATTGCGCCCGATGATGCGGATGTAATCGCGGCAATTGAAAAATTGGCAGACGCGGCCCGCCGTGCGGCGTATGTAACACTGTTTAACGAACCCGCGGACGGCAACAATGCATTTTTGTTTATCCAGGCCGGTGCCGGCGGAACCGAAGCCCAAGATTGGGCGCAAATGTTAGAACGAATGTACACTCGCTGGGCCGAACGGCATGGGTTCATGGTGGAAATTATCGAAGAACACCCGGGCGACACCGCGGGCATTAAAAGTATGACCATGCGTATCATCGGCGAACGCGCGTATGGGTGGTTGCGCAACGAAATCGGCGTGCACCGCTTGGTGCGCATATCGCCGTTTAACGCGAACGGCAAGCGGCAGACCAGTTTCGCGTCCGTTGATGTTTGGCCGGATATTGACGACACAATCAATATTGAAATAAACGAAAAAGACCTGCGCATCGACACATATCGTTCTTCGGGCGCGGGTGGTCAGCACGTGAACAAAACTGACAGCGCGGTGCGCATCACTCATATTCCGACGGGCATAGTTGTTACATGTCAAAACGAACGTAGTCAGTTTCAAAACAAAGATATGGCGATGAAAATCTTGCGTTCGCGTTTGTATGAATTGGAAATGCAACGGCGGGCAGAGGCCGAAGATGCCGCCAAGGCCGCGCAGAAAAAAATAGAGTGGGGCAGTCAGATTCGAAACTATGTCCTGTATCCGTATCGTTTGGTCAAAGATGTCCGGACCGGCACGGAAAACACCGATTCCGATGCGGTCCTGGACGGCGATTTGGACGAATTTATGTTGGCGTTATTACGGCGCGGGTAAATATCAGTATTGATTTTTTTGTGTTTTTGTGGTATAATAACGAAAGAAACAGGACGGTTTAGCCGTCTTTTTCTTTGCCCGCTACGGCGGGTTTTTTATATGCAAAAGGAGAAATATAATGAATACACCAAACTTTTTACGTAATTTGTTACAATCCAATAATTATTTAAACAAGAATAGTAGCGAATATAAAAAAGCAAATGAATATCTGCAAAGTTTATTTCAGGGGCAAATGCAATTGGATGCATCCGGTCGTTATACAGCACCAGAATACGATATGACGTATGAACAATTTATTGCCGCACAACAGAAATTTGATGATGATATAGCAATGGAAATTCAAGAAGCCGAAACCGATAACGATGACATAGATTTTTCACAATTTGTTGAAACCCAAGAAGTAATAGATGTTCGTGTCTTAATGCCATCAGGTAGCATACAAAACAAAGAGTTAGTTGTTTATACACTTAACATACCAGATGACCCAGATATTGAATCCAACAAATCAAATTCTATTTGGATATGGCATGCCGACAAAGATGATCGAGTTTGTGACGAATGTGCATCTATGGATGGTATGATGTTTGAAAACGAAGATGATATCCCGGAATTTCCACATCACCCAAACTGTCGCTGTTGGATAGAAGAGATAAAATTAGATGATAATATAAAAATTTCAAAGAAAATTCACAAAAAGCCAAAGTCGGAAAAAAGAGATTCAAAAGAATCTTTATCAAAAACACCAACTTTTGAAAAACCTGTTGATGTAAAAAATGGTCAATACGCAAAATTCGACGGAAAAACTTTAACCATATATCAAGATAACAAACCGATAATGTCTTGGGAAGCAGTATCAGGTAAGGAAGGTTTTCAAAGTCCAAAATATCAAAATTTTAAATCCACAGGTCCGATTCCAGAAGGCACATATGTAGCAAGACAAAGTGAGTTGCAGTTTTATAAAGATATCAGTTGGGGTGACAGACAACGCTCTTCTATCGGTTTCGGAACTTGGCGTGGCGGCACTAATTCTTGGGGAAATTCTCGTGTATGGCTTGAACCTTCAAGAGAAACAAATACACTTGGACGTGGTGGTTTTTCTATTCATGGTGGCACAGAACCGGGCTCTGCGGGATGTATCGATTTAACATTCTCAATGGACAATTTTGCAAAATGGTTTGAAAATAATGGACAAGATCTGCTTATTAATGTAGAATACTAATGATGAAAAGAGTGATTCTGCCTCTTATGTATATAGTAGCTGTGTTTTTATCGGGCACCTTTTTTGTGCTGTTGGATGATCTGGCATATTTTGGTCGAATTGCAAAATACAGTGGTTTTTGGTGGCATATGTGTTCACATTTACAAGACAACCAACAATTTGTTTGTATGGCGACCTATAACGTGTTTGGAATACTCATCGTTTTGGGTGCATTAATATGGATTAATTATATTCTTGCCGGGGTCTATGGAAGGAAAATATTTTTTATCCCCATATTTGGTGGTATCGTATTTTTGTTTTGTAAGTTAATGTTATGTTCCATCTTTAAAATAACATGCTTGTAACATGATGACAACGTATTGATTTTTATAACTAGGTAGGTTGTTACATCTTGGTTGAAAAATACCGGAAAAGATTTGCTAGTGTATGTAGAATACCAATAAGACAAAAGGAACCAATTATGAAAAAATGGAAACGTATTGCAATAATTTTCATTGGAATCGACATTTTTTTGATATTTATACTAATTAATGAATATTACGAATTTTTTATCAAAGATTGCCAAGATGCGTTTCCTTTTCATTATTGCCCGTGGGGTAGCGAATCTATGGGTATGGCGTGGAGAAGCGCCGATGCGTATTTGACAGGCATTGTTTCGTCTTGTTCAATCTTATTGTTTTTTGTTCCGGTATCGTTATATTATTATTTTAAACAGAAAAACTATAAAGTTTCTTTACTTTTAGCAATAAGCCCAATTTTAATATCATGGTTAAAGGTGGGGCTAGAATATATTTTCTATTATTATGCGTAGTTAACAGGCGGAATATAAATAATGGAAAAGATTTGCTTATTAATGTAGAATACTAACATGCAAGAGACAAATAAATTTCCTTTATGGCTATGTGGGACAATATGTCTATCAGTTGCTTTCATATTTTGTAATGATATGAACCAGATTTTGTGTAATGGGAAATGGGAAGGTCTGTTGTATGGTTTTTTACCATATGACAGACTTGTTAACGTAGATATAATCCTGGTAATAATATCGCTATTTGTTTCGGGGGTATGTTTGTATAAGATTCTACATACAAATACCCATAAATTACAAACTATATTGATTTACATCATTTTGGGGGTGCTTGGATTCATAGTTATTATGGCTCTCTTCATGTTAAGTATATATTTAATGATGTTATAGTGAAATCAACATAATAAAATAATGAGCAAAAATGATCTTTTGCCAATATCTTTCAATTCATACTTGCTTTTCGGCGTAAAACCAATATAATTGCGCATGATAGTATATGCACCCGTGGCTTAACTGGATAGAGCATCGCCCTCCGAAGGCGGGGATTGCGCGTTCGAATCGCGCCGGGTGCGCCACTTTAACTGGGTAATCATAATGAAATTTTTATCTTTCTTTGCCGTTTTATTTCTTGCCGCATGCAACAGCGTTTACCTTAAACCGAACACGATGGTGCCGAATGCTACGGTTTATGCGTCGCGTGGTGGCAACACCATGACCCGCGGGATAAAGGAAAAATTAGAAGAACACGGCTTTACCGTAAATGTTGGAAATTTGAAAAATGAATCTTCAATTGATGTTGATAAATTCACGGTTCCGAAAAATACGCGCTATGTTGTCCGCGTAAGCGAACAAACTGAAACATTTATGCCGTACTGGTGCATATTTAATGGATTCTGGTGGTGGCGTTTTAATGTTTCGATTGCTGACCAAAAAACCGGTGAAGAGATTTTATCTTGGCGCGGGCGCGGTTGTCAGAATAGTTCACTGCGCAAACTCGACAGATTTTTAGATGAGTTGGAAATAAAAGAATAACTTGACAATCATATTTTTTTGAATGAGTATATCATAGGAAACAAAGGATATTTGGATGGCTGAAAAGTTGGATAGACATGCGCGTCAAGATGCGCGCGCCAAAAAGGTCATTGCGCGCGAACGCGCCCGCAATGAAAAGCGCAAGGATTCTTTGCCACCGTTTTTAGTTGTTTCGGGGTGGCTTCTCAAAATTTTATCAGAATCGAAATATGCACTTTTTCAAAGTGATATTGAAACTATTAGGGACAGTTTAGCCCTGTATTCTGGAGAAAACAACAATGCATTGAATCTAACGGGAATAATATATTCGCACCATGTCGCCAAAATAATGATAGGACACATAGTAAAATATGCCCCTGGTATATTCGATAAAATGATTAAAAACCCGGAAACAGTTACGGATCCTGAAACACAATCAAATATTATTGCAAGTCATTTAAAAGAACACCCCAGTGATGCCAGTAAAGTTATCGAGAAATTTAAACGGGGTGATATTGACCCAAGGGTCTACAACAGGGCGGCAAAATATGCCAAACGACTAAAAGCCGCGGAAAAAAGCAAATAAAAAAACGGTGCGATTTCGCACCGTTTTTTAATCATCAATCTTTGCGTATTCGCAGAACCCTTCGCTGGTATCACAACGCGAAATTGTCCCTTCGCTAATGAAATATCCCTGGGGGTGCAGGCATGCCGGGCAGACGGTTGGTGCCTCGGTCCCAATGTGCCACATGCCGCAGTTCGTGCAACGCCACATAACAATTTTATCTTGCTTGAACAGTGTTCCGTTTTCAATCGCGTCAATCAGTGCGCGAAAACGCGATTCATGATAACGTTCCGCAAGACCGATATTCTTCAACACCGATGCGATGGAATCGAAACCCTCTTCGGCGGCAATCTGTGCAAATTTTGGATAGATATCGGTGTTTTCTTCGTGTTCACCGTATGCCGCGGCTTGCAAGTTTTCAAGTGTCGTTCCAATTTTTCCCGCCGGGAAAGACGCAGTTATTTCCAAAACCCCACCTTCCAAAAACTTGAACAAACGTGACGCGTGTTCGCGTTCTTGTTCCGCGGTTTCCGTAAAGATTTTACCAATCGCCTGAAAACCTTCTTCTTTAGCCTTGGATGCAAAGAAAGAATAGCGATTGCGCGCCTGGGATTCGCCGGCGAATGCGGCTAGCAGATTTTTTTCAGTTTGTGTTCCTTTTAATGATACGGACATATTTTTCTCCTTTTTAATTTTAATATACACCGATGGTAACAACATTCGTAGTAAAATGCAAAGTAATTATTTTTGTCTATCTAACACACGAATTGTATCAGCCTCGATTAAATCCTTATATGCCGTACACACTTGGACGGCAAGGTCCGCCCGGGCTGTAGCTAAGGCATCAGGTTCAGTTATTTTGCATCCATACGCATAAAAAGGTCCGCGGCCAGTTTCATATTTTGCGATAATGTAATCTGAATCTGATTCCCAATCCACAGATGCCGCCTTATAAAATTCGAATTCCGTTGATTCTGTGCGATCCAATTTTTCCCCTACCTTTAATTTTCGAACATATTCTGCGTGGGTTGTCGGATCTTTTACCTGAAACGAAATTATGGTACCTTCAAATTGAACCAGTTTATTCGCCTTTTTCTCTTTCAAGTCGGCATCTATCCAAGGTTTGTATGCCATATATACTTGACCGGCAATGTGCGCGCACGCCGTAGCAAAGGCATCTTTGTTTGATAACTTACATCCGTATGCATAAAAAGTTCCACGACCAGTTTCATATTTTGCGACAACATAATTGGATTTATCGCTACAAAATTGGCCACATCCTCCCCAAATAGTTGACTTTGCATCATAGAATTCATCATAGAATTTAAAATCCGTGTGCTCTATGTGATTCAATTTGTCACCTAAAACAAAATCTTTACCCTGTATATTAATCGTATCGTAATGTTCTTTGTTTTGAACGCGCCAACGTCCACCAATAAATTCAACATCATTAATTTCCGCACCCGGACCACCCAAAGGTATATATTCTTGAAAACCAGTATATGCGACCATACCATCTTCTACACCCAATTCAAAAGCGATGCGTTTTTCTTCGATGTTTTTATATAATGGTTTAGAGGCCTGGGTATCGATGGCAAGTGGATTGGTAATTTTATCATCGGGTGTACCAGCATATTTTTCTGCTTTTAGGGCCATAAGTATATTGTACAACCTTTGGACAACGATTTCGCGTTCCACCAATTTTTTCTGTATTGTTTTATATAAGTTTGTTGTCCTTACATACTCTATTTTTTCTAATGGTATATCTAACTGTTTCAATTGTTTCAATTGAACCAAAGATAACCCCATTTCTACAGATTTTCCTAATTCATATAACGATACTTTGTTCCACCGATATCGTACCTTATTTTGTGGCATCTTCAACCCCCAGGAATAGTTTTTCTATTGCATTTATCAGCTTCTCTACTCCTGTGCGCCCCGCCGCGCTGATGGTTAAAATCTGCGGTTTCTTTTTACGACCAAAAGATTTCTTGAACGCGGCCATTTTTTCTGCCAACGCTTCATCACTAATTGCATCAATTTTATTGATAACAACAATTTCCGGCTTGGTCAGCAGACCACCACCATAACTGTCCATTTCGTGCCGAATTGCTTTATATCTGGCCGCCCAGTCGTCCTCGGTCCCATCAATTACATGCAAAATCATCTTGGTCCGTTCTGCGTGTCCAAGGAAACGGTCGCCCAGGCCAACGCCCGTATGCGCGCCTTCGATAAGACCCGGCAAATCAACCATAACGAATTCGCGATTATGCGCATACATAACGCCCAGTTGCGGATTCAGCGTCGTGAACGGATAGTTTGCAATCTTTGGTCGCGCGGATGTAACGGCCGCAAGCAATGTGGATTTGCCCGCGTTCGGAAACCCAACAAGGCCGATATCGGCAATAAGTTTAAGTCGCAATATAACCGTCCGTGATTCGCCCGGCAGTCCGTCATTTGCCTGACGCGGTGCGCGATTTGTCGGACTTTTAAAGTGCAAATTTCCCCAACCGCCGTTTCCGCCACGCGCGGCCAAGTATTCCATGCCGTCGGTGTTCAGGTCAGCGTATTCAATTTCCTCGTTCTCGGACAAAATAACCGTTCCTGTGGGTACAGGCAAAATCAGCGTTTCGCCAGATGCCCCTGTGCGCATTTTCCCCATGCCGTTTTCCCCGCGCCCGGCCGCGAAACTTGTTTTGAAACGATAATCGATAAGAGTATTCACATTTGGCACTGCGCGAAAGATAACATCACCCCCGCGGCCACCATCACCCCCGTTCGGGCCACCGAATTCGATGTACTTCTCACGCCGGAAAGTGGCCGCACCGTTGCCGCCATCACCCGCCTTGATAAAAATTTTCGCTTTGTCCAGAAACTTCATACCGGCATTATAACTTAAAAACTTGCAATTTCCACTATAAAGATTATAATCAACCTATCACTTGCGTGATGATGATTCTGAACCCGATGCGGAATAGTCGTTTTGGACCCGGGGGCGGTACCCGGCACCTCCACCAATAAAATATACGGGGGTGTAACAGTTTCGACAGACGCAATAAAGGCATATGGCTGAATCCGACATGGTCGTCGTAAAATACCAATAAAAACATGAATGGCGATAGAATCGCTGCGAACGACAATGTTCGCCTTGCAATGGCCGCCTAATAATGGCTTGGACACGGTTGGCGATTGTTAACCTGTTCGTTTTGGCTTTTGCGGGGTTCGCCGGGTACCTGGCACCAGAAACCCGGTACTTTATAGGTAAAAAACAAACAAAAGGGAAAAAATATGTTAGGAAAAATGAAAAAAGTGTTCTTTGGTGGAATATTCTGTGCGTTGTATATTTCATTTATTGCACAGTTTGTATATGTGTTGGGCTGGATTTCTATGGATGAAGGCAAGTTGATGTTTTTGGCCGCGTTGTCGCTTGAATGGTTGTTCTTGATTGGCGCGCGTTATTTATCACGCCGCAGTGGTGTTGCCCAGCAGAAACCTGGATTCAACGGTGGCGGTCGCCGTCGTTAAGCTTTGGCATTATGCCAGATAAAAAGTTCCCGATTTTCGGGAATTTTTTTATTATACGGGGGGTACTCATTGCCAACTTATTTCCCATTTATACATAACAACGTCACTAATTTCAATGACAAGATATCACCTTTTGCCGGTATAATGCGATTATTCCAGATATGACTAACCACTAACACTTTTCACTATTGCCCTTGAAAACCGATAAAAATAATTCTATATTATGGTTGCTATGAAAGAATATATTCTACCTTGTCGGGATTTAGTGGTGCATCCGGATATGACGGTGCCACTTTATATTGATAATTCAATTTCTATTTCATGTATCGAATCCGCCGCCGGGTTGACTCAGCGGGTTATCATCGTGCCACAGCACGATTCCGCATACCCGACCGCGCCGGGCGATATTTACGAATACGGCACAATCGGCGATATTGTTCAGATTTTGCGTATGCCGGACGGCGCAATCCATGCGATAATTCGCACCACAAATGTTGTAAAGTTGAATAATATAACTGTTGTTGACGGGGTTTTCTGTGCCGATACGGAAACAATTGCCATGGGCGATGATATCGCGGACGAACGCACGGTCCTTATGCGGGAAAAGATTTTCGAAACGATTCAGAGTATTTCCAGTTTTCGCAAACTAAAAATCGATAAACTGCGCGGCGTGATTCAGAATTACCCGATGCCGGCGTTTGTTGATTCTGTCCTGCAAACGATGGAGATTGATACTGATACCGCAATCCGCGTTTTGATTACGCCGTCGTGGTACGACAAAATGGTTATGCTGTATGAAAAGATAAAGGTTATCCAAGAAACGTCTAAGGTCGAAGACAGCATAAATCGCCGTATCAGTATGCAAATGGAACAGGGCCGGCGCGAGGCAATTTTACAAGAAAAAATGCGTGCTATCCAAAAAGAAATGGGTGAAGATGACGAAATGGAAGATTCCGCATCTATGCGTAAAAAAATCGAAAAATCGTCTATGCCGGCGGATGTCAAAGAAAAGGCGATGACGGAATGGAAGCGTATGCGCAACATGTCGCCAATGTCGAACGAAGGCGGACTTATTAAGACATATTTGGAAGAGTTGCTTGCCATGCCGTGGGATAAATCGGACATGCCGGCAATTGACCTGAACGCGGCGCGCCGGGCATTGGACAGCGAACATTCCGGCATGCGCCCCGTCAAGGAACGCATACTGGAACATATCGCGGTTATGAAGAAAACCGGATCCGCCAAAGGCAGTATTTTGTGTTTTGTTGGCGCGCCTGGCGTTGGAAAAACATCGCTTTGTAAGTCCATTGCGGCGGCACTTGGGCGGAAATATCATCGCATTTCACTTGGCGGCGTTTCGGACGAGGCACATTTTAGGGGCCATCGCAAAACCTATATCGGCGCGCAGACCGGGCGCATTATGGACGCACTAAAGCGGGCGCAGGTGAATAACCCGGTTATCGTCTTGGACGAAATCGATAAAATGGGGCGCGATTGGCGTGGCGATCCGGAATCCGCATTGCTGGAAGTCCTGGACCCAGAGCAGAATAGGGCGTTCCGCGATCATTATTTAGAGGTTGATTTTGACCTGTCGAATGTCTTGTTTATCGCAACTGCAAACAGTCTGAATATGTCAAGCGCGCTAAAAGACCGTATGGAAATCATCGAAATTCCGGGATACAGCGAAGATGAAAAGGTGCAAATTGCCCGCGAACATTTAATCGCGCGTGCCGCGGCGGATACTGGTTGGGCGGTGGATAAAATAACAATTTCTGACGATGCAATTCGCCATATAATTCGAAAATACACGGCGGAATCGGGCGTACGCGGCCTGCAACGTGAAATAACCGCAATCTTGCGCCGGGCGTTGCTTGAAAACGATGGCGAAGATGTCCCAACTGAATTCACTGTGGAAAAAATTGACGATTTATTGTCGCTGCATCAATCCGCCGGATTTTCAAAACGCATCGGTTTCGGGGTAAGTATATAGGGTATAAAAATGATATTCATTATAAATACATCTGGTGCGGGTTTGGAATTTGTTTTGAACGAACATTACAAATCTTTGGACGTGGAAAAGCAATCATTGGCACTGCCGGCCGCGGCGGAATCTTTCTTGGCCGAATGCGGCGCGACTTGGCGCGACATAACCGCAATTGGTGTTGTAATTGGCCCGGGCAGTTTTACCGGAATCCGCATGGGAATCGCCTATGCCAAGGGGATTGCGATGGGATTGAATATTCCGTTTGTGGGAATCAGTGCGTTTGATTTATACCACGCCGCCACGCCCGATGCTTTTGTGGCGATTGATTCGGGACGTGGCGACTTCTTTGTGGCATCGCCCCATCACGCGCCCGGCACCATGACCATAGAGCAGGTAGAGAGTGAACAAATGAAATGCCCGCGCACCGTTGGCCACCGGCCCTTTGATTTGAAACTGGGGCTTGATATAGTCCGCAAAAGATTGGCGGACGGAAATATCGAACCGGTTGTTCCAATGTACCTGCGCCCAAGTTACGCCGAAGAAAATGCTAAATAAACTTGCAGATTTACACAAACTTTGTTTTCCGCACCGGCCGTGGGGCACGGACGATTTCGCCGACCTAAAAAAATCCGGTTGTGAAATTGTGGCGTCTGAAAACGGTTTTATCGTTTGGCGCACCGTCGCGGATGAATCGGAAATTATCACAATCGGCGTTCACCCCACCGCGCGCGGCGCGGGAATCGCAACCGCGATGCTTACTTTGATGGAACACGAAATCAAAAAGGCCGGCGTTAAAAAGATATTTTTGGAGGTATCCGCCGAAAACGCGCCCGCAATCGCACTTTATAAAAAATATGGATTCACCCAAAACGGCACCCGCCCGAAATACTATGACGGCGTGGATGCGATTTTGATGCAGCGGGAAATTTAATCATTATTTACAAATTCCAACACACGCGGGTCGAATATAACATCGCGGGCCGAAAGCGGGCGCGCAATATGCATATCGCCGGCCGTCCGTGTGCGCGACAATGCGACATAGGTTTGGCCGTGCTCAAACGCCCCGCGCGAAATATCTACGATGACGGCATCAAGCGTCTTTCCCTGGGCTTTGTGTATCGTCATGGCATAGCCCAATGTTAGCGGAAACTGTTTATATGCGCCGGTTTCGTTTTCGACGAGGCGTTCGTTTTCATCGCGGGTGTATTCAATCTTTTGCCATTTTTCTGGCTTTACCAAAACAACATCACGCCCCGCGGTCAAGAGTTCCACCGTAATATCGCGCGCGCCGAGGGAACGCACCACGCCCATCGACCCATTGTGCCACTTGTCGCCGTTTTTGACAAAGACCACCAACGCCCCGATTTTTAGTTCCAAATTCATCGGTGCCGGCACATCGCGTTCGGCAAAGTTCCCCGACAGTTCCCCTGTATATTGCACCAACGGCGCGCCAATTGCATCCAACCGTTCGGCATTTATACGTTCTGCAACCGCGCGAAAGGGTGTAATTATAACGGCATTGTCGCGTCGCGCCGCATCATCAATCTGGCAAGTATTAAAAAACGAAAGCGCACCGACATCACCCGCCCGCAACGCATTTAGATTCCGCAACAACCCTGTATCATTTTGCCGATACACCAAATCAAAGTTAAACCGCATAAATTTTGCGCGTTTATACACATTGCTATCAAAGAAATACGCACGCTCGTGCTCGTACGCCTGCTTGAAATACGCCGTCGCATCGCGTGTTATGACAGGCGGCAATTGAAACAGGTCGCCAATCGCCACAACCTGAATTCCGCCAAAGGGTTCCGTGCTGTGCCGCGCAGACCGCGCCAAAATGTCCATCGCGTCCATAACATCGGGCGAAATCATGGACACTTCGTCCAGGACCAAAATATCGGTCGCGACCAAAATGTTTCGCACCTTGGCTTTTAGTTTCAAAAATTCCGGGAACACAAAGTCGCGCGGTTGAATCTGGAACAGCGAATGTATCGTTTGACCGCCGATGTTGAGTGCGGCGACTGCGGTCGGGCATGCGCAAATGATTCTTTTCTTAGAAGCAGACCGCAGGTAATTAACAAAAGTTGATTTTCCTGTTCCGGCGCTGCCAAGAATAAGCACGTTTTGCCGTGTGTTTTCAATAGTATTGAACGCGATTTTTTGCTCGTCACTTAAGATTTTAACAATTTCGGCCATGCGCCCATCATGGCACAGAAAATATAAAAAAGCAAATAGTGTTAGTGGCTAGTGTAAGTGGTTAGTGCACCACACCCCGGCGGGTGCTACCCGCCACCCCTCTCTAGAGGGGAACTTTATGCTCTGGAACTATTTCGCAATTACGGATTGATTCCAGATGTTACTACCCACTTACACTAACACTACCCACTTTTTCCTTGCATCAACGAAACAAGTGTGTAATAATGCGCGCGTTGGGTTATTAGCTCAGTTGGTTAGAGCGGAGCGCTCATAACGCTTTGGTCGTGGGTTCGAGTCCTACATAACCCACCATCCATCTTTGCGTATGCAGGGATGCGATAGAGATTTCTCAATTATAATTGAAAAATCACCCACGCCGTGCTTGCACGGCGTGTTTTATTCCTTTTCGCTGCGTTAGGGGGACTAAACCGCATCGTAGCGTTCTTTGAGTATGTGTGTAGGTGGTGCTGTTCACTAGCAGTAATTTCCCCCCCTTGCACCGCGGAATTTTTTTTGATATAATACCCAAGAAATGAAGGTATCAAGGCGTCATCTTTTGCAAATTACGGGACTTGGCATAGTTGTCGCGGGCGCGTTTCCGCGTATGGCTTTTGCTACGCGAAATTCTATCAAGGCCATGCGCACGGGGGTTCAGCCCGGAAATAAAACACGCTTTGTTGTTGAAACAACGAACCGTCCGTCATATACGCTTATATACGGCGAAAATACTTTAACAGTAAAATTATCAAATACGCCGGCGAATAATTCCATTAGCCCGAAATTGGCATCGGGAACATTGGTGCGGAACATCAGTCAGACACAAATCGGTGATTCCGTGAATATTGTAATGGACTTGAAAAAGCCTGTTTCGGAAATTCCAAAGAACCAAATTATGATTCTGGAACCAAACGGCGATAATGATTATCGACTTGTGCTGGACTTCGTTGCCGGCACGACCAAGGCGGCTGCGACCGCGGCAACCACAACAACCACTGCACCGGCTGAAAAAAAGCATGTAATCGTCATTGATGCCGGCCACGGTGGTAAAGATCCGGGTTGCATAGGCAAGGGCGGAACCAAAGAAAAAACGGTCGTGTTGTCCGTTGCACAAAAATTACGCAACGCACTTAAAAACGCAGGATTTGCGGTATATATGACACGCGGTGATGATACATACCTTAAATTAAACGAACGCGCGCAAATTGCCGAAAAACGCCACGCGGATTTGTTCCTGTCGATTCACGCGAACGCGAACCCAAGCCGTTCGGTCAAGGGTTTTTCAATCTATACGCTTTCGGAAAAGGCATCCGACGAAGAAGCACAGAAACTTGCCGATGCCGAAAACGCCGCGGATAAAATCGATGTTTCCGGGTTCGAAAGTTTTTCCAAGGATATTCGCATCGCGCTTTCATCACTGCAACAACACGCAGTTGCGGAAATGAGTGAAGAATACGCAAACGGATGCGCGCGTGCGTTTAATCGCGCGGGCATAGAGCAACAGGCCGGCCCCGCCGTCCGCCATGCGCCACTTGCGGTGTTGCGTTCGACTGTGCCAGGTGCGCTGATTGAATGTGGGCATTTGTCGAACAAGGCCGAAGAAAAACTGCTAAAAAGTTCATCGCACCAAGATAAACTTGTCGCCGCAATCGTCAAATCCATCAAAAATTACGATTTTGAAGTATAAAAATTTACGTTAACCTTTAATATGCTTTTAGCAATTTTATAATTTGTTGTTGGGTTTGAAGCATACTCTGTTCCATGTAATCTGTATATGCACGCCTATCGCCATCTATTCTGGCGTGTAGGGCTTTTGGATATGCCAGAGAGTCTGTTTTTTTGTTAAATATTATGGGACGGTAACCATTTTGTATCAAAAACCAATTCATTACTAACCGTGCAATGCGTTTGTTATAATCGCCATATGGTTGGGCCATTATAATATTAAAATGCGTATCGAATGCGCGTGTTAGAACGGAGTATGTTTTATCATGTAAATGGTATTCGATTTGTTCCATTATGTAATAAATCTGTTCGGCGGATGGTGCAAATTCGCCCAATACTTTGGTTGTGGCTATGCGGTATCCGGGCATGACATCCGTGTTTTTTACCAATATTTTTTGTATTTCGTTTATTTCGTACCTGTCTATACTTGTTTTTTTGTGCCTAAGTATGTAGTCATAGGCAATACCAATGTTCTTTAAATTAGTCCAATCAAAGAAAGCCATAAGTTCTTTTTTTGTGAAATTCTGTTGTTGCGGTTTTGATAAAATCATCGGCTCCACAGAAGTCATTTCGTGTCGCAACATGTTAATGCTTGCGATATCTTTTGCAGATTGTCGCATCAAAATATCTATCGCTTTGCGATTTGCTTCAATTCGTTCTTTATTAGTCAATTTGTTTTTTGCCATGTTTAACCTTTGTTATACATGCAATATAATACAAAAATATAGAATTGTCAATACATTTGATAAGGTGACACAATACTGCCTGGGGTTACTAATAATTCGGTGATTTTTTAAGATTTTATTGTGGCGGACTAAAATTCTGTTGCACAATTTCCCATACCCAAATTTGACTTTCGGAAAAAATGCCTTATAATTGTAGCGATATGAAAACAAAAAGTACGATTTTTAACGCTACTTTTGATACTGCGCTTTTCAGCGTACATGCTGTTTATTGTGCCTATTAACCCCTTAAGGTGTTATGGGTTGATTGGCTTTGGCACCTTAAGGGGAATCGTCCAAAGCCAATTTTTTTATAATAAAAAACAAATAAAAAGGATATTAAAATGGCGATCTTAGAAAGATTGAAAAAAATGCAAAACGATAGCGGCAAAAACCGTTTGGTTATGATTCTGGACGGTATGGGTGTTGCTATTGTTAAGAAACTGTTGGATAAAGACGGGTTCTTTGCTCGTCATCTGACCTATGTTGAAACAGCGATTATTCCTGCTACAACTGTGGCGGCAACAACCGCATACCGCACCGGCAAAATGCCATGGGAGACCGGTTTTATTGGATGGTCGCAATACTTTGCGGAAACAGATGAAGTTATCGAGGTATTTTTTAATAAAAACTACTACACTGGTGAGGCTTCCAAAATGCCAAAACTTTGTATCATCTGTTGAACAACTAAATGCAGATGGCAGACGCGCATTTGAAATAATGCCCGCATTTGTCCCTGGTGGTGCCGAAACTTTCGACGATTGGTTAAAGCAAATTGTTGATACCAGCAATCGCGAAACCGATGCGTACATTTACGCATACTGGACCGAACCAGATGCTGCTTTGCACGAATTCGGCGAAGACAGTGATAATGTAAAAACATTGTTACGTGATATGGAGCAAAAGGTTGAAAAGGCCTTGGGGCAAATTGTGAATAAGACTGAGATTTTGATAACGGCGGATCATGGTCACAAATTGGTAAAGCCATTGTTCTTGACTGATTTTCCGGACATAGAACAATCTTTATTGCATCCAATTTCTATCGAGGCTCGTGCAGTATCACTATTTGTCAAACCGGAAAAAATGGCTGAATTTCCAGCCATATTTAACAAACACTTTGGCAAGTGGTTCAAATTGGTTACCAAACAGGAATTTGAACGCGATTACTTGCACGCACAAAAACCTGTCCGCTTCATAGGCGACTTTATGGCATTGGCCACAGCCGATTATGGGTTACACCAGAATCGCGACGTTGAATACTACATCTCGAATCATGCAGGTATTACCAAAGAAGAATTGGAAATACCAATTATTCAGCATTTAGTTAACAGTCGTTAATTATATAAAACACCGCCACAAAGGTGGTGTTTTTTATTCTTCTCAGACTATTGACTATCGAAAAACTGGCATTGTATAGAAAGCCGTATTTTGTCGTCTAAAAATGGGGCTTTTGGGAGCTATACCAGAGTCAATGCATGAAAAATCCCGCAGAACTGCGGGGTTTTCGTATAGGATACCATAATTCTGAGAATACTGGCGGAGATAGGGGGATTGTAATTCCCACTCACTTTCGTTCGTGGGCCCCTTTCACTGCGCGCACGTTGTGCGCTTGTTCCGAACCCTGCAACCGATGGTTGCGGATGCTTCGTCCACACCCGGTATCTCCGCCATAAATTTTCCCCGCACTCTGGCGGGGCAAATTCCTGGCGGAGATAGGGGGATTCGAACCCTCGATACAGTTTCCTGTATACACGATTTCGAGTCGTGCGCATTCAACCAGCTCTGCCATATCTCCGGTGCGGGTATTATACACGCGCCTAAACATTTTGCAAGGTGATTTTTTACAATTTTCCCCATTGAAAAGTGTGGTGCGGGTTCTATATAATAAATGACAGAGCCAAGAGGTGCCATCATGATGAATGAAAATTCCAAGCCACAAATTACTGAAATCCTAGATGCGATAAAATCGCCCACTAAATGGAACAACCTCAGAATGACCCAGGCGCAAAAAATCGCGGGCAAAATCGAAAAAACAAAATCTGAACAATTTGCGGAATACGTTGACGACGTTTTTATGTCGGTTTGTGAAGAATTAAATGTCTTTGAAATGGCGCGTGATTGGGCGAAAAAATCGCCGACCGAAAAATTGGCGGTGGCGGGGAATATCGTTAAACGTTTTGTCGCCCGCATACAATCAGATGCGCAAAGCGGTCGTGCGAAAAAATATAACGACAGGGCGGTTGAATCTGTGCCAAAATTTTCTGTAACGGGCGTTGACAATGGCCAAATGTCTGTGTCGCATCGGGGCGTGGTCAATGTAAACCCGAATTTTAGGTATTATGATAATTTAATAAACTTCCTTATGGACCTGCGGCACGAAAGCGCGCATATTGTCGATATGTTTTTTCCGGGCTTAAGTCCGCTTGATGCGGATATCCGTGACCTTTCGATGGCGTTTTATATTCGGCCCAGTGAAGATATGTATTTGTATAAACAAAACCCATTGGAACTGAACGCGAATATGCGCCGGCGCGAATTTGGAAATAAATTACAGGAAAAAATCGCACTATGCGAATATGCACGTGTGCAAAGGTTGGTTGGCGATGCGCGTGCACGTGGTGTTTTGCGGGGGCACTGATGTCGGAAAAAAGTTTCAATGAAAGTGTTTATGAAATTGTGGCGCAAATTCCGGCTGGGCGCGTGGCGACATTTGGTCAGATTGCGCGTATGATTGGCCGACCGAAGATGGCGCGCTTTGTTGGTTATGCATCAAATAATAAAAAAAGTTGGCATTTGCCTTGGCACCGCGTTGTGTTCAAGGATGGGTCGCTTATCGGTGAACCTTTTTATAAACAACAGTTAAAGGCACTGAAAGAAGAGGGCGTAAAATTCACCAAGGATAAACGTGTTCGTCTGCCGGAATTCCAATGGCAACCAGAATCTGAATCTATGCCCGCCGATATCCGCGATTGGCCATTAAAGTTTTAAGAAAGGGCGCAAACGCGCCCGATATTATTTTTTTCTATGCTTGGTTGTTTTCTTTTCTTCGTTGATAAGTTTTCTGTTCGTGATTTTATTTAGAATCATTTCTGGGCTTATCGATTTGAATTTAAGAAACCAATCACGGTCGCCGGCATGGCGAATATCTGAAATCTTGCCTGGCGCGGGAACGATAACATCTTCGCCGGGAATCCATTCTGCGGGCGTTGCGACATGAAACGCGTCCGAAGTTTGTAGCGCGATAACGATGCGCTTTATTTCCGTGATATTGCGCCCAACCGATTTCGGATAGTAAAGAATTGTGCGAATAATTCCGCGCGGGTCAATTATAAAGACCGCCCGCACAGTATCTGTGTCGCCGGCGGATGGTTGCAGCATACCGTATCTGCGCGCGATATCGCCGGACACATCCGCGACAACCGGGAAAGTTATTTCCATATTCTTCCAACCTTGATAGTTCACATCGTTGCGAATCGTCTGAATCCAGGCCATATGCGAAGCATTCGAATCAACCGAAAGCCCGACCAGTTCTGTATTCAGTGCATGAAATTCATCGGCCATTGACTGAAATGTCATAAACTCTGTTGTGCAGACCGGCGTAAAATCGCCCGGATGCGAAAAGAACACAACCCAATGCCCGCGATAATCATGCGGAAAATGAATGTACCCGTTCGTGGTATTTGCACCAAATTCCGGCGCCGGTTCACCGATAAGCGGTATATTGCTTTCATAATCGCAATCAAAATCATTTAAAATTTCTTTCATAATTTTCTCCCTTGGTTCATCGTATATATTATCAAATGTGTGAACATTTTTCCCCAAGATAGAATTCTTATGTAATGTATTTTGCGCGCATTACAAAAAGCACCTTGACGCATAATAATAATTTATGATAAAATGTCGTTGAATCAGATGGGAATCTGGTTCGGGGCCCTGAGAAGCCCACAGTAAAGGCGACAAAAAACTGTCGTAATCCGCACAGTTTAGGGACGCCTTGGCGTCTTTTTTTATTGTGCAATCCCCCGACTTCGGTCGGGGTGCTATTGGATATAAAATAG